>ERZ791927.80-NODE-80-length-107687-cov-26.208256_pt1 | contig 107687 bp, 162 predicted proteins | sample MGYA00510130_ERZ791927 | MGnify/ENA primary metagenome ERZ791927 (study PRJEB30046, sample SAMN00792055) | human gut metagenome | study: EMG produced TPA metagenomics assembly of the A metagenome-wide association study of gut microbiota in type 2...
TGATGTTCTGTTTCAAACGGCTGAATCTCGGCGAAGATGTGCCGGAGATTTGGGCAGCGTGGAAACTCGAAAATAGTTAAAAATCCGGCAAAAGGGCGGGACAAATCTCGCCCTATCGGTAGAGTAATAAATGTAAAGAAAACTACCGAAACGGAGGAAATTACACATGAAAAACTATTATAAATCTTCTGGCTTTCAGATGTTCTTCACCGGCGCGGCCATCGCAGTCATGTTCATCGTTATCCTGTGTGCGGACTCGCTCATCGAGTTCATTCTGTGAGAGGAGGCAGAAAAAATGGAAAACAAAAAAGCAGCATGGCCGAAGTTCGGCAAATGGGTACACAACGCCCAGGGAGAACCCCACTGCTCCGAATGTGGGGCAGAAGTCAAAGACATCACTCCGTTCTGTGCGCATTGCGGAGCCTGCATGGGCGATATTGACGAATTTGGCGGAAACGATCCCTGGATTAGGGTAGGAGGAGTCAGCAACATGGAATTCATTGCGAACTACGACGCAAAAAACGTCTTCGGCTGTTTTGAGAACGTCGAGCACCACGCCCTTGCATTTTCCGAAGAAACCGCCGCGAAGCTGTTTGATTCAGGCATGAAGATCTTCCGGGGCGATGCAAGCACATTGAACGCACTAAAGATCTGTTTCACAGGGATTTTGACGGTCTACATATACCGCGAAATCGCAGACATGGACAACGGCGTTTTTCGCGTCCGCGTCTGGGACAGGCCGAACAGCTACGACGAAAAAACCATGAGCAGGCAAGCGCTCAAAAAAATGGTGCTTTTCAAAATTTCGCAGGAATTTGCAGAGCCTGCCGAGCAGTCGGCGTAACCAGAACAGGAGGAAAAACCATGTTATACAGCGAGATTATCCGTAGCATCGACGAAATTCTCAGTTATTTCAAATTCCACAACAAAAACCTGACAAAAACGCAGATTGAAAAACTGTATGAACTGCAAGACCTGATTCACGAACTTCGCATCACGCAGGAGAGAAATAAATGAAACGAAACCAGTACCGCAAAACCTTTGAATTTTTCAGCACAGAACAGCAAGCCGCCGCATTTGTGGCGGCTCGCAAAAAGCAGCGCCGCAAGGCGCACATGACGCCGTGGCGATCCGCCGACGGCAGAGAAAATAAGTTCATCGTCTGGTACTACATTTGATGGAGGAAAAATCATGCAAGTTTTTGTAGTGGTTCACCATTGGGATACGCCCGACAATGAGGGCGTAGAAGTCCTGGGCGTTTTTGAAAAGATCGAGAAAGCCCGCGCGCAGATCGTGGCCGGAGCCGGAGCCATCCGCGCGGAGTACGACGAAGATTTCTGGGACGAAGATATGTCGTGGGACGAGCCCATGAGCATTCACCTCGGCCGGTGTGGGCGCGACTATTTGGAACAGGCCACGGTCTACAGTTGGGAAATCTCCAAGCAGGAAGTCGAATAAAAAAATACCGGCGCAGCGGGACAAATGACGCTGCGCCGGTAGATATATAGGTGTACAGAAAGAAAACCAAGAAAAGAGGTTCACAAAATGAAAACCGCTGGATACTGGCCTTGCAGAAACGAGATCATCGCCGCGCACCTGTCCACCCCGCACAGATACGAGCCGTTCACTGAGCTTTTCGACGTGGACCAGCTCGACGCCATCCGCGACAAATACGGCGTGGACCTTTACCGCGAGTGCTACGCCGACGCGCTGCACGAGGTCACAGAGGCTGCCAACGTCACAACCCATCTTCGCGCCCTAGGCGTTGAGTGCAAGCCGATCTTCACCCCGGACGATTGCCACGTGAACTTTATCGCCGTGTTTTCCCTCGGCAGCACAACCCCCAAGCGCATCAACGAGATTGCCAGCAGAGCCGATCTTTGCGTTCTGTTCCAATGTCCAGTCCACTAACAAAAAACACAAAAATGAATGCAAGTGGGACAAAACGTACTTTCCCTGTAGCAATAAAGGTATAGAGAAAACCAAGAAAACAGGAGGCTACATACAATGAAACAGCTCAAAATCTACCAGGAAATCGCCGATGCCGTGAACGCAGCAGCCGGTTCCAAGAATCCCAAAATGACCATCGTAACCGAAAGTGAGTTCGGCGGTGTGTACTTTTTGCACATCAACGCACATTCCGCAGATATCAAGCCTTATGCGCAGTACAAAGACGCGCTGACGATCTACTTCAAAAAGCGCGGTGGCCGCTCAGTCTATGGAATGCGTGTCTATGGCACAAAACCCGTGGCAATCTTCTCCGGATGGCAGGAAACAACATGGGAGCAGCCCAGAAGCTTCCTTTGCTTTGACAAGAATATGTTCTACGGTCTGGTTGATGGATTCCCGCAGGAGCAGAAGATTGCCGAGGAATCAGAGCGCGTCCACCTTGCAGAAATTCAGCAGAAGGGTAAGGTCTACAAGGTTGTCAGCATGAACCCGGATGACCCGCAGCCTCGTATGATTGTCGAAACGTATGAAACTGCCGAACACTTAAAAAAAGCATTTGAGACTTCCGGCGAGTTCCGTAGCGTATCGTGCCGGGCAGAATTGCAGGGCGCGCCGAAGCTCAAGAATTTCTGCGGGCCGATGTACGATGGGGAGGACGATCAGGGCCGCGCTGTTATCCGGTACGAGTCGCAGGAAGTCTACGATATTTTGAGCCTCTAGGTTTTTTACGTAGGCTGGGACAAAACCGCTTTCCCCTGTAGATACATAAGTGTAAGCAAACGCCATTCCCGCCCCGGAGGTTACGAGGGCAGAAAGGACATAACATGGAAAGTCGCATCAGGATTAAGGCAACAATGCCGGAGATGTACACTTTTTTCAAGGAAGAAACAGGTGTGCGATTTATGGAAATCCACGATATGCGGTATTCGTCAGAGGAAATCGACCACATGCAGGCAGCCGAACGCAGCAAAATCGTATTCGAATGGCGTGTAATTCTTCGGCATCCCGGAGAAAAAACGGCACTCCGCGGTACATTTACGATTCCCGGCATAACGAAGAAACTGGGAAAGTTGAAAGCGGAGTGCAAAGTTTTTTGATACTGCATCCGATGAACGATTGCAGAGAACTATTCGCTCTTTTCTTTTTTATATTCGGGACAAATTGAGATTTTCAGTAGATATAAAACCAAGAGGACAAAACACTACAGAATACGGAGGCAATCAAAATGTATTACATCATCAACCGCGAGACAGACAAACTCGAACTTCACTTCTCGAAAGAAGAATATCAGGACATGCCGGACGAAACGAAGTCCACGATCAGAAGCAACTTCCTTTTCTCCCGTCGTGGCGGCTGCTGGGTAAGCCGTGCAAAGCGTCCGCACCTTTCCTATGTTGAGCGCATAGCAAAAGACCTTGGTGCGGAGTATCAGGGCAAGACCGGCGAAGAACTCACCTTCGAGGAAAAGATGGAGCGGCAGGCAGACCGGGCAGCGGCCAGAGCTGACCGGATGGAAGCGAGATCCGACGCGGCAGCACAGCGCGGCGAAGCCCTGCAAAAGCCCATCGAGAACAGGCGCGGCGATATCGCGTTCTTCACGCAGCCGAACATCAACACGTCCGCAGGCCGCGCGTTCACCCGGCAGCGTGAGCGCATGTTTGCCGCGTTTGACCGTGGATTCGAAGAGTTCAAAAAATCCGAGTATTATGCCCAGCGTGCGGAAGTCGCACGCAGAACAGCAAATCTGGAAAATTCCAAGGATAAGGCATTCTGCGACCGCCGCGTGAAAGACGCACAGAAGAACATCAAGGCCATCCAGAAAAATCTTGACCATTACCATGCCATGCTGGAATGCGACGAAATGGGAGAACAGCAGAAGCGCTTCGATGGTACGCCTATCGAGCGTGCAGAAATCGAGCGCTGGATCGAAGACGAAGAAGAGCGTTTGGAATCCGAGATTTCCCGCCTCTGCTATTATCAGTCCTGCATCGACGATCTGGGCGGCGTGCAGTTCAGCAAAGAGAACATCAAGCCGGGCTATGTCGTGAAAATCAAACATTACACCGACTGCACCGTCCTGCGAACTGGCCCGAAGAACATTATCTTTCGCACCCCGAACGGATTCAATCTGACTGCCGCCTACGCTGAGATTTTGGAGATCGTCAAAGCCGAGGAAGAGGTAAAACCGACGCACCCGTTCAAGGTCGGCGAGGAATTCACCGTCAGCACCCTTCAGGCCGGTGCATGGGTTCCGGACACGTGGGAGGTCGTCAAAGCCACGGCTGCAACCGTCACGTTGAAAAACCAGGCTACTGGTAAGACCGTCAACAAAAAGCCGCGAATCGGTTGGACGAGCAGCGGAGAGGAATGGAAGATTTCAGTCGGTGAATACTCCACAGACATCTGCAAGGACATTGAAGAAAAGTAAAAATATCTACCGGAGGCGGGACAAAGTTCCCGCTTCCGGTAGATACAAAAGCAGAACAGAAAAACCAAGAAAACTGGGAGGTACATAAAATGGGCTGGACTTGGCAGTGTGCAAAATTCTACGATATAAGGGGCAACATCGACCGCAAAGCAGAGTGCGACGATCTGTACACATGGAACAACGAAGAAACCGGAGACAAATGCCGCGTTTTGAAGTCCGCAATGGTGGGCGCGACGTGGTACGGCGCTTGTGAGAGAAGCAGACCCGGCCAGGAACCCTACGTTTTCGCTGGCGTATGCCTGACGAGCGTAGACAGCCGCGAATACTGCAACTTTGGTTACAAGGACATGGATGAATCCGAAGGGCCTTGTGAACGGGAATGCCCGATTTCCATCCTGAAACTGCTTTCTCCGCGCGACGATGAATGGGCGTTGGAATGGCGAGAGGATTGCCGGAACAATGCGGCGCAAAAGGCTGCTGATAGGAAAAACACGAACAGTCTGCAAAATCTCCCGCTTGGTGCGAAAATCACAGTTCAGAAGCGTGGTCAAAACATCGTGCTCGAAAAAGGAAGAATCAGCAACCGCAAGAATCCGGTATGGATTTCGCGGGCTGAGAATCTGTACTATCCGCTTTCCCACATCAAGCGGTACGGTTATAAGCTCTGCGTTACCGCCTAAATTTCCAAGTCATGTAGAAATTTCAGAATCTATATGTTAGAATGGGATGAGATTGGAGGGATGCCGATGTTCTACAAACCCGGCGAGTACCGGATAAACCAAGAAAACGAATTTATTTCCGCCTCGACTGGATTGCCGATGAAACCAGGCGATCTGGTGGCGCTGGAGGCTTTCTGTGACGCGAATGATATTTCGCCAATAAAATCCTATGGGGGGAAAATCGTTTCACAGAACCGCGAGGTAGTCGTCGTGGATGGCATGAAGAAACTGTACAAGTCTGCCGTTGTGCGGATTTAAATCAACTTCGTGAGGTCACGAAATAGATTGCAAGCAGGTCGCAAGTTGGTCGCAACACTCCATTCAAACTATGGGAAAATAGCACGCAAAACGCACGAAAAACACACGCAAGTTGTAAGCAAGTTGTAAGCAAGTTATACGCAAGTTACCATTTCCGTGAGGTCACGAAAATGGTTGAAAACCAAGAAAACCAGAGCCATCCACGTTCGGACGGTTCTGGTTTTCATTGACACATTCAGTTTTTGCGGTATAATGAAGAAAAAGGGGCGCTGCCACAAGCGGTCAGCCAAGGATGCCTATGGGATTTGACCTAACCTTTATGCTGATGGCGGTCATTTCTTTTTGCAGATCTGAACAATCAAACCCGCAAATGCGATGAGTACGGTGGAGAACGAGAAGATCTCAGTCCATGTAGCCATGCGCAACACCTCCTTTATAGGAAGTGCCGACCGTCTGCCACCTCCATGCAGCGCCCCGCCCACCGGAAGGTGGGCTTTTTTATTTTAACGGTACAATAACATAATGTCAACAAACCAAGAAAATTTAAGGGCGGGCGGGACAAATGCGAAATGCAGGTAGAAGGATAGTGGGGCGTTCCGTCAGAATTTACAAATTTCGACGGAAGCGCTTGAAAATATGGAATGGTATGGTAGGATAAACTAAGGAGAATTTAAGGAGGGATTTGCAATGGCTCTAATCAAATGCCCTGAATGTGGGCGAGAAGTAAGTGACAAGGCGCTTTCATGCCCTAATTGTGGATATCCAATTTCGCAAGATCCACTTGAATGGGCTATGGATTTTGAAACTTCGCCATCGGTTCAAGCCAGCGAGCCGAAGAAGGAACAACCGGTGAGTGAAGCCGCCATTCCGTCAGGTGGAAGAAACTATAAAACATCCGCAAAAAAGAAAGACCATATGCCTGTAATCGTCATTGGGGTTCTTGCAACAGCGTTAATTACCATCTGGATTATAAATGGCGTGACAAGTGGCAGACCAAAATCATCATCTGAATCAAGCAGAACTTCAAGTACAAGTAGTTCGTCCACGAGTTATTCAGGCTATAGTGGGAGCAGTTCGTCACAGTCTAGCTCGTCCAAGTATTCTTCCGATGAAATCATGGCAGGCGTGTATACTCTTGCTGAGAAATGCGTGAAGAACCACCTGAAATCCCCTTCCAGTGCGAAGTTTTGCAGTATGTCTGACTGCGAATTCCAAAAAGGTGAAGACGGCGTATACATGATGGCAGGAACCGTTGAATCGGAAAACAGCTACGGAGCCATGCTGAAAGAAACTTGGGGAATCATGGCAAAGGTGGACGGGGATAAAGTGTCGCTGGTCATGGTTCAGATTGGCGATCAGGTTTATTTCGACTAACATAGAAGGGAGCAAATCAAATGAAAAACATCAGAGCTTTTGTTATGGGTTTTCTTTTTGCCGTACTCGTCATTGCTTTTTCCATCGGAGCCGTTGCTGTTTCAATGGGTGAAATAAGTATAGACTTCCCCGAATTTAGCGTAACAGGAAAGATTAGTTTTAAATCGCCAAACGTCGAAGTAGACGGGAAAACAATCGTTTGGCAGGGAGGGTCTTATCCTCTTGGGAATGGGTGTAATGCTCCTTCTGGTTTGGTTTATATTGATAGCACTGGCGGAAGGACAACATATCTTCCGATTAGAAAGGTTAGCGAAGCACTTGGCGTTAGCATTGATTGGGACGGAGTGAACAACGCCGTTCTTATAACTAGCGGAAATTCTGACGTTCAATCGGATAATAATAATTTCCAAGCAGGAGAAGAGACCAGCGAAACTTATGACCTTTCAACTGTTGACGGACTGGCCTCTTACATAAATCAAGAAATGGGAACCATCTCTACCCCGTTTGGCGATTTTAAAGCTAAAGTCACAATTTCAGAAAACACTTCATCAATGTTCCCGCAGGATTATGAAGTGAGGACCGAATGCTACTTCCCGTGGTATGATCTCAAGTATTCAATCAAATACACAGATGAGCAAAAAGAAGAAGCAATTTCAACGCTACGTGCTTATCAGGTAGATGTATATGACTTGGTTTCTCAGTACCTTCCAGACAAAAAGTTAATGGGCGGATATTATCTTGGATATTACAAGTATCCGAATACACAGGTTGGGTATAAGTCAACAAGGGTGTTCTATTGGAGAAACTTCACAGACGGAATCACGGTAGAATATCCAGATACGTCCATAACATATTTTCACTTCTACAATATTTTCGATGACTATGTGTTTGACTGAAAGAGAGCCGCCTATACGGGCGGCTTTTCTTTTGTACGCTATATGTATTTTTCGACGCTTTGCGACACGTTTCGACCGCACATGTGTGCTATTGTGGAAATACAGTAAATATTAAGCATTCCGGGACAAATCACATATTTCGTGTAGATAGAAAAATAGAAAGAAAATTTTCCTGAGATCGTGAAATTTAAGGTTGACTTTTGCCACTGCATAATGTACAATTAAGCCATGGCAAAAAGGAGTGATGAAATGTTGCCGACAAAAGGCCGTCCAATTAAAGGTCCAAGCAAGCGAGACAAAAGTTTGCAGCTTCGCATGAGTGCAGAAGAACTTGAAGCGCTTGATAGCTGCGCGAAAGAGTTGCAAATATCTAGGACTGACGTTGTGAACAAGGGAATATCTCTTGTTCGGGCTGAATTGGACAACAAAAAATAAAAACTCCCCCTTTGCGGTTAGTTTGGCGACCGAGCGCAAAGAAGGAGCTGCCACGACCTCACGGTCGAAGTGTAAATATTCTACTACACTTCCCGTGAATCGTCAACCACATTCGCGGGGATTTTTATACTCTTTTTCAGGTAGACATAACAATGTAAAAAAACATTTGCACCGCTTGTTATGCTGGATGTAGAGGGAAATCCCCAGGATACGATCAAAAGGAGTGTAAAAATTGAATAAATTACAGACCATCAACAACGCCGAAATCTCCATCAAGGAATACAGCGGTCAGCGCGTCGTGACCTTCAAGGACATCGACGCAGTCCACGGCAGACCAGACGGAACGGCAAGGAAGCGCTTCAATGACAACCGGGAGCGGTTCGTTGACGGAGAAGATTACTTCAAAATTTGCGCGTCCGAATTTCGGACGCACTGGAACGACCTTCCGGCAAAGGCTACGGAAGACGTGACGCTCATCACGGAATCCGGCTATCTCATGCTGGTAAAATCATTCACAGACGATTTGGCGTGGAAAGTCCAACGCGAACTCATTAAAGGATATTTCCGTGCGAAAGAGCAGGCAAAACCCATGAGCACGGCGCAGCTTTTCGCCATGCAGGTGCAGATCAACTTGGAGCAGGAGCAGCGTATAAAAGCGCTGGAAGAAAAAACGCAGGCCACGCAGGAAACCGTGCAGGAAGCATTTTCTGCGCTATCCTACCCTACTGTCAGCCGCGACCATTGGCAGGATGAAACGCGCCAGAAAATCCGCCGGGTCTGTTTTGAAAACGGCCTGAATTATCAGCAGTTCACCGCGCAGACATATGACGAGCTGGAAGCTGACGCGCGTGTAAAGCTCGAAACCCGCGTGAATAACCAGCGCGAGCGAATGAAAGCAGGCGGTGCGAAATATGCCGAATGTCAGGCAGTGAACAAACTGACTGTTATTGCAGCCGATCCGAAACTCCGAGCAATCTACTCCGCAATCATTCAGCGCCATTCGGCGCAGTTCTTAACCGAAAGACTTTCTAACATGTGAGAGGAGAAAATACCATGGAAAACGAATTCAGAAAACTTCTTGGAAAAGTCGATGACATGGACGAATTTGTCCGGTTCATGATGTTCTGTTTCAAACGGCTGAATCTCGGCGAAGATGTGCCGGAGATTTGGGCGGCGTGGTGCAGTGAGAAGAATCAAGCAGTCTTTCCGAGAAACTGAACGAAAAAGTAGTTTCTCGGTGGCTTCACAAACATCAATCATCAGGAAAAATTCAGGGGAGAAAATCAAAATGACAAAGAAACAGCCCACAAGCCCCTGCCTTTAGGCATGGGGTAAAGGGCTGCAAGTCTACTTATTGTTGGAGATGAAACATGGAATATTCCTACAAATTTAGGCTGTGCCCAAATGCGGCTCAGAGAAACTTAATACAGCGCACTTTCGGCTGTGCTCGATTTGTGTATAACCACTTTCTTTCTGAACGCATTGCGCAGTATCGAGAAACTGGGAAATCTCCTACACGATTTCAGCAGGATAAGGAACTCACTGTACTCAAGCAGAAACTCGGATGGCTGCAAGAGCCAGATAAATGCGCCTTGCAAAATGCTGTGAGGAATTTAGACGCCACATATAAGAACTTTTTTCGCCGAGTAAAGAACGGCGAGAAGCCCGGTTTTCCAAAGTTCAAAAGCAAGCGCAACCACAGACAGAGCTATAAGTCAAATGGTAGCATCAGAGTTTTTGACAATGCAGTTCAACTGCCGAAACTGGGAAAAGTCAAATGCCGTATCAGTCGAAAGGTTGAGGGTAGAATCCTCTCTGCCACAGTATCACAGAATCCAAGCGGCAAATATTTCGTATCACTCTGCTGCACTGACGTTGAAATCGAGCCATTGCCGAAGACCGGTGCTGTGATCGGCGTTGATATGGGACTGAAAGCGTTCGCAATCACGTCCGAAGGGATGGAATACCAGAACCAGCGCTATTTAGCCAAGAACCAAAAGAAACTTGCCAGACTGCAACGGCAGCTCTCCCGAAAGCCAAAGGGGAGCAACCGACGCGAGAGAGCGAGGATTCAGGTGGCACGGTTGCATGAGCACATCGCAAATCAGCGCAGCGACATGATGCACAAATTTTCAGCGCAGCTCATCCGCGAGAACGATGTGATCTGCATCGAAGACTTAGCACCGAAGAACATGGTCAAGAACCATCGCCTTGCGAAGTCCATCAGCGACGCATCGTGGGGCGAGTTCAGGCGGCAGCTAGAGTACAAGGCCGCGTGGTATGGGAAAAAGATCATAGCGATAGACCGGTTCTTCCCATCCAGTCAGCTATGTTCCTGCTGCGGGTATCGGAATACCGACACGAAGAATCTGGCGGTGCGGGATTGGACGTGTCCTGAATGTGGGACGCACCATGACCGGGACATCAACGCAGCAAAAAATATTCTAAGCGAGGGATTGCGCCTACTGGCCTAGCCTAAACATACGGTAGGGCGGGACACGCCCAAACCTATACGCTCAGGGAGACTGTGTAAGACGCCGCTACGGTGCGACGGTCAGCGAACCGAGAATCCCCAAGCTTTAGCCGTGGGGAGTGTCACAAACACAGATATTCGGTAGATAGCAAACCGTAGAAATACGCAGAAATAGAAAGAGAAAGGACGTAAAATTCAATGAAAAGCAAAAAATCAACCGATCTGGTCTATGTGCCGGAACTCACCCCAGAAGATGTTTTCAGCCATCTGGTTAATCACCACGCAGACGTTGTGCGCGCCAGAAACGCACAGCGGGCCTACAAACGGTATTTGGAACGCAAACACCGCTGTATTGCCTCTATCGTGATCGTCGTATCATCGCTTGCCGCAGCCGCCACGCTGCTCATCACGAGCGGTGTGCTTGCGACGGTTTGAACGGAGGTGTGCGGTTGTACACGTTGTACGACAACTATTCCGACTTCCCCGCTCTGATTGGCACATTTGAGAGTGTCGATCAGGCGCGGGAGGCCGCGCAGAAAATGGATGAGGCAACGGGCGGGAAGTTCTTTCCGAGGCTCGTCAAAGATGGAAAGGTCATTCAAGATTGGGGGTATTGAGGAATGACATATGCGACACTTTCAACCATCGCTTCTCTGCTTGAGAAAGAGAAAAACATCCGGGAAAAGGAATGCGAGCTCCTGCGCGAGAAACTGAATTCTGCGCGTGACACAGCGGACTTTTCTCCGGAAGATAGCGAACTTTCTCGTGAAGTAGAGTTTACCAGAGCCTTATACGAAAAGTCCAGAGAAGGGCTTCTCAAACATGAACGCGCTTGTGAAGACTTCTTTGAGCATGATTTCCGGTAAGAAATTTATTTGGAAGTGGGACAAATCCATTTTTTCGGTAGAAACATAGGTGTAAGACAAAACACCATACAGGAGGCCAAAAACAATGAAGAAAGTCAAGGAATTATGGAACGAGTTCGGCGATGTGCCGATGAACCCAGAAACAGAGTGCATAGAGGAAGCATGGCACGGGTTCCCGGCCGGAACAAATCGGGAGGAAATTTGGCACTGGTTCGAGGAAACGTTCGACGTTCGCGTCGCTGATCTGATGTACGGAGGTATCTGAAATGGGACAGCGTTCACAGATCTATGTCCGCGCGTCCGGGCAGCTCATCGTCGCAAACTACTATCAATGGAACTATGCCGAGCGAATGATTTCGCGTGCTAGATACGGCATTGAGTACATCGATTCGGTCAAGGACTACAGCAACTGGATTTTTCTCCGCGACGTGAACGTCGAACATTTGCGCCGCATCCTGGACGTAAACTTCGACCTCAAGGACTACCAGATTTCGAGAAAGATTATCGAAGAATGGAAGAACGTTTTTCCAGACAAGCCTTTCAATGATGTTGTGCTTGACTGGCAGGACAACAACGACGGCCAGATGTTCATCGACTTCACGAAAGACGGAAAGATCTCTTATGCGTTCCGGAAGACGGAAGACATGACGTGCGAAAATCCGATGTCTGCTGCTGAGTACATGGAATGGGATCGTCGGAACTGGCTGGATTGCGAGTCCATGACGAAGGCTGAGAAAGCCACCTGCCGCCGCAACATTGCAGCTATCGATAAGATGGCAAGACTTATGACCGCAGAGGAATTGAAAGAGTTTGTCCATCACGACTACGGATATAAGTCCGTTCAGGAGGTAGGCTGACATGGATAGCAGATGGAAACTCCTTGAGCAGTACGGTGAACTGTTCTGCGCAAAATGTCACTCCAGTATCGTGTGCGACGAGTTTGGGGATATGCCGGAGCAGTGTCCCGTGTGCGGTGCAAAGTTCAACTGGTCCGAAGATATGCTGCAAGCATTTTGGCCAGCATTCGTAGCCACTTGTGAGCAAGCGTGTGTTCCGCAAGATGACTGTAAGTCCACGCAAGATAGCGGTGAGATAGAACGTTGAAAATAGCACAGGCAAAACGGCTTGTTTCAGAGGACATTGAAATGATGACCATTGAACAGCTTCAACGATACAAGGTCAAGGTAATCGATGCTTGGCGGGAAAGCCGAGCAGATTACGGAATAGTTCAAGCTGTGAGAGACGGCTTCTATTTGCAGACCGGCGAAGATGCGTCGGAGTACACACCGAAAGACCTGTGGCTCACCCAAAATCTCACTCGCAGGCTTGATGCAATCGACCGCAGAGAACATGAAATGTTTCGACAACGGTAAAATGCCGCGTAAAGGGAAATCCAAACTGCCACTAAATCGAGAAAAACGTAAGTTTTCCGGGACAAATCTGGAATTCCGGTAGAACAGTAAATGTAAGCAACTACACAACAACAATTATTTTATGGAGGTAATTCAAAATGGCAAAGGCAACTAAGGAAGCACAGGAAACAAAGGCGATCAGACGGTACATCAAGCTCACGTTCATTGAGCCGGTGCTGGGCACCTGGCCGAGTAACGAGAATGTGGCGCGTGACTTCATCGCGTCCAAGTCTCCGGACGCAAACACAATCGAAGATGAGGTTGCAGCGATTGGTGCGGAAGCTGTGGCTGATAAGGCAATGACGGTATTCCCCCGTGTCGATGGCAAGCCCGTATTCTGGGATTACCAGATTAAAGGCTTTTTCAAAGATACTTGCAGCGCACTCGCCCGTGCCAAGTACACAAAGTCCAGCGGCCTGAAAGCATTCAAGAAGGTCATCGACGGTATGATCTTCCCCTTCCCCCGCGCAATTTCCATCAACGTCAACGGAGAAATCGGCGAATGCCAGCGGCCGCTCCGTGCGCAGACTGCGCAGGGTGAGCGTGTGAGCCTCGCAAACTCCGAGGAAATCCCGGCTGGAAGCACGATTCAGTTCGGCGTAACACTCGCAGACCCGGCGCACGAAGCACTGCTGATGGAGTGGCTGGACAATGGATTCTTCCGTGGTCTCGGTCAGTGGCGTAACTCCGGCAAGGGCCGGTTCGTCTACAAGATGCTCGACGAGGAAGGCAACAACCTTGGCGGCACGGCAGAGAAATTCGGTTACATGATGCAGGAGGCGAACTTCTTCCCTGAGGAAAAGGCGGGCTGATAGGCCCGCCAAACGGGGCAATGGCTGAGGACAGCGCGGCCTGGCCCAGAACGGCGAAGGCTTGGGTGCGCCTTGCTCCGCCCTGCGTGGCATTGCAAAGGAACGGCAGAGAGTTGAAAAGCACAGCAGCGGAGAGGTGGAGCGCCGCACGGCCAAGAACTGCATAGGATAGGCTGAGTTCTGTTTTGGAACCAGAAGAACAGCAGAGGCTTCGCGGGGCGATGCGTATCTCGGCAACGCAAAGGAAAAGCGGAGACTGGCGTAGCGCTGAAATGGAGCAGCTGGGAGACGTTTCGCATAGTGAAGGCGAAGTATTGAGAAGCAGTGACACGCGATGGCTGGGCATCGAAATGAGTCGCCTCGATGCGCCTGGAAAAGCAATGGCATTGACGGGCCAAGGCACGCGCAGCAACGGAGTAGCAAAGAATAGAAAAGCTCAGAAATGGCGAAGAGCGGCGAAGTATTGTTGAGCAAAGGAATGGCAAAGTAAAGAGTCGCCGCGCACAGAAACGCAAGGGCGAAGGACTGAGCGGCGAAGCATTGTTTGGCAAAGGCATTGAGATGAATCGAAGCGCGATGGACTGGCATGGAGCCGCGCACAGAAACGCAAGGGCGATGCGGGGTTGGTGACGTGAAGCAAAGGCATTGCTTGGGACAGTTACGCGGAGCAAAGGAAGAGCAAAGTATGGCAAGGCATAGATAGCAACGGAAACGCGAAGCGCTGTCTTGCGTTGAAATGGCGATGGAATTGCACGGATTCGCATGGCACAGCAACGGAAGTGTATCGACCTGATAATCATAGCGACGGCAAAGGACAGCTGAGAATATCGTTGAAATGAAATGGAAGTGTATCGCGCAGTCAAGCAGAGCGGCGGATTAGTTGAGCAACGGGTAGCCATGGAACAGCGGTTCGGAGTTTAGTAGAGCTAGGGAAAGGCAAGGTGCGGTCTGGCCATGGAATGCAATGGCAAAGCGCGGTGACAGTGGGAACAGCAACGGTGAAGTACGTCAATGCTTCGAAAGGCCAGGGTATAGCATCGATTTGATCTGCAACGGCTGGGCGGTGATACGGATTGAGTCGCTACGCGGTGAAACGGCATGGCAAGTCATGGAAGTGTTTTGAGTTGTGCAGCATTGAAGTGGTGCAGGTTGGCTACGTCAAGCAGCGAAATGCAATGGAAAAGCGACGCCCGGTAACGTGACGCTCGGCTTTGCCAGGGGAAGCAAAGGCAAAGGAGAGGCTGGTTGACATAAGAATGTAAAAAAACATTTGCCCCTAGGAGTATAATGAAAAATGTAAGGAGGATTTCATATGGGATTTCCAAGCGCCTATGAAAAATTCCGGTCAGCAATGATTGCATACGAAGAAAACCTTCGAGCGATAGGCCGTTCTGAAACAACAATTCAAAACGAAGAGTTTGTGTTCAAAATGTTTTCCGATTTCATGTTGGAAAACAAATTGTGGGACAGACGCGAAGAAAGCTTCACGGACATTCAAGCATGGCGAGATCAGCTGCGCAGGGATGGCAAGAAGCCGACTACAATCAGGCAATACCTGACGGTTCTTTCCGCACTCTACAATTTTGCTTCTTCTGATGAATTGGGGGAAAACCGATGGTATGACAGAAATCCAGTTTCAAAACTCCTGATGCCAGACACAAGAAAATTGGAGAAACGCCCGTATGACCAGCTTCTGACCGACGAACAGGTTTTGCTGCTATGGAGGAATAATCCGCCGAAAGGACTCAAGCGTCCATATCTCTGGCCGAGAAACTACGCCATTGTTATTTTGCTTCTGACAACAGAAATCAGAAACAGTGAACTTCTGGCGCTAACTCCGAACGATCTCGATTGGGAAAACGCAGAGTTGACCGTCGAACACGGAAAAGGAGACAAATTCCGTCAAGTGGACTTTCCTATCATCGCCCAGACTGCCATCCGTATGTATCTGAACAGCGGAATCCGACCAGTGACTGTCGATAGCACAGATCCGCTTTTTGGGACAGAAGCGACATTCAAATTCAAAGGTGACAACAAAGGCGAAGAATGGCACGCAGGGACTCGGCAATGGCTGTCAGACGTCGTTCGGAGGCATGTAAAGGCTGTAACTGGTGTAGACATGATTCGTTCCCACGATCTGCGGCATGTCGGAGCAAGGCTCGATCTGAACAGCGGAATGACCTTCGAGGAATTGCAGGCAAAGCTTGGACACGAGTCGGTGTCTACGACGCAAGTTTATTCTGGAAAACTGACGAGTCGAAAAAACAGACGCTTAACAAAAGTAGTGCAGGATGAAAAAGAGCGTCAGGCGCGGAGAAACATTGACAAATTGGAGGCTGCCGGCGATGATTTTTTCGGAACACTCCGGTTGAAACAAATACCACAGCCGGGAATAGCGTGATAAAAACCAAGAAAACTAAAGACTTTGGGAGCAAGAATGTCGGGAAGAAAAACCAAGAAAACTAGAGTTATCCGGGCTTGAAACAAGCCTGGATACATGGTGGAACAATGGCGCACTGGTTGGTTCATAATCCACTCGGTATCGGTTCAAATCCGATTTCCACCACAATGCCGCAGTTTTTTCGATTTTTCTGCGGCACGGCATATGGCCTCCTTTCTAATGAAGAAAAGCGTCACCCACGTAAGCGCAGGCGCTCGCCGGGACATGTTAGAGATTCCGGTGCTCTGATTTGAGAAGATCAGCTGTGGGTTTCGACTAAGAGCGCACCCGTAACCGTGTAAAACGGGGTGCAATACCCAGCATTGGTGTAGCGGTAGCACATCAGTCTTCCAAACTGAGAGCGCGAGTTCGAGTCTCGTATGCTGGTCCATGCGGTAGAGTGTAGCGCAAAGAAATTTCACAAGAAGTAGCGAGGATAGGCCGTCCACCGGATTTGCAACCGGTGTGCCCGAAAAATTACACTCGCTGAAGGTAGCTATGGACTGTATCATTTCTTCGGTCATGCGCGGCCGAGCACTCTATCGCAACCACATGGGTATTGCGGCGGACCCAGGGAAAGTGTTGAAGTTCCAAAGGCTTGGTGAAATTGATATATCCGGCCAACCGCTCGGCCTGTAGGTAGTGCAAGTACGACAGGGCGCAGATTTACAGTAGCTGGCTCCGGCTTAATGGTTAGAGGAAACGGATGCGACCGATGCACCGGCGCAGGGCTGAAAAGTTCCGTGGTCAATCCCTCTTGGCTTCCAGACGGTTCGCTGTGAGGCGTGAAAGATGGAAGAAAAACTGGTGTGGCGACGCAGACCAACGGCGCAATGCCGCGTCTAGGCGTTGAGTAATGGCGGTTCTGGGGGCCGAGAGTGGATGACTGTGAAAAATTAGGGAAGTGAGTAAAACGATGGGCGAAAACAATACCGCGTACTGCATCAGGTGCGGTAAGAAGACGGAGTATTCGATAAAGCTTCAGCGCATGAGAGTGAATGTTTGTGGGGTGCGTTTCAGCTATATTGAGAATAGACCCTGTTGTATAAGTTGCGGAGAAGAAGTCTACGTTCCAAAACTTGAAGACCGAAATTCTGCTGCTAGGAAGTTTGCGTTCAACCAATCGCTGGAAAAGCTCAGAAACAAATTTGACTCAAATGGAGGTAAATCATGAGTCTGGATATTCGTTACTTAACCAACGGCACAAAAAACGTCTACGTTGTCGTAGATAGTGCATCGCGCCCGGTTTCTGTCAACTACTACGAAACACGGGATGAGATTCCAGTTCAGATCCGGCACTATGCGCCGGAAGGAAATCCGATGTTCGTCGGGCCTGACGGAGCAAGGAACCTTTTCGCAATGAAGGCTCTGTACCCAGATTTGATGAACGAACGATGCTCTCTACCGGAATTCGTAGGACTCCCTTGCATCTTTGAATCATGCCAATTATGTTGGCAAGCGTGCAAGGGCAGGTACACGGGGTCAGGAACATGAACGATATCAGGTCGGTTGATTTCAGCGACGCGCAGATTAAATCGCTCCTGTTTGATGTGTACAGTGCAGGCTTTGAAGCCGGATATCCCCGATGTACAGACATACACACTGGTTTCAACACATGGTATCGTGATGTAATTCAGAAAGACAATCTGCCGGTCTATGCGGCACTTGACAGTACCGACAAGGACGTGCGGGATGCAATCGATAGCGTATGCTGTATCAAAACAATCTTGTATTCAGGCCACTATGAACGCATCCGGTCGCAGCTTGAATTTGCAAAAAAAGTATTGAAAGATTTCATCGCCGAAAGGTGTTGAGATACCATCCGAGTTTGGCTAGTTCGCATAAGCGTGCCGCTGTGTAGAAAATCGGAACCCATGAAAGTCCTCGTTGCGCTGGTACGCCAAACACAACAGCGCGGGCAAAAATCGTTGGTGAATATCGCGCGTAACACGCAACGTTGACTGCTGTTCAATAATTCGGGAAACAGACAAAGAGCAGGCTTGGTTAAAGGCTCATGGTGCGGTGACGAAACCAATTCCGCGCAATATAGGGTGGCGGTCATCCTTGGAGGTGCAGCGGGGTCCGAGTCCCCGAACGGTCAGGTTCGACTCCTGAACGTGCATGGTGCAAAACCTCCAACTAATACGGCAGATGAATTCGAGCGGCCTCGGAGCCTGTCTTGAAAACAGTGCGCGGCGAAAGCCGTGGGGATCGACACCTCCATCTGCCGCCAATATGGAGCCGTAGCGCAGTTGGTAGCGCGCCTGATTTGGGATCAGGAGGCCACCAGTTCGAGTCTGGTCGGTTCCACCAGTTGCCGGGTCGCTCCCGGCTGATGTGGGCGGTTCCCGTCTCACCCCACAAAGAATGACAATGCCCGCTGAAAACTGCGCTTGTCTTGATGCGTCAAGACCGGTTTGACCTGACGGAATAGGGGCTGCTGATCTTCGGACTGTAGTTGCCGGTAGCGTGTGAAAATCTAAGCGTGGAAGACGGTCAAAATGGATGCGTGGCCGAATGGAAAAGGCAGCAAGGGTATGCGGTGCAGGAAAGCGCGGCACACTCAAACATATTGGGGTTGAAGCAGCCACCTCGGACGGGAATAAAGCTCGTCGCATACTGCCTGCACCATGCGGGGTTCAAATCCCCGCCGCATCCACCAAAGCGCCCTTTTGTGGGAGTCGTGGCGCTTTCTACAAATAAAGTTCAACCCTCCGCAGCCACTGCGTCAGTGTGGCAACACGCGGCATTTGGTAAAGGGCAGCGACGAGCAACTGACCCGAGGCAGTTCGATTCTGCCGAGCCGCACCAGCGAAGTCCGCAAATCTGCCTGGTTAGTATCAGCTGCTACGGGAAATTCCTACAAGTTTACGGTAGGGCGGGACACGCCCGAACCCATACGCTCGTGGAGACCATGTAAGACGCAACTACGGCGCAACAGTCGTTGAAACGAGAATCCCCCGGCTTTAGCCGTGGGGAGTGTCAAGCGGATAAGGCGCTTCGCACCATGCCCGCCATCGGATGACTTCCCCCGATGGAATGAAACCTCCGCATCTGGCAGCGGTGTCGTCGGGTTGATATAGCCGATAGCGAAGTTTGGGAGTAAACAAGCGAAATGGGAACTCCCCACTCAGATCGTCCATCATGAGGATAACAAGGTGGAGATGGAGACAAGGAATCATCAAATCATGCTTTAATCGGAAATGCCGCTTACTCGACCGGGGCCTGCTCTGGTCGAGGTTACAGGTTGGTTCGGCGGGACGCCGCTGCATGAGCCTGCATACAGGGGTATCGCCAAGCGGTCTAAGGCATGGGACTTTGACTCCCATATTCGCAGGTTCAAATCCTGCTACCCCTGCCAGCCGCCCGTTGGGGTTCTCCGCGCGAGATCATAACAAGGTGGATTCATAACCCTGCACAGCAGGCCCGCCGCTGGCCGGCATCGGGCATACCGCAGGGCCACCGGCTAAAGACGCTGTACCCGCAGTGTCCAAGGAGAACGAGGCACAATGCAGCTGTATGGGCCAGAAAGCGGGATAGTCGCCACGCTGCAATATATGATGGTGCCGCATTCACAGGAATACTGTGTTGCGAAACGGCTAAGTGGAGTTTGATGAACAGCCATCATATCCCCTGCGCTTGATGCGTGGGATGCCGGAACCAACAGAATATAGTGGTGGAAACCCACCGGGGCGAGGTAACACTCGTGCCGACAGCGCAGTAAAAGTCGTTTGCGTGTTTCGGCCAAAAAGGTAAAGGTCAAGCGGATATAGACCTTCGTAGAGACGGCACAAGTCCATTCTGGAACGTCCCGTTCAGCTTGCTGGGAAAGACTCACTAGTGGTCGAACTGGATGAATCCGCACTTGTTCGTAATGCTTGGGGCGAACCGAAATCCGCCAAGCTAGGCAGCACCTTTGGGGGACGCTTTCAGGACTGCTGATAAACAAGCGCCGGTGTGCAATCACCTGATTTGCCGTTGGTCTGCGCGCAAGACCTCACGTCCGGTACGTTAAGCCGGTCATAGATGGGCCGTTAGCTCAACGGTAGAGCAAGCCGCTCATAACGGCTCGGTCGTAGGCTCGACACCTACACGGCCCACCATTCATTCTTGAGAAAGGAGGATTACACATGAACAAGGAAGAACTCGTTCAGGCGGTTTCCAGCATTACCAGTATGTCGAAGAACGCCAGCCTTGAAGCTGTCGATGCTGTTTTTGAAGCGATTGAAGAATCTCTTATTGCGCACGAAGATGTCACTATCGCAGGCTTCGGTAAGTTTGTTGCGAAGTACCAGAAGGCCAGAGATGCGCGGAATCCGAAGACCGGTGAAAACATCAAGGTTCCAGCCCGTTTTTCGGTAAAATTCTCGCCGAGCAGCATTCTGAAAAACGCAGTTGCGAAGTAATTCATGGGGCTTCACAGCCCCTATACATATTGAAAAATACAGAAAGGATACACTTCTATGCAGGATATAAGAATCCGTCGGGGCGACATTTTCTGGGTTCGTCAGGACTATGCTGCTGTCGGGTCAGAAGCGAGAAAGAATCGCCCAGCAATCATTGTCAGCAACGATAAGAACAATACATATTCCGAAACTGTAGAAATAGTTTATTTAACAACTGCCGAGAAAAAGCCGATGCCTACACACGTTTCCATTGAAACGATGGGCAAGCAGTCTACTGCGCTTTGTGAGGCTATCTACACAGTTGACAAGGAACGTCTGGAGAACTACTACTGTACGCTGACAGCTGATGAAATGAAACTTGTCGACCAGGCTGTTCTTGTTTCTATAGGGCTTATCGTCCACCCTACCTGCACCGTAGATGTATCTCAATCGTTGGAACCAGAAAAGGTACGTATTCCGCTCAACGAGCCATTCGGATTAGAAGACGCATATCGTGTGATTCAGAAGGAACGCGATACGCTGCTTGCACAGAAAGAAATCTATGAGAAAATCTGCGCCGCTGCGCTGCCGCGTTGGCCGAAGGATATTGAGGTGGGAGAATGATCTACCTTGACCATGCTGCTACTTCGCCCCTACTTCAATGCGCAAAGGTCGCCTTCAATGCAGCATCAACGGCAGTGTGGGGGAATCCAAACTCTTTACATTCTTTTGGGCAAAGTGCCAGAAATGCGTTGGAAGCTTCCCGTGAAGCTGTAGCGCAGTGCTTAAAGTGCAGCTCAGATCAAGTGTTCTTTGTTTCATCCGCGACGGAGGCTTGCAGAATCGCGATTGAAATTATGCTTGGTAAATGCCGTGAAGTTACTGCAAGTCTCGTAGAGCATTCGGCTGTATCAAGCATTACCGATCACATACTTATCAGTCGTACAAGCAATGAGTTTCACGGTTTCGCTCATATCTGCACCAACAACGAAACCGGTGAAATCTATGATTTAAGAAGTATCTTTTCAGGGTATGATTTGACGTTCTCCGACTGTACCGCAGCCATGGGGAAGCAAAAAATCAACTTCCGTGAAAGCGGAATAGACTTCATTTGCGGAGGTGGTCACAAGTTTGGTGCTCCGATTGGAATCGGCGTGTTGATCGCGCGAAATCCGGAAGCAATCACAACGAATTTCCATTTTGGAACACCTTCTGCTCCACTCGCAGCCGCATTTGCAGAAGCGTTAGTGTTCAGGACAGACCATATAGAAGAGTTCAAAAATGCAGCAGCCACCTTGCATGACCGCCTGATTGATGGTATCATGAACGAAGTACCGGACGCACAGCTTAATGGGCTGCTTTACAAGGGAAATGAAATCATGCAATCTCCGTACATTGCAAACGTTTCCTTCCCGAACATCGAGAACCACGCACTTGTCCTGCGTCTTGCGGCTGACGGATTGATGGTTTCATCCGGTGCGGCGTGTTCTAGCGGAGATAACGCCCCGTCCCGTGTGCTTCTCGCTTCCGGATATTCTGAGGAACGCGCACGTTCGGCCATCCGGTTCAGCTTAGATTACAAACTCAACCCGAATGCAAATGATATGGGCTATAACTGCGGGCTGAACCTCGAACGATATATCGAAATCGTTGATGACGCAGTAAAAATCGTGGTGCGGAATGTGCGAGAGTTAAAAAAACTTTTCCCAAAGCGGGACAAAACGTGAAATATCGGTAGAAACACAATCAGAAGCCCATCATGGGCAAATCAAAAATTATAGGAGGCAAACACAATGGCAATGGATATTCAGGATATGGTGGCTGCAATGGCAGCGAAGAATGAGGCATTCCGTGGGAACGAGATGGTTCCTGAGAAGGTCGAGGTATACAGCAAACTCAAGGAACACGCGGCAGCGATTTCCAAGGCAATGCGTACCCCGTGGCACGCGGATGATTTGGAACTGCGTGAGCAGAATACGTTCGTCTACGTTGACTTCCCTCTTCCAGTCAGTATTCTCAATGACAGCATCCGCAATCGCATTTCAGAAATGTACAAGCTGGCAGATATGGTGACGCTCGCCGATGTCAACTGTCGGCTGCGCATGACATTCACTGTCGCAAACGTTTGGAAGGAATGATTGTGCATGGAAGGTAAACTCCGAACGAACGTAATCAGAAAGCGCTATACATTCCATGTGATGTACCGGGAAAAAGATGCTGAGTTCATCACTGTCGAGGCAGAAAGCGTAGATGCAGCAGCGTTAAAGCTTCCGGAAGACCGATTCTGTTCCGTACTGATGTCAGAGGAAGACTGCGCAGGCTGAGATTTTTTTGGAGGGATTGCGATGAGGAAATTTTTCGTCAGGAAGCCAAACGGGCAGATTACGGCAAGCGGAAGAGGAACCCCAATGACGCCAACGTATTCTGTTGCTATGGAGCTTTGTCAGCTATGCGGAGGAAACGTCATCGGCCCAATTCACACAACGCCAAACACACTCCGGTGGCTTGAAGAAAATCATGGCTTGTTTGGTATGCCATGCGGCAGAGACTGGGATCACCAAAAAGAAATCATCTATATGGGATACAGAATAATCTTTGATTCAGGTGAAGACGGCATCATGTATTTTGATGAAGATCACGACTAATATGCAAAGAACCGAGGGAGTCAATTATCCCCCGGTTCTATTTTGCTCAGAAGCAGAATGCGAAGCTTACGCCGAGGCTGCTTGAGGCATTGGACGCGCCCGCCTGGCCGTTATCTCTGACTCTGCAAAACATACCGCCGCTGGCTGATGACCGTTCCCACCAGAATTCGTCAACGCCTTCTCTCTTCTTGATCTTCGGGTTGCCCGCCTTGTAATAGTCGTATTGGATTCCTTCTCCGGGTACAGAAGAATGATTCGTCCCAAAAACCTCCACCTCGCTAAGCAGGAACAGCGTGTCCGATACTGTCTCAATCGTCGTGCTGTTGCCCCCCTCAGATGTCTTCTTGTTTACCGCGTGGATGCCGTTCTTCACCTCCGCCGGCATCAACGCCAGAATCGCAGGCAGATAGGTCAGGCGCATATCGGTGTTCTTCCAGCCGAGACCGCTCAGGTCGGTGCTGTACATCTGCTTCGCTTCGCTGTAACAATCATGCAGTTGGAATGTCAGTGGAGCCGTACCTGAGCCGTCCGTATAGACATCATGATTTTTGCCGATGATATCGATCTGATAATTCGTACCGTTGATCGCCATTGGTTTGCTGTCGCCCACAGCCCAGCTGTCAGGAACGTTTCCGGACTGGCACGCCGCAATGATCGTCTCCCAGCTGTTTGCCGCAAACGCGTCCGCGAGCTCGATCAAAGGCAGCTTCATGCTCTGAGTCCCGATGCTGACGGTCTGTGTCTTAGTGACGTTGTTCAGTGAAGCACTGACGCTCCACTCACCTGGTTCGTAGAGTGTTAATGTGCAACTACCGCTGGTGTCTGCCGTCCCGGAAACTGTCGTTGTGCCTTTTGATGCTGAAACAGATGCCCCCGCGCTCGTTTCCACTGCGATTTGATATACTCCGCCAGATGAGTCAGGTATTTCAATGGCTTTTCCACTGACCGAAACCACTTTCCCTCCAACTGTCAATAATCTCATGGTTATTCATTCCTCCATCAATTTGATGCCGCCCATACACCATTGACGACTTTCAACGTTTTCCCATTGTCTGATGCGGTAACTGGGACAGCCGGCATATAGTCCGTCCCCGGAATCGCTGCAGCAAGTGCGGTCGGGTTTCCATCTGCGTCAACAGCAGTCACTTTAAGCAATGAGCCTGCTGTCATTGCCTTTTGAATGTTGATATAGTTTCCTGTCACAGTGTCTTCCAGAAGCAGAACTTCATCAGTCGCAGGAACATCAATGTTCAATCTCGCCTGTTGTTTTTGTGCACTTGTAAGGCTCTGCGCAGTGTATTTGAGGTCATGAAGCATGACTTCTCCGGTTTCTCCGTTCACAGAAGCAACGGGGTACGGAGGGGGATTTCCATTGCCGTACAAACTGAGTTCTATGGAAGTCTTATTTCCTTCAAGCGTAACGCCATTTACCTGTGGCCTGTTTTGCAATCCATCGTAGTCCGTTGTACCGCTTCCGGAGTATTCCACAAGAGCACCTTCTAGGGTTCCAGCAGCTTGAATATTTCCGGTTCCATCACCTTCCAGAATACCCTTGACCATGATTTTCTGCTGCTTCTCTGCAAGCTGAGTTGGGGTTACGTAGGAACCAGACAAGACAACTGCACCCGTCTTCCCATCAACAGAGGTAACAGGTGCGCTCTGAAGGTAATCTGTTCCGGGAACAGCGGCTGTTACACCGCCGTTCCCGTCCCCTTTCAGAAGCCCAGCTGCTTCAATCGTGTCTTGTTTTCCAGAAAGTTCATCAGCAGAAATTGCGCCGATGTTGTTTCTTGCCTGCGATTGTTGTGCCGCACTCAGTATTTGTGCGACATAGAGAACAGCGTTTTCGGCGCTACCACCTCCGCCGCCAGACGATGGGCTACCGCCAAGGATGCTCAATGAACCATTTCCGCAAATGACGGCGTTTGTCATGCTGGAACCAAACACAAACACAGTGACTTGAGTCCCAATCGCAGCGTTTTCCATACTGCTCACATACGGGAGCGCAATTTCCCCATCGAACGGACGTTGCACCGTGATTTTTCCATCCAGTGCCGGTTTCGTAACTTGAGCGCGGAAGTACCACACATTGGAACGTGTCAGTTCTTCAATTTTAGGTTTGAAATATTCCCATAGTCTGTCCGCAAACCGTTTCATTTCCTGATTTTCGTCCATTGTGTGTTCCCTCCGCTATCACAGTTTCCTGACGTATTTTTTGCTGACGTATCCTTCTTTTCCGCTGGCTGTTCGCACATAATACCAGTTCTTCGTCTGGTACCCATACCATGTGACCAGTTCGCCAAACTTGAGTACGAATCGGATTTCGCTGCTGGTAGTAGCGGCAGCACGAAGGTTCAGTCCACTCGCTATGACTTTCAGTTTGACACCTTTCGATGCTGTTTTGTCCGTTTCTATCCAGGTTTCCGACTTTATTGGTTTCGTCTGCGCGTAATTGTTTCCGTATTGCCGCTTGCTCAAGTAGTTTCCGCTTCCGCCCTTCAACCAGATTGCAACGAATCCACGCAGTTTGCTCGGACGCGCCCACACTTTTGAGGGGATGACGTAGCTGCTGGACGAGCCGCCGTCAAGATTGATTGCAAAATCGTACTTCTCATTGACGAACTTGTTTGCAACAACGTCCATGGGGACTTGCTTTTCGGTGACAATAATCCCAAGAGTCTTTCCACGCAGTCCCATCGCCGTCCGGGACTTGTTGCCCTCTAGCCCTCTGGGGACGCTAAAATCCTTCGTGCCGTTTTGAACCATAGCAGGGTAGCCACCAACTGCATCTGGTGATGTGACGGCTCCACGCGGTTCCTGAATGGGTGTTTTGTAGTCCTTGAAGCCAATGAACGGTTGCCACCCCTGATATTCCATGGTTCCCTTGTGCTTGACGCCAGAGGCCGGCGTGTATTTTCCGTAGTTGAACAGCTCGGCGTTGATAACGATGTCTGGATACCGGCCATTCCATTGTGCGCGAATTGCTACGCTGCCAGTCGTCTCGCCTCTTGCGTCGCTCATTTTGACGTGTTCGATGCGGTCAATGCAGGAGAATGGGATTTCTGCAAAAATGCCGCCTTGGAACTCTGCGTAGGTCACAGAAGTAGATTCCGGGTTTGACGGTGGTGTCGCGCTCTGCGCCGTGTTTGTGACGAGTTCCCATTTCGGCCTTCCAACGCCGCCGATAGCCGAAGAATTGCGGAAATACCACTTCTTGAATACTCCCCCGCCATTCGCAATCACGACATTGCTTCCAGCTCCTGTGTTTCCTTCGATGGTATAGATTTTCGTGCTATCCACCTTGTACACAAGTCCGGTATGTGTCATGTTTCCGGGATTTCCGAAAAAAATCTGATCGCCCGGCTGCACATTCGCGAGAGTGACAGATTGACCGGCAGACCGGTAGTAGTTGTACGATGCCGTACATCCTGCACCATACGCGCCCTTCGGTTGACAGGTCATCTTCATGCCAATGTCGAATCCAAACGCCGTGATGAAGCACCAGTCAACGAACATATCACACCAAGCAAGCCCTTGTTTTGGAGCATGATACGTCCCCCATTTCGCATGATCGCGGGCGTATTTCGTGTAATTGTTCCAGCCGGCATTCGCCGTCTTATCGTCAAGCTGCGCATTCGAAGCTTTTTCCAAATACCCTTCTTCAGCCTCTGCTACGGAGATAAGTTTCTTTTGTGCATCCTGAATCGTCATTTTAACGTTCCTCCTTCCATACGGATGCAGTGATTATTCTTGGTCATCGTGTGTTGGTTTGTTCTTGTCTTCGCTCTTTGCGCTTTGGTATCCAAAGTAGAACGTGAGTACCATAACGATGATAGAATAGAAATCTTTCGGTTCCACTCCGCCCTTGAGCGCCATTACGACGAATGCTGTGGTAAGCAAGATTGTAACGAGAGATTTGACCTTGAATAAGTTTTCAACGACAGTTTGCCACCAGTTGTTGTTCATAATAGTTTCCTTTCTCAGTCTTTAAGAACTGACTCAATAATTCGTGCCGTTGCGTCGAGGCCGTACTTGTCGGCCAGTTCCCGGACGAATTTTAATGCGTACTTGCTCCGGTTTTCGTTCTTTGCTTTCCAGAAGTAGAACGCAGTAGCACCACCGCATTCTACAATCCAGCCACAAAGAACAGTTGCAGCAGCTGTTTTGTCTTCAACAGCCAAAAAGATGATTATGAAGACACCCAGCATCAGGTATGAGAAAATTAAGATTTTTTTGCTCCATTCCATGTCACGTCACCACTTCCCATTCGTCCACTTCCCTCTTGATCTTGTCGATGAATGAATTTCCCTTCAAGGCTTTATAGGCTTTGTACGAATACTCGAAGTTCTCGGCTTCATACTGCCGGATTTTCTGTGCATCCTTGTTCTTATAATAAGTGTGCAGCATATCCGCACGAAGCTGACACTTCATCCCAGCTTTGACTGCGCTATCTCCCATGACCCACTCTCGGATTGGCCGGACAAGAATCACCAGTACAGTGCCAATCGTAGTAATACCACCGAAGACGGTCACGATGTCTTTGAAAATATCCATTGTTTTTCTCCAATCGTTTTGTCTGTATAGGCAAAGAGAAAGAGAGCAGTGAACGTAGCCCTCTTTCGCTTCGTTCACAGCCCTCTTCGGCTCTTCTACACCGCTCTTTCGGCGCAGGAAATGATTCTGTTTTATTTTGCAATGGGGGGGTGGAATCCACTTGCCGCAGAAGAAGTGGATGCAGGCGCTGATTCCGTATGTGGATTCAATGGAGGATTTGCACGTTTTTGTTTCGCTGCTGTTGGCATCGAGCATTCTGCGAATCAACCATCTGTTAATCATCTTCTATGTCCTTTCTTGTCGAGCGTCTTTTGACGCTATCAATTTGTCGGCTTGTCTTCTTGAACTGCGTTCCTTTGCAAAGCCAATACCGTTTTGTTTCCCCAATTACATAGAATGTTTCTCCTGTTTTGAGTCTAAGCACGAGCTGTGAATATTTTTTCTCCCCCATCTGTATGCACCTCCCTTCTCATTCCGGCCAACTTGTAATCGTCGCGTTTGGGAAATCTACAACCGATACTGCGTTAATGGTCATTGTTCCATTGGTTGCAAGTGGCCGAGTGTAGCCTTGAATCAGATGTCGTTCGACCGGAGAACCGGGTTTGTCTGTCCGGACGATTTCAACAAGGTTATTCTCCGAGATGTGCATCATCTGTATGCAAGAAATTGATACTGCCTTTTGTAAAACTGTCGCGCGTTTCAATTTCCACTCTGCCAAGTCACGGCACTGCGTTGTTGTGTAATACCCGGAAGCGGTTTCTCTGTACGTCTTTCTGCCTATGATATTAACGTTTGTATCACTCGCTGGGTCGAGATTCTGCGCACGGCCGGCAGCTTGCGGATTGTCATCTTGCTTTTCTCCGAGAACAATATAGTCGTTGAACACTTCGGTGTTTTTTATCGTGTATGTTGTTCCAAGAAGTTGTGCTTCATCTTGTGAAAACCTCCACAAAACAGGCTTGTTTGCATCCACAATATCATCTTGCGATGGGTCAATGCGGAGTGCTCCCGTTTGGTCATAACCAATCCAAGCGTTCACCATTTCTGAAAGCCCAAGGCATACGTCAGCGAACGTACCATCGTCACTGTCTACCCGGAGCGTATAGGGGGAATCCGTCAAGTTTGCTGTCGTCCCGTCCGGCAATGCTTGCGTTTTCCCTTTGTAATAGCTGGTAAATACGGGCGGAACGTGGTCAACCAGATATCCGTTTCCCCTATCAAACCGCAAGATGGCTTCTATCGGCTTAAAGATATTTGTCCCAACTGGAACCTCGTATGTCGATTCAAGCCTTCCAAACAAGCTTCCATCAAGGTATGCCCATTTATCAACCAGCGGAAGAGAAACCGTCCGGATATTTGGGTTGAGCGTTTCCTGCGGCTCCGCAATATAAAACACCCCCTGCTGGATGTAATACTCATATCCGCTGGAAAGCACAAGTCCTTCGTCAATGGCGATTTGCTGCCCGAACCAGATGTTATTGACGTTGTAATCATATTCAGCGTCAACGTTGGAGAGCGTAACGTTTGCCGTTCTGCGTTGTCCATTCTGCAAATTACATGTGATGGTTCCGCCTTGGATAAACGTTCCACTTCGTTTGTTTTTTGGATTATTATCGATTGCAAACGCCGTGCTTCCGTCCGGTTGCAGGAAACGAAGTCTGCACAGTTTTGTAAATGATGTGCGGAGTTGGCTCATGTAGTCATTCATGCGCCATGAAGATTCCATCATTGAACCCGGTTGAATGAACTGCTGTGGACCCCATGTTGGGTATAGCGTAACTGCTGCATCCTCCGTATACAATCCACCGAGAGCATATACAGCTCCCCCGCCTACAGAAGTGGCCCATGCAGATTGCGCGTATCCAATTTTTGTGAAGAGTGCTCCTTCCAAAGAAAGAGGAACGCCTTTCACTTTTGTTGCTGTTAGCACTGAACCGGTTCCATCGTTTCCGGGAGAATACGTTATGGGATACGTTTCCGACGGGTCTATCGTATTTTCTTTCCAGAACGGGTATAGCGTGATATCGGCATCTTGTGTGTACTGGCCGCCAAGCGCGTATGATTTTGCTCCGCCGTCCAAAGTAGACCAACCGGTTTGTGTGTATCCTTCCCGCGTAAAGATTGCACCTTTTAGTGTAACCGCTGTACCGGCAGTTTTTTGTTGGATTTGGTTTTCTCCGGTTCCGTTGGCTCCATGCAGATATGATATGGTGAACGTTGTTCCGGCACGTTTTGTGGCCTTCGCCGTAAGCGTTATGGGGGCTGTGAGGTCTGAGAGTGTGAAAGTTTGTGTACTCGATACCTTTTGCCCAGTGCTGTCATACCATCCATCAAATTCGATTGTGTATCCGGATTCGACCGCCAGTTCGCAAGTTATTGTTGAACTCAGCTGAGTTGTTCCGTCATATAAAATATACGGTAATCCGAGAACATCCGTTCGCACAGACGCAACATTATCGCCAGCGTAGATGACAATCGCATACTTATACCACTCTGCATACATTGTCCAATCTGAAGTTTGAACGTTAAATGGGCTTCCAGGAGCATATCCCATTACGTTGCCTGTGATGGGGTCAACTGTAAACCATACAAACGCTGTATAACCATCACGCGTTGGAACCAACTCGCTCAAGGTTACTTCTTCGTAATCATATGCAGTTTGTGTAGCCGGCGTAGGATATCCGCCATTAGCGTTATATGTGACAGTATGCCGCTGTAGTGGTTCCCACTGGGCTATAGCTCTGACATCTGCATTGCCAACTTGAATTGTACCGCCCGGCTCTACATATCCAAGTGAAGTACCGCTTTCCTGAAAGATTTCCCAATTCACGAATCGGTAGCCTGTCAACCCTGGGGTTTGTGTCGTAACGGTAATATAAGGCCCGTTCACGTCATAGGGGAATTTTTCTCTTAGCCACAGTGTTGACCCAGTGCTTGTCCTGTAGTAGCTAAGTGTATAGGTAATTTCTTGCCACACGCAATACAGGTTCCAGTTTTGGTACATCCGGATTTTCATGCCAGGGTCGAACTGCTCGGACGTGGCGGTGGAATCTGTGCTGTAGCCTAAGAGTTTGCTGGAATACTTCTCAAAGCCGCCCGACGGAAGTGTGTAAAAACTGTCATAAGCAGCAGTATCATAAAGATAGCCAGACCCGCCGTTTGCGTCTATCGTGATTTCGTAACCAGAATTAATAGAAAGCGGCCCAAAATAGGTGGAGTTTAAAACGTCAGTCGCATAGATCTGATACGCTTTGCCTCCAAGTTCAAGGCCATTGAATGTAACCTCAAAGTTATTGTATACATCAGTCGAGGTTAAAGTGGAAATGTTAACACCGCCAAACCTGAGTTCGTAAAGGTATTCATTTGCATCTGGCATCCCGCCAGTGACATTGACTGTTACAGACTGCGCTTCAAGAGCTACAACGTTTATCGCCATAGATGAACTCACCTCCCCTATTAGTTAGGCCAAGCTCCATCGCTTTCCGTGATGATGATTCTTGCTTCAGACGCGTCCCCAATTTCTACCCACGGGATTTTAACGGTTTGCGCCTGCGCCGCAGAATTATCCATCGTTCCGGACTCGATTGCTCCGCTGATTCTGATCTTCATCAAATCGCCTTTTCTGCTTTTCAGAAATAGCGTATTCTGCGTGATAGACAAGTCCATGATTTCGTTTCTTTCCGAAACAGTGTCGGAATATACGCCATTAGAAATCGTACCAATCAGGCTGCTCAACGTTCCAGTTTTGTAGTTGAACGGGGATGGTTGAACAGTCGGGTATCTTGTGAAGTTCTGTAAAATCTGCGGTGCATTGTTGTTACTGATATCCCCGCTGGACAAGTTCTTTCCGAACGCAAATATCTTTTGCGGGTGATAGACTCCATCTGAATCTTCCGTACAGGATAGAATTGCCCAGTTCCACACGCATATCTGCGTAACGTCGCTCGTAATTGCAGAAGACTGGTCAAAATCTGAGAGTCCGAAAGCCGTGTACCGATATTGAACTCCATTCCTTGCACTTGCATCAATGAACGAATGCACATCCGTCGCACTTGAGTTGAAGATATGCTCTGTAATGGACGCATCGGTTTGATCTCGGTATACTGAAAGCTGCGTAAAATAGCTTTCCCCAAATGTGTCACCGTTCAAATCAGATGTGAAATCAGCATAGAATTGCCTTGGAATGTCATAGGGATGATATGGGTTTGACCAATTTTCAAACTTACGCTTTGTTTCTTCGCTCATGTATCCCTTGCTCACGAAAATATAGTCAATGTTCACGGCTCCACCTGCGGTGATCGACGTTACTTCTGCGATTGGAGCGATATTCACAGATGACGCATTAGCTGTTGTTTTTCCGTCGGTTGTCCATGAAAGGCCAAGAACATTTAGTTCTCCGTCAATGATGAAGGTCCATTGCTGCATATACGGGACAACCGTAGTGCTCTGCCGTCCCCCATTCAGCAGGAACTCGACATTGGCCGTCACAGTCCCAGAAAGCAGCACATTAGACGTGTTTCCAACAACAAGGAACTTGCCGTTTCCGAAGCAGCAAGCAGCGTACTCGCGATCATTATTTTCCGCGACAGCATACCATGTGTGTCCATCCACCGATTTGACAACACCTGCGGCCGTAGTAGCAATAAATCTACCATCACCGAAGCACGTGCCAAGGCCCTCTGTCTGTCCGGAAGGAATACTTGCGGCCGACCAAGTTTTACCATCGTAACTATAAACACTGTAAGAAAATAGTCCTGATGCAATAAAAACTCCGTTTCCAAACGATATACTGCGCCACGAACCTTGAGGCATGGGCGTATAGCTCCAATTTAATCCATCGTAGGAGTACACCGCATAGTTGGTCGTTACGCAAACATACATTCCGTTTCCGTATGCGATCGACATAATCATGTATCCATTACCAGATGGAACATTGCATTTTTCCCATGTAGCACCATCGGAAGACCGGTATATACCCGTGCCGACTGCGTAGAACTTGCCGTTCAGGAAGCGGATGCAAGTGAATGTGTTCCCTGCCGATGCGGTAGCGGTCCAGTTGATTGCGTCCGCAGATGTTGCAAAGTAGCCCACGCCAGCTGCTACAAAAACGCCATTGCCGTAGCAAATACTAGCCCAATTCATTACGCTTTCATGGAGCGTAGATTCATCCCACTTTGTTCCCGTCGTAGAATAAGCCGCTTTGTTGCTGTCTGTCGCTACCGCGACATACTTTCCATTCCCATAACATACATCTCTCCAATTTGACTTGCTTGGCATGATGTTTTCAAACGCAAGGAACTCTACGTTTGATGTTACGTTGGTCGTGAACATCGCCTCTTGTGTTACAAGTTCACTCCCACCAGCGTAGACGGCCGTTGTTCCTGAACTTTCTCCGTCTCCAACGAGAAAGACACGGTTTGCACCCTCAAATAAGAATGCGTCGTTTAATGGCGTACCCAACGGGAAAACACTCCACGTTTTTCCGTAATCAGAACTATACGCGTAGTTGCCATTTTCATTTTCAGTCGCATATAGATGTCCGGTGGAGTCGCCGCAGATAGAGCTAGTTCCGTTTATAAACTCGGATATATGCGAAAGTATATTCCACTGTGTTCCATCAGAACTGGCAAGTATACTATTGCCATCGTTTCGTGCTACGTAAAATTTTCCATTGAAGAATGTGATAGAACTTAGGAATCCTTGCCCGGATGCTGAAAGCGTCCACGTCGTTCCATCGGGCGAAACATATAAGTTTCCTATTTCGGTTCCAACTACATATTTTGGAGTTCCTTCAATTTCGCCGAACGCAATTGTGGTCGGAGTGCCGCTGAACGGTGCCTCCGTCTCTACCCAGCCTTTGTCATTTGCTGTGCTTCGTGTATAAACGATACCTTCACCTGCCGCAACAAATAGATGATTACCGAAGCAAATTGTGGAAAGTCCAATAGATGATGTCGATATCGACCATGCGTTTGCGCTGGTTGCATAGGCTATTTTCTTATCGCCTCTTGATACAGCAGCATATTTGGAATTTCCGTATGCAATTCCACACCAGTCGGAGTTCGTTCCGCTTAGAACATTTCCGGAGTAAAGCCATGTTTGCAAATCGTTGCTGTACCATTCACTGCCATTTCGCAAGACAATTACATAGGTCTGCGTCGATTCACCAGTAAAGACACATGCTGCACCATATGTTCCAAAAGGATAGCCGCTTGGACTGTCAGTAACTTTTATCGGGCTAAATCCATTGACCGACGCTTTGCACTTGAGAGAAAGGACATTTCCTTCTGGCAATCCTTTCCCATGCCAGCAGATGTCGAACGGCTGCTTTATAGAAAGCGGCGCACCGTTTTCTGTAGACCATACGACTTTTGCGTTTTCGTCCGACGGAAGTGTAAGGTAGCTGTCTGATATTTTGATTTGGCTGTTTTTCACTCCCGGAACACGCTTGATTTCCGGAAGCTTTACAGTGATTCCATTCCCACGCGTCGATTGGCAAACGGTCAGGTTTGCTTGGATTGGATTGACCGTATATTGAACAGAGACGTAGGCAAAACTGGATGTTTCGACCCCGTTTTCTGTTTGAACAAGGCACTCTATCAGATATGTGCGTCCATTCAAAAAACCATCGTATGGGAACGTGAGTTCAGCAGTACCATAAATTCTTCCTGTATCTTCGAGAATGATTTCTTCTTTTTCGTCACTGGACGAAATCCTCCATCTACACCAGTTGAGTGCATCTCCTTGCTCTTGAGTATAAGATGCAGTAAAAGTAAATAAGCGTGACTTCAACGGTTTCGGTATCGTGCCGATGGCAAGTGTCGGGGTGCTCCTTGCACGGAACACACTTGCGCTGGATTGCGTTACAGAATCGGTTTCGTTCCACCATTGCTGAATGATGATCTTGTAGTCGCGTCCGTTTTCAATCTTCGCAAGCGAAAGTTGCTCATGATAGATGGTGTAGTTGAACATCTGCACATTTCCGGCATAATCCACTCCATAGAACGGGCATCCATACGTCAGTTTTCCGGTAGAAAACAGCTGCGTAGATATTGCGTTGTTCGCATAAATGGTGATTTGGAATGCGGTCATAGGCGAATTCCCATTGACCTGCCAACTCACCGTAAGACTGTTGTTTGCATCGATTACACCATTGCCAAGTGCCCCAGCCATGCTGGGAGAAATATTTGTCGGCTGATATAACATTTTGATTCCTCCGTTTGTTCGTGTTAGGAGAAGTTTCCAAGATTGTGTGCGATGTCTGCAAATTGTTTCAACGTCATTCCGCTTGCCTGTGGTTCGTTGATTGTAATGCCGTTGAATTTATACACGTTGCCATTGTTCTGGGTTCCAATGCTGTGGTTATCATACGAAGCGTTGTGAACGGCATTTGCGTCAACGCCATTGCTTGACATCATCCATCTGATGCTATCCATGTTCTGACTGAAGTTTCTGTCCTCAACAGGTGTCAGGACACGTTTTTTTAACATAGCTGTCACATCAGGCGGTGTGATTCCTTCGTCCTGCGTAGTAGCCTTGATGCCGCCCATGCCGTGCAGGATACCGCCTCTGTCGTAGACCTTGTATGCAATGCCATACTTGTCTGTGATAGATGTTGTCCCGTCTGCGTTTTTCACCCAATGGGAACCATCGCCACCGTCCAGTTCCTCACCGGCGAGTGCATTGTTCAGGAAATTCAATCCGTTTGCACTGGAAATTTTATAGTTTTCACCTTTTCCGTCCAGCCGAATCGCCCAAACAGTTCCACTATATTTCGGACCAGTGTTCGAGCCTCCTGATGAATCGCCAGTTCCGTTTCCCGGATTTACAACATAAGAAATTCCATTCTTGTCGACAATGGTTACTGTTCCGTCTTCGTTCTTCGTCCATGTAGAACCATCTCCGCCGATGATGGACTCGCCTGGTTTTGCATTATTGACAAAATCAATGCCACGGTCGCTTCCAATCTCATATCTAGCTCCGTTCGCAGAAACGCCATAGAGTTTCTTTGCCGTTTCCTTAACTGCGTTGGAAAGCTGCGACACGTCGAATCCGAACTGTTTGAAAAGCTCTGCGTTTTCCTGAATGATCTGACGAAGCTCCGGCGTTGCGTTTTTCCAGATATCCTGCAAAATTTCACCGATGCCGCGAGTTTTTTCCTTGAGAGATTTCAGGAAGTTGTTGTAATTCTTTTCGAGCGCGTCATACTGGGCGTTTATTGCGTCTTTCTTGGCTTCCAGCTCGGCCAGTGCGGCCTCATAAGCCATGTTCGCCTTGAAGTCCTCAAGGTCTTTCTTGGCCTCGTCCAAGGCTTCCTGTGCGCTGTCAACCTCCTTCTGGTCAGCCACCCACTCCCATTGACCGGTACGGGCATTATACTGCCGAACTGTACGTTCATTCTGCGCATCTGCAAGCTTGGCCTGCGCCTGTTGGACAGCAAGGATTTTTTCTTCGAGATCAAGCTGCTCGTCGCGGGTGTCCTTCTGCTGCTTGAGTGCATCGATCTGCGCGTCAATCGCATCGAGTTCGTTCTGCCGCTGGTCGGAAAGGTCGGAAAGCTTATCCGACATAACACCTTGCAGCTCGTTCAGCAGATCATCCGTATTCTTGAGTGTCCCGTTTATTTTCTCCTGCCACTCCCACCATTCGGCCGAAAGCGCGTTGATATCCGACTGACTGCCGCCGATGGACCGCAGATACTGCGCCTGCGCATGGAGCGCCTGCTGGATCTGCCGCATTTTGTCCTTCTGCGTGTCCTCACTGGCATTCTGCTTTTCCAGCAAAGTCAGCTCGGATTTCAGAAGCTCAACCTTTTGCTTATGCGCTTCAAGGTTTGCATCGGAGGAGCTGCCGCCACCACCGGAAGAAGTCTTTGTTTCCGGGATTTTCGACGCAAGCGAGTTCCAATAGTCAATCAGTGCTTGATCGTTGTTTCTGGCTTTTTCCGCCTGACTCTTGACGTATCGCTGCGCTTCTGCCGCAGACATACCGTATTTTGTCTGGGCTTCCTCGGCAGTCATACCGGCATCCCGGCCGATGTTGTTCAGGCTAATGCCTGCAATCGCGGATTGCGTAACTCCCGCCTGCAATGCGAGTGTTTGAAGCGCCGCTATTTTGTCAGATACAGACAGCGCAGTGTTGTTGAAGATAATCATCTGTGCAACAACACCGTCTATAGCATCGTCCGTCACACCGGACTGCTTTGCCGCATTTTTCAGGCCAGTGACGAAACTCCCCATTGCTCCACTGGACTTCTTCGTGACACCGATGAGGTTATTCGTCGCGTCAACATCGTCTAAAATTGCTTCTACGAGGTCACGCAGTTTTTTCTCTGATACATCGAGTTTGCCGTTTTCGTCTGTCAGCGCATTTACATATTGATCGCTCATGGAAATCAGCGACTTCATTGTAGATGCAGAGACTCGGCCATTTTGTTGATACTCGGCGAGAGCCTGAGACGCAGTTGTCAGGTCACTTTCCTGCTGCTTCAGCGTCTTTGCGTATTCTTGGAGCGTTTCGACTGTTGTCTTTTCAGTGTCTGCCGCATTGTTCAGCGCATCTGTGTAGTCGTTGACAGTTTCCTCGGATTTTAGGTAGCTATCAAGGGTTCCGTCTAGTGCGGCCTTGTGCGCACCTTCCAAGTAAGTTTGATCTTCAACAGCTTTGTTGTATTCTTCAACGGCTTGCTTATATGCTGAAATTACTCTTTCGGCTTCCTTGTACGCGCTAGATGATGTATCACCCTCGTCAATCATCTTATTTCGCTCATCAATCCAGCCTTGGTAGTCAGCAAGAATAGAGGATGGGTCTTTTAAGTTCGCAGCATCTGCAAACATTGAACCCCATGCTTTTTCGGCTGCAGTTCTAAGACCTTCTTCGGCTGCAGCTGTTGCGGATTTCGCGTCATACAGCGCGCTCTCGATTTTTGCCGCCGTAGCTTCTTTATATGCCCCGCTTAACCCTCCAAGTTCCTTCTTGAGATCGTATACGCTGCTCTTTTCGATTCCGAGTTTGTCAATCAGTCTATCAGATGCATCGATGAACTCGGTCTTTGAACCCGTTCCATCTTCAACCGCTTTTCGGAGGTCTTCATAATTCTGATATAAAGATACGATTTCTTTTGCTTCTGTCGTTGAGGCTTCGCCTGCGTCGATAGCTGCCTGTCGTGTTTCTTCCTGTGCAGCTTTGATTTTGTTATAGGCCACAGTGACGATTGCAATAACCGCTGTCAGAGCGCCCATTGCTGCCTGCATCGCACTTACAGATGTAACAGTGGCATCAGTAACCAGTTTATAGGCCGTCGTGTTGGTAGTAAGCAGTACGAATTTTTGAGCCAGAGCTGAAATTCCTGCTCCGAACTTTGAGAACGTTGAGATGATTGACGGCATCTTTATCGTTGCCAAGATACCGGCAACAATAAGGATTGCGTTTCCAAGATTCCCGAAACCGTCAATCAGCCAAGTGAGTGTATCGAGGAAGCCCTTCGCCCAGTTGGAATCAACCGTATCGGCGATGAACTTCGTCCATGTGTTATTGAGGATTTTTGCCTTGGCATCCCAGCTCGTCAGCATAATGTCGACTTCCTTGTCGGCACTGCCGGCGGAGTTCGCTACCTTGTCCAGCATTGCGGCGTACATATCATAGTTCTTGATGAGCGCGTCAAGCTGGTTTGTACGGAGTTTGCCGCCAAGTTTGGATTCCAATTCAGCCAATTCTGCTTGGGAAAGAAGGCCGTCCTTATATGCTTGAGAAAGAGCCGCAATGGCTTTCATTGGGTCAACGATTTTGCCAGATGCCTGCGCGGCTTTCATCGCGTCTTCTGCGTAAATCCAGAGTGCGTCGTTTAGACTTTCGATTTCTTCCTTCGTCCACGCAACGCCGTCTTCGATTTCCGTTTCGGTATCTCCGATGATATTCAGAATCAGTGCGCGGAGAGCGGTAGCTGCCTTCGTACCGGATTCCTGCGTGACCGCAGTAATTGTACCGAGTGCCGCCATCAATTCATCAATGGACATATTCGCCATCGATGCAACGTTCGCAACAATCGGAAATCCTTCTGCCATCTTCTGAATGGAAGTGGCATAGTTGTTTTCGATCTCATTAGCCTTGTCGAGAACGGTATTGAGGGCAGTAACATTGCCTTCAAATTTGAAAGCAGCATCAGCGGAAAGGATGAATTGGTTCGCAATACTGGAAGTCACATCGCCAACAAGCTGTGTCTTCGTCGCAAGCTCGGCCATGTCTTCCGACATATCCTTATAGCCGGCTTTGGCAAACGTTCCGACGGATTCCAGATAGTCTGTGACCGCAACGCCGTATTTGGATGCAGCCTCATACGCTGTATTGCCCAGTTTCTCCATTTCGGCGGAAGTATTGCCAGTAACCTTCTGGATAGCCGTCATTTCCGTATCGACCTGTTTCATCGTATCGATAGCTTCAGTAAACGACCGCTTTACCTTTGCAACAGCCGCATTTACGACCTGCCAGACGGTGATTTTACCGACAATGTGGCTGAACGTGTCACCAAGGACATTGGTGGAGTTTGTGAGCTTATCCGTTTCGTTGCGGGTCTGCGCGTAGTTTGCACGAAGGTTTTTCAGCGAACCAGAAGCGTCCTTTACACCAGCGACAAATTCCTTATCGCTGATAGCACCGCTTTTCCAGCTGCTATACAGGTTTTCGAGTGCAGCACTCGCCTGTTTTGCGTCGGATTCTATTTCAGAGAATGTACCGGTTGGATATTTCTCTGCTGCGGATTTCATCTGCAGACCGAGGTCGGCAAAGCCTTTGCGAAGTGTATCAACCTTGGATGCAGCGTTTTCGGTTTCTTTTGCCTGCTCCTTCGCGGCCTTTTCGGCCTTTTCAGCGGATTTTTGCGCCGCTTTCGCCATCTCATCGTAATTGGTGGTAGCTTTCGTCTGAACCGTCGTGTATTGCTGCGTTTCTTCGTCCAGAGTCCGAATAATCTCAGTAGTCCGGCCAAGCCCCTCGTTGACGGTTTCAATCGTTCGGGTCGGTGCGCCGTCCGCCGCGCCTGCCCATATACGCGTGAATTTTCCACTCAGCCCATCAACATTTTGCGTGATGGCCTGCACGGAGCTATTAAAACGGTTAATTGCTTCAAGCCCAGAGGAATCAACGGTGAAATTCAGTTTCTGAGCCTTCAAGTTATTTACGTCCTTAATCAGCGAATCAAGCTGCGTCCGAACGACTTCTACTTGAAGTTGAACCTTTTCAAAATCTGCCATTGTATCTTCCTCCTGTTACTTCGGGTCAAATCCATCTTCTTTAAGCTGATATCGGAGCGCGTCAGACATTAAGTTTTCGCGCATCACAATGCGTTGGGCTTCTTCATGGAAAGGACGCGCCTGCTTTGATTTGTAAATCTCCGACTTCCTCCATTGATATCCCTTGCCACTTTCCACGACCGGCGCGATCAATCGCCCAGTATCATCATCCCGGCTCTTGTCCTGAACCTCCAACGTCATAGTCGATGGGTCGTATTTCGACTCCATAACGCTCCAATCTTGGAGACCGCCCGGTTTTCCAACCTCGTCACGACGCACATACGGCATGTAGTCGCCTCGCTCATAAGCGTCGTAGACTTCCGTCTGCACAGCCTCGACGATTGCGGCCTTTACGCTATCTGTTACAGGCCCTTCCATCGCCTTGCGGATGGACTCATCGAGTGCCGCGTTGAACCTGTTCACAAAACTTTCAATCGACATATCTGCCTCCTGAATGTGAAAAATGCGCCAATCCGCCATGTTCTAAATGATGGACTCGCGCATTTCCCGGAGAGGATTTCTCCCCTCCGGGACGCAGTTTTTTTAGGTCGAAGTAACTTCAACTTCGCAGGTGTCCTTGAAAGTGGATTCACCAGCTGCGTAGCTGACCTCAATGGTGAAATCACCAGCGGTCGTGCCTGCGGTAATCAGGCCGGTCTTCTCGCCGACAGTCGTGCCGGATGGTGCGCCGGTCGCGGTGTAGGTGAAGGTAGCAGCGTCACCCTTGACCAGTTCGCCGTTCTTCATGGCAATGCGCGGCTGCATCTGATAGTTGCTGGATGCCTTGAGGGAAATGCCGCCGATGCTGGCAACGATACCCTCGATTTCCTCAACACCGGAGCCGCACGGCTGGTAGATGTAGTACGCAAGGTCGCTGCCTGCACCCGTGCATTCGTCGCAGCCATCGGTGATAACATCGGGGTCATACGCGATTGCCTGACCAGACAGGGACGTGGTATCGTTGCTGGTCTGATCGCCGGTAACACCGCCGTTCGCACCAAACTTCAGGGACGGAATGATGATGTAGAGCGTGCCGACGCGAGTGCCCTCGTTCTGTGCGGAGCCGGAAGCAGTGGAGAAGACCGCAACGGTCGCGATGAAATGAACGACCTTCGGGTCCATTGCCGTGGTGATGGTCGCGATCTGTGCAGTGGCCTTGTTGACGAAGTAGAAGACCTTGTAGGTCTTGCCGGACGTCGCGGTAAATCCAGTGACTGCGCCGGTAGTCGGGTTCAGGTCGTAAGAAACGCCGCCGGTCGCAATCGGAGAAGCAGCATTGACCTCTTGTACATAGCAGAAGATCTTGGAGAAGCCCTTCTGTGCGACAGGCGTACCCTCGGTGATGTCGATGGAAAGCGCCGTGCCGTTCGCAGTAACGGTCTGGCAAACCATGACCGGAGCGTTGTGACGGAGCATCGCACCCATCTGAGCGGCCTTTGCCCACAGGTTGAAGTCGGCAGCCGTAAATTCGACGTTGACAGAAGCGTCGGACGGGAGCGTGGTAGCAATAGCGTTTCCGAGGCCGGCGCGGATTTCACCAATGGTGACGCTCGGCGTGACATTGCCAGTCTGGAACTTGTTGGAGAAGTAGAGAATCTGACCGGTCGTCTTGTCGGTGCAGATCGCTTCGCCGATGCCCTTTGCATAAAGGCGGGAGTCAGTAAATCGAATCATTCTTTTGTCACTCCTTTGTGTGTGTTTCAAAAAGATGTTTGTGTGTGTTATGTGGTCTGGTTTCCTGCATTTTGGACAGCCCGCATACCAGCGCCGCCGGCGAACGTTGACATATCAATGAGTCCGCCGCAGTAGTCGATTTCACGGTCATACAGAGGACTTGGGAACGGGTTTCCATGCTTCCACTTTCCGCCCTGCGCCTCTGCAAAGCTACAGGTGATGTACCCAACGAGTCGTTGAACCGCATCTCGCCGCAGCAGAAGCTTTAAGATTGGCCATTCTTCCATGTCCGCTTCGTCGGCCCCCGAAAAAGTAGCGATTGTTGCTTTCAGCGTCTCTACGCGGTATTGCAGCTTCGGTGCGTTCATTTCTGCAAGGTCGCGTTCTGCCTGAACCAACTCAGGGTTAGCGTTCTCTGAAACAAGTTCAATGCCGTTCTGAGCCGCTAAAATTGGTCGCAGACGCTGAAACTGCATGGGGGTAATCCTTTTCACTTCCCCATTCACAAAAATAAGCACACTTTTCAGCCGTGTTGGGTCATTTGCTTGCAACTCAAGGTCTACAAGTTCTATCCGTTTTTCGGCTGGTAGGCCGTTTCCTACTCGCATTGCGAGTAAAAGAAACAGAATGCACTTGTAGAAAAGCCCGCTTCCGGGCTGTCCGGTTTTTGCCGCGTCAAGTTCCAATGTGTAGTACGACTGCAAAAGAGGCTTTGACAGCATTGCCACAGGGAGACTCTGCTGCATAAACTCGATTGCGGGTCGTGCTGTTGTGAATTCATCAATGTCCTTGACTTGGATTGGATATAGGGTCAAGCCTTCGGTTTCGATAGGTTCAAACCGCCGAACAGCTTTTGCCATTTCAAGAGAAAGGTCTTGCATTTTTTATTTCCTCGCCTTTCTGATTGCCGTGTTAAGCAAAAAAAGAGGGCTACCGGCACAATCCAATGTGTCGATAGCCCTCTTCGGCTCTTCCGCGCCGCTCTTTCGGCGCGGGTCAAATATTTTTCTATTCAGGTATATCCATTTCGGAGTCACACCACTCCACGCTCATGTGCGGCATGCGGCCAATATGATTTCCGTAGTCGAATATACTCTTGCTTCCATTGTCGGTGTGTGCGTACCGGTCGAAGTCAATGACCCCGATTCCGGTGATGTTCACTCCGTGCAGTGCCTCGATAATACACTGTTCAATGTTGTAGGCTCTGGAATATGCGTCTGTCCGCGTGGTGTTCTCCATGTTGACATTTACAAGGATTTCAAACTGCAAACCGAGAACCGTATGGAAATTGTCTTTTGCAATGGTTCTTCCCATATAGAGTTTCAGTATCGTGTCCGCTTCTGTATCGCTCTGCCCCCAAACTCTTTGTGGGTATATGCGGTATCCCTTCGGGTGCCGTTTCTTGTCTTCCGCTGCGTTCAGAACTGGATTATCTCCGTCAAAAAGCATGGACAGCTTTTCTTGCGGAGTTGGAAGCGGATTTGCGAGCGGATTCGCACCATCGTACCAGAGATATTTCATCAGCCGGACACGGGCGTGGTCGTTGTCATCCTTTGGCATATAACCAGGCAAAGGCAAGTCCATCAGATATTTCAGTATCTTAATTGGGATTTCCTCTGTTCCACGCAGCCGGGTGTATCCGGATTGAACTCTCTCATAAGGGTAAGAGTCTGCGTTTACCGATACCGCCATATCAGGCTTCCTCCTGCTGTTTCTGCCTCGTTTCCATGTAGTCGGTGAATGCCTTCTGTGCGTCTTTTAGCTCGTTCAGTGCGCCGCTGACCGCCTCTGGTGTGGTCTGCTGCTGCAATGCCATGATGATGCGCGTGACTGGTTCATTCATGACCTGTGTAAGACCATAGATTTCGGTGTTCAGCCTCTTTTCGAGGTCACGCATATCCGAAATCGCATCAAACGCCTTGTCCCTGACTTCGCCGTCGCAGCGTTTCAGACGTTCCATTTGGTTCATAATATGGCTCGATGCGAATCGGTCATATTCTGGTTCTGTCATAAGCCACTGATTCTTTTCAAACTCATATGGTTCACCAAAATAGAGCTTTGCATATGCTGCCATAAGGACGCGGCTCTTGATCGCCGTGTTTTCCTTGTACATGGGAGGCATGGGAACGCTGTCCAGCCCCTTATCGATTTTCAGTTCTATGCGGTCGAAGCACAAGTCTGCCGCTTCCTTAACGAACTGCATTTTCTCGCGCAGCGGCACATAGTCCGGCATCTGCATGAGATTTTCCTTCGTGATTTGAATTCTGTCCATACTTTTCACAACTCCTTCCAGATCGTATGGTTTCAGTGAGTGTACGCTAGGTTTTGATTTTACAGTGGGAAGATTCGGTAGAAACTTCCCACTTTTTTGTTCTGCCACACAGATACTGATGGGCGCACCAGTCGTGTCGAGCCTTCTTCTCCGTCAGATAACGGCAATGCAGGCTGACATCGCCGTTTTTGCGGTAGGCATATTCGCACGTTTTTTCCATGCTATTGCTCCTTTAGCCGTTTACGGCAGTTTTCCGTCACGCATAAGCAGCCCGCCGTCTGCTGTTAAAAAGCTCATATATCGTTTCCATCCTTTTTATTCTTGACATTATACCTGTTCCTGCCAACCAGCCGGATATGCCGCTGGTGAATATACATTCGCGTCAATCAGGCTGATGTAATGCTTGCCTTCGAACGTCACCTTATCACCCTTTTTATACGCATCGTGGGCACCGGTAGGTTGTACAAATTCCGGCCATTCATCCAGTGAAACGACTACGAACAGCGCCGGTGTAATATCAGGTGTCCAGTCTGCCTGTGAGGTATGCGCCTGAACCACGCGATATAATACGCCATTATATTGTAGCCGCTCATCTACCACATAAGTATGCCCTACTACCCACTGTGGGAATAGCTCTACTGCCTGTAGTGCGTCCTCGTCAGTTAGACTAATAGCTGCTTTTTCAATATACGGACGTAATGCTCTAGCTCTTTCTGTATATGTCATTCTTCTTCTCCTAATAGAATCTTAGCGGCGGTTTCCGCATCTTTCCTTAGCTCTTGCTCTGTTTCGAGTTGAGTCTTTTTACCCATTTTACAAGTGTATGTGCCATTCCTATTGTCCGTAATAGAACCCGCTACATTATAATCTGAATTGTCCCATTCCTGAACTTGTTCCTTTGTTTCTCCTGTTGGATTTCCATCTTTATCGTAAACTGGAACTGTGTCACGCTGAACGATCGACCAGCTCAGTCCGTTCACAAACAGCTGCACGGCAGCTGCATACGTCGTTTCTAGCGTGACGGCCTTGCTCTCACGCCCGCCCCAGTCCCGATCAACGAGCTTTCCGTCGATAATTGCCGGGTGTTCTGTGCCATTTGCCTTAAAATAGATCATATATACCTCCGTCATAATGTTTTGAGGGTTACATCCGCCTTGCTCCCATATTCTAAGCTGCTGGATCTGTCTATAACAATATTGCAGTTTCCCATCAACAGATACTCGTGGTTAACCTCGCCATTCGTGCCAAACGCCTTTTCAGCCACAGGGTCGCCGTCTATGAATATTCTTGCAACAGAATTGGAAGACCCTGCCGCCACTAGCGTAATGGATGTTCCTTTCTCAAGTTCAAACGTCCCTTCGGTTCTTTTTTTCCCTTCTATAAGCACATGGCCCCAGTTATTTGCACTCGCATTTTTTGTCGTCACGGTAACTTGCACTGGGTTGCTTAATTTGATATTGTATGACGTTCCGCCAACCATCGTTCTTCCACCGTAAAGCCTGTAACCAGTTCCATCAATCTTTGCGATGCCGCTTTTAACCGTGTAGGCCGTGCCGTTAATCAGTGTTCTATGACCCATACTCGCAAGCCTCATTCATACTGCCACGCGATTTGGCCGTTGACAATCGGCGTGGTTTCTGCCGCAAACAGCGCTTCGCCACGGGCCATGTAGGTCGTGTAATTGCTATTCGCAACATTGACTTCATTAGTACGATTAAGTGCTGTATGGATATCACTAGTTGTTGCAGCTCCAAGCTCGCTTGCGGTTAAAGTAACAACGCCTGTTTGTCCGTTAACGCTTGTCACGGGATAAGGAGGCGGATTAGTAGCGCTGTATTGCCGCACATTGTCTACGTTCCCAAGCCCGACGTCGGATTTTCCGAGCGTCACCACGCCGGTCTTGCCGTTGACACTGGTGACGGGGGCGGTCTGCAATGCGGTTTCTGCCTTGCCTAAGCTCGACTGGACGCTACTGGACAAATCTGATTTTGGGATTCCACCCGTTGGCATTGTATATTTCTCTTCAACGTCTTTTTTACGAGGAATGGATAAATCCTCGCTATATCTTCCTAAATTCTTCATGACGTTCCTCCAACATGGCCTCCCACGGTATTTCACGCGGGAGGCGTTGCGTTCATCATCCGATTGCAACGGCACGGTACGCTCCGGCGTTCAGAGAAGTCACGCTTGCGTCAGTCTGGTTGATGGTGATCGTAATGCTGTTATCAGTGCCAATTACTACATCAGTCAAAACCATTGCATTTGTAGCCGTTTCGTATACCTGCACCAGCATCGGAGTCTGCGGGCCATTTGTCTGTGCGGCGATCTGCCAAGTGAATGCGCCGCCGGTTGCGGAAAGCACCGGATTTGTAATCGAATACTTGTGCAGATTTTCAGGAGCGGCCTGCCACGTTGGAGCCTGTCCTTCTCCGTTGGAAGTCAGAACCTGACCTGCCTCGCCACCAGTCGTGGGAGCATAGAATGTTGGGTTCGGCGTTTCTGCACCGTTCTGTGTAATGGTATTCTTGGTTGCACCCTCGGCAACGGTGCCCAGCTTTGTCTTGTCCACTTTGCTGAACTGCGTATAGGTTTCGCCTTCGCCGATATCGTCCTGTGTCAGCACAACAACACCGGTTTTCCCGTTTACGGAATTCACGTCAGATGGATTGCAGAGAACATAAACCGTGCCGCCCCAGCGGTACTGTTTGTTCTGGTAGCTGCCCTCCGTCATGACAATGTAAATCTTGCCGGTTTCCGGTGTCAGCGGAGTGCCCCCCTCAGTAGCGGAAAGCCAATCAGCCGCTCTCGGCGTGGTGCCAACGATATACGCCTCCACAACATCATCGACATAGCTGGGTAGCTGGCCAGACGGAACAAGCCCGTCTGCGCCGAGGGTTGCGACGCCGTTCGGCTGGCCCTTCTCAGATGCGGGAATCTTGGCATCAAGCTGTGTCTGCGCATCGGATGTAAGGCCGGCAATGTACTGTGCGCCAACAATTTCAACGACTTCTGCCGCCGTGATGTGCCCAGCCTTATCGATTGTGAGAGAAACCGTGTGTGTTGCATCGCCATACTGACCGGCAGTCGCGCTGGAGAACACATGTCCGAGCGTGATAATCTTGGTTGTGCCGTCTGCGTTAACATGAATCCACTTATCACCAGACGCAAGAGAGAACGTATCGGTCTTGCTGGTTGCAGAAACCGTTACAGCTTCATTCTGTCCAGCAACTTCGGCGGTATCGTTCGTGCTCTGCGTTGGAACGGTCACATTAGAGAACGCGTTCTGGTTGACTTCACCGCCGCCAGCAACCGCATTCTTAACGGCGGTATCGAGCGCAGCGAATGCTTTCTGAAGCGTATCACCATCGGCAATATAGCCACCATCGACCGGCTGATAGTCGTTCAGCGTAAGTTCTACGATTTTCTTTGTTGTGACAGTTCCATCCGTTCCGAGTCCAACAATTACTGCTCCGGTACTTCCCGCTTGACTATAAACAACGCCTACCGGCTTCCATTTCTCGCCGTCGTATTGATAAATGATCTTGTCATTTGAGTTTGTATAGACTTGGAATTGTTTGGGGTTTGCGGGTGCAGTAGCCAACGGTTGAAGCACTGCATTCTGAATTTCGTTTTTGTTGAGGTCAAGGTTTGTAAGAACGCTTCTACTCATTGTAAGTTTCCTCTCTTTCCGTGTTCAGGTCAGTTGAGATATGCTTTTCCAGAGAATGGAGCAGTAAACACAACGGACAATTTGTTCTTGTCAATATACTGCACATCCCCCACAACTTCTGTACCCGCGCTATCCGCAACTGATACAGAGGGGTATTTGCCGAGATTGTGCTGTATCGTCCATAAATCGGACGCTACATTTTGTGTGAATGCGAAGTGGAGGTCATCACCTGCTCCAACACCGATATTCGCGCGTGCACGCTGCTGTTCTTCTGGTGTAAGGTTTTGTTCTACATCGTATCGGACTGCGCCCAATGCGGCATTTACGCCCGCCGCCATTACCGTTACACTAATGTTTCCATTTACCGCGCCGATTTCAACCGGAATATCATCTGTGACTGTGCCGCCCGATGAATCCGCATCAATCAGAATGCCACGGTTTGCAGCTGTCAGGATTCGGATTTGACGTCCGATGCCGCCAAAGATATTTCCGCCTTTGAATTGAATTCTCGCCTGCGGTTCCACATTCCCGCTCATGGCGAAGGATTGCTCCTGCTCTACTGGGAAAAGCCATTTCCCACTCTTGTACGTTACATCGCCCGGATACTGTCTGGACAGCTTTCCGAGGTTTAGGACAACGATTTCCACCATGTCCTCCGTGATGAGCGTGCCGTCCAGCATTCGCAGGACAAACGGCATGGAGTAGCTGTCACCCTGCATAATCGAAATTGCCATATCAGATGCCCTCCAAACCGATTTCCACGCTTGCTGTGTATTCTCCAAATGTCGCCGTCACCTTCAACGGTGCATCACTTGCGGACCAGCAAGTAATCTGTGTGCTGTTCCCTGCTTCCGTCGCAGTGTAAGACATCGTATCCGCACCAGAATAGGCGAACGTTATTTTATCTAACCGCTCTTCTCCGTTTTCAAAATACGCGGCTTCTATTGTGACGGACTCATATGGGCGAAGCTTGTCCGGAATATTCCCTAGGAACGCGACCTCGTTTCCACTTTCTACAGGAACAACGGTTATTTCGTATTCCTCTCTGATGCTTCGATTCTGTTCTAGCGTACAGGTCACTGTGCAAGTCCCCTCAGTTACGCCGAAAACGCTTCCATCTATACCAACGTCCGCAACATTTGTGTCGCTGCTTTCCCAAATGTAGCTGACTGGATGATCGTAGTCATGGTCTGCGTCCTTTCCCATTCTGATGCTGACAGCCTCTAGCTGCCCCGTAGCGCCACTTTTTATGATGGGGTTTCCCTTCACCCGAATTTCCCATGAAAACGTCTTTCCACCTGCCACATGGTTTTTCATGTCGTCAATTTCTTCATTCGGCGGTTCATATCTAGCCGTGAATTCAAGCAGCCGGACTGAATCATAATCTCCGGTAAATTCCTGCGCGTAATCACCGAAGCCGGTGATGTGGTATGCAGCTGACCCAAGAATGATTCTGCTGTTTGTGTTAAGCTTTTTTGTTTCTTCGTTTCGCTGGCATATGATATTAACATAGCCCTTTGTAATAAGGGCATATTCTTGCATATCGCTTTCGTTTGCTGTCAGGATTGCCTTTTCGACACATATCGGTTCTTTCAGGAGATTTCCGTACCAGTCCAGATGGTTCCACGTTGACCGACAGCGTTGTGCAACTCCGTTTCCAGTTGCGTTGGAAATGTTCTGCGGGTTTGTGACAAGCCAAATGCTTCCCATTGCATCGATTTTTGTCCCTTCCGGCACATACTCAATGCTTTCATCGGCAAATATAACGTCCTTGTAATCATCCTGCTTACGGAGCGTCGATGCCGTTTTTGGTGCTATGTCCGCCATACGAATGGATGTAGTTTCCCACTCATAAAACGCATCTGGGTTCAATCCCTGCACACGCGCCTCGATAAAGTCAGAAGCATACTTCGCATATTGATGCACAAACTCTGCGCTTGGGTCTCCGAAATACTGCTTCTGTCGGCCTCTATATTGCGATGGGGTGTTCCTGACTGCTGTTTTCAGGTGGCCGGAAGCAATCAATCCGTTCTTGATATTGTCTGATAGCGGCATGATGTCCAGCCCCCCTTCCGATGTTTCTTAGAGCAGTGTGAACACGCGCCGCATGGGATTTACCTGACGCATATACGCGCATTCTTGCTCATACCCACGCAGCTCACCATAGAATAATTGTAAGTTTTCCTTGTACCGAGCTGTTGATTCCTTCATGGTGGTGTTTTCGTTCGGTGTATTAAAACTCTTATCCTTTATTTTCGGTTGGATGTTCAGCCATTCACGGTTAAATCGGTTATCCCATGTCACCGCGACGGCCAATCCCAATAGACGTTTCTGTTTGAGCGTAAGTTCGTGATAAAAGTGGCCGTCTGTATAGAAGTCCAAACGATATTCGATACCTGCGTTGTCCTGCTGTGGAAATGTTACATTTCCCGTTTCGGAGTCGTAGGTAAAATCCGTGTATGGGACGAGCGAAGCGTCTCCATTTCGTGCGTACTGCACACTTACGCAGCTACAAAGTTCATATCCAACTTTTCCTGTCTGAATCGTTGTTTCCTGCGTTGTACTGGTCTGTTCGCTTGTCCAATCGAAATCGGAATATTGGGGTTCTTCAAGTCCTTCTGTCAGGAACACAAGCAGTTCAGGCGGGCTTTTCAGCATAGGGATTGCCATTTTCACCCACGCGCTCATGCGTCGGAAAAACAGTGCTGCGTCTGTTCTCAGGTCATCTGTCATTCGGTCATCGCCGATGATAACCATGGCGTGATTTGTAATGATATCGCTCCAAGAGGTTCCCATTAGTCCCATTCCTCCTTTTCGTAGGAAGAATCGTTCATGGTGTTTTGGTATTCCTCCCGGATACAATCAGCGGCAGTCTCATCCTCAATCAGAAGCAGAAGAGATTCAATGATGCCGCATAGAGCCTCAATTCTTTCCTTGCTGTCCATGGTTCGACCGCCGCCTTTCCTATATTACGCCTTGACAGCAACAGTGCATTGTGCCTGTCCTGCCAGATAGTTGTCGTTTTCTTCCTGCACGATAGACAGAACCGCATTTCCTGCATTCAGTCCCTCTATGGTGACGGTGGTGTTGTTCACAACTGGGCTGATTGCTACCGCAGAAGGGTTGCTGTTTTCGATGGTAAACTGACTATTTGATGCAGTCGTAATCGTGAATGTTTCGGTTGCACCAGCGGACATTTCGATTGCTTCCGGACTGACGCTCAATCCAGCACTGGCCTTTGCAATCGTCCACGGAACAATGATGGTTCCCTTATAGTTTCCGATTCCGTCAATTCGGAGGGAATATGCTCCGGCGTTCGTACCTTTGTTGTCTGATACAATGTAGTCCGTGTCAGCCGTAAGCTCTGTTCCACCGAGCGTCACGCTTGTAACCGTTTTGGTTTGTTCACTTCCCGTATAGGTAAGCGCTGTGCTCACCGCAACTGTTGCGCTCTCAATGCTGGTCTTGACCGTTACTGCATTTTCGAGATTATAGAAGAATCCGCTGTTTACTCCGTTTGCCGTAACGATATAGCCGCCGACTTGCAGCTCATACTTTCCAGCATCGACTTCTGGAACTGTATAACCGCCACGAGATACCTTTGCGCCGGTGACAGCGGTAAGCGTAACAACTCCATGCACCCTGTTCTGCGACGCCCATCTGACGTGCATATGGGTAAGTGTTGTAGCTGCACTGAATACGATATATTCAATCGGGCCATAATACCGGACGGTGAATACATCGCCTTCCGGCTTTGCTGTCAGCTGCGTTTCGCGGTTCAGTTTTACCGTAAAAGATGCTGCAGCCGTCATTTCGACGCCGAGGATTTCCGCTTCCGAACCATTCCAAAGATGGTTGCTGAAGTTGGTTTCAACCGCAGCCCGAACCGTCGGAAGAATGTTTTTGTTTGCCGCGTATGCGGACGCAGGCACAAAGGAAAACTCGCTATAGACAGGACTACTCATGTTAATACCTCTTTCCTGCGCCCGTATGCGGCGCAATGTTTACTGCGCGTCTCGCGCGTTCATTTCTTCGATAATGGAGATGAAGTCACCCCTTTGGTTTTTCGGGGTTTTACTCATTTCGTTCAATTTTACGACGATTTCTCGCGTGATGTTTGGATTGCCAAGCGCATATTCTTCCGCGTAGGTCTGCGCGACCATTTTCTTGTGTCCTTCGCAAAGTTTCGGGTAAAGCGACAGCATTTCATCGCTGTATTCCGCCATTCTTGCGAACACTTTCTTGTCAAGGATTTCGCCATCCTTATAGTTAACACCAAGTGCCTCACGCTCATCGTCACTCAGTCCGGACACAACGATCAGCCATCTGCGCGCCATAAAGACACGGTTCACGTCCGTCAGAACGCGGGAGAGATCACGGTGCGGCACGTAGAAACTCCCACTCTTGCCTACGATCTGACCGAAGATGCCGCCTTCTCCGAAGAACACAACGTTATCGTCCGCAACAGGAGCTTCCCAAAGGAAATGCACCATTTCGGAGTCATTTGCCACCTGAATAATCTGCGGAGTCACAGGTGTCTGCGGCTGTACATTTGCAACCGCCTTGGCAACCGCATCGGCTACCATCTTCTGCACATCTGCCATCGTGAACGTCGGTTCTACCTGATTGTTCGTTTCCGTGTGAACTTCAACGGTTTCACCCGCCAATTCAGGTGCAACTTCCATCAGCGGAACTTCGCTTCCGTCGTATCGGATTCCGGTCACATCATCTGCATTGACAGACAGGATATTTCCTTTGCCCGTTTCTGCCTTTTCAGCAGTATTCGAGGTCTGATCTTCTTCCGGAACATCAAAGAAAACATCTTCTTCCTTGACTTCCTCCGCCACAGGCGTTTTCTTCGGTCTTCCGGGTTTCTTTCCAGTGTTCTTGTTTTCAGCCATGTCGCACACTCCTTCCAGATTTAATGGCTATTTTCCTCCACGAATGTTGGCTCCGTCCGGACTCGAACCGTATCTTGCAGCACCATGCAGAGCCATATGGTGCGGGACGGGCTGGAGGTAAAACCCGCCCCGCGAAGAAGAGATTAGACCGTTACATGGCCCACCTTGCTGGAGAACGTTGCAACCGAATCAAGAGCGGTCGTGAGGTTGATGCCCATCTCGAAGTCGGCCGTGCGAGTCGGGTCGATTTCGATGGTAATGGGCGTTTCGGCGTTGTAAGCAATGGTCAGAGGCTTACGGCCGGCAGCAGACAGCATCCAAATGTCGTTTGCAGACAGGATGGTAGTCGGTTCGGTGTTCAGCTTCAGCGGGCTCGCAGCGTCACGGAGCGGCATCAGGCGAACGCCAAGGAACTCACCCAGCATACCGGTGCTGTTGTACTGAGTGCCGAGGAGCATCGCAAGGGCGGCGTCCATGTTGACGTTGGTGGAGCCGGTAGCCTGCGTCGGCAGAACCTTGCTCAGAGCGACCGGAGAACCGGTAGCGATGATGGTGCGCAGACCGACGTTGTTGATGGTAGACAGCTTGTTCGCCAGAGAAATCCAGTTCTGGTTGGTGAACGTCTGGTTCAGGTTCGTAGGGATGAGCGTAGTGTCTGCCGCAGCCAGAGTCATAGACTGATTCCACATGCCCATAACCTTCGCATACATGCCAGCGACAAGGTTCGCAAAGAACGCGCCGAAGTCGGTGTTGTTACCGACAAGCTGATGCCACTTTGCAGTGATCTGAGCGGTCTTCGGCTGCGGATTCAGCGTGTAATCCTTGCTGTAGAAGCGGTTGCGAGGAACGCTTCTGGATGCACCCCAAGAAGAATCCTGGAAAATGGGAATGTCGTTAGATCCGATGGAGATTGTATGAGTCTCGCCAAAGCCGACCTGAATGGTTTCTGCAAAGAAATCGACGGCTTCGGAGAATACATTGGGAAGAATCGGATAAACAACTTCCTGCCAAATGCCCTGAAGGACACGGTAAAAAGCAGGGTTGCCGTAGAAACGCTGACCGTTTCTCTTGAAGGACTCAAAGTCTGCGGGAGCAGTTTCGCCGGTCTGTGCGCAGCAAATCTTTGCCGCATACAGAAGCTGCTCACGCTGGAACTTTTCGTTCAGTTCCTTGTAGCCGTTCGCGGACAGCATATGGGAAATGCCAGTGGACTGAAGGCCGTTGACGGCCAGCATCGCTTCCTTGCCCGTAAGGGCGTGCTCATAGAAGAGGACACGGCCCTTGGAGACGATATCCGCACGCTGGGCTTCTCCAGCGGAAGCATTCACGCGGAAAACATCAGCAGAAACGCTGTTAAGATTGATTCTCGGCATTGATATTCACTCCTTCCTTATGCGTAGACCGTGAAGGCCTGCACGTCAACGTACTCGAAGCTGGAAGTGGTTCCTTCGGTGAAGTTGCCAGTTCCAAGCAGTTTGAAGTACAGCGCACCATTGCCGGTCGGGGCGGAAGCTGCGGGCTTCAACTGGCCTGCATCAATGGTGAAGAATTGATTGGTGCTCAGTGCGGCATTGACGTTGCCAATGCCGAAGCGGTACGCATGGTCGCCGTCGAAGACGATCTTGGTAAACGTACCATCGCGGCCGGCGGGAATGCCAAGGCCGAGTGTTTCCGTGCCAACGGCATACATATTGCCATGCTTACCCTGAAGAAGCTGGATTTCGTAGGTATTCGCGGCATATACCACATCACCAGCTGTAGTGGTGGAAGTAGCGTCGTTCATGTACCACGCATTTTCATTCTTCACTCCGGTAAAACCGGCGCATGGAAGCTGGCCGTTTCTGATGACCAGACGGCCGGCATCACAGTCCGCGTCAGCACTGGACGCCTGATATCTGCCGGTAACATTGATGAGGTCATTGCGGGAGTTGTTCGTCACGCGGGCCTCAAATGCAGTTTTTGCATTAAACATTTCTGTTCACTCCTCTCTTACTTCGATGCAGCTTCGACGCCCCATTTGGCAAGCAGACCATTGACAGATCCATCGTCTTCGCCGCTGTTGTTCTTGAACTTGTCCCATGCGTAAACTGTTCTGTTTCTCTGAGCGGCTTCCGCATCCATCTTCTCGACAGCTGCACCGCAAACCGCGTAGACGGCCTTTGCAACTTCTGACTCACCGGTCCAGTTCTTGTCCTTGTCGCAGCTGTTCGTGTAGAGGCCAGCTTCGATATCGGTCAGAATGTTGTCGATGGAACTTTCAGCAACCTTCTGTTCACGGTTCGCATTGAACTTTGCGAGAGTTGCCTTTGCCTTGTCCTTGGCAGCATTCAGCCGACGCTTGTTTTCGAACTCACGCATGGCTTCGAGCTGCGCATTTGCAGTTTCAAGTTCCTTGTTCAGAGAATTAACCTTGCTTTCGGCTGCATTCAGACGGTCTGTGTTTTCCACGACGACCATATCCACGAAGTCCTGTGCCTCCATGGTGATGCAGTCTTCGCCCACCTGCATGGACGCATTGACAGACATGCTCTGGAAACGTTCAGGTACAATGGTTTCTGCGGAGTTCTCAATGACGTAGTATTTGTACGCGCCATTCTTCGCCATCAGGCAAACATAGACTTTTCCGTCCTTCTCGCCCGCCGCCAAAACCTTATAATCCGTAAAACGCGCCGCCAGTTCAGCAAGCTGTCTTTTGTTATAAGTTTTCAAATCTTTCACTCCTTTGTGTGATAGACTCCCGTTATCCGGGGCATTGTTCTTATCCGGGGCCTTCTGCAAAGATGCCGCTTTGAGTTTCAATGTTTTAAATTCTTCATCCAATGCGGCAAGTCGAGCGATGTTGGCCCCCGGAATAGCCGGAGCAACGCCCGCTCCTAAGATTGTGACGCCAACCCCAGACCAGACATCCTCAACTTCGACATCTCCGTCCATGTGGTTTTCGTCTATCAAGGTTTCCACAGACACATCCATGCGCCCTGTTCGCACGATTTCATCTACGGTTTCCTTTGCATAGAAAGCGAAGAGTTTTCCACGCGCCACAATCCAAGTCTGACCATCCCTCTTTTGGAGGGAGAAATCACGTTCATCATCTGACAGCGTTCCAACAATGCGTTCCGCCGTCCCATCCGTATAGGAGTTATACTGTTCACCTGTTCTTGGGTCAGTTTTGCGCTGGCTGTTGTGACCGTCGCCGATTTTCCCCATGACGTAGGCAATCAGGATTGGCCGTCCCACGAATGTCTTGTAGTATTTCTCCAGGTTCTGATAATTCCACCGATTCTGGTTGACCCCTTCACGCATCAACCACAGTTCAACGCCAAACTCATACGGATTCAGTTTTTGAAGCACCTTGAGTTGACCGGTTGCAACTGGTCTTTTGATTTTCGTCAGCGGCATTGTCAGTCACCCTCTTCCTCGAAGAGTTCTTCAATCCAGCCGTCAAAACTGGTCGCGCTCATCTCGTGTTCGGAGTACATCTGCCACGCATACATGAACTTCTCGTAGCTTGCGCTGTTTTCCATTTGAAGGTTTTCAAACCCGCGTCCAAGCGGATAAAGGCCGTTTTTATCGCAGATCTCGACACATTTGCGAAGCGCATCTTCGACTTTCTGTAGCATGTCAATGATGGACTCAAACACACCATCCAGATTGTCAGGCCTTCCTTCGTACTCCGCAGTTGCTGGATAGATTTGCAGGATATGCCGCTGATGCAGCAGATCTCCGACTACATCGAATCTCTGAGGCTGAAGATGAGCCAGTTTGTGGATGGCATTGGCCGTATTCGGCATTCCAAATTCAATCAGAACCCATTCTTTCAGCGTATCCAGTCCACGCGCAGCATCTTGATACGCGCCGGTTACTTCCTTCGCAGCGTCTCGCACAGCGGCAAGCGCACCGTTCTCGAAGTCAAACCGTTCTTTCAGTCGAGCCATTTCGTTGTCTCCTTCCTTGCAAATTGACACTCCCCACGGCTAAAGCCGGGGGATTCTCGTTTCTACGACCGCTGCCCGCACTTGCGAGGTCTGTGCAATCTCCACGAGCGTTAATTTGGGCGTGTCCCGCCCTATTTTTGTTCTCCATAAGGATTCCTTTCTACGCCAGCAGGCGCATTCCTTCGTTTAAAATGTTCTTTGCTGCGTTGATGTCCCGGTCATGGCGCGTCCCACATTCAGGGCACGTCCAATCCCTCACTGCCAGATTCTTTGTGCTGGTATTCTGATACCCGCAGCAAGAACATAGCTGACTGGATGGGAAGAACCGGTCTATCGCTATGATCTTTTTCCCATACCACGCGGCCTTGTACTCTAGCTGCCGCCTGAACTCGCCCCACGATGCGTCGCTGATGGACTTCGCAAGGCGATGGTTCTTGACCATGTTCTTCGGTGCTAAGTCTTCGATGCAGATCACATCGTTCTCGCGGATGAGCTGCGCTGAAAATTTGTGCATCATGTCGCTGCGCTGATTTGCGATGTGCTCATGCAACCGTGCCACCTGAATCCTCGCTCTCTCGCGTCGGTTGCTCCCCTTTGGCTTTCGGGAGAGCTGCCGTTGCAGTCTGGCAAGTTTCTTTTGGCTCTTGGATAAATATCGCGGGTTTGAATATTCCGTGCCGTCCGACGTAATAGCGAACGCTTTCAGTCCCATATCAACGCCGATCACAGCGCCGGTCTTCGGCAGAAGCTCGATCTCAACATCAGTACAGCAGAGCGATACGAAGTATTTTCCGCTTGGATTCTGCGATACCGTCGCGGAGAGGATTCTTCCCTCAACCTTTCGGCTGATGCGGCACTTGACTTTGCCGAGTTTCGGCAGTTGAACCGCGCCGTCCAAGACCTTGATGTTCGCGCCTACGGCCTTGCTTTTGTAGCTTTTGCGGTTGTCGCGCTTGCTCTTGAATCGTGGGAATCCCGGCTTTTCATCGGATTTCACTCGGCGGAAGAAGTTCTGATAGGCAGCATCCAAGTCTTTCAGAGAGGACTGTAGCGCGGTGGAGTCTACTTCCGTAAGCCACGTCAGTTGCTTCTTCAAAGCGGTCATATCAGCGGAACAGGCGTTATAGCCGAACGTCGTTCGGTCTGCCTCATAGGACTCAATGCGTGCCGCAAGATAGTGGTTGTAGATGAAACGGCAGCATCCAAAGGTACGCTGAATCTGAGTCAGTTGCTTTATATTTGGAGAGATTCGGAATCTGTAACTTCGTTCCACAAAACCACCACCTTTCACACTACATTGATGTTTTCTCAGCCAAAAAACAAAATTTTAGGCATCAGTTAAAGCGCCTTATATCCCCATGCCTAAAGGCAGGGGTTTTACGGCACATGCTGATAAAAGAGGGCTACCGGCACAATCTAATGTGTCGGTAGCCCTCTTCGGCTCTTCTACACCGCTCTTTCGGCGCAGGGACAATTTTTTATTTTTCCATTTTTTCCTGACGAATTGCCACTCGTTTCAGGACTTTCATGGTATCTTCCGTGATACGGTATCCGTCTTTTGTGAGCTGAATCTTCACATCACTGCCATTATTAAGCGCCCTGTTGATAATGTGGAGGTCTTCTTTCTTCACAAATTCAGTCATTTGTACCTCCATACTGGTCAATCATGGTTTCGCTTCCGTCTGTTGTGGCGTTTCCGTCACCTTTTGGACGACCGGGGCTTTTCGCTTCTGTAGTGGCTTTGCTTTTTGAATTACTCCCCATGTTATACGAGGCCACAAGTGGGATACGCTTGTCCAGAATTCCGCTGTTGTAAACAACATCAGACAGGCACATATCGTCCAGAACGGATCGGTCAAGCAGTGCATTATATACGATGGTATCCGGCAGAATGCCGTGCTCCATGCCCTTCATGCACCGTTCGAGCATCTTTTCGTCTTCGGAGATATCCCCGAACATGACGAATTTCCAATCATACCGAGGGCCGAGTTTCTTGATGATAGCATTCATCATCCGCTCATAGTCGCGGTAGACTGTCTGCATAAATTTGCTTTCAATCTGAAGAGAGATCTGCGCGGTTCCAGCCTTTGGATCATCTCCAAGCGGGATGATCGCGCCCATGCCGGCCTGACTCATAGTGTCGCTGTATCCTTGCTTAACGATGTCCATGGCCGACGGAGCTTCCGACAGGCTTTCCAGTTTCATATTTTCAAACGGGGCCGCATACAGGCCGATTCCGCTTGTATTGTTCGTCTGCAGCATATCATACCAAATCGCTTCAAACAGAAGCCGACCGGCATTACTAAGTTTGTACTTGTCTTCTGCGGTCGCTTCTTTGTCATCTCTGTACGGGATTTCACCATGCAGAAGGCTGACCAACGGGTTCTGAATCAACTCCAACTGAATTTGCTCCATCTGAGCAAGTTGAATCATGTTGAGGAACAGTCCTGCAAACGGAGAAATTGCGGTCCGACTTACATCGTCAGCTTCAAACGTAAATACTGCATCTGCTGGTAGGTAAACCCAATAGTACCAGCGCCCATTCTGATAATAGACATCTGGGGTTCCAGCCATATCGCCGTTCGCTTGGATACGTTGGAATTGCTGCATATCAACGCGCGTTTTTTGCGCGAAGATCAGCGAAGTGCCAGTTCCCTTGGGCTTTTGCACGACGCTACTGAAATCGTAAAGGTACGGCGTAAACAGATCACCGTATTGCTCCGGTACGCAGCCCGGCTGGAGGAAGTACATCATGTTAAATGCCACGGTGTACTTGGAAACATTGTTGTATCCGGTGATTTTCGTCCAGTCACTGGGAAGCTGCTGCATGAATGCGTAGTTCACCTTGTTATGGCTCTTGTCTACGCTGTAGCGAGGATAATAGAAGACCTTCCCTTCTATGCCAACTTGGCCTACGATCTGATGCGCAGTTTCCTTCGGTTTGAATTCCTCGCGCAGTTTTTCGAGCAGCTTCCATTCGCGCATGAACTCGTCCTTTTTGGTGTCGGCCGAGTCCGTCAGCTTCGGCATCACATAGTTGTGATACGTCAGCATTTCTTGGTAGACTTTGCGAATGTGGAAAAGCGGATACGCCGTATACTCCAGAATATGCGCCACTTGCCGAAGTGGCTGTTCGCTGTCATACGGCTTTGTGAGCATTTCTGCGACCTGATCTTTTGTAAAATCAGCCGGCAGCGATGAAATCTGCTTTACACGCCGGTTCTGAATGTACGGGTTCGCAAGACCATAGCGGCCAGAATTGATTCCGGCAAACGCGGAGGTAATACTGGACATCGGGATACCCTGATTTTCAGCCGCCATCTTACGGAACCGTTCAAAAATCTTCGGAAAAGAAGAATACTGTAGCTTATTGAGTTCGCTCGTCTCTATCGCCATCTGTTATTTCCTCCCCGCCGGTCTTGATCTTCTCGCGCTCCGCCGCGAGGGCTGCCGAAAGTTGGTCGACCATTCGGCTCAGATTTTCCATTGATTGCGTCTGGTTTTGCTCCATACGCTCCCGAAGCAGCGTTGCAGCGCAGATCATAATCCAATCGCTGTCGGCTTTCGTCAGCCGCTTTACGTCCTCGCCGTTTATCTCAATGCTGCCTTTCGGCTGCTTGTCTGCCGTATAAATCAGGATATAGCCCGGTGCAATCCGGCTGAACCGTTCCATCATGGCGATTTCCACAGATTCATGCGTTATGGTCAGCGCATAAAGCCGATATATTTTTTCCTGATCTTCCGCCATTAAAAAATCCTTCCTCCGCGTCTTTGCGTCACAAGCCTTGCGCCTGTGCTTCCTCCGGTAACGTTTTTTACGTTCCCCTTTGCCTTATACTTGGAAAGAAGCGCGTCCCAGTCGCTCTTTTTACGGACTTCGCTCAAGACGAGTTCTTTTTCCAGCTTTTGAGCAAGGCGCAAGCCGTACTTTATAGCAGACCAGCTGTCTCTTTGTATTGCGCGGGAAATGCGCTTCTCGCTGAATCCCGCGCCCGACGGGACAGCCTTCAGGTTTTGAATCTGTCCAGACAGTTCTCTGGTCTTTTGGTATGGACGTGCAATCTGATAATCCAGATCATCGTCCTTGATCTTATGAAACCGCTTGTACGCCTCCACACCCTCACGAGTATTCATCGTAAGAAGCTGTACGTTGTGGTTATCGAACTGCGTCTGCGCGTACCGGATCATTTCAACATCTGGGTCCGTCACGCCACTTCCGCCCGCCTTGATGGGATAAATGACCGGCAGCGCTCCATCCTGTTCCAAAGCCACATATTCGGTATGGTCTAAGATACACAGCGGCGGCAACCCATCACCGAGGTCTTTCATAAGGTCTTCAATGACCGCCTTGCCGTACTGCCATCCGTCGATTGCAATATAGGTGGTGTTGCCGCCATCAAAGCAAAACCGATACCAGACGTCTTTCAGTTTTCGTGCCTGTTTCATGGCGTTATCCGGTGGGGGCCAATCGTCCAGCCACACCAGCTGCTTCAGGTATCTGTCCCGCTTCAGGAAATCATCTTGCTTCGTAAGCTTCCAAACGCCAACAGCGCATTTTGCGTTCTTTTTTGCGTCTTCATAGGAAACGTCGTAGCAGACGATGTATATCACGTCTTTCGGGTCTGTCTTGTTTCCGGGGTATTTGCAGCAATGCTGACGTTCCATGCTTTGCAAGCAGCAGCTTTCAGAAAGACTTTCATCCGAGATGATTGGATATTCATCCGCGCCGGTATATCGACTCTCCATCTCACGCATCCAGCGCTCCGGGGTCAGCTTCGATCTCAGTTTCTGCGCCCAGGAATACGGACGCATCTGCTGCAAAACGACGCATTCCCAGCTCATGTCATAAGCGAACGCGCTTTCTCCGCGATACATTTCTTTAAGGGTATCGCATCGAACTTGGAACGACGGATGTTGTTTCCGTCCAGCACTTGTGATAGAGTGGTTTTTATATGAAACGAAGTTCTGATCTGGTTTTCCATCTACATTGTGCCGCAAACGGACTGCCGGCAGAACAATCGTCGAATACTCTGTAAAATCAAATGGTGGATTTTCTTCCTGCGCAAATTCTTCTGCTGTCACGTCGTGGATGTTGTCACCGCGAAATGCAGAGATGTAAAACGCACTTCCTAGGTCTGTTTCAATTTTAAAATCGTCTTTACTCTCTGCCGTAACGCGCCATCCTTTTGCCAAGGCGGGATAATCGTGTGCAATCTGTTTGAATTGCTTGCTTCCAATAAGCGCCATCTGTTTGTATGAAGGCCCATAATATGCGCTTTGCGTTCCCGGCCAAACCAAGCCATTCAGCATTGCATACTTGAATTTTGTGCTTGTCTTTGTAATTCCGCGCGTTCCTGTGAATGCCACATCTGCGTTTCTCGCGTATGCCCGCATCATCAGGCGCTGCATAATTTCTTCATTCGCATAATCCGCATATTCGTCACGAAATAGGTCGCATCCCTTGTCTGGATACCAGCGGATTACCCAGATTAAGAATGCCCACCATTCGGACTCAAACGATGTATAATCGCGTTGCTCAACCTCTCGTTTTTGAATCCATCCGATGCCTAACCGGGCGACCAAATCTTGCCATATCTTCTAGCCACCCAACATCACCGTCCTATTTCTTGTCACCTTTCACCGGGGGCATCCTTATAAGTCCCAGTTTGTCATATGCTTCTTTTTCCTGCTCATTTGGTTCTACCGCGAACTCTCCAAGTTCGTCGTGGATTCTCATTTCATCAGGAAGCATAGACAGTTCCGGCATTCCGTCGTTTTGCCGCATTCTGTTTTCGTTAATGAGAATCATTTGGTCTACTGCGTCTGCTGTGTAGGGATATCTAGGCTTTCTGCCAAAGAAATACTCAAACATTTCGTCAGGACTGCACTGCTTTCCGTTTTTCATCAGACCAGCTTTTTCGAGTCTGTCTGTAATTTCATCCAGACGAACAATGTCGGCAGGCCGAACATCCTTCTTTCGAAGGTTTTCGCTTGCGAGATTTTCCTGAATCATGCCTGACAGTTTCTTCGCAGCGTCAAACTTTCCAGCGGCTGTCATATCGTTCATCTGTTTCATCCAGCGTGCAACGTTCCGAAGAATAAGCTGCTGTTTTGCACTGACGGCATCTTCCCCACCGAAGTCTGATACGAGAACTTCATAAATGCGGTCAAATTCCGCATAGTCTTCATTCGTATAGTCGGTTCCCCAATCCTTCCGCTGCCTCACCGTGCCAGCTTTGGCCGACTGCGCATTTTTTTCTGCATAGACGGCCTTCGTAAACTCTCCGTCTTTCAGGCCCTCGCCAAATATCTTCGTGATGTCGGTCAAGCCATCGAGGAAGCCGTAACGCTCGCCGCTCTTGCTGGCATCCAGTTTCTTGATATGGAGGTTATCGAGGTACGAAAGCCACTTGTCTCGCCCTTCATCGCGCGGCACGCAGTCGCGCGCAAACGGAACATCATACTTGACGCAGCAGTAGAAATATGCAAGACTTTCCGAGGCCTTTTTTGCAAGCTGCGCATAATATTCTTGCTGTTCCAGTTCGCTGACGTTTTCGCTCATTTTTCCTCCAAATATAGCAAAAAGCGCTGTCCCGATACCTTTCCCATAGGAAAAGCACCGGAACAGCGCGTAAGCACCTCTGTTTATTTTGCTTAATTATACCATATAATCATCAAAAATGCAAGAGAAGTTGCATATTTTTGTTTTAGTACCGGCTAAAACGGTCAGATTCTTTCATTGAAGCGTTCAGAAAATCCGTGGCAATCTTCACACGCGCAGTTAGTTTTCCGAACTGATTTAGGATGTAGTCCAGTGCCTTTTTCTTGGCATTTTCAAAGTCTTCCGTGCCAAGTGCATGATGCGATATATTGAGCGGTTTGTATCCAAGAAACCACAATCCTCCACATCCTGCATAATGGTGGATTATGACTTCTGTACCTTCGAGTTTAAACATAGTCCCGTTCTTTGCATCTTCACCGATTCTCGCGTTACTTATCCACGTCATTGTCAGTCTCCACTTCTTGCTCTTTGAGCCATTGCATAGTTCCCTGGTTGATTTCTCTAATAGCGGGTTTTGTTCCCTCTCCGCCGCCTTTCCCCGGCATGAGTTCAACGCTGCATTTAATTATTCCAGATTTATAACGCTGACCGCATGCTGACGTCGTATTTTTCATTGTTCGTTCACCTTTCTATCCGGTAATATTTTTGCTTGGCAGTTTTTTCGTTTGAACCATTTTCATTGGGTTCACAACTTTATTGACCCATTTTTCACCGTCCCATTGCTTAACCGCGTAAGGTTCAACTTTTAGTTGAGTCTCCGACACGGGAGATTCCAGAGCAAAGTACCCACCACAGTATTCGCATTTAGATTTCCATGGTGAATGTGGTGCGCCACAGTTTGGGCAAACCGTTCTGTAAAGGCTCTGCGCGGTTTTATCCGATAGTCCCTTCACCGGATGATCTTCGCAATCTAAGGTGAGTGTCCCAATCAGTTCGCCGATTTTCGCGTAAATCTCCTGCGGCTTTTCGTTCAGTTCATCGTCGTGTTTCTTTTCAAGATCTCAGATGCGCCGTTCTGCGTTTGAGTAGAAGTCTTCAAATTTCTCATCATCGTCCATGAACTTCTAACCTCCCCGCGATATACGACACGCGCAAAGCAGTTGCCGTCAGCACGCCAATATTTTCGTGTTTACTGTCATTTCTCAGTACGTCTACCTCGAACGTGACATCATATGTCCCATCGCCATTCCACTTCTGAGAAACAAATCTGCACGGTGTTCCTTCCAGAATCTTAGAGAAATCTACTCCGGGGCCGATTTCTTTGAGGAAACTGAAGTCTCCGTTCAAACTCTCCAACCAGTCCGTGATCTTCTTCAGATCGGCAAGCGATTCTTCCCAACATCGTTCCCGTTCTTTTTCCTCCCAACCGCGACGTTTCTTTTCAGCAACTTTCTGCCGTTCTTTCTGCTTCCATCTGGCATCACGCCACCTCTGGTCATGCTTCGCCATACGTTTCCTCCATCCCGTCCGTCAGGATTTCAATCGCTTCTGGTGTTCCATACACGCATTCTGGTGTTCCATACACGCATTCTGGTGTTCCATACACGCATTCTGGGAGTCTGGCATCTTGAAGTCGTCTCAAATCTGCAACAGCATTGGCATATCTCACAATGTCACCATGTTTTACAACGCCCGGAAGCATAAACACAGCATATTCCTCTCCACGCGCTTTAACGCGTTCCAAAATATTCTTGATGCACTTCTCGTCGATGTCAAAGCCCTTTTTCACCTCATAAACACCGCCGGTGATTGTGTTGCATACAAAAATGGTCTTAGCTTCATCTTCTCTCATTTGTTATACGTCCCCAGTACGCCGCGTTCCGCCCGATCATCGGCGCGTTTCGCCATCCACATGAGGGCTTCTTCAATATGTGTGATTGCGCAGGCGTTCTCCCGCGTGGCAAATTCGCCCTTGTTGAAGGCCATCAGCCTATCACGAACGATTTCCAAAAGGTCAGCATCCAAAACACCGCGACGCGCATTCGGGTCGTTTCGAGCACCTTTCTGAAATTTTATCTGTGCAATCACACTTTTTCTGTCCACATCCATCACAGTGTAATCGTGATAGCCACCTCCGGGTCCTTCGTTATCACTCCGAAGGATGGCGTGCGGGTTATTGTGCTTTTGAATCGTCGATAGCTTTACCATATCGTTCCTCCCATTTATCCAAAGGTTCTTTCAGAATTTCTACCGATGCAAGTTCACCGTTTACAAACTCGCATCCGCAGTAGCTGGTCGAAATTACAATTTCAGTAATATCGGGCCGTATGCTTTTCAGAAGTCCAACGGGATTGCCGTTGAACGTCACAAATGGCGCATTCTCTGGCCGATATTCCTTAATTGGGGCTTCCGGCGCGGCTTCCAGTTTGTTCCTGAATCGAAGCAATTCATCGACATCTTCCGTGTCCGGTAGCTTGCCATCTTCTTTCCGCATTGAATCAAGAGCTTCATCAATGCTTGCGATCAGTTTGGTTGCGTTTATGTACCTATCCATGTGGTGTCAATCTCCTTCCCGTCGAATACCGCAACAAGCGAAATGATTCCGACTTCAATTTTCTCGATTTGCAGCTCGTCCGTAATACGATCATCCACAACGAAGCGATCTTCCTTGTTCGGCCTAATTTTATTGCCATCATCCAGCAGCGCTGTTACGTCAATTTTTGCTTTGTATAGCCGCCCCGGCAGTCCATCTCTGAATCCAACACGGCCAGCGTAGTCAGAGAACGTATTGACACCATATCTGATTTTTATCGTGAAGGATTGCCGGTTTTCTTCCCGCTTATAGTTTGACGCAATGAGAATGATGTACGGCCCAATGCTTTCCACCGGAAAGTCAAAGTTTTCTTTCGGTGGGAAGCCAGCATACTGTTTAATTGCCTCGCGCAGTGTCATTCAAATTCAAACCTTTCTTCCACACCGATGATCTTCGCCCCGCACTCGCAGAGTGGATACCTTTGTTTCAGATTCCGTGCGTCGATATAGTTGAAGAACCATTTTTTCTGTCCACATTTCGAGCACGTCTTCCAATAACGCTGCACACCCGGCTTGCACTCGTCCGTGACGATCCAGCTGGCCGTTCCCATCGGGTAGTCGATGTACCCCATCGCCCATCCACCTTCTCCGAAAACGACAATGCTGCCGTCTTCGTCATCCATGACAGCAGAAAAATGGACGCCATTTGCGCATGGGTTCACTTTCAGTTCCCTATACCGGCTATGCTCGCTGATATCAGCCTGATTCATCGGCGCAACTACAGGTTCTTCATTGACAGTCTCATCATATGGTGGTTCGGACATTGCACGCACTTTGTCCATGAGATCGTCGAATTGTTCCTGCGACATTGCCTTGATTTCATTGAAAACTGATTCCAGTTTCATCATTGCGTCCTCCCTGACAATTTTAGTGGCATCGTTCATGTTCACGTTCTCTGTCCGCTACATCACTGACAGCGTCAATGCTTTTGAAATCGCCGCATTTGTACAGGCTGTACACGATACGATTCCATTCTACCTCTGAAAAGCGTTCGCCTTTGTGCTTTTTACACCGATGCGGATAGAGATACCCCTTCTGGCATTCGTGGAATGCGCAGGTCGCACAGCAATCAACCATCTTCGTCAGCTCCAAATCGCTCGTCATATTCTTCCGGCGTGATGAACTGAATATCTTTGCCGGTATAGCCAGCTACGTCAAGGCGCATCAGCTCTATCAGCGTATCTTTATTGACACACTTGCACAGAGCTTCATACGGGATTGTGTTTTTTGACTCGAAGCTCATCTGCGCTCCAAACTCTCCTCGGACGGTAAAACACACTCGATTTTCAACCATTTTCGTTCCTCCTATTCCAAGCTTTGATAGCTGCCCGCTTTGTGCCCTTTATCGGTCCACTTGCCCCGCAGTATGTACAGCGGCATTGATACATCACTTCCGGGTATATGTCTGCATTAAACTGGTGTATCTCATCAAGATACACCGGCCAATCCACAGAGCACTTGTGGCAAAATGGGCAGTTACTCGGTTGCTCCATCTACATACCTCTCATTCCACGCACGGATAGCCGCTTCAACGTATGGTGCGAAAAGCTCCGTCTGCCTTTGGCATACTGGAGATTTCGCGTCATATGTCGGTCCCCATGCACAGCCATACGGATTAGGGTTAATCAACGGCTCCGTTCTGATAGGCTTGCCCCGGCTGGCGCACCGGTTGCAAATGATTTGTACGCGGTACACAATTTTCTTGTCGCCTCTGTAATTCTGACCTGCGAAGCGAGCATCCTTGAAACTCACCCGGCCGCGCCCGCCGCAGAACGGGCAACTACGAATTTGTTCCATCATCGTACCTCCGGTTCCACGCATCCACGGTTTCGACGTATGGGTTAAGCGACCATTTGTGCTTAAACTTAAATGTCGTTTCGCACTTCTGGCATTTTACATCCAGCATCATGACCTTTTTTCCATAGTTGCAGGTTCCACCCCGTTCCTCGACTTCTCCACCGCAGAACGGGCAGCCTTTAAGATCGTTCATTTTCCCTCCTATTCCACACTTCCGCAGCTTCTTCCGGTGTGTCGAACCAGTTTGTGCATGGTTCGCATTTGCACACGTCCCCGCGATTTTTACAGGCCACAAGGAATCGATTGTGCGTGTATGGTTCACTTATCATCACGGCTTTCCCTCCGCAGAATGGGCAGCACTTGAGATCAGTCATGTTCTTCCCTCGCTTTGCATGGAAGGAAGCACGTTTCGCAGGGCGGTATGTCGCACTCACCGCTCCGAACAAAAGGACATTCCTTTACTTTACAGTTCATTTTTCCTCCTGGCCTTCTTGGCTTCTTCCTGATTTAAGAACACTTTTGTTCCGAAATCTTCCTCTGTGAACTCCCAATGCGCGCCACTCCAATCATCATAGACGCACGGCGCAACGACCTTCACATACAACCCATCGGAAGCGCGGCAGATCATGATACGTTTGCATTTTGTTTCTTCGATGCCGATCAAGCTGTCAGATGTTAGAACAAACAATTTATCGCCCGGTTTGCATGGCAGAATAACGCTCATGCCTGCTTTATCGGCCTTTATCAGATCGATGATGTAATCCAGTGATAATCCGCAGGTCTCCAAGATGGTATTGGCTTCTGCCGCCGCTTTGCAGCCTTCTGGAGGCAGCATGGAATCTTCATAGTTTGCAAGTTTCTCCCATGCAGCCTCTTCCCACTTGCAGCCGTAAGCGCAGTTCCCGCCGGCTTCGAGGCATTCCTTGCTTTTGAAATGTGTGCAGCATACGCCGTTTTCGTGGCTTGTTTCACTGCTCCGTAATGTTAATCTCTCCAAAGTTCCCTCCCAGCACCTCATGCCGTTCGATTTCCGCGTTGATGCAAAAGACATCGCTGTACGGATCTGCATCTTCATCCTCGCAGACCAAAAGTGTCTGCTCTGCCGTTCCGACGTGTTCTCTGACGATGTACCAGACACCGAGATTTGGCTTGCAGTAACCGATGCGGATGATTGTTCCGTCGCTAAACCACAACCGTACATCCTTGTCGAAGCAGTCAATACTACCATCATTGTAGTTGCTGTTTTCGATTTCGACCGTATCGTCGCTATAACCATAGATTGTTACCACTGGTTTGTTTCCCTCCCTTGTCCAGTTCGGATTGCTGGATTCCACCTCATATGGGCCGACATTTCGGAACCTGTTCTGCAAATCGAGGTTAAACATATCCGACGGTGTTACTTCCACGACTTCGCTATCGCAGACCGTTTTCGCGTGCTGCTTGTCTTTGTCGTGAAATTTTAAGATGAATGCACCGGTATCAGGTGCAACACCCATGATCTCCACGGAGAAGTTACCCAATACTCGGTAGAACTCGTCCTGATCGATTATCGACCGCAACACGTCCTTATGAAGTTCAAGTTGCAGATTATCGCAGATACGCGCACACATAAAATCCTCCATTTTTTCCCCCTCTGATGCTGATATTCTCCGTTCCTCTTGAATCAGCCATGCCAATTTCTTTTCCATTTGCTCATTACGGAGCAACCACCTTTTTTCCTCTCCCCAAGGAAATCTTCTGAATCCCGGTACATCAATCGGTTCATCCGATTCGAGTTCAAGGATTCCGAACAGTGGGAAAATTCTAATCCACTTTCCGGGGTAAAACCTGTTGCGCCATTCGTTTTCCTTTTCAAGATATATCACGGAATTTGATTCATCGGTAATGATGAATTTCATTTCATCGATATCAATAAGATCGCCCGAAACATGGTATTCTTCAAGGATATACGTCACGGGATAGAAGATCTTGCTGTCAATTCTCCTGAGTATGACACTCATTCCGCCGCCTTTGCGATGATAGCCTCGCGGACTTTCACGCTCCGCCCCATCTTGTCTGCGAGAATTGCTGCCGCTTGGCTTATAATCGCGTCTCGGTTTTCTGCGAGCGTGTCCGCTACGAGATTCTGCGCCCATGTAGATATCGGATCGCTGGCAGGATTCGCATTTCCGTATCGGTATGCTGTGAAAACTTTATTGATGATTGCCTGTTTGATCTGTGCTTCGATAGTCTTAACGCCGCTCTCCATTATGGTACGCTTGATTGCCTCGTCATCGATGTTGATGCCAAACTGTACAATATGCTCCATTAACATTCCTCCGCATTCAGATAGTTGATGATTTCGTTGATTTTGACTGCAAGATCTGTGACCGTTAATTTTGTGCGTTTCAGTATATCAAATTCACCGCGTTCAGTTTTTACATCCCCGTCTGTCGAGATCGTCACCTTCGTTGCTCTTGCTTTTTCAATCTTTCCGAATTCAATCGGTTCGATTCTCTGCTTTGTCAGGCTCTGCTTTGTCATTCTCTCTTTCTGGAACGGGTTGTGATACATGCCAATTTGACGGTAGTGCCGCCACAAATCGGATTCGCTTCCAGCAAAGAAGCCACGGCCGCCGCTTCCGATGGACGGGCGCGTGATTTCCCAATCGAAGGAGAATTGCTCCTTGCCGTCAACAGGCACTGTTTTCCCAACTGTTTTTACTACACCGACATTCCCATGCAGACTTTCTACATAATCTCCGGATTTAATTATCATATACACGCCTCCACATCAGATTTTCCGCAGTCCAGGTAGACTGTGACCATCTTGCCGCATTGTTCACAGGTTATTTGCACGTTTGCATTCGGAGAATTTATTACGGCGGTTCTTCCCTTATGCCTGATTTCAACAGTTCCATTTTCCCAGCATACACCTAGAATATGTCCGTGAGGGCATCGAATTAACGTTGATTGACGTTCCTGCTTGACACTCCCCACGGCTAAAGCCGGGGGATTCTCGCTTCTACGACCGCTGCCTGCACTTGCGAGGTCTACGCAATCTCCACGAGCGCTAATTTGGGCGTGTCCCGCCCTATTGTTGTTCTCCATAAGGATTCCTTTCTACGCCAATAGGCGTAATCCTTCGTTTAAAATGTTCTTTGCTGCGTTGATGTCCCGGTCATGGCAATTCCTCCACATAACACCAGCTTTGGGGTGGGTGCTTGATCGTCCGGCCGTCACAGTCCATTTTGCTGTAGTTGTAATAAGGGCAGGCACAGCAATCCGACTCGACTTTACATAGCCCCTTGAACTCGCTCAGTTTCCTCGGCGTGTTGTAGATTTTCAGGCCGGAGATATGCCAACCGTAGCCGACGCCGCCGTCCAGATACTTTTCCAGCTCGTCTTTTGTCAGGCAAGCATCCGCAAGAAGCGTATCAAGTGGTGTGCAGTCCATGTTCCAATCGCAGATGCAATATTTCGGCGGTTCAAACCTTGCTCCTACTCTGACGATTCTTTCAAAAATGTCGTCGCATATAAACTCGCCGATGACACCGCCCTGAACCGAACGGTAAATGTAGCACTTAAACGGCATATCCATCTTCGGGCGCATCTTACGCACCTCAATCGTTTTCTCACCGCTTATGATCTTCTCGCACCACTTTGGTCTGATGCTGATGAGCACTGCTTGACTCATTTCTTCACCTCCACGCATTCGTTCCACCGAATGTTTACCCTGTACCCATTGACGTTGATAACGTATCCATGGTACTTTCCATCGTATTTTTCCGCTGCATACAGCGCACCGATTTTCGGCCGCATCTGCTGAAAAATCGGGATATCCTTCGTAATTTTTATCGTGACCTTCTCATGTGCCAAGTCGCCCGGCGAGCTGGTTTCTTTCCACTGGCTCCACATTCCGTTGCGCCGCGCGAAATTGAAGCAAGTCTGACTACAGAAATAACTTTTTTGTCCGGGTTCCCTGATTCGCGTCACACGCTTCCCGCACACCGGGCAGACAAACTGCACATTTACCGACATTGATCTTTCTCTTCAGCGGCTTCCTCAAACGGCCTGTACTCAACCTTCTCTGGCTTCCCTTCCCAGCTCCATCCGCAGTTGAAACACTTCTTCTGCGGTATAGGCGGGAACGTAGCGATCACGATATTCTGCAGCTCTGCACCGCATTTAGGGCAAGTTTCAATGAGAATGCTCATTCAGATTTCCTCCGTTCATAGAAGAATTCGTTGTACGCATCGTAGCGGTCTTGAATGTGTGTCGTGGCAACTGCACCGGCCGTCTGGTCGATTAGGACGTCGAAAAAGCATTTCCCGTCTCCACACGGTTTCATTTCCGCGCAGCCCGCACGATAGACGCATTGTGGGACCAGAACATCTGCGATCTCCGGTTCAACCTCATGCAGGGCCGCCTTGAAGTCCTCTGCATACTGTCGCGTCTCTGTTGAGGACTGACGGCACAAGCGTTTCCGCATGGTGTCGATTAGTGCCTGCACATTTGCATCGCCCGTGAAGTCAACAGGCGCGTCCTGCGGCAGTTTATCGCGCGGTATGCCGGTTCTGTCTGAGCGCTGCGACTTGATGTACTTCTCGAACTTATGCCGGCTCCAGTGGGTAGCGACCCAGCTTTTGATTCCGTGCCACGTCCACTTCACGGAAATGTCCCGAATCGGGCTGTGCTCTGCAATGAGGATTTTCTTTTTGAACTCCGTGCTCGGCTCATGGTCGAGCGGCGCCTTGCCGACCGTTGACCGGCAATCGGAAGCGACCTCCATCCAGTCACCTTTGATTTTTGTGATTTCAGTTTTCATCTGTACTCTAACTGCCTCCTCATTCTTACGGCTTCTGTACTCTGCATGATATCGTCTTCGGCCGCAACATAGCCGACGATTGAGTGATGAGACGCGATTGGCTCTATGTCGCCGAGGTCAATGCGTAGCCCATCAGGATAGCCAAAGTAGAAGCCCCTGACTCTCATTTTTTTGATACACAGTCCTGTGTCGAATAGACAGTAGTCACCGATTTTGCACGGGATTGTGAGTTTCTGCCCACCATTCAGCGTCTTCATTTTCCGCCCTCCAGATACGGCTCCCGCAGCCATGCAAGGATATCAGACGCATCATCCGATGGGGTGATTTCCTTTTCCATTCCAGCCTTCTCCGCAAAGAACATGAGCCACGAATTTTGTGATCGCAAAAGCCACGCCGCAAGTTCTTCGTCGCTCATCGTCCGGACGTAATCACCGCGTGTAAGTGAAGCGGTGTCTTCGCCCATTTTGGCACGGTTCGCGGCGCATTCGCTGCCACGATACGCCGCAGTACAGTTTTTTACCGGGCAGTTATAGCACCCTGCTTCCATCATGGGCAGCATGGCTGTCCCTCCTTCTGTTTCTCCAGATACTCTTTCAGCAACTGGCATTCTTCCATACAGCTCTTTGACTCCACTTTCCCGTTTTTGTATCCTACGATTGACCCCCATCCATGGTCACACCCATCGCACGGGTTTTTGCCTATTGGCTGTACAAGAGATTCCAATCGTTTTACTTCTGATGCAAGTAACTCAAGTTGTTCTGCGGCAGCTTCATGCAGTTTGATTCTGCATCCTTCCGCATTCACGAACGGACACATCGATTCGCAATCAAGTTCCCCTGTCGTGTCATAGCAGCAACGTAGTCCACGGTTAATATCGTCCGTTCTCATTCTTTCACCTCATAGCAATCTTTTAAGCCTGGATTCCGTCGGCAGCACGAACATTTCTGGTGCCTGCCGTTCCATCGGCATCCCTCGCACTCTCCCAGCGTAATGCAGCCGAAATAGGCAGGATATTCATTGATGATTTGGTGCAGTTTCAGCAGCGCGTACCCGGTTGTCGGTGAGTGTTTGTTTTCAATCAGCGCCATGTCCAAATATGCAGTTAAGTTCCCAGCATGAAGGTACTTAGCCATCTTTCTGCACTCCAATCAAATACTTCCAAACATCGCCGGGATTTTTTTCATCTCCGAAGTGCCGTTTCGTGACCGCGATGCAAAACGGTTCAATTTCACTTGCCCACTTCACGCTGTTCCATCCATTGAGCTGCATCCAGATCAAAGGGAATCCGCCCAATCCGTCGAATAAACTGCCCAACGTCGCGTCGCGCTCATACTGCGCACAAAGCCGTTTCAGTACCCATTTCCACGGCGGCAGGGCGATAGAGTTTCCGAGTGCTCGATACCGCGCGCTGTCCGATGATTTCTTGTGAAGCTTTCCCTTTTCGTCTGTCCATGCTCCGATGTCTGTCCAACCATCAGGGAAATCTTGAAGCCTTTCGCACTCCAATGGTGTCAGTCGGCGCACAATTCCGTATTGATTGCACAAATCCGTGCTGTCCTTATAATCGCGCTGTTTGCAGGAGCTGGCGACATCCGCTTGCTTGTAGTCTCCAAATCCATTTTGCTGGAAGGTAAGCGGCACTTGATTGCCGCCAGTTCCCATTCTGCTTTGCAGTGTCGGAACGACATCCCCACATTCACGAATCACGTCATTGGCGTGCGACATATCGTATGTAACACAGGGCGGATGTGCTTTCGCATTAAGCGTATGGCATGGTTTCCCATATTCCGGTTTGCTTCCGTTTTCCTTGCTGGTGATTTGCGTGGTGTCAAAAGCCATCACCGCAGGTTTGCTTCCGCCGCACTCTCGAATCGCATCGTTTGCATGGTTCATGTCAAGAATCGCAATTCCACCTTGATTCTTCGACGGGTCAGGTGACGTGGTATCCAGTGTCCTCGCCGTGTCTACCTCTCTGCATCCGCTCTTTGGGTTTGGAGATTTCATGCTGTTGGACGCAAGAGAATCGAAGCTGTACACGACTGCCGGCTTATTTCCACCGCACTCTGCGTTGAGCGTCGGTGACTGTTCTTTCTGGTATCCGATGCTCCGTGCCTGTTCGCTATTGCCAAGCTTGAATCCCGCGCAATACACGCCATGCCTGTCGGCAGCCGTGAGCGTCGGAGAGGGTTCCCCGTCGTGTCCCACTCCGAGTCCGTTTCCCGCACCATCATCTTTTCTGGTGTCACCACCGCCAGAGAATCGAGTTGCCTTGTCGTTGATAGGTACACAGAAAACGCTTTGTCTGTTCTGACCGCTATTTTCCTGCGCTGGAAGCGTAGGCCAAATTCCGTCCGCGCCGTATACACGATTTGTCTGCGTATCATACGGGGTCAGGCATCCTGCCCATGCGCCTGATTCGTGAGTGCCGCTTTCAGTTCCTCTGGAAGATCTTTCCCCCGCCTCTCTGCCCGTCTCAGGATGCCCATACACGCCTTTGGTGTTAAAGAGTATTTCGTGTGCGGTCGTTCCTCCAAAATCTGCGACAAGCGCGATTCTACGGCGGCGTTGGGGGACTCCCCACCATTGCGCGTCGAGCACGCGCCAAGCCACGCTCCATCGTCCGTCCACGTCCCTGTACCCCCCCCAAGTTGGCCATCCCTTGTCAGGCACTTGAATATCGGGAGCTTCCGGCTCTGCGACGCGGATTGCTTCTTCGAGGACTGCCGCGAAGTCACGGCCTTGTTGGCTGCTCTGGGCACCAACGACGTTTTCCCATACCATGTATCTTGGTCGAACAAACTCACCTGTCCGTCCGGTCTTTCTGTCATGCTCTCGCATCTCCTTGATAATTCTGATTTGTTCCATGAAAAGGCCAGAACGTTCGCCTGCAAGTCCTTTGCGCTTTCCAGCTATTGACAAGTCCTGTCTAACAAGGTGAACCACCAATTATACAGTCAACCGGTTCGATTTCCGCGCCGTTGATTTTGCAAATATCGCCAAGATGAATCACCTAAATCACCCCCAGTTTTTTCTTGTAGTTGTATACGGTCTGCCGAGTTACGCCAAGTTCCCTACAGATCTTTGCCTGCGGTATTTTCAAGCGTAGCATTTCCTTCAGCCGTTCCAAATCAAACTCCCCACCTACGTTCGGCCTTCCTTGCTTCTCTTTTGTGCCGCCGTCAATGCAGTTGCAGCACTCAGTGTCCGCATAAGGACAGTGATAAAGGCAGAAATCAATTTCGTCCTGCGTCTCTTTCGTTACCCTTTCCGGCGTGTCTGACCTGTAAATGCTTTTCCATGGTGCTACCGCCAATCTGAATACATCTTCACGCATAGATTCCATTGATTCTGCCTCCAATTCAAACTTCCGTTATTCTGATTCCGTGTATCCAGAGCATTAGTTTCCGCTTCAGTACAAACTTCGCATAAGGTGCCGAAGACGGATTCCTGTAGCCCTTCGAGTCCTCCACGACTGTTTCTCCATCCTTCTCGTAAACGAAATCGGCAACATATGTCACCTGCCGTTCGAGAAGAATGCGCTTGTCTTTGATTCTCGTTCCGCGTTTCCCGTACTGCTCGACGGTTTTGTACTGTGCCGGAATCAGGAGATATTCTTTCTGCCATTCAAGGTTCTGGATAACTCCCTGCTTTTCCAGAAGTGCAAGATCGTCATAACGGTCTGCTTCCCGCTTGCTGTCAAAGGTCTTGCCATCGCGAGTAACCTTCTTGTTTCGCAGTTTTGGTGGCTTATCGGTTTTGCCCTTTTTCACAGCTACTTTCCGGTTTTCGGCCTTGTCCGAGGACTGTATTGACGCCCTCCGCTGCATTTCCTGTATGAGTTTTTGTTCCGCCTGCCGTCTGTAGGGCTCTGGCAGATCAGATAGGCTAATTCCCTTTCCCATAGAATCGGCCTCAGATCGTCAGTTCGTAGTCATCGCCACCAGCCGCTTCTCCGTCATCCGTTTCCTGCGGTTCTTCTCCCTGCATGGACTGACAAAGCTCCCAAAACGCATCTACGAAGCCGGTGTTGAATGCCCGCATGAATTCTGTCCTGTCGTGCATATAGCCTTTTGCCATCGCGTTTGCGAACGCAGTCCAGAGGCAGTCGATCATTTCTTCTCGATAGTCGTCGCTCTGAATAGCAATCTGTTCAATTCTCAGTTCTGCCCATGTTTTTTCCTCACCGGCGCTGTTTTTGTATTCTTTGCTTGACCATCTTCCAGCGATTAAAACCTGATCGCCCTTCCGAACGCGCTGCGCGATATTGGTTTGAGGAGATTCCCCTAATGCGAGGACGTTCATAAACTTTTTGTCCTCGTATGCAACGCCAAATGTTACCTTTGGCATGGGTGGTTTGTTGTTTGAACCCTTTGTGTATTCGAGCTTTGCGTCCCGCGTAACCTTTCCCCAAATAAGCATGGTTTCGCATGACTGCCGTTTTGGGTCTTTTGGGTCCTGTGTGACCCCGCCATTTATGATTGGCCTCATTACTCACCACCACCGAAAAAGCCATCGTCCGTGTAGGACGTTGCTACTGCTTCCGGCTTGCTTTCGGTTGCTGCCTTTTTCCGCTTGACGGGTGCTGGAGCCTGTACTTCTTCCTGCTTGGCATCATTTCTTCGATCAAGTTCAGCGCTCACGGCAGTTTCATCGAAGAAGTCATCGTCCGATGCAGCAGTGATAGCAGGAGTTGTCGAAACCGTGCCAGTCACTTCTCCAGTTGACTTGTCAACGTTGATAATCGGCATATCTGGAATTACACCATCTTCGGAGTCGTTTTCCATTGCATAGCGGATTTCATTGGAAAGCGGCGCATAGCCGGAGTTCAGGAGGCTGCGGAGAACGGTTTTACGGCACATCTTGTCTTGCCCATACCCAATGTCGTTCCAAGGTGAGGATTTCCGCATCTTTTCTTCCTCTTCTTTTGTCATTTCCCCAGAAGTGAACTTTTTGAACTTTTCAAGATCAAACGCTTGTGAATACCGATCTGCATGGAACAGAAGCTTGTTCATCGACCAAAATTCCGGTCGGAACATTCCATCTTTCAATTCGAAATAGGCATAGTACCCGATTACTTGTGCTGCTTCACGCTCTTCATCCGTAGAGTAAACGTTGAAGTCAAAATTTGGCTTTCCAGTGCGCGAATCGCGTCCCATGTACTCGCCTTCTCGGATGTCAAGGCAATCTATATCGTGGTACTGCTTAGTCGCAAGGGCCAACGCAATATAGCCTTTATACGAAATGATAAAATTACACATCCGCCCGAAGGGAACCAAATGGTAGTGAATGTTGAGTATCAGGCCCATTCCTTCTCCGCGAAGTGCAGCTGCTACGACGCTTCCGGGATCACATTCCTTTAACTGGTCAGAAGAATTCACCGCTTGAATCAGCGTCGATGTAAATCTCGCTACAGCTTTGGGGTCTTTCAAAGATTTTCGGATAAGCTCCTGCATCGCATTGGACGTGATAGCGTTTGAAAACGTCTGCGTCTTTGCAGGCGGTGTAAGTCTAGTTGTTGCGTTCATATTTCACATTCCTTTCGTATATCAGTCTCCAAATTTCGGTACACGGCAGAATCGGATGCCGTTGGCGTTCAGCCAGTCCCGAAGTTTGATTTTCTGTTCATTGGTAACGTACACTCTGAAATCGAGCACAGAAACCGGTTCCGCTTGCGCGTTTTCCATCCCCTCGACGTAAGAAAGATTTGACGAATTCAGCATTTCTTCCGCCCGGCGCGCAGTTTCTTCTTCGATTTTCCGTTGTACGTCCCTTTCAGCCTTCTCGTGCTGTGCCTTTTCCGCAGCAGCTTCGTGCGCCGCAATCGCCTCACGTCTTGCGCGTTCGGCTGCTTCTTCGGCAGCTCTGCGTGCTTCCCGCTCCTTTTTCAGCCTATTCAGTTCTCCGCCGCGCCGCATGGCCGCTCCAAGATCAAGCGTTTTCTGATATTCCAGGAAGATTTCACTCTCGAACTCTCCGCCAGTTTCTGTGATGGTTGCAACGTTCTCTGCAATGGCGCTCACAGCTTGCTGGATGTCCGATTTCGCCGTTTCCATATCATAAGTGGCATTCATCCAGCGCGGGTTTTCAATCCGTTCAAATTGAAGCCACGCTTGCTGATTAAGCGATTCAAAGAATGCTTTGAGTTCTTCCCGCTTCTCTGTTTTCCGTTTTTCATCAAAAGCCTTGACCTGTACGTCAATGTTCTTCGCAGCCTCGTCGCACATACCGGACAGTTCTTTCATTTTCGCCTCGAAGTCGTTGTATGGTTCCAGATAGCGTTTCTTGATTGCGATTCGCTGTTCTGATATGGTCTTTGACAGTTTTGAAATCTTGGCTTTATCAGCCTTTGCCGCTCCAATTTCGTCTTCGGTGACGACCATGCTCTTGTAAGATGCAAGATTCTCGGTCAGCCATGTTTTCACTTCCTCGAAGTTGAATGCGATACTCTGTGGAAGTGCTTTGTCGAGGTCGGTTATCATCCTGATTTCCGTTGTTTCCATCAAGCGTTCACCTCCGGCATGTCGTATTCCGTAATGCGCTTCAATGGGAAGTAATCAGGATTGACGGCAATTCGCGGCACATTCACCGCCACAACTATTGCTCTGTTCTTTCCCTTTCCAGCCGGCACAAGCACACGATCTCCAACGTTCAGCGACATGTCCGTTTCATAGCTGTACCCGCGTCCGACGTATGCTTTCGCACTTTCTCTGTAAAATTTGACTTCAACGATCAATGTGTTCCTTCCTTTCATATTTTCAAAGTCATCGGCGGCATCTGCCGCTTTTGGATGTACACCCAGAACGTATCTGCTTTGTCCAGCAGCCATGCGAGGTCTTCTTCGCACTCTGCCCGTTCGATTCGGCGTGTTCTCATTGACCAGTCACCACGGATGTCCTGAAGCGCGGCAAACAGATCAACAAAATCCCATCCAGTAGCCAATAGCTGCCATTGTGTTTGGGCGAGGTAGTAAATCGGCACATTTCCATCGGCCCACTTCTCATAGTCAGCTTTTTTCATGAGCTGTCCGGTTTTGATTTCCAAGATACCTCGGCGTCCGTTTTCGTCCGTCAGGTCTCCGTCAAGGGTCGCCGTAAGCCAGGGCCGCTCACTCTGAGCCAGAATGTCGTATGGGTAATGTTCAACCCGTATCTGTGGATTCATGGCCGCATACAACTCCCGAAGCGCCGGTTCCATCCGAACGCCGCGTTCAACCGCAGCATTCGCGGATATGTCCTTTTGCTTTTTTTGCCCCGTTTTTATTCTCCAGAGTTCCACTGGAGATGTCCACGGTGAGAGGCCGCAAACCGCTGCAGCGTCAGAACCACCGATTCCGAGTTCCTGCCGGCCTTCCAGCCAGCTTTCCCGGTTTTCAAAATGTTTCCTGATTAAACTCATGCCTGCGCCGCCTGCCTCATGTCCTCAATAGGAATGTGTGCCCTATGGCAAATCATATTGAGCTCGCCAAGCGTGAACAGTTCAGGCGTGTTCATCTTTTTTCGCGCTGTTGTGGCTGAACAGCCAATCATTTCTGCCACCTTGGGCGGTGTCGCATAGCCTCTTATGAGTCGCCCAACCTTGATGAAGTCGGGCTCTTTCTTTTTCAAGCGTGGCATATTTCCTCCTTGCGCTTCTTTTCTGTTAAAAGCTCCTTGATTTGTTGATAGTTCATGCCGACTTGGAGAAGGACTGATACGCGATTTTCCATTGCAGATATTGCTTGCAATTCATCCGACGTCATGTAGTCGCTTGCGTTCGCGTTTTTGTCTGCTCCACGTTCTTCGCGGACTTGCCGTGCTGACTTTCCAATCGCCATTCGATATGCCAGATCTGTGTACTGACCATACTTCAGTTTCTTGTGTGGACTATCCGGGAGTGCCTTAATCGCGTCGGTCATTTCAAGTCTGATTGGTTTTCGCGCCGCACGGGTTGCCCGCACGTTCATCAGCTCTTCCCGCATGGCGTAGAACTGCCGAACCAATTCTTTCTTAAATTTGATAACGGCCGAAGTGTTGCGAAGAAACGTTAGCAGCAGCGTCGCTTGCTGCTCATTCAGCTTATATTTCTTTGCCGTTGTCGCACCGACTTCTCGTTTTCTCACTTCGATTTCAAATCGAAGTGAACCAAACTCTTTGAAATCAGCTTCATGTTGCTGAATCAGTCGCGTCACAGTATGGTGTTGAACCCCGGCGCATTCAGCGATGACTTCTGATGTTGTGAACGGTTCTTCCGTGTTTGGTGCTAAGAATACGAGGTCGTTCATGTTTGTGGCCTCCGATGCTTTGCCCGCTCATCATTAGCATCAAACGTTGATCTTCCAAAATAAGCGTAAACCTTATCCATCATGAAAGGATGCGGCGTTCGTCCTTCCAGCCAGTTCGTAACAGTTGACTGGCTGATTCCAAGATCTTTAGCCAATCTGTATCTGGTCACACCCTTCGTTTGCATCATTTTTTGTAATGTTTCAGAAAAGTTCACAATTTCACCTCCATTTGGGATTGACATTAGCAAGTTGGAGTAGTAAAATTCTGAACGTCCAATACAGAATCAAGCTACTCATCCATCTTGGGTATTTCTATACCCAACTGGAATATTGGCTTGCCTCATGCTCCATATTTTACACCATTATTGAATCATTTGCAACCCTATTGGAGCAAATTGCTTATCCAAAATTGGAGGTATATTTTTATGGATTTTTCACAAAAACTCAAAACACTCATGCGTGAGCGCAGTCTGTCCGCTTATAAACTGGCGAATGACTTGCATTGCTCACAAACCACAATCCGCAATTGGATTGATGGACGGACAACGCCGCAACCACGGACGCTTATTCAACTTTGTGAATATTTTGGTGTCTCCGAGCAGGAGTTGATTGGCGGTTTACCCGCGCAAAAAAATGACCCAGATGTCAGTAACGACACCGAGGCCATGGAGATGGTTCGTATTTTTAGCCAGTTGTCTGCAACCACTCGCTCCAAATTGCTTGAACTGGCTCGTCTTTATTCAGACGCAGAATGCAAAACTGAAGGAATCTAAGTAATCCATCTTTGTCGCTCACTTTCTCTAAGAGCTCCTTGAATTTCTCATCAAGATTGATTGTGTTCTGTACTTTTTTAATTCCATGGAGGTTATTCGTTTGGGAAACAATATCAATGAGCGCGATCAAGCAGTGCTGGACGCGCTTGATGAAAACATCAAGATTGCTCCAAGCATCGGAGTCTGTGCAGATACTTTTTATGCTTTGAAGCAGGAATTTCTTCGTGTCATGAAGGAACGTAATGATGCCTTGGAGAAATTGCAGGAGGCAGCCCATCATGAAGTGTAAATCCTGTGGTCGTGAAATCGAATCCAACTCTATGTTCTGTAACTGGTGTGGAGAAAAACAGATAAAGGAACGGAAGAAAAAAGACGAAATCAAAGTTCCTTCTCCACGAAAACTTGCAAGCGGGAACTACCGGATTTACCTTGACGCAGAGAAGCAAAGTATCACAGAAACGACAAAGGATAAGTGCATCGCAAAAGCGAAGGCCATACGTGCAGGCTTTATCGAGCAGAAAAAACTTGCTCCGAAACTAACTGTAAAAGAAGCAATACAGAAAATGATGGATGGGAAGTCTGAGATTATCTCGCCGGCCACATATCGAGGCTATGATATAGTTCTACGGCACGGATTTCAGCAATACATGGATATTGATATATCCGCTAACATTGATTGGCAAGCTGTTGTAAACGAAGAAGCAAAACACGTTTCCGCGAAGACTGTATTTAACCGCTGGAACGTCATTTCTGCTGCTATGCGGTACGCTGGAATAAACCCTCCAAAGGTTGAGCTTCCAAAGTTCAATAAGGGAGGTCTTCCATATTTGGACTATGAGCAAATCCAATCATTCATACCTCTGATTCGCGGAACAACCTGTGAGTTAGCCGCGCTGTTGGCTCTGCATTCACTTAGGCTTTCCGAACTAGTTGACTTGAAGCGTAAAGATATTATAATATCAAAAGACGGAAATGCTACAATTAACGTATCTGGAGCGCGGGTTTTGGACTTTAACAACAAATTGGTTGAGAAGGACACCAACAAAACATATGCTTCAAAGAGAGAAATCCCTGTTGTAATTCCGCGTCTTCTTGAAATTATTCCTGAAATTGGTTCTGACGAATATATTGTTCAGCTCTCTCCACAGGCCATTGGAAAGCAAATCAACAAAATCTGCAAGGCGAACAACCTTCCTCCTGTGTCTGTTCATGGATTGCGCAGATCATTTGCGTCACTCGGTTATCACCTTGGTTGGCCTGAATTGCGTACAATGAGTTTCGGAGGATGGACCAACATAGGTACAGTGCATGACCACTATTTGCGCGAATCCCAAAAGGACATCGATCAGCATTCCGAGAAAATGCGAGATTTTTACAAGAATATCCAATCATAAACGTTGCAAAATCGGCACGGATTTTTGCACGCTTCAAAAATCCTCATATATATTTACCGTTTTGCTTGTAGTGACAAGGGTTCGAATCCCTCATCCCCTGCCAGAAAGATTGTCCCGTAATCATTGAAGATTACGGGATTTTCTTTGTATATCAATGATTTTTCGAAATAATTGTCAGTAAGATTTATTTGTTTCCGCGCAGTCAGATTTGCGAAAACATAGCCGAAAATGCGCAAAAATCGGCACGAAAGTCGGCACGAAATTGAACGCAAAAATGGGACTGCATTAGCAGTCCCATTCGCTTATTCTGTAGGTGGAAGCATCACATCGTAGTCCGTCAACGCCTCTTTCCGAACGTCTTCTTCGTCCTGAAAAACGCCCATTCCGACGAGCTGCCGCATGAGGTCGTGTATTGCTTCTGTGCGAATCACCCGTTTCTTCTCTGCATAGTAGAATTTCGGGATTTCAAAATAGCTCTCGAAAAACGCTGTCACACGTTGAAGGTAACTACATTCCATCTGTCTTCCCTCCACGCAGCGCGCAAATCAACGACCACTCGCCATCTGGGATGATCTGCATTGTTTTCCCGTATCCGCTGTGAACTTTGTTGTTGTCGACTGCATCCGGCATCAAAGGTTCGAATACAGTTTGATACTCTGCAAAATCCTCGTTCCACGTTTTCTCAAGCGCTTCAAAAAAGAGTTTTCTCAGGCGTTTGAACTGTCGGCTTCGCTCAAATCCGTCCATTCCCTCCCATTTCATTTTCCACTGCTCCCGAAGCCATTATCTCCGCGTTCTGTCTTTTCAAGAGATTCGACCTCAACCAGTTCGACACGCTCATATGGAATGATAATCAACTGCGCAATCTTGTCCCCTTCCGATACGCAGTACATTTCGTCGCTCGTGTTGACCAGCGTCACCATGATCTCGCCGGTATATCCCACGTCGATTGTTCCTGAGCATATGATTCCATGATTCCGAAGCAGGCCGCTCTTGGCTCTGATTGCGCCGAAGTACCCCTTCGGGATTTCGACATGGATGCCGGTGTGAAAAGTGCATCTTCCGCCGGCCGGAATATAATTTCCCTTCGACGCATATAAATCCATGCCGGCATCGTCCTGGTGCGCATACGTTGGAGTCTTCGCGGACGGTTCTTTCACATAGCGCACACGATTGTCCTCGAATTTTGCATTTTCAAGAAATCTAGCCGCAAGCTGTTCTTGAATACCGTGTATGTCTTCGTGCTGCTGCATGAGTGCGCCCTGCAAGAATCCGCGCCAGTACGCGCATCCAGTCCCATTTAGGTTTGCTTCTGCATCAATTTGTTTCATGGCCATCTCGACCACTGTTATTTTGTCTTTTTGCATTAACGTTTTCCTTTCCCTGCATAGTTGAATTTCTTTATATACGGATTCCGTTCTAAGAACGGGGTGAAATTCTTTCCGTATGCTTTTTTCAAGATACGGTCTATCTGTTCCTGCTTGTAATCTGCTTCCACGCGTCCAGTCCACGCATCCCCATATTCTTGATCGAGTTCCATAACGCGTCTGGCGATTTTTTCTTGCCGTTGTTCTCCAAACCCTTCTTCATAAAGCGCGATAGAAAAGAAGTCTGCCGCCTTTTGAAAACCGGTGTCAACACCAATGGTCAGTTCAGTTTGCCTTGCAATCGCAAGTTTCTGCGCGTATGTGAGTCCGTTTCCCATTACAATCCCTCCGTATAGCATGAGCGGATTTTACTCCCATTCCAGAGTGAGAATTCCACGGTGTAGAATCTTCTCTTTGGATGAACAAAAATGACCTTTCCGTAGAGCGTCTTCTTTTCACTGTTGAACTGATTTATATTTCGTTCTGGGGCAAAGCTAACGACCTTTTTTACCGTTTGTCCTAACTGTACCATTTTTCCCTCCATCTTTCGGCCGGTATACCCGACCGTCTTTGTATGCCTTGTAGCCAGCTTTTATCATGCTGCGGATAGTATCATCTGACGGAATGCAGGATTCATAATCCGTCTCCATCATGCCTTTCCCGTCCAACGCTCTTACGATTTCAAACTTCATGATCTTCCCTCGCCCAGCGGTCATCTATGATCTTCCGCATGGTCGTTTTCTGGTAATCTTCCCGGATAAACGCAGCTATCGGCGCTTCGTCTGGCATGGCCTCGATTTTTTCAACGCACTCATCGTGAATGTACGTTGAAAATCCGTCGTACCAGATATCGTCATCCTGGTATATTTCCGCGCCACACCATGCGCACATACCGGTTGCCGAAATCTGTTGCTTGTCTTCAAACGCCATCATTTTTCACCGAATCCTTTTCCTGCAGCGGATTTATGAGCGTCATATTTTCACGCATTTCATTCCTGAGTTTTGTATATCCCGGCATATTTGGTGTCTGTTCCTCTGCACAAACCTGGTGTATGCAATACCCGCGTATGAAATAGCTGCCATCGTCGAAATAGAACGCTTCTTCGTCCAGTATTTCTTCTCCGCACAGTTGGCAGTGTGTGCTAAAAGCCTTGTCACGATATTCTTTTAACATCATTCTCTCCTTCCAGATTTCCGGCGCTCCCCATGCGAATCGACTGCAAGAGGGCCTGTACTTCCTGCGGTAATTTTGTCTGTTCGCGTTCTCTCTGCTGAACCATTCTAAACGACCGTTGGATATTTGATGCTACAACGCTTTGCAGAGAATCAGTATCCAGCAATGCCCACTCACTAAGCTGTTGTGGGCTGCCAACAATACGCTGAAGCGTAGGACTCAGTTTGCTGAATTCCTCTTGCGCTCCATATATACCATTCCGGCACGCAGCAGATATTTGAACCCACGCCTCCATTTCGGAAAGGTCATCATCCTGCATCAGTTTTCTCATTTGTTCCTTGATTGTTCCGATATTTGGTGGAAACTCTCGGTTGCTTGCTACGATGATAGATTTCACTGCTGCTGCAACAAGCCTTGGGTCATCATCTGTGAACATTGAAGCCCACAAGTTGAGCGTATCGGTTACATCTGAATCCGATACATTCCGGTAGAAGTTTGGATAGGCCGTTCGTAGCACAGCAAGGATTTTCCTTGTTTCGTCTCTTGTCATATGTCCTCCCGTAAAAATGGATTGCTGCTGGACGCTTCGCGCAATGACTGATTTCCATGTACCGAATCGTCATACTGCCCTTCCTTGACCTTGGTGAAGTTATTTGGTCTCACAAGCCAGTCGAATGTGATTGTCCAGCCTTTTTTGTTCTGTCCGCGCAAGAAGCTGCTTTTTTTGATTCGCATGACAGCATCAACCACGTCATCTGTTCCGTATTCGTTTATCCTGGCTCGGAGCATTTTGCCTCGAACGCTATCCCCCGTTACCTTTTCCACTTGCGTAAGGCCAAGAGAGTTCCAAGCATCTACCACACGTCGGACATCGCTTGTCCGACAAACAGTATCGTTAGATACTGTTAAATCTATCTCTTTTTCTTTACTCTTATCTCTATCTCTTATCTCTGTCGAACAATGTGCGCACGTTGTTTGCACATTGTTCGCATTTGCTTCGATCTTCATGGCCTCTGCATTCCGCTTTGCTGCCATTCTTGCGTCTCTCATACGCTGTGCTGAGGTTCCCTCTGAACCAACATTTGAAACGGCAAAAGGGAAGAAGAAATTAACGTTGTCATCCGTTTCTGCGAGGCCACAACTAAGCAAATAAGCCATAGTGACCTTCACATTGTCTGAGTCTTCATCTAATTCGAGAGCCAGTTCTGTTACAAAGTCATCTTCTACGCCACTCCAACGCAAAACGCCGTCATGCTGCATTGCGAGAAGCTGCATTTTAAGGTAAATTGCAAGGAATGTGTCACCGCCTGCGAGTTTCCGGAGTTTCTTTATCCGCACACTGGAAAAGAAATCAGAATACAACTTCAGCCAATAAAATCTTTTGCCCGTAGCCAATCAAGATTCCTCCGTTTCTGCCATGGCAGGTCTGGTCACAACCCAGTGTCCTTGTTTGGCTGCAATGTCCATGATGCACCCAAGGTCTTCCTCAGTTATCACACCAAGACAAATCGCTGGGGTATCCGGATTTTCAAAATCTGCCACGCAAATGCAATCATAAAGCCATGTTTCATATTTTAATTCCATGTTCTCACCTCCAATCAAAACGGAAGATCGTCCGAGTTTTCGTCCAGCATTGTGAACCCTTCCGGAACATCAGATGCCGGTGCCGGTACTGTATAGGTTGGTTTCGACGTTCCGTCTGACTGCTTGCTCCCACAGAAATAGACCCGTTCAGCTACAATTTCTGCGTTGCGGCGCTTATTGCCCTCTTTGTCCGTCCAGTTGCGGATTTGAAGTTTGCCATCAACCACAGCCATGCTTCCTTTGTCAAGATACTTTCCGACAAACTCTGCCGTCTGGTTCCATGCGTTCACATCGAGGAAATCTGTTTCACGCTCTTGTCCTTGAGCTGCATAGTCGCGTTCAACAGCAAGCGTAAAACTTGCCACAGACTTTCCACTCTGTGTCACACGCATTTCTGGCTTTTTTACGATTCTTCCTTGCACAATGATTCTGTTTAACATTTTCCATTCTCCCATTTCATTTAGGTTCGCGTGTCGCGCCCACAGATGCCGTACACGCTGTTTGTACGTTCTTCGTGTGTGTTTTTTCACATCTGGCACGAAAACGTCCTCTAAGCGGCTTCAAACGCTTCAAGAGCGGTCAGCGCACAAAGTACAACTCCTACAAGAATCGCACACGTTCCAATCAAGAGATTCCCAAATCGTTCCTTTGCCGTCTGTCCAAAGCGTGAAAACTGAATGAACAACGTACCACCTGCGATGCTTGCGATTGCGGAAAGCATCGAAAAAAGCAAGTATGTTTTTTCGTTCATCTGACGCATTTCATCCCCTTTCTGATGAGTTCACGCTGTCTTTTTGTGAATGACTTCGTTGGAGACAGCGACTTTCTGTTGTTTGCGCTCATTGCCTTGTACATGTTGTTTTCGTCCTGATAGGCCAAATATGCTTTGCACCATCCATGACATCCAATTTCGCGTTTTTCGCACCCTTTACACGGTGCTTGAATGACTGCGGCCATATTTCTACGCCCTCCTATCGGCAAAAGTATATCCCGTCCTGATATGCTACGATTTCTGTCCCTTGAATGTACTCTGACTGAAAAACCACGTCTTCTGGGAGTAGCCGTTCTCCGAGCAGCACACGTTCCGCGCATTTGTACGCCCGCTCTACTGCATCTTTTTCGCTTGGATTCGACGCACGCTCTTTCCAAATAACGCCAGTCCAGTAGAACGTGTTGTATTGCCTTTTCTGGGTCAGCACCGCTTCCATTGTGTCTGGATACCATTCGCATCGCATCCGATTGAGGATGACATTTCCGACCATGATGCGGGTTTCGTCGCTGCAGTCATCCCCGCCAGCCTCGGCGTAAATTGCCCGTGCAAGCAGTTCGAGGCATTGCGGGTCATCAACGATAAATCCGCCGGCACCTCCAATGCCGTCTTTGGTATGGGGTGGATGACAGAACTGCGAACTTTCGAAGTCTTCATCACCATTTCGTTCTTCATCATCCAAATCTAGTGCTGATTCGTGAATCGTTTTCTCTGTGTCGTCTTGGAATTTCATTTCATTCAGCGATTCTCGGCTTTCTGTGTCCGTCGCAGTGCCGACCTTGAATGCTGCCTGATTGGCAATCGCTTGTTCAATTCCGCTCTGGAAAATAAGCAGTGTGGCTGACGTTAGAACGAGAATCACGCAGGCAAAGAAAATAAATTTTCTCATGCTACCGGGCCTCCTTCCCTGACCTCTGCTGCAATCAATTTCTGTTTTGCTTTGTAATATTGGCTGTCTTGAGCGGCCAGACCCGGATGCGCTACGTAGTACGCTCGTTTCTTGGCTTTGATTTCTTCCGCGTGTTCAGCGTAATAACGACGATTATATTCGCGTCTGTCCCGATTTCTTCCACGTTCCGCGCGGCGTTCATCAGCTTTTCCGTCGTACCATCCAATGTGTTTGTAGCTTGCTTTGTAGCAGCTTTGGCAGCAATAGTAAGTGACCGCTTCTTTCTTGCCATCTCTTTCAATCAGTCTCATAAACGGAGAACCCGCGCTTGTAACAACCATCTGCCCGCACGTCCCACACGGGCGAAGCAATGTCAATCTTCGGTCAGTCTGTCTTCTTACACTCATACTGCTGTACCAACCGCTCAAGGTAGAACTGTGCTTTTTTGAGGTCTTCCACCGGCTTGCCCTTGAACGGATGCCGCCAGATGTACTTGACTGTCTGCCACGCCAATACCGCCGATACCGGGTCGAACCATCCTTCAACCATCGCGTTCAGAGCGTCGATGCACTCAATAGAGCCTTGATTGTAATGATGGGGATGATCTACGGCATTTTCGGCCGGTTTTTCGTCAGCATCCTGATTCATGAATGCGTTGACCTGCGCCATTGGCTTTTCGGCTGGTGCAGGGAGAACCATTTCCTGATTCCAGCATTTCTCACAGAGTTCTGCACTTGCTTTAGACGTTCCACTACACATTTCAAGCGGGACACTACACATTTCAAGCGGGACAGGAAGAATATCTCTATATGCGTGTGGGCAATAACGTATTCCACCGTAGCAGCTTTTGTTTTCCGCGCCCGGTTCCATTTTCAGCACAAATTCTATCTGTGTCATTTCTTCACGACCTCCGTCCCGTAATATCTGCACCCGCAGTCAACCGTTCCGCCGAAGAACTGGCTTGCCGCGTTGAAACAGGTGAATTTATCCCATGAGTCACATCCCATGCAGGCTTTCCGGTCGATTTCCGGTTCCTCTCGCGCGGTTAATGGCGTTGTTTCTTTTCGTTCTGACATTTCTTATCGTCCTCTCGTTCAAAATATCTGCATCCACAGTTGACGAAATCTGCACAATGGGGGCTGTCTCCGTTGCAGCATACCCAGTTAAACGGCTCCCACCACTTGCATCCTTTGCATGTATCGCTCATTGTGTCTTATCCTTGACGAAGTAACGCTTGTATCGTGTTGGGTCTCCAAAACGGTCTGTGGCTGTTTCCCATATATCTTCAACCTCATAGCCGAATTTGTTTTTCAAGTCCCAAATGCGTGCTCCAAGTCGCGTGGTGCCCAGTTCTCTGGTTGCTTCCATCTGCGTGATGGAGCCGTGTTCCCTACAATACGCAACGATTCTCTCGCAGTCGTTCATAACATTCCCCTTTCTAAACGTCCACCCAGTTTCGGCAGAGCATCGCAAGCGAAACATAGGCAATAGCTTCACTCCCAACCTCTACCCAAAACTTCCCATACATGCTGACAATGCTGATTTTATAGACTTTCCAATGCTTTAGCCCATGGTATCCGGTCTTCCCCGTGTAACGCATCCGGACTTTGCTCGTTCTATCGTTCATCGCTTCACCCTCCTAATTCTAAGTTTACTCATGGCAGCAAATGTTTTTTTACATGATTATGTAAACCCTAGAAAGTGAAAAAATGAGGGTGCAATAGGCACCCTCAAACAACATTATGCTGTTATGAATTGAAATCAACCAGCGTGATTTGCAGCCTTATACTCAATTCAGATTACATCGAACAGGCTCAAATTGTCATTCTGTTGTGAATCGTCAAATTCCTTCAGATACCCAACAGAGTCCCGGTAGTAATCGTTGTTGAGTTCAATAGTATAGCCGCGCCTACCAGCTTTTATGGCCTCCAGTGCAACCGTTCCAAGTCCACCAAACGGGTCAAGCACCAGATCCCCTGGATTGCTATACCGATTGATAAGCCTGTCAACGATATCCAGCTGAAGGGGGCAAACATGGTTTTCTTTTCTGCGCTGACTCTGCGTTGTATTGAGCGTTCGCATTCGGTTAATATCGTCCCAAATCTGGTCTGTCCAGCTCCCAGGAGCGACAACCATAAACGTAGCCGGTAGGTGGCCATCTTTGTCCAATTCTTTCGCCAGTTTCACGTGTTCGTCGTAGTTGTAAACAGAGTCTCGGCTATATTTCCGATATAGTGCCTGAAGTTTTCCCGTGTCAGTATGCAGCAGTTCGTCTTTCGTAATCAGCCGATTTCCGGAACTGCGCCAGAACCCGTGTGCATCGATCTGCCATTGAGCGCGTGTGTATTCGTCCTTCGTCTTGGATACGCGCTCATCCGCATATGCTTTGGAGCGGTCGGTTGGAAGCTTCCGGAATAGCAAGATGTACTCCGGGCAGCCGACGCCCATTTTTGTCCCATCCTTGCACTGTTCAGACCAGCCAAGCCGATATGTCTGATTGTTCTCGCGCACAACATCTGTAACGACCGTAATCATGCCGAAATATGCAAATCCATGCTCCATATAGTGCTTAATGCACATAGCATGAAATGGTTCCATCGTCGGCATACCAGTCCCTGTCGCATTGCCGAAAAGAACACGGTCTTTCACATGGCAGCAGAATACACGTCCTGGCTTCAAAATGCGCAGAAGATTCGGCGTCAGATAGTCCATCTGCTCAAAGAACTTTTCCGTATCCTCATTGTGGCCGAAGTCGTTATAGCTCGGCGTGTATTCGTAATGATTGGAAAACGGGATCGACGTGACGATCAGATCTATGCTGTCGTCCGCCATTTTCGCCGTTTCCTCGCAGCAGTCGTTGTTGACTGCAATCCAGTTTTTGCCTCTGATTTCCACTCTTTCCACTCCTATGCTTCTGGCCATCTCCTGCTTCATGTGCTCTCCAGAAAGGCCGTATTTCTTTACGATCTCACGCATCTGCTCCTGCATATAGTCATGCTGCTTCCATTTTTTCTGCAAAACGTCCCAAATCGGGATCTCTGCCTCCGTATAGATGATGTCCACAATGACCTTCTCCGTTTGCAAGAATCGGTAGCAGCGGTGGATTGCCTGAATGAAATCGTTGAATTCATAGTCAATCCCGACAAAGATCATTCTGTGGCAATGCCTCTGGAAATTGCAGCCCTGTCCAGACAGCTCCTTCTTCGTCGCAAAGAGCCGGATTTTGCCGTCCGAGAAGTCAATCACGCGGCGTTCTCGCTCGTCATAGTCCATCGTTCCGTAAATCTCTACGGTCTCTGGCATAACTCTGTGAATTTCGTGCCGCTCCGCTTCAAGATCGTGCCAGAGGATAAAGCTTGCGTTTGGGTCACTGTCGACGATTTCTTTTGCTAAACGGACTCTTGCGGCTATTGTCTCACGTTTTTCGCGTGATGCCTCCTGAAGATTTGTGGCAGAATCGTTCATCATCTTCACTTGACCATCCCGGTCCGTGATCTTTCCAAATTCGTCGTGAACAACATGCGTTCTGACTTCGAGTCCAGGAAGTTCATATCCCTCGTCAGAATATCCGAGGTCTGACGGTTTTCCAAGGAACAGCGCCCATGAACTGACCCACAGCCAGAATTCTTCTTCACGGTGGGGATAGAGGGTCAGGTTGTTGGTCTTGGTGCTGTCCCGCTTGAAGAACCGTGTAAGGGCCTGTCCGGTGTCCATGACTTCGAGATATCCTGCATAGTGGATGATCTCTTTGTACTTGTTCGGTGCCGGCGTGGCCGTTGCGACCATCTTGTATTTGACACCCTTGAATTTTTGGAGGAACGTCTTATAGGTCTTGCTCCCAAACGAGCGCAGCACCGACGCTTCGTCAAGGCTCGTCGCCGCGAAGTACGCCGGGTCGATATCCCCGTCCCGGACGCGCTCATAGTTGGTAAGCATGATCTCCGCCCCAGCGTTCTCGCGTACCTCCTGCATCGTCCGTACATAAACCGGCTCTTCGTATCCAAGAATATTCACGGCGTCCCGTTTGAATTCCTGCCGCACGCCGAGTGGGAGCACGATCAGTGCCGGCTTTCCCTCATGCTTCGCCGCGTGATGGCAGAATTCCAGCTCCTGCGCGCTCTTTCCAAAACCGAAGCTTTCAAAGAGCGCCCGCCGGCCGCCGCGCAGCGCCCAACGTACCGCATCTCTCTGATGCGGCTTCAGCGCCGGATTGATATCTTCCTCCGGAACGGAAAAGCCGCTCACCGGAGCCGTCTCGATTTTTGATTTCAGAAATTCCAAGTATTTGCTGTTCATCTTGTCTCCTATACAAACACAGTGTCATCCAAGACCTGTGCGTTTTCCGTGATTTTGACTTTCATATCGTCCGTAAGTGTGATAATGACTTCTGCCTTGGACGCTCCAAATGGAAGAAAGCCAGATTTATACTCTTTACAGACCATCCGTTTTCCGTCTTCCATTGTGAACTTATCCCCGTTTGAATCCTTGTACACGCAGTCTGGATTGCACGTTGCGAGTTTTGCGTGTCTTCCGATAAACGTCGGGGACAGCTCTGCATACTTCGGGTACTCTTTCACGAAACGGTCATATTCCACTGGAAACAGTCTTTTGAATTGATGCAGGAAATTCGGTACGCTTTCATCCGCATGGCCCGTGATGATGTCTCCGCACATATTGCGTGGTTTATATCCAAGTACGTTGTCCAAATTGTCCGGTGTCAGCATTGGTCTGTCCACTAGTAAATGTTGATTTGTGAATATCGCCGTTGATGCGTTCAGTCGGCTTCCGTCCAATTTGAGGTCAACGTAAGGAAGATTCAGATACGCCATATCTCCAATGCGAATTACATACCAATAGGATGGATATCTGAGTTTGCGATATTCTGGCGAATGCCGCGCTGCGTCTGTCACAGTGTCATAGCGTTTGCTCTGCTTTGTGCCGCCATCCACTTTTTCAACTCTGCCAAGTTCACACCGTCGGTTGAACGGTATGGTAACGTTCAGGCATTTTCCCTCGTGGTATGCGGAGCATTCCTGCGCGTGATCGCAGCAAATATATTCTGCCCGAAGCCGGTTATTTCGTTTTCCTTCTCCGTAGAGAGCAACGTTTATGAGCGGCATTTATTGTCCTCCTTTTCCAAGAGCGCAGAACCCATCCTCCGGCATATTAAGGCCGGTCGCGTCACGAAACCCGCACCTAACATATGTCCCACACCACGAAATTTCTGCCCGGCGGCCATCACAGTCCCTGCAGCGTGTAACCTGTACTGCGTCCACTGCCGGCAGTCGGCTGATCTCAGCAAATGCCGCAGCATAGTCTCCCGATGTCCGGCGCACGATTTCGAGCGCGTCTTCCCTGTAAATCAGCTGCTTGTCCATCATGCTTCACCGTCCTTAATTTCAGCCAACCAGAAATTGTGTGCGCAATCCTGACATGACATACCATCAGCAACGGGACCGCAAAGTTTGGCTCCAACAGCTCCGTCGATACATTCTCCAAGCACAGTTGGACAAATATCTATGATTCCGCATTCTCCAATTGGTGCATTCGGGAACATCTTCAAGAACTCACTTTGTCTCGTTCTTTCCGGGTGCTCTTTTGCCCACTTCTCGACCGCAGCTACACATTCCTCTGCGTTGTTGGTGAGATCGTTCATATGGCATCCGCGTCCAATATCGTCAAGTGGACAGCCTACACACGGTTTTCCCGTAATGTTGTTCTTAGAATCAAAAGAATCGCACATTCTCGCATATGCTTTGAAATACGCCACAGCATCCATTTTCTGTCCTCCTACATCCAGACCATATCGCATTTGTTGTCTACGCAGTCCTGCAAGATTGCCTTGAAGTCTCGGAACATTGCGCAGTCGCTCCGGCCGGCATAGCCGTAGCAGATGTTGTCATCGTAGTCCCCGATGACCTTCAGAATTTCCTTGCAGGCTCCGTAACGCGTCGTAGCTTCGCTGTCAGGGGCAAGCAGGAACTTCACAACTTTTACTGGAAAGTGGTTTTCTGCAAGTATCCTGTCTGCTTCCGTGGCCCAATCTTTCCAAAACTTCTCTTCCACTTCCGGTTGCATGATGATCGGCGCGTTACAAAGCTTCTCGTAGTGGCTGTAAAACGGCTCTCCCATGAGTTGAGCCACCTTCCGCCGCAGATTCATGAATCCGCCGCATCCAAGGTCGATTTCCCGACCGGTTTTCTTGCATTTAATCGTTACGCCCATTTTCTTCCCATCCTTCTCCATTTCCGCTGATTTCAACTGTTCCATCCGCGTTTACAAAAGTGTTGCTGGCGTCCCATGCCACATGGCATGAACCGCAGTATGCTGTTATAAACCCAATTCCTTCTTCTTCCGCCCGCCTTCCACGCTTCGCCATTTTCCCATTTTTCAAAATCGGGTATTCGCGCGCATATGTATAAAAGCTGGAAAGAGTCATCCGTCCGCCGCAGTGCGGGCATTTATTTGCCAAGACCCATTCACCGTTCATCGCTTGCCTCCTTTGGCTTCCCGTAGTTGCAGAACCCGTCTGGCACTGGATCATCTAGGCCGCGCTTGTTCACGCAGTATGGGTCATTCTCGTTGTTCTGACGGAAATCTTTACAGTTTTTGCAGCGCGTTACCACGACAGCATCCACCGTTGGAGCATTCTCCAAGATACCCCGTAACCCGTGATAAAACTGCTTTGCACGGGAGAACAGTTCCATGCAGTGGATATAGACGGACAAATCATCATCTATGCTCATGTGTTTCTTCAATTCTGGGATTGTCGAGCAGTACATTTTCTCCATGATTTCTCGCTGTTCTTTGATAATCGCATCAGCGTCGGTCAATCGCATTTGTTGTCCTCCTTTCGCTCTACCGCGCGCAAACCGCAGGCCTTTCATACTATCCGTTTCGCGCAATACGGGCAAAACTTATATTCTGCCGCTTCGCAGCAGTCCATAAATGCACCGCAGGCGGTGCAGCATCCATCAATGATCTGCGTGGTTTCCGCTTCCTCCGTCGCCCTCACCTTCCCACTGCCCTGCACCACCTCCGCAACGTCGGCGGCGGGCTGACGCAGCAGGAGCGTTTTCACCCTCTGCGGCGTCCAGTGCGGGTTGGCAGCGTTGCAGGATTCAAAGTCTTTCAGCGCCTCGGTTCTGCTGATAAATTCTTCAGTCACAGCGTTTCCCATCATCGAACTCCTTCCAAGTGTGATACAGTGCCCATGCCAGCGGGTCACGGACAAACGGCATCTTTTTTGCTTCCGCGTATTTCTTATCAAGGATGCTCATGGCCTTCTTCCACGCGCGATCTCCGACGTGCAGTTCTGCGGGAAAGCAGATTCTCTCAAGTCTGTTGATTTTTGCGGCAGTCAGTATCGTTCTGCCGTTCTCGTCAAGAAGGTCTAGCAGATCCTGATTTTTGATGTAATACACCATTTCAAAGTTCCTCCTCTGGTACCCCGAACATCTCTATGATCTTTTTCATGACCTCATCGATTTCCGACTTGCCGTCATACAAATAACCTTCAAGGGAATAATCGGACAGTTCTTGGAGGTTCCAGTTGTTCTTTACTGCATAGTCGATCATGTCCTTGAGCAGCTTGTTCAAGTCCTCTATTGCGGATAGATATACGGCATATGATTTGCGCGCCGTTTCCAGTTTGTTCTTGACCGCTTCGAAAAGAACTTCATTTACAGATTTAGACATATGGTGTTCCTCCATTTGCAAGTATTTCTTTCATTCCATCTGGAAGAGCAAACGATCCAGGTATCAGATCGAGGATTTTCTTCCGTAGCAGCACTTCTGACTGTCTCGTTGTAAACCGTTTCTCACGCTTCTTCGGCGGCAGCTCGCCTTTTGCCGCCGCAATGGCGGTCGGGTTGTGTTTATGTTGCCCCATCGTCCCGCACCTCCACGCCAGCCTCGTCCAGCAGATCAGAAAGATCGGTGTCCACGCTGCTACCAATAAACTCGCCATTTTCGTCGTAGTGGTTGTACTCCGTGGTCGGCCGGGATTCTATCCCTGCAAACTCTTTTAAAAGTCTCAGATATTCGTCGTTATCGATAAACTGAACCTGATAGAGTTGTCTCAACTGCGCTTTGGTTATGTGCTTAGCCATCCTTCTTGCCCTCCATCTGTTCAAAGTAAAACGTGATCGGTTTCTCACGCTCGACAACATTGCCGTAGACGATTCCAACCTTGTAGATGTAATTATCACGCAGCTTGCGTGGAATCTCGGCAACATACCGGCGGAACGTTTCAAGGCTATTTGCCCGTTTGTAGTGGTTGCATATCCGGCAGGCTGGCATGAGGTTTGAAATATCGTCTGTGCCTGCGTCTTCGGCGTTCCATGCACGTTGCGGCTTGAAATGATCGACTTGCATATCCTTGATATCGATAGACCGTCCGCAGTAGGCACAGTGGCCGTCATACTTCTCATAGACCGCTTCCCGTTTTTTCTTACTAAAGCTCATCCCTTGCCCTCCATTTCCTGCAAAGCATTTTCGGCAGTACAGCGCAGTGCAGTCAACCATCGGTTTACCATGCTTACCCGTCCAATCCGCTTCGCACTTCTGGCAGTCCATCATTGCCTGTCCATCGGTGTCGCGCTTCGTCATTCTTTCGTTCATTTCTCTTCTTCCTTTTCGATGATATACGCAACTATTTCGTCCACGCACACCTTCACCACAGTAGAGGCGGGTACGCTTTCCGGGAATACCGCAGTAAACCACAATTTCCACGGTTCGACATCTATCCCGGCATAACCGACAATCTTTTCTGCAAGCGCACAGGCTTCTTCAGGGGATAGTTTCTGTACTTCGTATTGAATGGGAAACCTCCGGATCAGCGCGGGGTCGAGCCGGTCAAAGCGGTTCGTTGTTCCGACGATAATCACATTGTTGGGGAGTTTGTCCAGTTCCTGCATAAGTGCGATGACGATACGGTTCATTTCCCCGACATCGTTTCTTTGCCCACGGGCCATTCCCACTGCGTCGATCTCATCAAAGCACAGGACACACGGTTCGCGCCTCACATAATCAAAGATGCGGGCGATATTGGCCTGTGTACTGCCCAGATATGAACTCACCAACGCGGAGAACCGGACATAGACGAACGGCAGTTTTGCTTTATATGCAATATATCTCGCCAGTTCTGTTTTTCCGCACCCGCTTTCTCCGTGCAGCAGAAGCGCGGAGAAATACGGCAGTCCGATCTCTGCCAGTTTATCGGCGGCGCGGTAAATGCGTAGCACCTTTTTTGCTACAGCCTCCTCATGTGGCCTGACTAAGAACTTCTTGTTGGGGAAAAAGGCGGAGTCCTCCGCTACCAAAATGCCCTGCAAGTTCGCCGGTAGTTCAATGAAGTTGCTTTTGGTCTCCAGTTTTCTCAGCATCTCATACCGAAAATGCTCATCCTTTTTGACCGTGGTATTTTCTAAAATTAGTTTTGCCTGTTGGCGAGCTCTCCTCATGTCGCCATCGCAGACATACCGTAGCAGGATTTTATCTCGCTCGTTCATTTCTGCTCCTCCACATAGCACCAGCTTTGTGGTGCTTTAGTAATCGCCGCTGGAATTATGCAATTTTCATCATAGATACAGGCTGTGCTTTCGTACCCACTCTTGTTGCATGATTTGCATTTTTTCCAAGTGTGAAATTCTATCAGTTCCTTCGGCGTATCGTAGATTTTCAGGTTGGAGATATGCCAGCCGTAGCCGACGCCGCCGTCCAGATACTTCTCCATCTCGTCTTTTGTCAGGCAGGCATCCGCAAGAAGCGTATCAAGTGGTGTGCAGTCCATGTTCCAATCGCAGATGCAATATTTCGGCGGTTCACAGCTTCCTCCTACTCTGACGATCTTTTCAAAAATTTTGTCACATACAAACTCGCCGATGACGCCGCCCTGAACCGAACGGTAAATGTAGCACTTAAACTGCGGAATGAGTTTCGGTCGCGTCTTTCGCACCTCGATCGTTTTCTCACCGCTTATGATCTTCTCGCACCACTCCGGGCGGATGCTGATCAAAACAGCTTTACTCATGCTTGTCTCCTTCCTCCGGCGCTTCCGGCGCTTCCGGCAGCGGCATCCAGTGGGTGACTTCCACGTCTTGCCCCCATGTATCAAACCATTCGCCGTATGCGTAATTTGCAATGAGGGAATCCCCGTCAGCATTTAGCGCAAGCTGCGGCATATCATACTCTGGCGTTTTTTCTGTCACGGAAATCCACCGCTGCTTCTCCCGCAGCGCCGCGTTCTCGGCGGTCAGGCGCTCGATCAGTTCTGCTGCGGCTGCATTCACCTCGTCAAAACAGTCTTTGTTCCCTACTACGGGGCATTTTTCGCACGGGACTCCAAATTTGCAGCACCGCAGCGCCTGCACGATTTCTTTATTCGTCACGTTTTTCCCTCCAATATTCGTTGAACTTTTTCCCCGTAATGATTGGCCTGCACCACTCGCGCTGGAAGCGCCGCCAATCCGGATCATATTTTCCATCTTCTCCGCGAAACAGCATGGCATACGGCACGAATCCCGCACGCATGGTCTGGGTCAGACGCTTTTCTGCGTCATCAAAGCTGTCTCCGTCGTAGCCGCACAGCACATAGCAGCACATGGTGTGGCTCGCTGGGCGAAATCCTGCCGTCCGCAGCTTATTTCCCATCTCGATCAGCGGTTCCAGATCATCACGAGTGTCATATGCCGTGTATAGACGCGCCGGTTTTACTTCATACAGAAGATCCGCTTGCCATTTTTGAAGCAGCGCCGGTTCTAATCCCCCTGTAAAGATCGCCGGGTGCTTCTGTCTCTTGAGCATTTCACAGACCGCCCGAAAATGGCGTTCGGACGTGCCGAGAATGTTGTCGTCGAGGATATTCCATCCATCCACAATCGGCAGCTCTTTGATTTCTCCGTGTGCGCAGCGCGGCACGGAGCAGAACCAGCAATCCTTTGTGCATCCGCGTGATGTAAAAATCATCCCCTCGCGCAGATACAGCCCAGGCGTAAAATCTCCCATGCGATCATCAAACGCCGGGCCGCCGACATCCACTGGAACTCCAAGGATCTGCCAGGCGTAGTACAGATCTTCGGCCTTTTCGAGATCCCACGTAAACGTTACGGAGATATGTACCTCTGTCACGCCCGCCTTGATGCAGTCGGCGATATTTTCGATTGTCGGCGGGCCGAAGAATGCGAGCGCATCCGTCGGGGAAGCGTTCGTTTTTCTTGGAAAGACGCGGGCAATCATCGTTTTCCTCCAAGCAAAAGCTGATTCTGCCGATTGTACAAGCGCAGGCTCATTTCTGATGCCATCCGTATCCCTCCAATTCAATCCGTATCATTGCGCTTCCTGAAACAGATCTGCTTCCCAAGCGCGAAAATGTCGGCTTCGGCCACTTCATCCGACCGGCAGAATGGAAGTCCGAGTTCGTATGCTTTCATCGTTACGAAGAAAGCGCACTCTCGGCAATCTGCCCCAGGTACTTGCTTCAGCAATTCCGGAACCCTGTAGATCTCGACATCTCGGATTTCTCTATCAATCATCAGTTTCTGTGTCTCATAGCGCTTTTTTATTCCATTCATGTTGCCTCTCCGATTGAAAGCTGGTTCTGCCGGTAGCATTGGAATAGCGTCTGACCTTTATCGTTGAGCATATACGGAAGGAAGATCTCATCCATCTGCACCATCTCGGATTCCAGAATCGCCATCTGAGCAGCTACCCAGTCCTTCACGATGCGCCAAGCGACACGCTCGGCCTGATCGCGGTCGCATTTGACTTTCTGCTTTGTAAGTACATTCCACACTGCGTCGACGTTTGCTGGCAATTTGACTCCGCGCGGGCCATTCGGTGTATCAATCAGGAAGGACAGTGCTGTGATATGCCCGTCATTGTCGTAATCCTGCATGATTTTCTTCGCACCATGTTTGACGAGCTGCCCCTGAATCTCACCAAGCGTCGCAAACACATCGACCTTCGTCGTGTAATTCATGATGGGCATTATTTGGCCCTCCCAGCTGATAGAGGCATCGGCAGCCATTGGGTGACGAAACTTCCATTAAGCGGCGAGTCTTCAATGTCCATCAACGCATTAAGGGTCATTCCCGCTTCCTCTCTACCGACGTGCCATATTTTTTGATTGGCATCGAAAAGAGCAGATGAAACAAACTCTTGGTCATACGGCGAATCTACGTCATCGTATGTTGAGGGCGGATACCGAGACTCCAAGACCGTTACGATGCAGGGGACCCATCCATACTTGTCGGTTGCTTTAGGCAGACTTTCTTTGACATCAATCCACTCTGGCATGTGGTCCAGCAGCTTGTTATATGCCGTTGTCAAGGCACCTAACGATTTTTCTAGTTCCGCATTTTTAGCCGCAAGCGTCTCAATTTCATTGGCTGCAGCTACTGCCAGCGAGCCGCCATGCCGCCTCAGTTCCTGCAAAATATCTTGTTGCTTCATTTTCAGTTCCCCTCCGAATCGTACTTCGGCTTTTCCGCCCACGCGATCACGTCGTCCCAATCGCCGTGTCCCTCCAATCCAAACGAATGGTTTCCCCAATCGTCGGTATCGACGCGGCACACATCTTTGTCCACTCCCCACTCGGTTGCGATTAGGATTTCCTGCTCATCATCAGGCATAGGGCAGTCGAACATATACTCCGGGATTTCAAAATCAGAATAGCCATGCTCGGAAAATTCAGCTTTTTCCGCATCCGTCAGTGGGCGTTCGTTGAGTTTATGCCATAACACCGGCTCGACAAACTCTCCCGTTGTGATGCCGTCCCGCCTCACAGCGTACTGTAGTGCCTTGTGCTTGATCAGAGACAGAAGCAGTTGAATCTGAAGGTTCATGAACCACTTTCGGTTCCAAATTCTCCCGTTCCAATAGATATTTTCTTGCAGCACCAAATCGTCCAGTGATCGAATGCAATCGCCTTCCATATATTTTGGTTTACTCATTTCCTTTTCTCCCATTCCAAGCCGCCGAACATAGTCGTTTGCTCCATGTCCGGTTCCTTTTTCTGCGCCGCCCTCCGTTTCTCAACCGGCCTGTACTCCCGTTCTGGATTAAGAACGTCTATCGAGCAAAATTCGAAGTGTGGGCAGCGGTTCAGCCGCGTTATCTGACGGTCAGTTCGAATTTCGTCTTTTGGCTTGCACCAAATCATGTCATCACCTTGAAGATAAGCATTTACGCAGTAGCGGCAGTATTGCTTCATGATGAACCCCCTCACTTGAAAATGACCATTGCGGAGAAGAATTGTGACCAGCCGTATCCAGTTTTTGTAGCGCAGTGCTGATATTGGATTTCGACTTCCTCATTGTTGTAGCTCTCAAGTGCTGCATTTAACTCCCTTGTAAGTTCCCTCGCATCGCTTGCAGTAAAAATTTCAACTCTCATTTCTTCTCCTTTTTGTTCAGCAGATAATCGGCGCGTAGCGCCCGCGCAAATCCGTTGTCCGGTGCCTTCCCGTTATGGCTTGGTGTTTTGTCAAGTGCCTTTCTACACAATGCCAAACATCGCTCACAGACTGCATAACCTATGACTGGTGGGTTCTTCCCGCACTTTTTGCATAGCGTCACGCCGTCCATAAGGACTTTTGGGGTAGTGCCGTTCCGCCACTTATGCTCGTTCGACGCCCGCCGTGATTTCATGGCGCATTCGCCGCACGTCCGGTATCCAGGTCGTGGAGGACGCTTCCCGCATTTTGTGCATAGACCTTCAGCAGCTCGACGTTTCGCGCGCTTCGAAACATACTCAGTTTGGTGTTCTATCCACTGTTTTTTCCTTGGGTATGTTTTCTTCACATAGTCATTGATGCAATCCGGATACGGGCAGTTAAAGCAGTCATTCTTCTTGCATTCCATGTTGTTCAACCCTTGGTATCACAGATTGGCACTTCCCTAATGGGATGCCAATCGGTTCTTTACTCCATACAGGGAAGCGCATGACGGTAAGACCTCGGCTAAGTTGTTCTGGAACCACACACAAATGCGCCTGAATTTCGAGCCGTACTGTACCGTCTTCATTTTTGGACGTAGATACCCAGTCATTTGGAATGTCCCTATTCAGTTCAAATTCACACGTCGCTCCGGTCATGCGTCCGTTGAGCGAAATCGCATCTGTGTTGAACTTTGAAAAGACAAGCGCCATGAATCGGGAAGCAGCATCGCGCCGTATAAGAGTATCGCGGCAGTTTCGAACATCTGACCATGCGAAGATTCCAGTTTTGTCCGCAAATGCTATCCTGTTCATTTCGTCGTTCCTCCATCCCACAGGAGCGGTTTCCCTTCAGCATCGACCATCACGCAAATGCCACCGTCACCGATCCGACGCAGATACATCACGTTTGTTTCGGTATCGACGTACACGATAAGAGCGGAATAATTGTCTTTGATGACCCGTTGAAATCGTTGCTGACTGTGTTCCACTACGATTTCTGTTTTGGTGGCGTTCTTATCACATTCACCTGCCACCGCAGACGCGACCTCAACCACTAGCATTGCTATAATCAATATCACAAGCAGAGCGACTGTCCTTACGTAAATCTTCTCACTGAGTTTCATGCAGATTCCTCCTGATCGTAGATCGTGCCGCACCGATGAAGTTCATTCTGGTCGTATACCACAATGTTCGTGATAAACCGTCTGTCTGCGCAGTCACGGATGATAAACGATGGGTCAACCGCATCAAACTCAACAGAGTACCGATGTGTAGAACTCTCGACACTCAAGATGTCACCCTCGAAGATCTTCTCCCCGTTCCCGTCAACAAGCCCGATGTACTGTCCGACTGTTTCTGGAATGACCTCCACGGCTTTATTGAACGGCTCTCCATTATCGATGAAGAATTTCCCTTCACACGCGCACCCCGTGTCATTCGCGCGGCCAATCAGATAGCCATACACCCACTCGCCATTGTTTACCGACTTGCCCCTGAATGTAATGTCTCTCAACTGTTTTTCCTCCTATTGTCGATTCACACTTCTACGCATTCGTTCTCACGAATGTTGACCCGATGCCCATTGACCTGAATGACATATCCGATTTGTTTGATGCCCGCATACCCGGCATACCGTTCCGCACGATACAGCGCCCCAACTTCCGGCCGAAACTCCGGGAACAGGTCAATTTTCTTTGTGATTTGAATGTTGCAATCCGTGTGCGGCAGCGCCCCTGGCCTTTTGGTTTCATTGCTTGACGGCAGCTGGCCGTGGCACCCATGCGCTACTCGCCACTTCGCTGCACACTCGCAGGAGCAAAACTTATGCTGGTATCCTTTCGGCCTGTATCTTTGCATCCGCCGCACTTTCTTTCCACACCAGTCGCAGTTAAAAAATTCCCATGCCATATCTCACCGCCGCCTTTCCTTTGAGAAAATCTCAAACGATGTCAGCGAATCCCCTGCCTTGATCTGCCCTTTGCAGAATATCCGCAGATACCCGCACGGCAGACAGTCTATCGACCACGCCGGCAGCGCCATCTTCCGATAATCACACGGTCCCATCCACTCTCCATGTCCGCCATGTCCTTCCAAATCTAATGTTTCTGACGCACCAGACAGCCGCACGACCGGTTCAGGTCCCACACATCCTACAAAGTCCATCCGCCCCCATGTTTCACGTCCCAAACTGTCCTCCATTGGAATGATGACCAGACTATCAAACGCAGGTTCTTTACTGTCAAAACGTTCCCGTCCCGGAACTTTCTCGAAATCTTCCTTGCGCATTTTTCGAATGTCCATTGATTTATCGCCCCCTCTATTTTTCATCATACTCATGCCAACAAATGTTTTTTTACATTCTTATGTCAACCCATCCATTTACGCATACCATCCCGCCGCACGCCGCCCATCAGCCGATGCACACTTGATTCATACCCATGCAATATGTGCCCCGTGTCCGTAGGACACCCGATATGTTGCCGTAAGGCAACCGCGCAAATTTTATTTTTGAGATATGCCCCATATCCGTTCCAAAATTTTAACTCAGGCTTGGAAAATGCCCCCCTCCCCCATGTCTATTCAGGCAAAAACAAAGCGCCGGCCATAGCCGACGTCGCAAAAACATATTCAGGCTTATATGGACTCCAGATTATCCCACCGGTTGCACCATTCCACACTTGCATCATAGATGCGGCGATCATCCATTCAACCATTACGCCCGTTTTTTGTGTCGTTTCGCGGAACATGGTCAGAGGGGGAAGTGCTTAGGGCGTTCTCCGATTTTGGGCGCGTCCTGGGCTTGTAAAATGGGGGGTGTTCTTTCATTCTGACACAATTCTTTCATTTTTTGGCGTATGTCGTTTACATTATGCCCTATAATGTAAACAACATTGGTCTATTTTTGCAAGTTTGCAGTCGCTTTCCTGCAAATTCCCGAACTTTCCGCGACATTTTGTGTGATACGCCCGGCTTGCTGCGGCTTGCCGTTGGTGTGCAATGGGGCACGGGTGGAGATTTTGCCGTTTGTTTCCGGCTGAACAGAGCGAAGCCGGGAACACTTTCCCCGCGCGGCTGTTGTGGTATGCTGTAAGTGGCTGTTGGCTGGTGCTTGCTTGGCTTGCGTGGTGCTGCATGGTGGTTGGCAGGGATGGGCGGCAGGGGCTGGCGGTGGGTTGGATGTTGGTACATGGGACTATAGAATAGAGTGTAATACTCGCCCGCGCAATTAACGCACGCGCACGCACGCGACGCGCACGCATACGCGCATACGCGCGCGATATAATATTGAGTGACTGCGGGAGTGTGTGCGGGGCGTGTAGGGGCTGCGCGGGGCTGTTGGGGTGGTGTGGGGGCTTGTGGTGGTGCTGGTGGTTGGCTAGGGGCTGCGGGGGCCTTGGCAGGCGGTTAAGCCTGCGCAAGGTAGCGGGCGCGGATCTTATCAATTCGGCGCTGTATAGCGCTCTTGCTGGTGCCAATGGCGGCGGCAATGGTGCGGACGGTGTGCCCGGCGGCAAGTGCTCGGATGATTGCGCGGTCGGTGCTGTCGATGGCTGCGGCCTCGATAGCGGCGCGGGTGGTGGCTGCATCTTCGGGGCTGCTGATGGGGGCAGCGGTGACGCTCGGCAGGATGTCCAGCGGCGTCTGTGTGTAGTCGTCGCCGTCTGCGTCTGCGCTGCTGGTGAGTTGGCAGCAATTGGACGCGTGGCGGTACTCGGCGCGGCTGATTACGTGCGTGGCCTGAGTGCAGGCCGCAAAGAGTATGTGTGTAAGGGAGTGCGGCTCGTCGCTCTGCTCGTTGCGCGTGAGGGCGGGAGCGACGCGGGGCCATGCGTCAGCGGCTACGGTCTGCGCGTCGTCCGGGGTGCGTATCCACTCCGTATCGGCTGCGCGTCCGTTGGCCTCGGCGCGGTGCTTTACGGTCCACGCCATGCGGATCAGCGCGGTATACTGTTCTTCGCCGCTCATGTTCTCCCACTCGCGGCGGGCTGCTGTGGCGGCGTGGGCGGCTCTGTGCGCCTCTTTCAGGCAAAGCGCGAACTGCGCGCGGCTGCGGGTTTCCGGGAACTCTGCGACGGTGGCGCGGTAGAGGCTCCACGCCTTGCGCATGATCTGGGCTTTACTCATGGTTACGATCTCCTTTATTCGTTTTATTTGATGGGGCGGGGCCGCTTTGGTGCCCGGTGCGGCTCTGCTAGGGTGTCCGGGGCGGGGGCTGTACCCTCAGAAGCTCGGCTGTAGCTTGATCTCCCAACGGCCGCAAATGTCGCCTGCGGCGTTTTTCTCAGCCTTTTTCAGGGCCTTTTCGATTGCTGCCGCTTTGTTGGGTGCGCTCACTGTAAATGCTTGGTGCTTGCCGCCATTATCCACGCAGCGGAAAGCGAACTTGTAGTTGCTGCTCATGCTCTCACCTCCCCGGCAACGGTGAATTCTCCGGCCCATGCGCGGATGATCGATCCGGCCTCGGTCACGGCGGTGATCCAGCCGCTGACGTTCGCGGCCTTGCGGCAGCGGATGACGTGCCCGCGTCCGGCGTTGTAGTCGATTCGCAGGCCCTCGGCGGCTGCGGCGCGGATCTCGGCGGGCGTGTGCCACTGCGGGCGGTCCGTGGGACTAATGTTGATCGGTAGCATGATATTCTCCTTTCAGTTCTCGGTGAAGTACCGGCGCAAGGTGGAATCTTCCGGGCTTTCTGAATCCAGCCACGCATTAAACGCGCTGGGGTTGCGCTTTTCGAGTTCGTCCATGATCCAGCCGCGCGTGATCGCGGTTTCCGGTGATGTGCTGAGAAATTCCGTTGTTTCCCACGCTTCCAGAAGCTGTTCGTTCGTCAGCTTGGCGATGATTGCCGGAGCTGGTGCGGTTTCGTGTTTCACGGTGTAGGCTCCTTTCTGGTTGTCCCGGCGGCGTGTGCCGCCGGGGTGGTTGGTGGTTAGATGATGTACAGAGTGGCGCCGATTTCGCACGAAAGCGCTTCCTGCTGCATTTCGGCTTTGATCTGCTGCGCAAGGTTCAGCACGTCCGGCAGGCGTTCGCGGAGCTGGTCGGCGGTGCAGGCCGCGTAAACGATGGTCACGGCCTCGCGGACCATTCCGGCGGTATCGCTCAACCAGTAGCCCGCACTTTGCTGGGAGGTTGCGCCGCCGAACCAGCCGCAAAACGCGCGGGCGACGCGTTCAACCTGTGCGGCGTTGTCGGTGGCGGTGGCGGGTCCCTGCGTGCCTGGGACGTACAAGGCGACGCGCTGCGGGAGCTCCAGCGCGCCCGCCTGCTTCATGATCTCGGCGGGCTCCTGGGCTTCCTGCGGCTCGGTGATCTCCTCGGCGTGGATGTCGTAGAGGTGGGCACATCCGTTTGTAAAGCTCTTGAGGACTGCGCCGGTCATTGTCTCGGTCTTGGCGCTTCCGTCCCACTTGTCGACGGTGTGGACGGTGTAGCGGGCGTTATCTTTCAGCTCGCCGATTTTGTAGTTGTATGCCATGATGTTTTTCTCCTTTCCCTTGCGGGGCGTTCGTTGTTTCATTTGATAGCTTGATTATATATTCGATTAACTGTATTGTCAAAACAGCCGTTTTGTTGCGATTAACCGTATTTTATATATGCGATTAACTGTATTTTATGCTGAAAAGTTCGCATTTGTACCACTTTCGGGAGTTTTTGATGGTTAATCACATATTTTGTGAAATTTTCAACAAATGTTAATCGTATATTTTGTGCATTCTGCCGATGGTACAAACCGGCCCGCGCCGGTAGAATAAAAGGTGTAAAGCGAACGAAAGCGAGGATACATTAAAATGCCGATTGCAAAGAATCCAAACGGTGCGCGGACGGACGCGGAGCGCCGCGCGCATAATAAGTGGGAGCAGGCTAACCGGGTAACGCTGGGCGTGCGCGTGGGCAAGGCAGACGGCGAGGCGTTCCGGGCGTGGTGCGCGGCGCGTGGTATCACGGTCAACGCGGCG
>ERZ791927.84-NODE-84-length-104187-cov-5.088513_pt1 | contig 104187 bp, 79 predicted proteins | sample MGYA00510130_ERZ791927 | MGnify/ENA primary metagenome ERZ791927 (study PRJEB30046, sample SAMN00792055) | human gut metagenome | study: EMG produced TPA metagenomics assembly of the A metagenome-wide association study of gut microbiota in type 2...
CACCAGCGCCTGGCCTCCGGAGGCCGGAAAGGCCGCCTTCTTCCTGCGCACCATGGTACGGGATGCCCTGACGCGCCTGGCTCACGCCCTGGCGGAGAACCCCGACGATGATCCCGCCGCCCTGCAAGCCCTCGTTCTTCCATCCCCGCAAGCCGTCCGCATTCTGGATTCCTTCCCCGCCGTACCCGGCAGCGAATACCTCACCGTAGCCATCCTCCAAAGCTGGCACCGGGAACTAGCCGCCCACATCTCCTCCGCCACCGGCATGCGCCATTCCAGCCTCGGAGACTGGCTGCAAGGGCTGGGAGAGCCCTGGAACCGCATTGGCAAAGTATTCTTCCATCTGGCGGAAAACCGGGACGATGCCGAACATCCCTTCGCCTTCATGGCCACATTCGCCCACAAGGCCTCCTCCGGAGGAGCCATCAGCCACCTCCCGCTGGCCTCAGCCCTCACCTTGTATGCCGAAGACCACCGCGCCATGCTGGCCCTGCTCCAGCCCCTCCGCAAAGCGGCAGAGACCAGTCCTCTCATCCGGCAGCTCCTCGAATCCCGGGAAATCTACTCCCCCATGGCCTGGACGCCTGCCCGCACCTATGCCTTTCTCCAGGACACCGCTTCCATGGAGAATGCCGGCATCATCGTCCGCATCGTCAACCTATGGAAAAAAGCCCCTCCTCGCCTGCAAATCGCCGTTACGGCCGACACCGCCGGCAGTGAAGAAGAATCCCCCGTCCGCACCTTTTCCGTCCATTCCCTTCTCCGTTTCTCCGTGGCCGCCACGCTGGGTGGCCGCGCCATCTCCAAGGAAGAACTTGAAGAACTCCTCGCCCAGGGCGAAGGCCTCGTCCGTTTCCATGGAGAATGGGTTGCCGCCGACCCCGAAAAAATCCGTCTCCTGCTCGACCGATGGAGCCAGGCCACCCGTCTCATGAATAACCTCGGCATCCCCCTCATCCGGGGACTCCGCCTGCTCATCAACGGCCCCAACGACACCCTCCCCCCTCTTCCCCCACCCGACGACGACTGTGCCTTGCAACCCGGCCACGGGCTCCGGGAGGCCCTCCGCGCCCTCACGTCCCCGGCCTCCGGCCAGAATGACGACTGCGACGATATTCCCGGCCATCTGAGAGCTATCCTGCGCCCCTACCAGCGAGAAGGAGTCCGCTTCCTGCGCCAAACCACCTCACGAGGGTTCGGCGCCTGCCTTGCCGACGACATGGGCCTCGGAAAAACCCTCCAAGCCATCGCATGGCTTCTTCACATCGTCCATGAGAACACATCCGGCATCCCGCCACTGATCATCGCTCCGGCATCCCTCCTCGGAAACTGGCAGGACGAAATCTCCCGTTTTGCGCCCGGTATCCGTGCGACCCTCCTCCACTCCTCCTCCACATCCCTCCCGGAGCAAGCCCCGGCCGATCCTGCCCGTTTCTTCTCCGGTACCGATCTTGCCATTACCAGCTACGGCATGGCCACACGCACAGGATGGCTCCGCGATCTGGACTTCCCCGCCATCGTCCTTGATGAAGCCCAAGCCATCAAAAACGGCGACTCGCAGCGTACCCGCGCCATCCGTGAACTCCACAGTCCCATGCGGGTCGCCCTCTCCGGCACACCCGTCGAAAACAACCTGGCAGAGCTCCACAGCCTCATGGAATTCCTCAATCCCGGCCTCCTCGGCGGCAGGAAACACTTCGACACCTTTACGCAACGCCTCAACGGCGATTACACTCCGCTCAAAAAGCTCGTCCGCCCTTTCATCCTCCGCCGCATGAAAACGGACAAAAACCTCGTTCCCGACCTCCCGGACAAAACAGAGCTCAACGCCTACTGCACCCTCACCCCCCGCCAGGCCGCCCTCTACCATGCGGAAGTCCAGGCCCTCCATGCCGTCCTTGAGGAACCCGATCCCGCCCAGCGCCTTGCACTCATCCTTCCCTTCCTCTCCCGGTTCAAACAAATCTGCAACCATCCCGACCAATACCTCGGCACAGGAACATTCTCCGGAGAGGAATCCGGCAAATTCACACGCCTGCGCCAGCTAGCCGAACAAATTGCCACCCGGCAGGAAAAACTCATCCTCTTTACCCAGTTCCGCAGCATGATCGACCCGCTGCACGATTTTCTGTCCGGCATTTTCCATCGCGACGGTCTCCTGCTCCACGGCGGCACTCCCATCCCCGCCCGGCAGGGAATCGTCCGGCAATTCCAGCAAGACGCAGGCCCGCCCTTCCTCGTCCTCTCTCTTAAAGCCGCAGGCACCGGCCTCACCCTCACCCAGGCTTCCCACGTCATCCACTTCGACCGCTGGTGGAACCCCGCCGTCGAAAACCAGGCCACCGACCGAGCCTACCGCATCGGCCAGCATCGCAATGTCCTTGTCCACAAACTGATTTGCCGGGGTACCATCGAAGAACGCATCGACGACCTCCTGCGTGCCAAGCAAGGCATGGCAGACTCCCTCTTCGGCGAAGGACTTGAGAAACTCTTGATCCACATGAACGCCTCCGAAATAGAAAAACTCGTCACCGGACATTGAAATTCACTGACAAGAGCCACTTAATCCCTTATAAGTAAATTACGAACCCAGAGTGCCCTTATGAAAAAGATCTTTATCTCCGCCCTCGCCTGCCTCTTTGCCTTCCATGTCTCAGCCGAAGACCAAGGAAAAGACCAGACACCCGGTTTCAATCCCGTTCGCAACTGGACCAGCTCGGAAGATCCTTCCAAATCCTTCTCCGGAAAAGTCTCCCGCTATGACGGCAAAACAGCCACCATTACACCCAAAGGCAAAACCGCCATCGTCCTCCCCGTCGACAAATTGAGTGAAGAAGACCGTACATGGCTGGAAGAAAATGCCGACTTCATCGGCAAATTCCCCTCGGAAATCGCCAAACTTCAGGCGACCAACACAACACCTCTCGGCAAGGAACTCACTGCATCCACCCTCCTTCAGGGCAAAATCAAGCCAACCGCTCAATCCTTCATCATCCTCTTTTCTGCCAGCTGGTGTCCTCCCTGCCGGGCCGAAGCTCCTAAAGTCGTCCAGCTCTATAACGAAAAAATCGCCAAGGATCCCAAGGTGGAACTCATCCTGGCCAGTTGCGACAATGATGAAGAAGCCGCCAAGAAATGGAGCGGACAAGAAAACATGCCCTTCCCCATTATCGCGAAAAAAGACTGGAACAAAATCCCGGCTCTGCAGAAAATCTCTCCGCCTGCCATCCCCACCGGATTCCTTCTCGACCAGAATGGAGAAGTCGTCGAAAAAGGCCTTCCCATGAAAGTCTATGGGAAAACCGGGAAAAAATAACCCATCACCGGCTTCGGGACAGCATTCTTCCTCCAGCCCGCCCATAAAAACTCAAGTCCCAACTCACACACCATGACACCTGATGAACTTCAAATCCTTCTCATTGTTCAGGAAAAAGATACCCAAATCACCCGTATGAAAAGGGAACTCATTTCTCTCCCGGAACAAAGAGAGTTGATTACCCACCGGCTGGAACAATTCAAACGCAAGGCCAAAGAAGCCAAGCAACTCGTCCTCGACACCGAACAGGCCATTCACGATACAGAACACGAGATCGAAACCAAGCGCCAGCTCATCGGCAAGATGAAAATCCAGCAGGGCGAAACCCGGAAAAACGACGAATACCAACGTTTCAACACCGAAATTGCCAAAGCGGAATCCATCATCGATACACTGGAAACCCGTGCTCTCGAATTAATGGACTCCCTCGAAAACGCCAGGCAAAAAGCCACCCAGACCATCGCCCGCTACAAAGAAGTCCGCACCAGCGTCGAAGAAGAGCTCGCCCGTCTCGAACGCACCGCAGAGAAAACCCAGACCGCCCTTCAGGAACTCATTGACGAACGCAACAAAATCGCCTCCTCCATCAATCCCGACATCGTCTCAACCTACGAACGCATGAGTTTAAGCAAAGGCCTGCCCGTCATCGTCTCCATGGACGACCGGGGACGTTGCAGCGGATGCCACATGGAACTCACCCGGGGCACCCATCTCAAAGTCCAGTCCGGCAAAGAAGTCGCCCACTGCGAAAACTGCGGACGCATCCTTTACTGATTCCATCCTCCCCAAAAACCACCTTCTGCCAGCTCCCCCCCCGGAAGGAGGTGGTATAAGTTGTACCTCAGCTTGCAAAACAAGCTCTATCATGGTAGTATGTCCCTTAACGGACATCGCCCGCCAACGTAACGCCAACGACCATGCAAACTCGCTCGGAAGAATTCGAACAATGGGGAACCGAAGTCATTTTCGGCCGGGCAAAAGGCTTCCGTGCAGGGGCTATGAGGGTCATTCTCCGCATCGCCTCCTGGGTATTCCGTGCAGTCATTATTTTGCGATTGAAACTCTTTGCTTCACGCATCGTCAAACAAAGCATACTCGGCACACTTGTCATCAGCGTCGGCAATATCACCGTAGGAGGAACCGGCAAAACTCCCGTCGTCGAATTACTCGCCCGTACCCTGCGCGACCGTGGCCGACGCATTGCCATCCTCACCCGAGGCTATAAAAGCGCCGACCTCACCGAAAAGCAAAAATGGCTCGACGAACAAGGAAAGCAAGTCGAAAACATCCCCAAAATCTGCAGCGACGGCACAACGCGCTACCTCTCCCCTCTCTACTCCGGGGACGAACCCTTTATGCTCGCCAAAAACCTGGACGACGTTGCTGTCCTCGTCGACCGCAACCGCGTCAAATCCGGCCTGTTCGCCATCGAACATCTTGGCAGCGACACCCTCATTCTCGACGACGGTATGCAGTATCTGAATCTCGGTCACGAGATCGATATCGTCCTTGTCGACTGCGGAGCACCGTTCGGCACCGGAGCCATGCTGCCACGAGGAACCATGAGGGAACCCAAAAGCAGTTTGAAACGCGCCGACTATATCATCCTTACCAAAAGCAACGGCAAACCCCAGGATGACCTCGTCCGTGAAATCCGGAAATACAACAAGGACGCCGACATCATCATCAGTAACCACGCCCCCAAATACATCGAAAACGTCTTCACCGGAGAACGCCTCCCCCTCTCTGCCCTCCGCGACACATGGGTTGCCTGTTTCAGCGGTATCGCTCGTCCGGAAAGCTTCGAAAGTTTAATTCATGCCTTGGGTGCCAAAGTAGAATTCACGCAACAATTCCCCGACCATCACTGGTTCGACCAGGATGATCTGGATAAATTCTACGAACGTTGCGCCGATCGCGACATGCAGATGATCATCACCACGGAAAAAGACGCCGTCCGCCTGAAGAAGCCCGATACCCCTCTGGACGTTCCCATCTTCTTCCTCCGCATTGAAGTAGATATCCTCGAAGGTAAAGAAGCCTGGGATCAACTTATTGACCGTATTTGTGCCCTCTCCGGTCCTCAACCCATGCACGAATGGGATATCTAAAGCCCATATCCCTGCTCCGGCAACTGCACGGAATCCATTAAAACGCCTTCCGTCAATCAATCGGGCCAGATACTCAAGCATTTCACTTGAGGCTTTTCCCGATTTGTATCGATGAATCCGGCACAGTTTGCTTTTTCGCCTCTGTGATACCCTTTTACTTGAACGATTTTCTCCTAAAAGAGCTCTTACTTAAAAAGCTATATTGTCATGAAAAAAGTCGTTTTGCTGCGCCACGGAGAAAGCGTATGGAACCGGGAAAACCGTTTTACGGGGTGGACGGATGTCGATCTCACGGAAAAGGGAGTCCGGGAAGCCTTGAGAGCGGGGGAACTCCTGAAGAAAGAGGGGTTCCTGTTCGGCAAAGCTTTCACCTCTTATTTGAAGAGAGCCGTCAAAACCCTTAACGGCGTATTGGACAAACTCGACCAGGACTGGATACCCGTCGAAAAAGACTGGCGCCTCAACGAAAAACACTACGGATCCCTCCAGGGACTCAACAAAAGCGAAACCGCACAACAGTACGGAGACGAACAAGTCCTCATCTGGCGTCGAAGTTACGACATCGCCCCCCCGGCTCTGACAGAGGCCGATCCTCGCCATCCGATGCATGACATCCGCTATAGCGGAGTAGCGCCGATGCAACTCCCCGCCACGGAATCCCTAAAAGATACCATTGCCCGCATTCTTCCCTATTGGAGCGCGACCATTCTCCCCTCGCTGAAAAATCACAATCAAATCCTCGTCGTCGCCCACGGCAACAGCCTCCGGGGCATCATCAAACACCTGAAACACATCTCCGATGAGGAAATCGTCCACCTCAACCTCCCCACAGGCATCCCCTACGTCTTCGAATTCGACTATAATCTGAACCCGGTCAACGATTACTTCCTGGGAGACCCGGAAGAAATCCGCCAACTCATGGAAGCCGTCGCCAATCAGGCCAAACAACGTACCTGAGCCCCCCCTGCCGCACGCACCATGAATCCGGTCAAAACAGCTTTCTTCAGCGCCAAGCCTTACGATATACGGTTTTTCGATATATCCAACAAACAGTTCGGCTTCGATCTCCGTTATTTCAAAGGAACTTTGAACATGAACACCATTGCCCTGACCCAGGGCATGGATGCCGTCTGCATCTTTGTCAACGATATTGCCGATGCAGAAATCATCGCCGCCCTGCGAAACAACGGAGTCCGGTTGCTGGCCCTGCGTTGCGCCGGCTTCAATAACGTGGATCTCCACGCCGCCGCCGACAACGGATTACCCGTTGTGCGAGTACCTCAATATTCTCCTTATGCCGTTGCCGAACATGCCGTAGCGCTCATGTTATCCCTCAACCGCAAAATACATCGGGCCTATTGGCGGACTCGCGACGGAAACTTTTCGCTTCATGGCCTCATGGGGTTCGACATGAACGCTAAAACGGCAGGAATCATCGGTACCGGCAAGATCGCCCGCATCGTCATCCGTATCCTGAAAGGATTTGGCATGAACATCCTCGCCTACGACCCCTTTCCCGACGAATCCTACGCCCGGGCGGAAGGTTTCCGTTACACGAGCCTGGATGAATTATATGCCGGAGCAGACATCATCTCCCTGCACTGTCCGCTGACCGACCAGACACGTTACCTGATCGATAGCAGCGCCATTTCCAACATGAAAGACGGAGTGATGATCATCAATACCGGACGAGGAAAACTCATCCATACCGATATCTTGATCGACGGATTGAAATCCGGAAAAATCGGTTCTGCCGGTCTCGACGTCTACGAAGAAGAAGGAGACTATTTCTACGAAGACAAGTCCGATAAAATCATTGACGACGACACTCTTGCCCGCTTGCTTTCCTTCAACAATGTCATCGTAACCTCCCACCAGGGTTTCCTGACGCAGGAAGCCCTTCACAACATCGCCGACATTACTCTCCAGAATATCAGTGATTTTATTCAAGGAAAGCCTCTCGCCAACCTTGTCACATCCGGAACCTAGTCTTCCGACAGCCATTCCATAGTCCCCCATGGCGGGCCGGAATCAATGCCCGTTTTATTTCAGCATGTTAGGATAACATTGTCCGGACATTTTTGCTTGCAATGCGGAAATACGGCTACTAACCTGCCCCGGATTCTCCGGTTCCCAGCAACCCGGCTCACTCCATGCACATCAACGGCACCTTCTATTTTCTACTCTGCTTTGCCCTGCTCATCACCGGGTATTTCACATACGGAAAGTTGATGGAGCGGGTCTTCCGCCCCAGCGACAAAAGACTGACGCCTGCCGTGGCCTCGCCCGACGGGGTCGACTTCATGGTGTTGCCCGCGTGGAAGATTTTCTTGATCCAGCTTCTGAACATTGCGGGGCTCGGCCCTGTGTACGGAGCCATCCTGGGCGCCCTGTACGGTCCTGTCGCCATGCTCTGGATCACCTTCGGTGTATCCTGGGCGGAGCCGTCCACGACTATTTTTCCGGTATGATGTCCCTGCGGCACGGAGGCATGAGCCTTCCGGAACTGATCGGCAAGTACCTGGGCAACTCCTCCAGGCAAATCATCCGCTACCTCTGCATCATCCTCATCATCCTGGTCGGCGTCGTCTTTGCCACCGGCCCGGCCCAGCTCCTGTCCAACATGACCGGCATGAGCATGCCCGTATGGGCCGGACTTATCTTCTTTTACTACTTTGCCGCCACCATCCTGCCGATCGATGCCCTCATCGGGCGCATCTACCCGCTTTTCGCCATCTGCCTGATCCTGATGGCGGGATCCATGTTCGGAGCTCTTTTCTTCTGCGGCTCCGAGATCATCCCGGAGTGCACCATCTCCTTCGGAACGCACCCGGCCGGCCTTCCCGTCTGGCCCATGCTTTTCATCACCATTGCCTGTGGAGCCATCAGCGGATTCCACGCCACCCAGTCCCCGATGATGGCGCGCTGCATCAAATCGGAACGCCAGGGCCGTGCCGTTTTCTACGGCCCCATGATTACCGAAGGCATCATCGCCCTGATCTGGTGCGCCGTGGGGCTTACCTTCTACCAATCGCCAGAGGCCATGAATGAGGCGATCAAAGCGGGAAGTGCCAGCAAAGTCGTCTTTGATTCTTCCAATTCCATGCTCGGTCATACGGGCAGCATCCTCGCCATTCTAGGCGTCGTCGTTCTTCCCATAACCTCGGGCGACACAGCCCTGCGCAGCGCCCGGCTCATGATTGCGGATGCCCTGCATGTCTCCCAGAAGAGCATAGCTCCCCGCCTGGCCATCGCCATCCCGCTGCTGGCCATCTGCCTCGTCATGACCCAGCTCAGTTTCGACACCATCTGGCGCTACTTTGGCTGGTTCAACCAATGTATTGCATGCTTCACCCTGTGGAGTATTGCCGTATTCCTCCGACGAAGCGGCAGAGTCCACTGGTACGCCACGATTCCCGGAGTATTCCTGACGGCAGTCTGCATCACATATCTTCTGACGGATAAAATCTGCCTCGGTTTTCCGCACGGCATCTCCATGGTCATCGGCTGGTGCGTCTCCCTGGCACTCGTTCCCGTACTCATCAAGAGGGTCACCCCGCACCGCCGTTCTCATTTCCGCAGCCGTTTCTAAAGAGTTTTTCAGAAATTCACCGTACCAATTCGGTCATTTCGAGCAAATAATTTGGAATCATTTTTATCTAGAGCATAAAAGTTTCCTCCAGGCAACTCGGCGCTTGCCATGCGTCCTCCATGAGGGTATGTCCTTCGATACGCACTTGCTAAAGCGCCTATGAATGCACTAGTAAAGACAGCCTGCACATTTGTGACATCCTCTATCGGCCGCAAAATTATTGTGGCTTTGACGGGATTGTCGTTAGTACTATTCCTTGCCGGACACCTGGTCGGAAACTTATTAATCTACGGGGCACCAGACGCCATCAACATGTATGCCTATGGCTTGCACTCCATGCCGGAAGCGGCACTGTGGGGCATTCGTCTCGGACTGTTGGTAATCTTCCTGATCCACATCTGCCTGACACTCCAGTTAAAATTGGAAAACAGGGCGGCGCGCGGCAACGATCCCTACCAGTTCAAGAACACGATCGCGGCAACGATTTCCTCCCGCTACATGGTGTATACAGGTTTAACGATCCTCGTATTCGTCGTATACCACCTGTTGCAGTACACGGTGCGCGTCAATCTGAATCCCGCCGACTTCCAATATGTGTTCCAGACAGGTTCACTGGCAGGAACGGAAACCTGGGATGTCCATAAGATGATCGTGGAAGGCTTCAGCAACGTATGGATCTCCGGATTCTATATTCTGGCCGTCGTCATGCTCTTCTCCCACCTGCGCCACGGCGTGCAGTCCATCTTCCAGACACTGGGGCTGAACTCCAGAAAGATCCGTCCTTTCTACAACTTCATCGCCATCTGTTACGCATTCGTCATCTGCGCAGGGTTTGCCTCCATCCCGGTTGCCATCCTCCTCGGCCTTATCAAGTAATTTTCAACTCACGACACAGCCATGATTGATTTTCCTACAAGCGACTGGATGCCGGATGCAAAAATTCCCGCCGGCCCGATTCAGGACAAGTGGACCAAATGCAAGCTTGAAACCAAGCTCATCAACCCCAACAACAAGCGTAAATACACCATCCTGATCGTCGGATCCGGACTTGCCGGCGGCTCCGCCGCAGCGACGCTTGGAGAACTCGGATACAACGTCAAGTGTTTCTGCTATCAGGACAGCCCCCGACGAGCCCACTCCATTGCGGCCCAGGGCGGAATCAACGCAGCCAAGAATTACCAGAACGACGGCGACTCCGTATATCGTCTGTTCTACGATACCGTCAAGGGAGGCGACTTCCGCGCCCGTGAAGCCAACGTGTATCGCCTCGCCGAAGTTTCCTCCAACATCATTGACCAATGCGTCGCCCAAGGCGTTCCCTTCGGTCGTGAATACGGCGGTCTTCTGGACAACCGTTCTTTCGGCGGCGCTCAGTTGAAGAGAACCTTCTACTCCCGCGGTCAGACCGGTCAGCAGCTCCTTCTCGGCGCCTACCAGGCTCTGGAAAAAGAAGTAGCCAAGGGATCCGTCACGATGTACCCCCGTCGCGAAATGCAGGATCTCGTCCTCGTTGACGGCGAAGCCAAAGGCATCGTCTGCCGCAACCTCGTCACGGGCGAAATCGAATCCTACGCCGGCGACTGCGTTCTGCTCGCCACCGGCGGCTATGGAAACGTTTTCTTCCTGTCCACCAACGCTATGGGCTGCAACGTCACCGCCGCTTACAAGGCCTACCGACGCGGAGCCTTCTTTGCCAACCCTTGCTACACTCAGATCCACCCGACCTGCATCCCGGTCAAGGGCGACTACCAGTCCAAACTGACCCTCATGTCGGAATCGCTCCGCAACGACGGTCGCGTTTGGGTACCCAAATCCCGCGAAACCGCCGAAAAGCTGCGCCGCAAGGAAATCAAGCCTATCGATGTGCCGGACAGCGAACGCGACTATTATCTGGAACGCAAATATCCCTCCTTCGGCAACCTGGCCCCGCGTGACATATCCTCCCGTGCCGCCAAGGAACAATGCGACGATGGTCGCGGCGTTGCCGTAACCGGTCTCGGCGTGTACCTCGACTTCAAGGATGCCATCAACCGCGTCGGCAAGGAGAAGATCGCCGACCAGTACGGCAACCTGTTTGACATGTACCACGAGATCACGGACGAAAACCCGTACGAAACCCCGATGATGATCTATCCCGCCGTGCACTACACGATGGGCGGTCTCTGGGTTGACTACAACCTGATGTCCAACATCCCCGGCCTGCATGTCCTCGGTGAAGCCAACTTCTCCGATCACGGGGCCAACCGCCTCGGTGCTTCCGCCCTCATGCAGGGTCTGGCCGACGGTTACTTCGTAATCCCGACCACGCTTCCCGCCTATCTGGCCAATACCAAGCCCGGAGCCGTTACCACGGCCTCCCCGGAATTCGCCGTTGTGGAAAAAGAAGTCAAGGATCGCATCGAAAAACTCATGTCCGTCAAGGGCAACCGCACCGTGGATTCCTTCCACCGCGAACTCGGCCTCATCCTTTGGGAAAACTGCGGTATGGCCCGTACCAAGGAATCCCTCATGAAGGCTATCGAAGAGATCCCCAAGATCCGCGAAGCCTTCTGGAAGAATGTCCGTATCCCCGGCAGCGCTACCGGCATCAACGCCGAACTCGAAAAAGCCGACCGCTTGGCCGACTTCCTCGAATTCGCCCAGCTGATGTGCTATGATGCCCTGCACCGCAACGAGTCCTGCGGCGGTCACTTCCGTTCCGAATACCAGACTGAAGACGGTGAAGCCCTTCGTAACGACAAGGACTACGCCTACGTCGCCGCCTGGGAATTCAACGGAGTCGATCAACTGCCTATCCTGCACAAGGAAATGCTCACGTTCGACAACGTCCACCTGGCCGTCCGCAGCTACAAGTAAGCAACACGAGAACTATTTACAGAGAAAAGATTTACCATGGCTAAAACCCTTAATCTCACGCTCAAAGTCTGGCGCCAGGAAAACGCCCAGGCAAAAGGCCGCATTGAGACCTACGCAGCCAAGGACATTCCCGAAGATTGCTCCTTCCTGGAAATGCTTGACATCGTTAACGAAGGTATCGTCAACGATGGCGGAGAGCCGATCCATTTCGACCACGACTGTCGGGAAGGTATCTGCGGCATGTGCTCCCTGACAATCAACGGTGTGCCTCACGGCCCCGAACGCAAGGTTACGACCTGCCAGCTCCACATGCGCAAATTCAAGGACGGCGATACCATCTGGATTGAACCCTTCCGCGCGAAGGCATTCCCGATCCTCCGCGACCTCGTCGTCGACCGTAGCGCCCTGGACCGTATTATTGCCGCCGGCGGTTACATCGACGTCCGTACGGGTTCCGCTCCGAATGCCAACAACATTCCGATCGAGAAACACCTCTCCGACGAAGCATTCGACTCCGCCGCCTGCATTGGTTGCGGCGCTTGCGTTGCCTCCTGCAAGAACTCCTCCGCCATGCTCTTCACCTCGGCAAAAGTGTCCCAGCTTGCCCTGCTTCCGCAAGGTCATCCGGAACGTACGCGCCGCGTGCTGAACATGATGAAGCAGTTTGAAGCCGAAGGCTTCGGCAACTGCACCAACCTCTACGAATGTGAAGCCGCCTGCCCGAAGGGCATCAGCGTCGATAACATTGCCCGCCTCAACCGCGAGTATATGATTGCCTGCGCCAAAGAAGGCATCCGTCCGTAAGGAGCATTCACAGATCCATTTGCAGATCCCCTCTTCCTTGACAGCAAAGGAAGAGGGGATTCTCTTTTCATGCCGGAAACATCATTCGGCCTGCATGTCTAACCTTCGCTTGATTCTCTCTTGGAATAGAGAGGATTCTACCCTAGTCTACGGTATATGAAAAAACTCGTCGTTCTTGTTGCTCCCGGATTTGAAGAAATCGAATTTTCCGCCCCCGTCGATATTCTGCGCCGCCTTGGATTTGACGTTGTCACAGCCGGCATCGAAAGCCGGGAAGTCAAGGGCGCCCACAACATAACGGTACTGACCGATACCACTCTTTCCAAAATCTCTTTGGATGACATGGAAGCTCTCATCCTGCCGGGGGGCCCCGGTTCCTGGTTCATGCGCGACATGCTCGCCGTTACTGCCCTGATCAGCCAGGCATACTCCTCCGGCAAAACGGTTGCCGCTATCTGTGCCGCCCCAATCGCCTTGGCTAAAGCCGGTATTCTGTCCGGAAAAAAAGTTTCCGCCTATCCCGATCAAGCCGTTCATGACGAAATCCGGGCTGCTGGTGCCACGATCATGCCGGACCGCGTCACCATCGACGGCAAAATTCTCACGGCCAACGGTCCTGGTTCCGCCATGGCATTCGGCTACGCCCTGGGGGAATACTTCGGCAAAACCGAAGAAGTCGCAGCTCTCAAAAAAGGCATGATCTACGGTTGCCCGTCCAAAGACTAATTTTCCACCGGCCGCCCAATCACTTCAAAGTCCTTCCCATATTTCTATCATGAAATCCATCGCCATCAGAAGCGCCATTCTAGCCGTTGCAGCAGCCGTCCTGCCTGCCGCCGCTGAAATTACCTGGCTCACCACCCCGGATGAAGCCTATGCAAAAGCTGCAGAGACGGGCAAACCCGTCATGATTGAATTTACAGGTTCCGATTGGTGCGGTTTCTGCAAAATCCTCCACAAGGATGTCCTCAGCTCGCCGGAATTCGAACAAGCCCTGGCAGACAAGTATATCTTCCTCGAGCTGGACTTCCCCCGCAAGAAACCTCTTCCTGAAAACCAGCAAAAGGTCAACAGGGAGCTAGCTCAAAAAATGGGTATCACCGGATACCCTTCCATCGTCATGACCGACAAGGACGGACTGCCCTACGCCAAGAGCGTAGGAGCCCCTCTGAAACCGGCCGAGTTCATCAAGGCGGCAGAATCCTGGGATCAAGGTAAAATCAAACGCGACGAAGCATTCGCCCGTGCCCGATCCCTTTCCGGAAAAGAAAAAGCCGCCGCTCTTTATGATGGATTAAAAACGATGGACTCCAGCCTCTGGGCTCCATTCTACGGCGAAGTCATCGCTGAAATCGAAAAGTCCGATCCTGAAGATACCTGTCAGTTCAAAGCCGATACCGCCCGCAAGGAACGTATTATCTCCCAGCGCAAGGAAATCATGACCATCTACAAAGACAATAAAACGGATCTCGTCAAAATCGAAGAAGCTCTGAAAACCATGCTGAAGCGGGAAGATCTGGAGCCCTGCATCCGTCAACAAATCATGATCCCCATGGCCATTGGTTCCTTCCGGGCACGCCAGAAGGAAGCCACCGAACTTTATAAAAAAGACCTCGATGCCATCATTGCTGTCGACCCGGCTTCCGAAGAAGGGCAAACTGCCGAAAAAATCAAAAAAGAATTGGAGCAAACGGGAGGCAGGAGAGTGATCAATGCCATTCCCGCCGCAACACTGCAATAACTTCACATTTTTCCCTCGCTTCTTTTATGAAATTCGCATCCACCATATTGCTTCTCACTTGCATGGGCATGGCAACGGCCGCCACCCCTCCCGTCGTATCCGATACCGACCTGGTCATGACGCGCCAGGCCTACGGAGAAACCCGGCGCAACCTATCCATTGAAGGTAAACCGCTGACTATTGCCGGGCAAACTTACAAGGAAGGTATCGGAACCCACGCCGCCTCCATGATCCCCATTAACACCCCGGGGGGATACAAGGATATTCTGTGCGGCTCCTGCGGCATTGATGATGAAGCAGCAGGCGGCAGTGTCCGATTCCGCATCATGTCCGGTACAAATGTCCTTTGGGAATCCCCCTTGATGAAGAAGGGAATGCCGGCAGCCCCATTTGAAGTCACCGTTCCTGTTGATGCAAAAAAACTCTATCTGATGGCCGATGATGTGGACGGCAACGATAACGACCATGCCGACTGGGTCAACCTCCGATGGAAACTCAGCCGGATCAAGGCAGAACGCCGCGCTGTCCCTGAAAGGGTGGATGCATCGGCATTCGGCCTCAAACCCGGCATTCGCGAAGATCAGACAGAACAATTGAGAGCCGCCTTGTCCGCCATGCGGGAAGGACCCTGGATAAAACGTACCCTCGTCATCCCGAAAGGAGAATACCATTTCTATGCCGACAAGGCATTACGCATGAGTTTCCATATTTCCAACCACGACCAACCGGTCATCCACCCGGTAGGCGTTCCACTTGCCGATTTGGGTAACGTCACGATTGAAGGCAACGGCTCCCTCTTCGTCTTCCACGGATCCATGCTGCCCTTGCTGGTCATGGACAGTTCCAACGTAACGGTCAATAATCTCGCCATCGACTTTGAACGTCCCATCTATTCCGAAGCCAAAATCAATGACTTCACGAACGATGGTTTCAAAGCCACCATTGACCCAAAAGCTTTTCCTTACCAAGTTTCCGACGGGAAAATCCAATTCATCGGAGAAGGCTGGACTGGAGGCATTACCAGCGCCATAGCCTTTCGGAAAGGCACCAACCATATTGTCGAAGGTACCTCCGACATCGGTTATTCAGGTTCGGTGGAAGATCTTGGAAAAGGCAATATCCTCTTCAAGGGCTGGGATCTGAAAAGCAAAGGCCTCCTTCCCGGAGATACTCTGACACTCCGTACCTGGGGACGTCCCCATCCGGCCAGTGTCATCTACCGCGCTAAAAACACGACTCTCAATAACGTCGCCATCCATCACAGTTTCGGTATGGCTCTGTTGGCCCAACGTTCGGAAAACATCCACCTCAACGGAGGTGGCGTCTTCATCCGCAAGGGAACCGACAATGTCTCCACCTCCGGTGCGGACGCAACCCATTATTCCAACTGCAAAGGCTTGATTTTGTCTGAAAACGGCCTCTATGAAGGCATGATGGACGATGCGATCAACGTCCATTCAACCTGCCTCGGCATTCAGGAAATTATCAACGACAAAACGCTCCGCTGCAAATACATGCACGGACAATCCGTCGGCTTTGAAGTATTCCTGCCCGGAGAAACGCTTCGCTTTATCGCCGGACCGACGCTGGAGCCCGGAGAGAAAGCCAAAGTTGCGCATGTCCGCAAACTTAGTACGGAGGAAGTGTTGATTACCCTGACCACCCCTATTCCGTCCAACGTCCGGGTAGGCGATGCCGTCGAAAACGGAGACTACTACCCGGCCGTCACCTTCCGCAACAACACCGTCCGCAACAACCGTGCCCGGGGTTCCCTGTTCACGACGCCGAAAAGGGTCATCGTCGAAAACAACAACTTCGACCATTCATCCGGCTCCGCCATCCTTCTGGCCGGAGATGCCCAGGGTTGGTACGAAAGCGGAGCCTGCGAAGACGTCCTCATCCGCAACAACACATTCACCAATAATCTCACATCCCGCTACCAGTTTACGGAAGCTGTCATCGCTATCTATCCCGAGGTACGGCAACTCCAGAACCAAAAAGAATACTACCATCGGAACGTACGTATCGAAAACAATGTATTCCATACTTTCGATGTACCTCTCCTGTTCGCCATTTCCACGCAAAACCTGCTCTTCAAGAACAACAAAATCACCTACAACAACGACTTCAAAGGCTGGGGCAAAAAGCCCTTCATCTTCCGCCGCTGCGCGGACATCCGCATCATCGGCAATCAAGTGACACCGACCCGTTCCTGGAACATCGGCGATTGCGACCTGCAGCAAACGCCCGAATCCGAAGTCTCGTTCAAATAACCTCTACCAATGGCAACGTCCTTCGGCACTTGTGTTGCGTGCCGGAGGACGTTTTATTTTTCCTGCGGACCGGAAATGCCCGCTCAGTTTTTTACTGGGCAAAAGCCTTCGAGGCATTGACAGCAGCCTTGCCGTAGAAGGAATTCGGATCCAGGTCGCGCATCCTCTTGTAATTTTCCTTCTGCTCGGCAGCAGACGCCTTCTGCCAACGCAGGAACGACCCGCGGAGACCATAGATCTTCTGTTTCTGCTCCGCTGTCAAACGGGGAATTCTCAATGCTTCATCGAGAATCTTCAACCCTTCTTCCTTGGAAACGCCCTTCAGCTTGGGTTGCAGGTCGAACACATTGAAAGTGTAACGCCCCACATAGCCGGACTTGTCCTCGGGATCGCATTTCTTCAACTCTTTGAGGATCTCCGGATCGCGGTTAATCCCGCGGATTTCTCCGGCCATGCAGAGGAGCCGGGCTTTCTCCTGGCCTTCCTTACGGGAGGCTTCCGCCAGCAAGGCATCCCGTTTGGCCCGGAGTTCCATCGTCTGACGGATCTTCTCCGCAAGCCGCATCGACTCCCTGGGCAAATCGCTGCCTGAAAGCGAAGCATAGCAAAACCCCTTGGCATCAAAAAAAGCAATGCCGGGCATGGAACGAACATTCGCCCCTACCTTCTTCCTCACGTCCTTTTCAAAAATGTCGTTCTCTTCCTTCGAAAGATTCTGGGGTACTTCCAGTACGGAGCTGACAGTCTTGTTCCCCATCGCTTGCTGGACAGAGTCCTGGTTCCAGACCTTTTGACGAAATACGGCACCTATCCTGTCCCAGTCCTTGCCGTAAACCAGCACCAGGCAATCAACATGGTCCCGAGTAGCCTTCTGACGGGCTTCAACGGGAGAATCATCCATTCGGACAGATGCCTGAAGGAGCAAAGCTCCTGCAGCAAATAAACAACATGTAGCAATTAGTTTTTTCATGCGAGCCTCCTTCCGTAAACGAGAATGCCATCCAGGTGGAAATAATCCTTCCTGTTGCACTTCAGGCGAACATACTTGGCGCGGACATTCTTGCCGCCCAGATCAATCCTCTGAACCTGCTGCATTTTTTCGATGGTTCCGACTTCTTTCCAATCGGAACCGTCTTCGGAAACTTCAACAACCGTGCCATCTCCGCGTTCCACATGCGACTTGCGGGAAACAACTACAATCCCGGAAAGTTCACCCATGCGGGGAAGAATGACTTTGACCTCGGTCGCATCTTCTTTGTTATTTGTATGGAAAAAACCGCCGCAGGCTTCCAGAACGCCCCAGTGCTGCCAGGGTGGACCGTAACGTTCATGAACGGAATTGGGAATGAGCATGCCGCCGGATGAAAGCAATTCCCCCGGGAAGGGATCAAACCGCGGCAACTTGGGGTGGAAACGATCCTTGAGCAACGAACCTGCCGCCTGGAAGGATTGAATGTCGCCCGTTTTTTCGGCCTGCATGATGATGGAAGAAGCCAGTTGTTCCAGAACCTTGCCTCCGATATCACTGCCTGCAGAGGCCACCGACTTGTAAAACTGATCCTTGAGGGACGGATAAGCCGCCGTTAACTCCGAACACCAGACCAGGGAAGGAGCTACGTAATCCTGGGATTTCATGTGTTCATCCATCAAGACTTTCATCATCGTACCGGCCGCAGCCTCATCGCCGCCGAGGTAGTCCATCTGTTTGGCAAGAGCTCCGGGAAAATCCCAGTTGGCGGGTTTCATGCGGTCGAGGCTCTGATGGAAGTTCCGGATTTCAGCTTCCTTTTCTTGCGGCGTCTCCAGCAGGGGGATCAGCACAGGGTAAACCTTCCCGGACAGAAGCATCCAGGCAATCTCGGGATAATCCTTTCCATAAGCATTCACGATTTGACGGGAAACCTCCTGCCATTGGTTCCGTCCCAAACCGCCTTCCCGACTGCACCAGTCCAGATACTGCTGCCAATGGGAAAAATTGATCGGTTGCACTTCCAGAGCCGCCCGGTAAAGTTCTCCGGCACGATCTTTATGACCAGCCTTGCGGGCAGCATCTCCGAGCACGACAAGCTTGCCGGACAAGTCGCGGGCGGCTTTATCGCTAAACGTATTCTGAGTCGCAATCAAGAGGGACCATTTCTCTCCATAGAAATTCCAGTGACATCCGCGTTTCCATGAGAGGGAATAAGCCGGAACCCACTCCTTGTCCGGTCTCACCGTATAAGCGCAGTGCCCCGGTTCCCCCATTGTCAGCGCAGGCACTCCATTGGCTATAGCCGCCGTCGCCCCATAGGTGGAAAGGCCGCCGCACACGGCACCGACCTCGCGAGTCATCTCGGCCCGCCCCCCTTTGAACATGCCGTCAAACGGAGCATAATAGCTGGCTCCGCTATGGATACTCTCACCAAATTCGTTGTGCAAACGGTAGGGAGCCTGCCAGCAGGCCCCCACATACTGCTGGGCGGGCAGGCGGACATTATCCCGGAGCCATGTCAAGGACTCGGGAGAGGTCCAATCTCCCGGGCCGCGCCCGGTCAGAATACGCATATCCCAGTAATCCAGGGTATCGAATACGGGATTCAACAATCCTTTGGCATGGCTTGTCCTGTAATAATCGTAGGTTTGGAACATGCGCTCATCCGTCCATGATGGATGAAAATCCTTCTTCTTTTTCGGATTATTCATTTCCTTGTCGGACTGGCGCGCGTATTCCAGAGCAGTAGCCGTCGCCAATTTACGATAAAGAGGATGGGATGCTATTTTGGGATCTCGCCGATACAAGGCAGCTAATTTCTCCAACGCCAATCCGATATTTGGAACCGGACCGGAATTGAAAAATCCTTCCATCCATTCCTGATCACCGGCAAAGCGGGACAAGAAGCCATTCTTCCCGAGTTGTTCCAACGTCTCTTTCGGAATGGTTGATTCTATCAGCCAGCGGTAAATGATTTTGGACGAATCCGGCGATTTGGCAAAATCCAGGCAGGCCTGCAAATCGCCGTTCAATACGGCTTGAACATTCCCTGGACGAGGAGCCCCAGCCTCTTGAGGCGGCTGCGGAGGCACTTCTCCCGCAGCCCGTGCGCAAAGCGGCAGCGCTACAGGAAAACAACTTAACAATAGAGCAATGGAATACGGTTTCATAGAAAAGGAAAAAGAAGATTACGGAACCGGCATACACTCCGGCACCGTCATTCGTACATCATACTAATACGCAAAACACCCTCGGGAACTTTCTCTTTTTCCCGATTTCAATGCAATTTATCCATTCCGGCTTTCTCCCACCAACCTTTTCCGAATCAATCGGAAGGCTGATTTGTCAACTGATTGTAGAACTGATCCACAATCTTGACAAAAATAGCCCGCTCTTCCGGAGGCACCGAATCCATCAACTTACGGGTTTCTTCATCCATGTAGGAACAGAGCATTTTGAAATTCATCTTCCCTTTTTCAGACAACGTAATGCAAATTGACCTCCTGTCGTGGGGATTCTGAGTCCGTACAAACAACCCTTTCCTTACCATGCCTTCTACAAAAACGGAAGCCGACGGCAGAGCCATCCCCAAAACCTCCGCCAGTTCCTTCAGAGGAATACCCTCCGGCGTACGCAACGTCATATGGCTGACGGCAACCAAGGCATGCTTTTGACGGGCCGTCAAATTCAAGAGCCAATCGACATCCTCTTTACTACGCGTCGATAAAAAATTTTCGTGCAATTTATCCAGAACACGGTGTATCCGGAAGAATATCTGATTACCTGGAGGAGGGGGTATATCCACATCGCGTTAGTAACTCATCTTCATTTTGTTGTCAAACAACAACTATTCCCTATTGTAAATATTTCATACGTCTTCGGATTATTCCGCAGGAGAATCCAAAATTAATCGCCTTAAATTCACTCGAAAAATCCATTCACCCCGACAGCTAGCTTGACTTGACCAAGAGGTGGAAATACTCTCCCGAAAACCTACGGTTTGCATGACAAATCCGGTCGTTTTCTCCCGCTCCTCTTCACAACAGGACAACAAAAAGGAACAAACATGGCTCAACGTACTGATATCCACAAAATCCTCATCATCGGCTCCGGCCCCATCATCATCGGCCAGGCCTGTGAATTCGACTATTCGGGCACGCAGGCTTGCAAGGCTCTTCGCAATGCAGGCTACGAAGTCGTTCTGGTGAATTCCAATCCGGCCACGATCATGACGGATCCGGCCATGGCCGACCATACCTACATTGAGCCCCTGACCATTGACCGCATCACCGCCGTCATCGATAAGGAACGTCCGGATGCCCTGCTTCCCAACCTCGGTGGTCAAACGGCCCTCAACCTTGCATCCAAACTCCATGAAGAAGGCATCCTCTCCAAGTTCAATGTGGAGGTCATCGGCGTGGACCTGGAAGCCATAGCCCGTGGAGAAGACCGGATCATTTTCAAGGAAACCATGAGTAAAATCGGCGTACCCGTAGCTGCGTCCGAACCAATCTATACCGTCGAAGAAGCCGAGAAAGTTGCCGAAAAGCTCGGTTATCCCGTCGTCCTCCGCCCTGCCTACACCATGGGCGGTACCGGTGGCGGCATCGTCTACAATGTCGAGGAATTACGGGATGTCGTTGCCCGCGGCCTCGCCGCCTCTCTCATCAACCAGGTGCTCGTTGAAGAATGCGCCCTCGGCTGGGAAGAACTGGAACTTGAAGTCGTCCGTGACCAAAAGGGACAGAAAATCACCGTCTGCTTCATCGAAAACGTCGACCCCATGGGTGTCCACACGGGAGACAGCTTCTGTGTCGCCCCCATGCTGACCGTTCCCCAGGAAGTCCAGGACAAACTCCAGGACTACTCCTACCGCATCCTCGACGCCATCGGTGTCACCGGCGGTACCAATGTCCAGTTTGCCCACAACCGCGAAGACGGGCGCATCATCGTCATCGAAATCAATCCTCGTACGTCCCGTTCATCCGCCCTGGCATCCAAAGCCACCGGATTCCCTATTGCGTCGGTTTCCACCCAGCTCGCCACCGGCATCACGCTGGACGAGCTCCCCTATTGGAGAAAGGGATCTCTCGAAAAATACGAACCGTACGGCGATTACGTCGTCGTCAAATTTGCCCGCTGGGCCTTTGAAAAATTCCCGAAAGCCGCCGACAAGCTCGGTACCCAGATGAAGGCTGTCGGTGAAGTCATGAGTATCGGCAAAAACTTCAAGGAAGCCTTCCAGAAGGCGATCCGTTCCCTCGAAATCGGCCGCAGCGGCCTGGGTCGCGTCAAAAAAATCGCCGCACTCAGCGACACGGAACTGAAGTCACGCATCACCTACGGCAACAGCCAGCGCTTCTTCCAGGTGTACGAACTCCTCTACCGCGGTACGCCCGTCAGCGAAATTGTCAAACTCACCAGCATCACTCCCTTCTTCATCGAACAAATGAAGGAACTGGCCGACTTCGATGTCGCCCTCAACCAGTACACCTGGGACACTCTGCCCATCGAAGTACTCAAGCAAGCCAAGAAGGAAGGGTTCTCCGACAAATATCTTGCCCACGCTTTCGGTATCGAAGAAAAACTGGTGCGCCAGCGCCGCATCGAAGCCGGCATCATCGCTACCTACCACACGGTGCCCGTCAGCGGCGTGGAAAATGCGGAATACTACTATTCCTCCTACAATGGCTCTGCCGACGAAGTACCGACATCCGACCACAAGAAAATCCTTATCATCGGCGGCGGTCCCAACCGCATCGGCCAGGGGATCGAATTCGACTACACCTGTGTCCATGCCGCTTTTGCCCTGCGCGACGCAGGTTACGAGTCCATCATGATCAACTGTAACCCGGAAACCGTCTCCACGGACTTCGATACAGCCAACAAACTCTACTTCGAACCTATCACGGTAGAAGACGTCCTGACCATCTACGACAAGGAAAAACCCGAAGGAGTCATCGTCCAATTCGGAGGCCAAACCCCGCTGAACATTGCCCAGGCGCTCAAGGATGCCGGCGTCAAAATCCTCGGTACCCAGCCGGAAGGCATCCGCCTTGCCGAAGACCGCGAATACTTCCGCGAACGTATGATCGCTCTGGATATCCTCCAGCCGGAGAGCGGCACAGCCCGTTCCCTGGAAGAAGCCATCGAACTCGGACGCAAGATCGGCTATCCCGTCATGGTCCGTCCGTCCTTCGTGCTCGGCGGCCGCGGCATGGAAGTCATCTACGACGAAGAAACTCTCAAGAGGTATGCCGTCGAAGCGATCCAGGTCAGCCCGGAATATCCGATGCTCATCGACCGCTTCCTCGACAACGCCACGGAAGCCGAAGTCGATGCCTTGGCCGACGGCGAAGATACCTTCGTCGCCACCGTCATGGAGCACATCGAGCTTGCGGGTATTCACTCCGGAGACTCTGCCTGTTCCATCCCTCCGACGAGTATCCCGGAAAAGCATATTCGCACGATCGAAGACCACGCCGCCAAAATTGCCCGCGACTTCAAAGTCCATGGCATCTTGAACGTCCAGTTCGCCATCTGCGACGATGAGGTATACATCATCGAAGCCAATCCGCGCGCCTCCCGTACCGTTCCCATCGTCTCGAAGGTAACAGGCGTACAAATGGCCCGCTATGCCACTCAAATCATGCTGGGAGAGACGCTCAAGAGCCTCGGTGTCAAGCCTCGGCCCACTCGTTTCATCGGAGTCAAGGAGGCAGTATTCCCCTTCAACATGTTCCCGGAAGTGGACCCCGTTCTCGGCCCCGAAATGCGTGCTACCGGCGAAGTACTGGGCGTAGCCGAAGACTTCGGCATGGCCTACTACAAATCCCAGGAAGCCGCGGGCTGTACCCTGCCGACCTCCGGCAAGGTTTTACTGACCGTTTCCGACCGGGCCAAGAAAGATATCGCTCCGCTTGCCCGCGATCTGGCAGATCTCGGTTTCACCCTCGTTGCAACGGAAGGTACGGCAGACTGTCTCAGCCGGGAAGGCATCTCCACGGAAGCCGCCCTTAAGCTGCACGAAGGCCGCCCGAATCTTGCGGACATGATCAAAAACAAGCAAATCAATCTGATCATCAACACTCCGGCCGGGCGTGACAGCAAAATTGATGATTCCTACATCCGCATGCTTGCCATCCGTCACAAGATCCCGTACATGACAACCATCGCTGCAGCCAAGGCGACTGTAGCCGCAATCCGTGCCGCTCAGACGAAAACCAGTATTCCAAAATCATTGCAAGAATACCATAACGCCTGACGGATATCGGCTTACACCATTTCTGCCTTTTCCTCATCCCTCCGGATGCCTTTCAGCATTCGGAGGGGTATTTTTTCACGGTTATTCTATTTTCCGTGTAATAATCGCCAGAAAGGGAACGTATATGGGATAAGACCGATTTTATGAAATATCCTATCATCCTCAGCAGTATTGCCGGTTTGACTCTTGCCGGGACTATTCTGGCCGCCGATCAGTCCGTCACCATGACCTCTCCGGACGGTCAACTCGTCTGGAAACTCGACTCCCACGACGGCAAAGCCACGCAATCTCTGCAGAAAAAAGACAAAACCATTCTGGAACCATCCCAACTCGGCATCAAAATCAATGACAAGGACATTGCCGACGGAATCAAAGGATGGAACTTGCAAAAAGTAGCCGAAAACACGAAGGAAACTTTTGAAACCCGGGGGAAATATCCTTCCGGATCCGTCGAATTCAACGAATATCTGGCCTCGGGAGACAACGCGGACATCCGCATTCGTGCACGCGTCTTCAATGACGGCGTCGCTTTCCGTTACGAATGGACGGATGAGATGAAATCGGCTCCGACCCTGGCTATCGGCAGCGAAAACACGTCCTTCACATTCCCCGGCGACGCCACACTCTGGACTCAGGATGCCAATTCTGCTCTCGGTCCCTGCGAAGGTGTCTGGAGCCCTTCCAAAATAGCCGACTTCAAGAAGGATAAGAAGAATCCCCGCAGCTATGTCAGAAGCATGCCCATTACGGTGGAACTCCCGGATGGAGGCTTCGCGTTCATCCAGGAGGCAAGCAATTTCGATAAACAATGGGGCGGCATCAAATTCGCCCTCGACGAAGGGTCCTGCAAGGCTCTTCATTTCCAGGACCCTCAGGGATTCTCAGTTCCGTCTTCGATTTCCATGCCCTGGAGAGTCATCCTCGTCGCCGACAATTTGAATGCCCTGCTCCACAACGATATCGTCACATCGTTGGCTCCGGAACCTGATAAAACGATCCTTCCGGATGGTTCCCGTTCATCCTGGATCAAGCCCGGCCGTTCCACATGGACCTGGTGGGACCGCGGCAATGTCAGGGAAGACGACCAGTACTCCTTCGTAGACATGGCTTCCGACTTCGGCTGGGAATACCATCTCGTCGACGAAGGCTGGAAAAAATGGGGCAAATCCCTTGATGAAAGCATCGACAAAGTTGCCAAGCTCGTCCAATACGCCGCCGATAAAAACGTAGGCATCTGGATCTGGCTGCGCTGGTCGGACGTCAACAACCCGGCCAATGACTGGGAAAGCATGCGTACCTTCTTCGAGAAAATCGCAAAAACGGGGATTAAAGGAATCAAGATCGATTTCATGGACTCCGCCTCCAAGGAACGACTTGCTTTCTACGATGCCGTTGCCAAAAACCTGGCTAAAAACAAGATCATGGTCAACTTCCACGGTGCCAATACCCCTACGGGTGAAGAACGCGCCTGGCCTCATGAAATGACCCGTGAAGGCATCTACGGAGGCGAGCAAAACATCTGGGGTACCATCAGCGGCCAGCACTACTGCGCCCTCCCCTTCACACGCCTCGTCTCCGGACACGCGGATTTCACCGGCGGCTACTTCGGCCACGGAGTCAAGCTGCGCGGCTCCTCCTGGCCCCTGCAAATGGCCACCAACATCATCTACACGTCCCCGCTGCTGCACTGGATTTCCAATCCCAAGGATATGGAAGCCGCATTTCCGAAAGGCTCGCCGGAACGCGATCTCATCCGCAATATTCCTTCCACATGGGATGAGACTATCGTCCTTTCTCCCTCCAAAATCGGAGAATGCGCCGCCTTTGCTCGCCGAAGCGGCGACCAGTGGTACATTGCTCTCATGAATGGCGATGCCGGAGAACGCACCGTTTCCATCCCCCTTGACTTCCTCAAGAAGGACATTCCCTACAAGGCCACCATCCTCCGCGATCTCTCCGACAAGAACGACGGATGGAACGTGGAAACCAAAGATGTCTCCAGCCAGGACAAACTTGACTTCACCATGCGCGTCAAGGGCGGCGGTATCGCCCGGCTCGTACCCGCCGGCAAATAAAAGGAAAAAATTAGTTATTCGTTTATCCTGAACGGCAGGATGGAGGTATTATGCCTCCGTCCTGCCGTTTTTTTCGAGACGAGAGTACTGACCTTTGTCTTGCCTTTCGAAATAGGCAGACGCACAATTCCGCGAATCACGTAAATCCAGTCTGCGCGATCATCCGTACATTACTATTTCCCAAGAAATTTGTTTATGAGTGTAGCCGCCTGCCTCGCCGCCTTTATCTTTGTCGCCTCTTACACACTGATCGTCTCCGAGAAAATCCACCGGACCATCGTCGCTCTTTTCGGCGCCGTCCTCATGATTCTGACGGGGATTCTCACACAGGAGCAGGCCATCTCCTATATTGATTTCAATACGTTAGGTCTCTTGATCGGAATGATGATCCTGGTGACGATTACCATGCAAACGGGAGTTTTCAGCTACATGGCGGTATGGTCGGCCAAAAAGGCACGGGGCAATCCCATTCTGCTGCTGGTTTTCCTGTCGGTGCTGACGGCATTCTGCTCGGCCTTCCTGGACAACGTCACAACCGTCCTCCTGATGATTCCGGTCACATTCAGCATCACGGCAGACATCAAAGTCCCTGCTCGGCCTTTCATCATTGCCCAGATCATGGCCTCTAACATCGGCGGTACCGCTACCCTCATCGGCGATCCGCCCAACATTATGATCGGCAGCGCCGTCAAAGAACTGGACTTCATATCATTCTTAAGCAACCTGGGAGATATTTGCCTGGTCATCCTGGCCGTCACGATCGCCATCATCGTCCTCATCTACAGAAAGGATTTGAAGACAACTCCGGAACTGCGCCGAAAGATCATGAACATGAACGAACGCAGCCTGATAAAAAAACCAATCCTGCTCAAGAAATGCCTTACCGTCCTGGCCATGACCGTCCTCATGTTCATCTTTCACGGACAAATTGGCATGGAATCCGGTACCGTTGCCCTGGCCGGAGCTTCCTTCCTCATGCTTCTGACACTCTCCAGCAATACCCGGATTCTGGAAAACGTCTTCAGCCGGGTCGAATGGACGGCCATCTTCTTCTTCGTCGGGCTTTTCATTCTGGTTGGTGCTCTCGTCCAAACCGGAATCATCAACGAATTGGCTCAATTCACGATGCACGCCACCAAGGGCGACCATACCGTCACGACGATGGCCATCCTCTTCCTCAGTGCGATCATGTCCGCTTTCGTCGATAATATTCCGTTTGTTGCCACCATGATCCCCCTGATCAAGGACATGGGGGCCATGGGAATGACAAATCTGGAACCTCTCTGGTGGGCACTGTCCCTGGGCGCCTGCCTGGGAGGCAACGGCACGATTGTCGGAGCAAGCGCCAATGTCGTCGCAATCAGCATCGCCTCCAAGCGCGGTTGCAGCATCTCCTTCCTCCAATTCATGAAAGTGGCCTTTCCTCTGATGATGCTTTCCGTCTGTATTTCGGCCGTCTACATCTACGTCCGGTATCTGTAAAGTAAACCGGACAGGAAAAACGCTTCAGGGGAAATCCCCGACAACAAGAAATTATGACCGTGAAGCGAGCCAGGCCACGACTTTTTCCAAGGCGCGAGCCCGGTGGGACATTGAGTTTTTGACGTCACCGGGCAACTCGGCAAAAGTCTTGTCGTAACCCTCCGGTATAAATAACGGGTCATAACCAAAACCGCCCTCCCCGCGCTTCTCCGCCACCATGCGGCCTTCCACACTGCCGGAAAATTCGGCAATGACACATCCGTCCTTTGCCAGAACCATCACACAGCGGAATCGTGCCGCCGCTTTCTCCGAAGAGTCGGCTCCGACACGTTTCAGTTCGCTGATCATGAAAGCATTGTTCTTGTCATGATTTCCTTCCTCTCCGCCAAAACTTGACGACCATACGCCGGGTTTGCCACCCAAGGCGTCCACCTCAATGCCGGAATCGTCCGCCAGAATGATCCCGGGGATGCATTTGGAAGCGGAAACCGCCTTCAACGTAGCATTTTCCAAAAACGTCGTCCCCGTTTCTTCGACGGGAGGCGCCTCCGGAAAGGAGGACAAATCACGGACTTCGTAGGAATCCGCCAGCATGGCACGGATTTCATCCGTCTTGTGGGCATTGCGTGTTGCAATCACGAGAAGAGGTTTCATAAGCGAAGAAAAGGGGGCAGCAATCCGTCAATCGAGTTCCAACGATACGGGACAATGGTCCGATCCCATCACATCCTGGTGAATGGAGGCCGCCTTGACACACGACATCAACGCCTGCGACACACAGAAATAATCGATGCGCCATCCCACATTGCGGGCGCGGGCTCCGCCACGATACGACCACCAGGAGTACTCGTCACGGGCATCGGGATGCAAGGCCCGGAAGGTATCAACAAAACCGGATTGGAGAAGTTCCGTAAAATCGGCACGTTCCTCATCGGAAAAACCAGCGGAGAAATGATTCGTATCCGGACGGGCAATGTCGATTTCCTCATGAGCGACATTCAAATCGCCACAAAAGACAACCGGCTTTTTACCCGCCAGAGCGACAACGTATTTCCTGAACGCTTCATCCCATTCCTGCCGATACGGAAGGCGGGCCAGTTCATTCTGCGAATTGGGAGTATAGCAATTGACGAGGTAGAAGCGCTCGAACTCCATCGTGCAAACACGCCCCTCCCGGTCATGGTCGGGCCAGCCGATTCCCGTCGTCACAGCCAAAGGAGCAATTCGGCTCAAGGTCAACACGCCGGAATATCCGGGTTTCTCCGCCGGATTCCAGAGCTGGTGAGGCCATGCAGCCAGCCACAAGTCGGCGACCTGTTCCGGCCGCGCCTTGATCTCCTGGAAACAGACGATGTCGGGTTGCATGGAATCCACAGCTTCGGGAAGTCCCTTCCCCAGCGTGGCTCGGAGTCCATTGACATTCCAGGATACCAGTTTCATATGAGCGATGTAGTTGATTGTTTCTTTCCCCCGATTTTACAGGGCATGCAGTGAAATCTTATATTTCTTGCACAGTTCGGCGACTTCCTCCTGCTGGAGAAGAATCGTCCGACCCGCTTCCATGACAATCTGGGAAATACCCGCATCCCGGCAGTTTTCCAGCGTTTGCACACCCACAACCGGGACATCGAAACGCATATCGTGATTAGGCTTGGCAACCTTGGCCAACGTCACGTCACGTCCATTGCCCAAGGCTCCTCCACGCTTGATGCACTCATTGGTGCCTTCAAATCCTTCCACCGCCAGCACCGTTCCATGGCGGACAACCACGGACTGCCCGATATCCAGCCTGCTGACTTCTTTGGCAATATCCATACCGTACCTGGCATCCTCCATCTGCCGGGGAGAAGGAAGCGGACCGGCAATATGACCGGCCACAGGAATATAGTCGTCCATAAATGTCGTGGAAGAAATCACCTCCAATCCAAACTCGGCAGCTTCATCGGCAATCGCTCCGAAAATCGTTTCCGCATTCCTCCGGGGCAGGCGAGCAAGAAGCATGAGCGCCCGCAAGTCGGGCCGCAGGTTAAACAGGTTCTTCGGAGCAAGCTGCCCCACCATCGCAACCTTTTCAACACCGTTCTTTTTCAGAAACTTGAATGGCTTGCTAATCTGGCCCACGCGGAACCATTCCACCTTGTCCGCCAGTTCATCAATGTCCGGTTTTGTCTCGCCTTGGAACGCCACGGCAACAATTCGAATACCCGGAACGCGCCTGCGGGCTCCTTCGATGATCATGCGGGGATACAATCCGTTCCCGGCAACAACGCCTAATGTCGACAGTTCTCCCTCCGTTCCCATCATCATTTTGAGTTTTACAGATATTCAGGACGTTGCAAAAGCTCGGCAACTCGGCGGAGCAATCTCCCGGCATCGCCGCCGTCAATAACGCGGTGATCGAATGTACCGACGATATTGGCTTTGGATACCGGAATGAAAGCTTCGACTTCATCACTCCACACGGGAGCCTTCGTCACGGCGCCCACCCCCAGAATCAGGGACTCGCTCGGCATCGGCATCGGAGACGCCATCGTCAAACCGAATCCGCCGAAGTTGGTCACAGTAGCGATTCCTCCCGTCTGCTCTTCCATCGACAAACGGCGGCTGCGGGACAAGGCAATCAGGCGATTGTATTCGTCGAGCAACTCGTCCAGGGTAAATTCGTTCACACGGCGCAACACGGGCACCATGACTCCATCAGCCACTTGGGCGGCGATACCGATATCGATCGACCTGGGCATCAGAATATTCTCACCGACGAGGTAACCGGCGCATTCCGGATGTTCCGCCAAAGCCAAGGCAAAGGCACGGACGAAATATAAAGTCACGCCGGGACGGCGCGGATGGTTCGAACGGTGCTTCAGCACCGGATCCATATACACCGGCCTTCCGGCGGAAGCCAGCGGACGAGTCCAACTCCGGCGCATGGAATCGGCCACGGCCAGACGCATGGAAGAAGCGCGCTTCTTCGGCCACTCCTTCACGTAATCCAGAAAGTCTTCCAAGTCGTCAATCGTTACGCGGCCACCGGAACCGGAACCGGTAATAAACGCAATATCGGAAGCGCGCATCCCCAATTCATCCATCCGGGCCTTCATGCGGGGAGACAGATAGTGGGCGCCCTTCATCCCTACAGGGACAGGCAGACCGCGGACGCTCGGCTGGACGACAGGATTGGATTGTTCCCGGAATTCACCGGTCACCTGGAAGTGGACTCCGGTATCATTTCCCGCGCCTCCGTCGGTAGAAGGCAGTGTCGGGACGGATTCCGGACTGCCAGGCAGGGACGGAGCTTCGTCATCGCCCAGCGGCCGGGCTCCCGAGCGTTCGATTTCTTCCTCGCTCGCTTCCACCATGGCCATGCAGGAACCGACAACGACGGAATCGCCTTCCTTGATTAGAATGTCCGTCAGGACACCGCTGCAAACCGTCGTCACCCCCATGGTGGCCTTGTTGGTTTCCACCTCGAAGATTTCCTGATCGGCTTCAACCTTTTCACCCGTGGAAACAAGCAGGCGCAACACGGTTGCCTCGGCGATCGACTCACCGAGCTGCGGCATGAGAATGGGTACTTTCGGCATGATGGTATGAGGGAAATAAAATATTAAATAGCAAGAAGATGGCGGATAGCGGAAGCAATGGATTCCAGCGTCGGGCGGTGAACCTTCCACAGGTTCGGATGTTTGGGAATCGGGCAGTCCTTGGCATTGAGCCTCATCGGAGGTGCATCCAACAAGTGGAATCCTTCCGCGACAATGCGTGAAACGACCTCGGCCGTAACGCCTCCCCACGGGAAATCCTCGCCCACAACGAGAACGCGTCCCGTGCGAGCCACGGAAGCAATAATCGTATCAATATCAAGCGGCTTGACCGTCCTCAAATCGACAACTTCCACCTCGTACCCACCTTCCTCTTCCAGCAAATCGGCAGCACGCACTGCCTCGTGCACCATCGCGCTGTACGCTACCACCGTCGCATGCTTGCCCGGGCGGGCGACGCGGGCCTGCCCAAAAGGCAGAACCGGTTCATCGCGGTATGACTCGGCCTTCAGCCAGCGGTACAGGAACTTGTGCTCCATGAAAATGACCGGATCCGGCAACTCGACCGCCTGGCGAAGCATCCAGTAGGCATCGGCTACGGTTGCAGGCGTCATCACGTGCAAGCCCGGGAAATGGGCAAACAGGGCTTCGACGCACTGGCTGTGGAAGGGACCGCCGCCTGGCGTCCCCCCGCTGGGCAGACGCACCGTCATGTTGACGGGTACACCCGTCCGGTAGTAATGGGTGGATGCCATATTGGCAATCTGGTTCAGAGCAATCGTACTGAAATCGGCAAACTGAACCTCAAGAATAGGCTTCTTCCCCGCAATAGCGGCGCCGATAGCCAATCCGGTCATTGCATCTTCGCTGATCGGGGCATCGATCACACGGCCGGGAAACCGTTCCTTCAAGTACTTCGTCGCCTTGAAAGCGCCGCCGAAGACGCCGATGTCCTGGCCGTAGATAAACACATCGGGATCTTCCCTCAGCAGGTCCTCCTGGGCATCCCTGATGGCGTCAATGTATGTAATGCTCATGTTTCGCCGTTCCGTTCAATAAAGTTAATAAGGTCTCCACACCGTTGCGCTCCAATCCTCGCGGAAAGGATCCGGTTCCGGTTCCCGCTGGGCCTGGGCGACAGCGGCCTGCACATCATTCGTCGCTTCATCCTTCCACGCGGCAATGTCTTCTTCGGAAATCCATCCGCATGCCACAAGCTGCCTTCCGGCAACCGCCAAAGGATCGCGTTCGGCGTACTTTTCCTTCAGTTCCGCCGGAATATACGAGGCATCGTCATGCTCCCCGTGCCCGCACATGCGGAGCGTATTCGCCAGAATCCATTGGGGACCGTTTCCGGTCCGCGCACGCTCCACAGCCGTTTTAAACACCCGGAGCGTTGCCAGAAGATCCGTCCCGTCGACTTCGTAGGTTTCCATCCCGAAGCCACGTCCCCTGTCCGTCAGGCTCTTGCAGCCGAATTCGCGCGTATTGGGAGTCGAATAGGCAAACTGATTGTTGGAGACCACCAGCACAAGGGGAAGTTTTTCCACGGACGCCAGGTTGCATGCCTCATTGAAAGCACCGGTGGATGTCGTTCCATCCCCGCAGAACACCATGGCGATGCGTCCGTCCAGCTTGCCGTCCAGTTTGTAGGCAAACAACTCGCCCAAAGCCACGGCTACCGTCGCTCCCAAATGGGAAATAGGAATCACATAGCCGATTTCCGGCTTGGCGCGATGGACGTCGCCGTCGCGACCTTTCGTATAACCGAGCACCGATCCCAGATAGGACCGTGCCGCCTCAATAATCGGTTCGCCGTATGCCAGACGTCCCGCCTGCTCGCGAATAAAAGGAGCAAACACATCTTCACCCATGCGGGCAAACACGCCGCCGGATGCCGCAATAGCCTCATGTCCACGGCCAAGAAACACACCGCCCGTGATCTTCCCCGCCTTGTAAAGGCTTGAAATTTTACTATCGAACGCCCTCGCCATCAACATGGCCCTATAGGCACGGACGGCGGGCTCCTTCAATTCCGATACATTGATTCCTGAGTCAGGCACGGAGCTATATTATACGTCTGCTTCGGGAAATCAATTGTTTCCCTCAAAAAGATCGGGCATGAAATCCGGTAAAAGCCCGTATCCCGAACATCGGAGGCGTGTTGGGAGCCTTCCTTCTCTTCACCCCTCCACAACAGAAGCCACTGTCAAATCCTGACGCATGAAATTCCAATCCCAGTCAAGGGAATTTCATGCGCCAGGATTACCTTATTTTCCTAGTAACACACTTATTCCCTGTCTCTCGCATTCAGAAACATCATGGCGTAATAGAGCAACATGGCAAGAGAAGAAAGGGCACCGACGACGTAGGTCATGGCCGCCCAAAACAAGGCATTTTTCGCACGCCCCTGTTCCATGCTACCGATGATGCCGGAACCTTCCAGCCATTTCAGAGCACGGGCCGAAGCATCGAATTCGACGGGCAGAGTCACGAAGGCGAAGAGAGTCGTCATCGCAAAAAGGACAACGCCAATGCCAAGCACCAGAGGACCGCTCCCCATCGCCAACAGGATAATTCCGGCCAGTAAAACCCACTGAACCAGGTTGGAGGAAAGCTGGACGATCGGGACAAGAGCCGATCTCAGACCCAACCAATGGTAGGCGCGGGCATGCTGGACGGCATGGCCGACTTCATGGGCAGCCACAGCCGCTGCGGCCACGCTATTGCTCATGTACACGCCTTCACTGAGGTTCACCGTTTTGTTGGAGGGATTGTAATGATCCGTCAACATGCCGGGCGTACTCACGACGGAAACGTCGGTAATGTTGTTGTCGCGCAGCATTTTCTCCGCAACTTGCCGTCCCGTCATGCTAATGGGAATGTTGGAGTATTCGTGAAAGCGGCTCTTCATCGTGGAACTCACCAGCCAGCTCAAAAGCATGGAACCGATGATAATAAACCAATAGATGCCATTCATCGAAAAGCCCTGGTGAGCCCCCGCATCCGGGGACACATAATATGCCAGGGGCAACAAGGATGATAAACAATCTGATATAGCAGTCATTGTCTTTTAGAATAGGCACAACGACACTTCGTTCAACAGGGAAGTATGACTGTCCCCTGCCTCTCCCGTGTCAGCATATCTCCCGGGAAAGGAAGAGGGACAAGGAGCTCCTTTTCTTCTCCGAAGAAGTTCATCTACCTCGCTTATTCGGCATGCGGCTTGTGAGGTTCCAGCATCTGAAGGCGCTCGCGTTCTTTATCCCTGGAGAGGCGGCGGGCTTCCTTGGTCAGAGCCAGCTGCATCCGGAACGGTTTGACGCCTTTGGCCCTGCTCACGGGCTTACCCGTGCCATCCGGTTGAATCTCGTACGCCTGGACGTTATCCTTGAAGCAGGCATCGAGGATTCCGCGCAAGCGGCGTTTGAGCCGGGGGGACTGGACAGGCACCATCAATTCGACGCGTTTGTCAAGATTGCGGGTCATCCAGTCGGCGCTGGCAATGAACAGAAGGGTATTGCCGCCGTGGTGGAACTGGAAAATGCGGGCGTGTTCCAGATATCTGTCGACAATGCTGACAACCTGAATCGGCTTGCCTTTGCCGCGACTCCCCGTCTTCAGGCAACAGATACCACGGATATTGAGCAGGATTTCCACGCCGGCATCGGCAGCGCGGTAAAGAGCGTCGATGATCTGCTTATCCTGGAGGCTGTTCATTTTGGCCCGGATTTTAGCCGGTTCCCCCTGCCGGGCGCGTTCCGCCTCGCTGGCGATCAATTCCAAAAGGCGATCCTTCATCATGCGGGGCGAGGGATAGAGTTCCCGGAAGCGCATCATTTTGGTACGCCCAGTTACGGAGTTGAAGAATTGGGAAGCGTCCGCTCCCAGGGCATCATTGCAAGTCAAATAGGAAATATCCGTGTAGATGCGGGCGGTGTTTTCATTGTAGTTGCCCGTGCCATAGTGGCAATAACGGCGCAGATAGCCGGATTCCCGGCGGACGACAAGACAGATTTTCGCATGTGTCTTGAGACCTTTGACGCCATAGACGACCTGGACTCCGGCCCTCTGCAATTCCTCCGCCTTTTCCAGATTGCGGGCTTCGTCGAAACGGGCCTTCAGTTCGACAAGAGCAGTCACCTGCTTGCCGTTTTCCGCGGCACGCGTCAGTGCAGAGACGATGCGGGAACCTTTCGCCGTCCGGTACAAAACCTGCTTGATGGCAATCACGTCGGGATCGACGGCAGCTTCTTCCACCAGCCGCAAGACGGGTTCAAAACTCTCATAAGGGTGGTTCAACAAAATGTCCCCGTTAGCGATATTGTCAAAGATCGACAACGCCGGATCCATGGATGCGGAAGACTGGGGCAGCCATTGATCCACTTTCAACTGGTCGTTGCCGGGCGCAAAGGCCATTTCCATAAAATCACTCAGCATCAACGGGCCGCTCAAAGCGTAAATATCCGATTTGCCCACACGGACAATTCCCTGGATGCGTTCCGCCAACTGAGGATCGGCGGAATCTTCAATTTCAAGCCGGACACATTCCGAATACTGGCGGGCAACGAGGACTTCCTCCATTTCGTCCGCAAAGTCGAACGCGTCGTTCTCCTGCACGGCGATATCTCCATTGCGCGTGACACGGAAAACGGCCGTGTTCAACAGGGTTTCCCCCGGGAACATGCCCCCGATGAACATGCGGATGAGTTCTTCCGACATCACATAGCGCTCGTGCTCGGAGTCGGGGATAAAGATGCGTCGCGGCAAGCTGTCCGGCACGGCTACGACACAAAGGCGTTTCGTTTTCTTGTCGTTGTCCTGCAAGCTGACTGCCATCAACAGTTTGAGGGACGGCAAGGGGATGCCACCCTCGGGCAATTCCTCATCCATCGCCAGAGGTGTCAGCAGGGGGAACACCTGGTTGAGGTAGTATTGCTCCAGCGAAACACGCTGGGCAGGCGTCAAATCATCCATCGGCACGGGACAGACCTTTTCAATCTCCATCAGAGGGAGAACTTCCTCCTGCCATAGGGAATATTGCATATCGATCATCTGACGGACACGTTTGTGGATCAATTGGAGCTGGCGAGTCGGCGTCAGACCGCACATGTCTTTGACTCGCGCACCGGTACGGCGCATCATCTGCAGACCGCCAACGCGCACCATGAAAAATTCATCCAGGTTGGATGCCGTGATGGCCAGGAATTTGACGCGTTCCAGCAAGGGGAGGTCGTTCCTTGCCGCCTGGTCGAGGACGCGCTGGTTGAACTCCAGCCAGGATAGTTCTCTGTTGATGTATTGGTCAGCCATGATCGGTACGGGTGAAATGTTGGAATATAAAAATACGGGAGTGACAATTTATCGGCGGTCCGGTACCAGAACGATGTCGCAGCCGAAAATATCCGAAAAGAGGTCTCCTTTGATACGCAGGGCCATTTCTTCGACTGTCGTATCTCGCACATCTTTCAGCAAAAGCTCCAGGTTACGTCCGCGAAGCCTGGCCTCGACGCCTTTGACGCGCAGGGCATGTCCGCGTTCCAGGGCATCCGCCACACGGAGGATAGCCGCCATTTTGGAGACGCGCATGCGGTCGGTCTGGTCGAGATCGGCGTACAACACCTCGGACTTGGACGGGGTCTCGCGTCTGTGATAGCGTGCGAGCAGGGCGACAATTTCGACGTCATCACGGGAAAGTCCGAAAATTTCGCTATTGAGAATGATGTACTGGGAATGCTTGTTATGATGACGCGGGCTGATGTAGGTGCCGACTTCATGCAGAATGGCGGCCACTTGCAGCAGCAGGCGGTCATGCTCCGTCAGGCGATGAAGATCCTGCAAATCGACGAACAGGCTGTCACACAACCGGGCGACATGCATCCGGTGGTCTTTGTCCGCCATATAGCGGTCCGCCAGAATTCCGGCAAAATGCAGGACCTCCCCCTCCAGATCCCCGGGATTCTGTTCCGCACGGATCAGACTCAAGATGAATTCCTGGTCGTAGGATGAAGTCGGTACGATCACTTCCCTGGGAGCCAGGGCCCGCACAATGGACTGGTTGATGATCAAAGCCGGGAGAAGGGCATCAACCGTAGCAAAATCGGCGTCATAGGCCAGCATGCGCTGTTCCGTCGTCATCCGCACCATCTTCTCGGCTACTTTCGTAAACATCTCGACATTGACACGACCTTCCCGACCGGGTTTGAAAAGATTGCGCAACCGTTGCACTTCCTCTCCAATCAGGATGATGGAGGCCAGATCCTTGACAAAAGCATAATCCACCCGGATTTGGTCAATCTGTCCCCGTATATGCTCCCGCATCACGGCCAGTTCCGCCGGATCGTCGCCGAAATCCTCCTCTCCGATCGCTTCTCCCGTCCGATGAACACCCAGCCGATGACTGGAATACCGGGTAATACGCCCTTTCTCGAACAGGAGAATACGCGTATTTCCGGGACCGACATGAACGATCATCGTGTTCTTTTTCTGGAAATTAGGATAATGGAGCAACGTTTCCTGAACTTTAACGTAAATCAGACGGGTCATTTTGCCGTCGTCAATCAAACGACCACGAAGTCCGTGAGCCACGTGCATTCGGTTGATGAACACATCCACGTTCCCAGCCTCCGAGATAATGTTGGACATGACGAAGTGCGTAGACAGATCCGTACCGCTCCCATATTCGCGAAGAATGGCCATGTAATCCCCCATAACCTGGGCGCACCGGTCCATAGTCGAACGGGAAATCCTCCCATTGCGGAAAACATCGCGGGCCAAGGGCACCGGCTGAGTCAGAAAGTCAATCACCCGGACATCACCATCGTGGATTTCAGTAACAATCAGACTCATGGAACTGGGGCCGAGGTAAATGAAAGCCTGTGTCTGAATCTGCGTATTCTTGACTGTCTCTCCGGAATTCATGTCGGGTGAAGGATAAATGCTGATATTGACTTCGGACGCATGGGAAAAAGTGACGATTTCATCACATTTCCAACGCCCCAAGTATCCGAAGTGTAGGTCAAGCGTTCCCGATTGCAAGCCCGATCCCCATTCTGGAGCCAGGGAGAACGTCTTACGGCGTCATCCATTTCAAATACCTTGACAGGAATAGTCTTCAGAGGATTTCCTGAATCAGGAAAACATATTCTCATGCTTCATAACATCACATTGATACCCACTCTCGTCGGAGCATTGACGGCAGCACTGATTCTCGGCTTCATCAGCCAAAAGCTGAAACTTTCCCCCATTGTCGGCTATCTGCTGGCCGGCGTCATCGTCGGTCCGTATTCCCCGGGATTCGTCGCAGATGCGGCAACGGCGGAGGAATGTTCGGAAATAGGCATCATCCTGCTTATGTTCGGAGTCGGCCTTCACTTTCACCTCAAGGATTTAATCTCCGTCCAGAAAATCGCCGTTCCCGGAGCTATCGTCCAAATTACGGCAGCTACCATTCTCGGCAGCGTAGCGACGCATTTCTTCGGTTGGAGCTGGCTCAGCGGAGCCGTCTTCGGGATTTCCATTTCAGTGGCCAGTACGGTTGTCCTGACCCGAGTTCTAAGCGACAACCGGGTTCTGCATACACCAGGCGGCCACGTAGCCCTGGGATGGCTGATCGTAGAAGATCTTTTCACCATTCTAGTTCTGGTGATCCTCCCTGTCATTTTGCAACCGGACGGAGGAAACGTGTGGGCCACTCTGGGTGTGACGACGCTAAAAATCGCCGGACTAATCCTCTTCACCTTGATTGTCGGGCAAAAACTCATTCCGCTCCTCCTCACCTATGTAGCCCGTACCGGAACTCGGGATCTTTTCACCCTGGCCGTCCTTGTGCTGGCACTCGGCATCGCCGTGGGTTCCGCCTACTTTTTCGGGGCCTCCATGGCATTGGGGGCATTTCTGGCCGGTATGGTTGTCGGGCAATCCGAGTTCAGTGCGCGTGCCGCTTCGGAGGCTCTGCCCATGCGCGACGCCTTCGCGGTACTGTTTTTCGTTTCCGTCGGGATGTTGTTCAACCCCGCCGACCTCGTCGAGCACTGGCAGCTGATCCTCGTCACCCTTGCCATTGTCATGCTTGGTAAACCGCTGGCTTCCCTGATTGTCGTCCTGTTTCTTCGCAAGCCATTGAAACTGGCCCTAATCGTATCCGTCGCCCTCGCGCAAATAGGAGAATTTTCCTTCATCCTGGCAGCCATGGGCAAGAAATACGATATCCTGCCCCCCGAAGCTTCGGGAGCCATCATTGTGGCCGCCGTTATCTCCATTACACTGAACCCAATCATCTACTCGCGCATCAACCCCATGTTCCGAAAACTGGAACAAACCAGGCTTCACGCATGGATCATGCGCCGGGATCATGAAAACTCCCTGCCTCCCGTCACCGAAGATACGCAGCGTCTCATCGTCGTCGGATTCGGCCCGGTCGGCAGAACGCTTGTCCGAATCCTGGAACGAAACAACATCGAACCGGTCATCATTGAGATGAATATCGATACTGTCAAAAAACTGAGGAAAGAAAACAAGCTCGTCGTCCACGGAGACGCCACCCTCCCGGAAGTTTTGAACCACGCCGGAGTCAACAAGGCGCAAGGCATCATCATTTCCTCCTCAGCCATTCCTTCCCGGGAAGTCGTGGAGGCGGCCCGCTCCATCAATCCCGATATCCCCGTTACCATCTACTCCTTCTATCTACGCGATGTCAAAATACTCAGGGGGAAAAAGAACACCACCGTCATCTCGGGAGAGGAATCGGCGGCTATCGCCATGGCTTCCCATCTCATGAGAACCCTGGGGGCAACAGAGGAACAGATCGACAACGAGCAGCGGAGGATCCACGAAACTCTTTCCTAGCACCCCATCCTCATTCAGTCCTTCGGACTGAAAAACAGGGATTATTTTGCAAGATCATCTACAGGAATACCGTATTACTGTAGTAGTAGAATGAAATCGTCCCGTTTACCCTCCCTTTTATTAATTCCTCTTCTGGCGGCATCGTCTCTCCTTGCGGCTTCCGCCATTACCCAAAGAGAAATTACGGCAGCCAGCGAAGTTATTAAACGATTCACTGATTCGGAAGGGCCCAGGCTCCGGATCGGCGGGATCGACTCTGAAAACGGAAATCCCGTCTATGCGACAAAGACAACCGAGGAAGGCCTTACCATCTCAGGCAGCAGCGGTGTCGCCATCTGCAAAGGATTCTACGACTACGTCAAATCCCAGGGAGCCGGCATTTCCAGTTGGACGGGTAAAAGATTCGAACTCCCCATCCTGCCGGAACTCACCGGCAAAGAAACCAAAGTGGTTTCTCCTGTAAAATACCACTACTATTTCAATGTCGTCACCTACGGTTATACCATGCCCTATTGGGACTGGCCCCGGTGGGAAAAGGAAATCGACTGGATGGCCTTGCACGGTATCGATATGCCACTGGCTCTCGTCGCCCACGAAGCCATCACCGCCCGGGTGTTCAAAAAACTGGGGCTGAGCGACAAGGAAATTTCCGAATATTTTGTCGGTCCGGCCCATCTTCCCTGGATGCGCATGGGAAACATCAGCGGTATCGACGGGCCTCTGCCGGAAGAATGGCATAAGGATCAGGTCGCCCTTCAGCATAAGATCCTTGAACGCATGCGCTCCCTGGGTATGACTCCTATCTGCCCCGGTTTTTCCGGATTTGTCCCGCCTGCTATCAAACGCCTGTATCCGGACATCAAGCTCGTCGAAACCCATTGGGCCGGTTCATTCAAAAATTGGATGCTGTCCCCCGACCAAAAACTGTTTACTAAAATCGGCAAGATGTTCGTCATGGAATGGGAAAAGGAATTCGGTCCCTGCTCCCATTATCTCGTCGACAGCTTCAATGAAATGGATGTCCCCTTCCCCCCGCACGGGACACCGGAACGTTACAAGCTTCTCGCCGATTACGGAGATAAAGTTTACCAGTCCATCAAGGAGGGTTCCCCCAAAGCCGTATGGGTCATGCAAGGCTGGATGTTCGGCTACCAGCGTAACATTTGGGATCCCAAGTCGCTTGAAGCACTCGTCAGCAAAGTGCCGGACGATAAGATGCTGCTGCTCGACCTCGCCGTCGATTACAATAAAAACTTCTGGAACAACGGAACCAACTGGGATTTCTACAAAGGATTCTTCAATAAGGACTGGATCTACAGCGTCATCCCCAATATGGGAGGTAAAACAGGCATGACCGGAGTCCTCGACTTTTACGCCAATGGACATCTGGAAGCTCTCAATTCACCCAACCGAGGCCATCTTGCAGGTATCGGCATGGCTCCGGAAGGCTTCGAAAACAATGAAGTCATCTACGAACTCATGGCTGATGCAGGGTGGTCGGACAAGCCCATCAACCTTGATGCCTGGCTTAAAAACTACGACATCTGCCGATACGGCGATACAGACAAAGCCCTGGACGATTACTGGAAAATCATCCGCCAATCCGTCTACGGCTCTTTTACCGACCATCCGCGTTTCAATTGGCAGTTCCGCCCCGGACGCATCGGCAAAGGTTCCATCAATACCAATCCGGAATTCTACCAGGCCATCGAACGTTTCGCCTCCTGCGCCAACGATTTCAGAGACAGCGATCTGTACGTATCCGACCTGACCGAGCTTACAGCTGCCTATCTTGGAGGGAAAATCGAACTCCTGATCCAGGCTAGCGAAATGGCCATGCAAGACGACAACATGGATCAAGCCAAACGGTATGAACAGGAAATCGAAGCCCTCATGAGCGGCATGGACCGCCTGCTCGCCTCCCATCCCATCCATCGCCTCGATGTCTGGCTCAATTATGCCCGGAAGCACGGCTCATCCCAGGAGCTTAAGGACTACTACGAAAAAAACGCCCGCCGTCTGGTCACAATCTGGGGACCTCCCATTGATGATTATGCAGCTAAAATATGGTCCGGTTTGATCCGGGACTATTATCTACCCCGCCGCAAAGAATATCTGAAAGCGAAATTCAATCCATCCGTCAAAATCGACCTTCCGGCCTGGGAACGTGACTGGGTAGAAAAAAACCGAGGGGTATCGCCTGTTTCTCCCTTTGGAGACCCTGTCGCCGCAGCCCGGGAATTGATCGCACGAGCCGCCAAAGTCTCTCCCGATATCATCAAACAGCCGGAAGGAATCCTGATCGGAACCTGGAATCCCGAAACCGTCGGTACGGAGTGGAAGGAATTGTCATGGTCTGTCTCTCCATCCGCGCTGAAGCAAGCCAAAGCCCTTCGCTTTTCATACACGAAAGGCACCAATAAACTCGAAATCAGCCATGTAAGGATAGAAATGGACGGCAACACCGTCGCTGACATCCAACAAAATGGAACAACGGGAATTGAAAATATCAATAATGTCTATCGGTTCCGTATCCCGCAGGATGCCCAGGGCAACAACTCATGCCGCATCATTGCCCGTGTCCGCTCCGACGGACAAGCAGATTCTCGCGGTAATGTTGAACTTATACCTATTTCCCAATAACCGGGAAGATAGATTATACAACCCAAATACCAATTCGCGAAGTATATTCTCGGAGATTTTCCCGAAAAACGAAATTTCTCCTTGCCCCCGACAACTCTTTATTGTATCAATAACACTATGCATTTATCTTTTATGATCAAAAGTATCGTCTGCATTCTTGGCGTGGCCATTTCCTCCATTGCTCTGGCCAATAACAATCAGGCAGCTTCCACTTCAACCATGAATAACTCAACCCAAACTACAGAAAACAAGGCTCCGTTCCAAAAGAAATATACCAATAAGGATTTCTATGACGAACAGGGCAACTTCAAACAGGATGTAGCCCGCAAGGCTTTCTACGAAATGTTCGAACATTACGGAATCCCCGTCACACCACTGATGGAAAAGGATATCTGGTTTACCGACTTCGGTCTCGGTGACTTTGAAAACGTCGGTATGGGCGGTATTTTCTGGGTTAACGACAAGGAACACAGCTATTTCGCCCACGAAATCTATCTGCTGCCGGGACAAATGATCCCCGAACACAAGCATGTCAAGACATCCATGCCTGCCAAATTCGAATCATGGATGGTACAAAAGGGAGACTGCTACAACTTCTCCGAAGTCGGAGAACCGACACCAGATGCCCCGGCTATCCCCGAATCTCAGCGTGCAACCACTATTTCCAAGAATTTCATCCACCAAAAGGCAGGTGAATTGGTTCATTTGAAGAAAATCGAAACATGGCATTTCCTGTATGCCGGACCTCATGGTGCTGTCGTTTCCGAATACGCCTGCTACCACGACAATGACGGGTTGCGTTTCTCCAACAAAAAAGCCAGCCTGTAACCCAAAAGTATAACCGGAAAACGTCTCCATACCATGAGAACTATCAACCATTTCGGAGTTCCGACCACCACCCCCCAGCCGGGAGAAGTTTACAACGAAGGATTAAGCGTCCACCTCACGGATCCCACGCAAAGCCCGAATAAAATCGAATACCTTCGTTTTGAACCCGGCAGTTGCATGTGCGAGCTGATTCAGACAGTACCGCACATCGCCTATGAGGTAGATTCCCTGGAAGAAGAACTCAAGGGAGCTACCGTTTTATTCCCCCCGACAGCCTGCAGCGATACCCTCACCATCGCCTTTATCGAAGAAGAAGGCATCCCGTTGGAACTGATGGAATTCGCCAAACACTAATACACTAATACCAAACTCTTTCCTTATTGAATCCTATGGTTTACAAATTTATCAATGCCCCGGAAGATATCACCCGGGAAGTCCTCGAAGGCTACATTGCAGCCTATCCCGACCAGGTAGCTCTGGCCGAAGAAAACATCGTCGTCCGAGCCACCCCCAAAAGCCAGGACAAAGTCGCTATCGTCACCCTCGGCGGTTCCGGTCACGAACCTGCCCTGAGCGGCTTCGTCGGAGAAGGCATGCTGGACTGTTCCGTCGTCGGGGATATCTTTGCCGCTCCCGGTGCTCAGCGTCTCTTCAAAGCGCTTCAATTGTTCAAGCGCGATGCGGGGATTTTATTGGTTGTTCTCAACCATTCCGGAGACGTCATGAGCGCCAATATGGCTGTCCAACTGGCGGAAAGAGCCGGGATCAAAGTAAAAACAATCCTTACCCACGACGATATCAGCGCAGGTCTGGACGCCCCCGACGACGATCGCCGGGGCCTCGCCGGGTGCGTACCGCTCTACAAAGTCGTTGGCGCAGCTGCCGAAGATGGTAAATCCCTGGAGGAAATTCTGGAAATCGGAGAACGTTTCAACCAAGGTATCGCAACGATTGCCGTTGCCATGCGTAGTTGTACGCATCCCCAGAACGGAGCCGTCATTGCCGAACTCCCTGAAGGGGAAATCGAAATCGGCATGGGGCAGCACGGCGAAGGAGGAGGCGGTCGCCAGCAATTCTCCAGTGCCGACAATGTCGCCACCCAAATGATCGAGCTTCTGATCAAGAAAATCAAACCGCAAGCCGGTGACAAAGTCGCTCTCTATATTAACGGAGTAGGAGCCACGACCCACATGGAATTGAGCATCGTGTTCCGCAAAGCCTCACAAATCCTCAAAGAGCGGGGCATGATTATCGCGGATTCCCGCATCGCGGAAATCCTTACCGTCCAGGAACAGGCAGGCTTCCAAATGATCCTCGCCAAATTGGATGACGATCACGCAGATCTACTCAAAAACAAAGCCTCCCATGCTCCCTATTGGACTGTCATCGGCAAATAACATGTAACCCTTGCCGTCCTTTGTCCGAAACGTCTGCCGACCTCCCGGACAAAGGCGGTTTTTCTTATGGATACGCTTACGATTCAAGACTTCAAAAAAATGCTCCAGGCTGCTCTTGAGGCAGTCAGGGCGCGGGAACAGGAATTCTCCGAACTCGATGCCGTCACAGGAGACGGCGACCATGGAACAGCCATCGTACAAGCCATGACATCCGTGGTGGAAGCCGCAGGCCCGGCTCAGGAATTCAAGCAAATGTTCAATGACATTAGTTTCAACATCATGCTGCAAACGAGCGGTTCCACCAGTACTCTCCTCGGTGGGTTCTTCCTAGGGCTTGCCGATCATTCTTCAGGAGAATCCATGACGGCGGATCAAGTCAAACAGGCATTTATGGGCGCTCTTGACGGCGTCAAAAAACAGACCAAGGCAACTGTCGGAGACAAAACGATGATGGATGCCCTCCAGCCTGCCGTCAATGCTATCGCAGCCTCAACTTCCGGCAACATTGCCGAAATCATGCAAGAGGGCGCGGCTGCAGCCATTCAGGGGGCAAAAGCCACAATCAACATGAAGGCCAACTTTGGACGAGCCAGAAACTATGGGGAAAAATCCATCGGGTTCATGGACTCCGGAGCTTCTTCCTGGTCCTGCATGTTCAATGCCTTCGCACAGGCCCTTCAATAATTTTCACACACCACCAAATCCTACTTACACCAAACATTATGGCTGACTTAGACGACCTTAGAGAAGGGAGCCGCTTCGGAATCGGCGTCCCTACTGCAAAGCAAGCCCCCTTTTATGTCAAAGGCGCGGAAAATCTCTCCTGGGGGATGAAGCACAGAATGAGCCGCATCTTCAACCCGCAATCCGGCAGAGCCGTCATGCTGGCATTTGACCACGGATTCATCATGGGGCCTACTTCCGGAGTAGAACGGATCGACCTCAATATAGCCCCTCTGATGCAGTATGCCGACTGCCTCATGTGTTCACGGGGAATCCTCCAATCCAGCGTCCCTCCGAGCCTTGACAAACCTATCTGCCTCCGATCCGATGCGGGGTCCAGCATCCTGACTCAACTTAACGACAATGTCATCATCGATATTGAAGATGCCATCCGCATGGATGTCTCCGCCATGGCGGTCATGGTCTCCATGGGAGATCCTTCCACAGAAGCCAAAACCATATCAAACCTGTACCGCATGGCTGATCTCGGCAGTAAATATGGCATTCCCGTCATGGGGGTGACGGCTGTCGGCAAGGACATGGCCCGTGACTCCCGCTACTTCGGTCTTGCGTCCCGCATTTGTGCCGAAAACGGAGCCAACATCGTCAAAACCTACTATTGTGACGGCTTCGCCAATGTCGTGGCCGCTACTCCAGTTCCTATCGTCATTGCCGGAGGCAAGAAACTCCCGGAACGGGAAGCCCTCGAACTTTGCTACAAGGCCATCAATGACGGTGCCGCCGGCGTCGACATGGGACGCAATGTCTTCCAAAGCGAATGCCCGGTAGCCATGATCCAGGCCGTCAGTGCCCTTCTCCACCAAAACCTTAGCGTCGACGAGGCCATGGAGATATACAACGATCTCAGCAACAGCGATCAATAAAAAAACAAAAAACAATTAAAGAGGGGAAGCGGCATCAATCCGCTTCCCCTCTTTAATGTCATGAAATTCCAGGCTTTTGAATTGGCTATTGAATTTTCCTCGGCATGGCCTAGACTCTGTCCTGTTTACAAGATCAGCCCCGGCAATCCCGCATTGTTAAAGGCCTTGTCATGTGAATGACCCGCCATCCGCCATCGCTTCTGAAAAAAGCTATCGCGCCATTCGGTCAAAATATCTATTTTCACTTATTCCACCAAGATTATGTCTGAAGATTGGTCCATATCCCCCCCTCTTCCCAATAAGGTTTTCCCTTGGGAACAATACAATCCTGTCACTAGGGAAGAAGTAGAAGCTTTCTTCCACAGCCCGGAAATCGAAGTCATCAAAGAACGCATGTGCGACATCGGACGCCGCATGTGGGCTCGGGAATACGTCGACGGCAACGGAGGCAATATTTCCGTACGCGTCGCCCACAACCTCGTTCTCTGCACTCCGACATTGTGCTCCAAAGGCTTCATGAAGCCGGAAGACATTTGCCTGGTTGACATGGAAGGAAGGCAAAAAGCAGGTATTCGCCCTGCTACCAGCGAAGTAAAAACCCACCTCGCCATGATGAAGGAAATCGGCTGTAATTCCTGTATCCACGCCCATCCGCCACATTGCAATGCCTTCCTAATCGCCGGGATCGTTCCCCCGTCCGGCATCAATTCCGAAGCAGACATTTTCCTCGGTCACATTGCCTTGGCTCCCTACGGTACACCCGGTTCGCCAACGACGGCGGCGGCAGTTGCCAAGGCAGCTAGAAAATCCGATGTTGTCTTCATGGAAAATCACGGCGTGATCACAGGCGCCCGCCATGCCGAAGAAGCCCACTGGTTTATGGAAAATGCGGATGCCTACTGCCGCATCATTCTTTTGGCAGCAGGTCATAAAGAACCCCTCAAGCAAATCGGGGAAGAAGGCATGAAAGGCCTCATCGAAATCCGTAAAAACATCGGCTACAAAGTCGATGAAAACCAGCCGCTTTACAATACGGATACCTTCGCCGGATACAAGCTCGGCAAATCGGGCAACTAATCCATCAGCAATCCTCTCACAACCGCCTCTCTTATCGAGAGAGGCGGTTTTTTGTTTTCCGAGCCGACAATTGCCTAAAAACCACATTTTTTTATTGATACGGCATCCAATGCATTGTCTCATAGTACCCTATCCTTTCTTCATCATGTCCGTCTCTTCTCCTAACTCCCCGACCATTCACTCGAATGACAACTCCCACAAACCAATCGGAACGCTATCACTCCTTCTCGTGATTTTATCAGCCATTGTGATCGCCCTTTACACCCCGGACATCATAAGCGAAAGCAAAGTCATAGACGCTCTTGATATCGTCCAGCAGCAAAATAACTTCATCAATGGTCAATCAACCCAGGAAATTGCAGAAGATACCTTGATGCAATCTATTGACATTCTGCAGCACTTGGATGAACCCGAGATTTCAGGATTGATACAAACCGGAATCCTCCTTGTTTACCGTCTCGTTTTCTTCATCTGGATTTGGAGAAGTGCCTCCAACGCTATCCGCCATGCCTCCGGAAAAGTCGACTTCACGAGAGCTCAGAGTGTTTACTACTTCTTCATTCCTTTCATTAACTTGTGGAAACCCTACATGTGCGTCAAGCGCATCTGGAATCTCAGTAAAAATTCCGAAATATCCAGGATGAAAACAGGGTCATTGTTCATCCTGGCCTGGTGGGGTGCCGAGATCGCCAGTCAAACAGCCAGTATAAGAGATTTCCAGTTTGCATTGAAAATCAACAGCATGGCTGATCCTTCCATCCATATCATTAAAAATTATTATATGAACATGTATATCAGCGATCTCCTCCTGATTACCTCTATTTTGTTCACCTTGGGCCTGATTTATGGCATCTATTCCTCCCAGAAAAAATGGATTATGAGTGGAATGTCCGCTTTCAGATTGCATGAAGAGAAACGCCTCTATCTTCTCTCCAACGATAAGAAAGAATCGTGAGCAAAGACAGTTTTTCCCCTGTCTAACCATCGGAGCAGTCGAAATGACCTGTGTACAGTGTAGTTTCCTTGAATTCGCGGGAAAATCGACTTCATTAAGGATATTCTAATTTTTAATTAGAATAATTATTGATTAATCTCGAGAAACAGCCATACTATCATCCATGGATGAAGAAAAAAAATTGACGACGGCTGCCGGAGTTCCCGTAACCGACAATGAAAACTCGCTCACAGCCGGGCCTCGCGGTCCAATGCTGCTTCAGGATATCTGGTTCCTTGAAAAACTTGGACATTTTGACCGCGAGGTCATTCCGGAACGCCGCATGCACGCCAAAGGTTCCGGAGCATTTGGCACCTTTACTGTAACCCATGACATTACGAAATACACGCGTGCCGCCCTGTTTTCGGAAATCGGCAAGAAAACGGATTTGCTCATCCGTTTCTCAACCGTCGCCGGAGAACGCGGAGCAGCCGATGCCGAACGTGATATCCGCGGGTTTGCCATCAAATTTTACACGGAACAAGGCAATTGGGATCTCGTCGGCAACAACACTCCTGTCTTCTTTCTGCGAGATCCTCTCAAATTCCCGGATCTCAACCATGCCGTCAAGCGGGACCCTCGCACAAATATGCGGAGCGCAAAAAACAACTGGGACTTCTGGACATCCCTCCCAGAAGCCTTCCACCAGGTGACTATCGTCATGAGCGACCGTGGGATTCCCGCTTCATACCGCCACATGCACGGCTTCGGAAGCCATACGTTCAGCATGGTTAATGCGGACAACAAGCGAGTATGGGTCAAATTCCATCTGAAAACCCAGCAAGGCATCAAGAATCTAACAGATGCCGAAGCGGAAGCTATCATCGCCAAAGATCGCGAAAGTAACCAGCGCGACCTCTATGAAAGTATCGAACGGGGAGATTTTCCGAAGTGGACTCTGTACATTCAGGTCATGACGGAGGAAGAAGCGCACAACTTCCCCTTCAACCCGTTTGACCTGACAAAAGTGTGGCCGCACAAGGACTATCCGTTGATCGAAGTCGGCGAACTGGAACTCAACCGTAACCCGGACAACTACTTCGCCCAGATTGAGCAAGCGGCATTCAATCCGGCCAATATCGTGCCAGGTATCGGATTCTCCCCAGACAAGATGCTTCAAGGTCGTCTCTTCTCTTATGGCGATGCCCAGAGGTACCGGCTGGGAGTCAATCACCACCTCATCCCCGTCAATGCTCCGAAATGCCCGTACCACAGTTACCACCGCGACGGACAAATGCGCGTGGACGACAACGCAGGCAGCACCATCGCCTATGAACCCAACAGCTTCGGACAGTGGCAGGATCAACCGGAGTTCCGCGAACCGCCGCTTGAACTTCAGGGAGCTGCCGACCATTGGGAATACCAGAACGACAACGCCGATTATTATGCCCAACCACGCGATCTGTTCCGACTCATGACTCCCGAACAAAAAGAAGCTCTGTTCGGCAATACGGCTCGTGCCATGGACGGAGTACCGGACTTCATCAAAGATCGCCATATTGCTCATTGCATGCTCTGCGATCCTGAGTACGGAACCGGCGTAGCCCAGGCTCTGGGGCGTCCTATTCCCAAGGTCTGATCTCAAAAAATTCGATAAATATTCCTCCGCCTTCACGAGAGGTATCTCTACCAAGCCGCAGAAATCTGCGGCTTTTTTTTGTTCTCCTACAAAAAAATTCCCTTTCCGTGTATGAAATGTAACATGCCAAACGTATATTGTACGAAAAACATTGTGATCATGAATCTTTCCAATCATTTTCCCCCATTCAGCATTTGGTGTTGTTCCATACTTGCGATCACAGGCATTGCTCATGCCGGAAACCTCCAACCGTGGATCGCGGATCTCTCGTCCATCCAGCCCCCCAAGGAAGCCCAAGACAATAAATCCCCGTGGGTACAGGAACTCTGGAAAAAAACGGCCCAATTCATCAACGCCTCACAAAATCCGTCAGTTTCCGACGATTGTGGCAATGCCATGGTCATGCTGGAACCCGTCTGGAAATGCTGGCCCGATGGACAAGCCGCCGGCAAGAAACTTGCACAAATCCTTCAATTGCCCGAACAGGAAATCGGTGTCGTCGCCTCTTGGGACGACCTGATGAAGCATGAGGAAGCCATTTCGCAAGCAATCCAACTCCGCCGGCTGCAAAAACTCGCGTCCAATTATGATACGGTCGCAATCGAACGCGCTATCAACCAGCTTTCGGAACGTTTCCCGGACACATACAAGAACGGTCCACAATTCCTGGCAGAGTTGAAAGCCCTTCAGGAAAAGCTTGGCAACATCGACGAATGGGTCAAAAAAGCCCGTTTTGCCGATTCCAAAACCCTGCAACAGCTGGTTGACTTACGCCGTAAGGCCTTGATCGAAGCCAATCCCGACAGCCAATTCATCAAAAACTGGCTTACCGTCCGCCGCTACAATCCGCACGGAGGCCGCAGCAACAGGAATGATGACCGGCCCGCCAACTGGCAGGGAGATACCAGCATGCCTCATTCGGGCAAAACCTACATGAGCGAAATCGTCGGTTTCCAAGGAACCGGCTCACCCAGTCCTGCGGCAACCTTGCGTAAGGACGATCGCTGGATGGGGCATCTTGAACTGGATTTCACAGGTTCCAAACTCATGTTCACGGGAAACCGTTTCGACAAGCAGGACAACAAACGCCCCTGGGATGTCTACGAACTGGATTTGAAGTCCAGGGAAGCGACATCCCTGACCTCTCATATGCCGGATGATACGGACAGTTACAACTCCTGTTACCTGCCGGACGGACGTGTCCTTTTCGTCAACACTTCCGGCATGCAGGGTGTTCCCTGTGTCTCCGGCAGCGACTATGTCGGCAACCTTCACCTTCTGGACAGAAAAAACAACTCGACGCGACGCCTCACCTTCGACCAGGACAACAACTGGTATCCCAGCGTACTGGCAGACGGACGAGTCATGTTCCTCCGATGGGAATATACGGAAAGCGCTCACTACTTCAGCCGGGTCCTGATGCACATGAATCCGGACGGCAGCGACCAGAAGGAATACTACGGTTCCAACTCCTATTGGCCCAACAGCTTGTTCAATGCCCGCCCCCTCCCGGACAATCCCGGCATGTTCGTCGGTATCGTCAGCGGACACCACGGCGTGAAAAAACTGGGTGAAATGGTCGTCTTCGACGTCAATCAGGGACGCACGGAAGTCGAAGGGGCTATCCAGAAGATCCCCGGCTTCGGGAAAAAAGTGAAAGACGTCATCAAAGACCAGCTCGTCAACGATATCAAGACCCCTTACTTCGCCGAACCCTACCCCTTGAGCCGTACCTCCTACCTCGCAGTCGCCGCCAATGGGCACGGAGATCCCGTCACGAATGTCGTCTGGTGTGATATTTATGACAACATCATCCCCTTGACCGCTACGGACTACTTCATCTATGCCGATCCGACGCCTCTGAAGCCCCGTAGAAAACCTCCCATCATCCATGACCGTGTAGATCCCACTAAAACAACCGCCAACGTGTATATCACGGACGTTCATCGCGGGAGGGCCATGGAGGGAGTTCCCAAAGGAGAAGGTAAAACCATCCGCGTCTTCACATCGGAATACAGCCCGCGCAATACCGGCAGCCACTATGCCATGGGCATGGAAAGCAACTGGGACGTCAAAGTTCTGTACGGTACGGCCCCGGTCAACCCGGACGGTTCCGCCCTATTCACCGTTCCGGCCAACCAGCCGGTCACATTGCAGGTGCTGGACGGACAAGGGCGGGCCTTGGCATTGATGCGCAGCTGGTTCTCGGCCATGCCCGGAGAAACCCTCAGTTGCATCGGATGCCATGAAACGCAGAACGAAGCTCCGCCGCGCGGTATGGTTATGGCATCCCGACAAGCACCTGCAGCGCTCACGCCATGGTATGGGCCGACGCGCACGTTTACCTTCCTTAACGAAATACAGCCTATCCTGGATCGCAACTGCATTTCCTGCCACAACAAGGAATCCCACGATAAGCTCAGCATCCCCGACTTTGCTACGCTGGATCCCGTCAAGGGAGCTCCGGCCCCGGGCAATGTTTCCTACTGGTCACTGCACCCATACGTGCGACGCAACGGACCGGAAGGCAATTACCTCGGCCTGAAAGCCACGGAATTCTTCGCCGACACGTCGGAACTCTACCAGATACTCAAGAAAGGTCATCACGGCGTCAACCTCACCAAGTCTGACTGGGATCATCTGATCACCTGGATGGACATGAATACCCCTTACCGTGGCGATTGGCCCGGCAAGCGCAACGAACAATTACTGCAGCGCCGGTACGATCTTCACAAGCTCTACTCCGGGGCCGTCCGAGACTATGTTACCATGGTAGACAGCATGTATAAGCGTGAAGTCAATCCTCCTGCGATCATCCCGGACATGCCCCAGGCTACACCTGCCGCCGAAGCAGCACCGGCACAAGCCATCGCCGAACCGGAATCCACTTCAATCAGCCTCGGGGACTCCGTCTCCATTAAACTGCGCCGCATCCCGGCCGGTAGCTTCACCATGGGATGCGATACCGAAACTCCGTCGGAAAAACCCGCTGGTCCGGTCACCATCTCCAAGCCATTCTGGATGGCGGAAACGGAAATCACCCTGGAGCAATACCGCCAATTCGACCCGTCTTATGAAAACGGATGGTACGATATGCACTACAAGGACCAGGTGCGCCCAGGATACAACATGGACACCAACCAGAAGTTCCCCGTCATCCGTGTCTCATGGGAAAAAGCCATGGAGTTCTGCAAATGGCTCTCCCAGAAAACCGGGAAAAAAGTAACCCTGCCGACGGAAGCCCAGTGGGAATACGCCGCCCGCGGAGGAACCCAAACGCCATTCTATTTCGGTTCCAAAGATGCGGACTTCTCCTCCTACGCCAACCTGGGCGACATCTCGCTTAAACAACTCGCCGTCCAGGGCGTAGACCCGAAACCCATTCGCAATCCAAACCGATTCTGGGACTTTGTACCTCGAGATGAAAAATACAACGACGGCAACCTCCACCTGGCTCCCGTCGCCTCGTACAAGCCGAATGCCTTCAAACTTTACGACATGATCGGTAACGTCGCCGAATGGACACGCTCCGAATACCGCCCGTACCCGTGGAACGAAGCAGATGGCCGCAACGATACCAAGGATATCCACGCCCCCCGGACCGTCCGCGGCGGCTCCTGGTACGAACGCCCGCGCCGCGCCACATCATCCTGGCGCTGGGGTTATCCCGGCTGGCGTCCCGTATACAACGTCGGGTTCCGCATTATCATCGAAGACTAAGGAATATTCTACCCGTTCCAGTCCGTGAAACGTAGCACCATCAGCATCCTTCTTCTACTGGCCGGTTTCTCCTCATGGAGTTGCCGGGCGGAAGAAACGGCCAGGCAATTCCTGCTGTCCGGATGCGGATTCGGAAAAATCGTTATCGTCGACGATCAATGCCGCGAAAAATGGAACTGGCCCATTCCGGATGAAGTATCCGACTCCGTCATGCTGGAAAATGGCAACATCCTCCATTCCAGCAAGGCGGGATTCATCCGGGAAATTCAACCCGATTTTGCTTCAGGCAAAGGAGGTAAAATTATCTGGGAATGGTCACCGCCCCTTCTCAATGGCAAAAAGGGAGAAATCCACACCTGCCAGCCCCTGCCCGGAGGAAAAATCCTGGTCGGGGAAAGCCATGACGGCATTTCCTTCATCCGGGAAATCGACCGCAAGACAGGCGACATCGTCAAATCCGCCGAATTAAAAAATCTTGGCGGAAAACATTCTACCTTCCGTCAGATCCGTAAAACGCCCACTGGAACCTACCTCATCACCAGGCAGATCCAGGACGGTAAAGTCATGGAGGTAGATGCCACCGGCAAAGTCATCCGTACATTCCCGGAAGGGGGATTTACCGCCGTCAGACTCCCCAACGGCAACACTCTCATTGCAGGAGGAAGCGCCCACCGCATTATCGAAGTCAACCCTGCCAACGATATCGTCTGGGAAATCGGGAAAAACGATCTTCCGGACGTAACCATCGGCCTCGCCACCGGACTCCAACGTCTCCCCAACGGCAACACTGTCATCACCAACTGGGGGGGACACGGAGGAGCCAAAGGGCCGGCAGTCCTGGAAGTAACCCCGGACAAAAAAATTATCTGGAAAAGTACTCCTTCCATCGCCGCCCGTATTTCCTCTGTCCAAGTATTGGATAAAAACATTCTCACCCAGCAACCCGTACGATAGGAGCATACCATGAAACTGTCTTCACTTCTTCTCGCCGGCATTCTGATCAGTCAAGCTTTCGGAGCCGGTTCCGCCACCCCTGTCGCCCTGCAGCCCTACAAGGGCGGTATTGCCATCGCCAACAGGGATTCTAAAAATCTGGTCTTCCTTGATCCCTCCACCAACACCATCCGGCAAGGGATTACCCTCTCCGCTCCCCCCAACGGATTCTGCCTGGATGGAGACACGGCCTATATCTCCATGGGAGGACCGGCCGGCAAAGTTGCCATCATTGATTTGAAAGAAGGTAAAATTCTGGGGGACATAGCCGTCGGTCACACCCCCATGTCCCCGGTCAAGCACGAAAAAACCTTGTATGTTCCCAACCGCTTCAGCAGTACGATTTCCGTTATCGACCTCGACAAAAAAGAAGTCGTCAAAACCCTGACCGTCCCCCGCGAACCAGTAGCTCTTGCCATCTCACCGGACGGGAAAACCCTCTGGGCCGCCAACCACCTTCCCGCAGGCCCGGCAGACGGAGATTTCACCGCAGCGGAGCTCACCCGGTTTGAAGGTAATAAAGTTACCCATTTCCCCCTCGATAACGGTTCTCAGGGCGTCCGCGGCATGGCAATGAGCCCCGATGGAAAATACCTGGCCATCACCCATATTCTCAGCCGTTACCAAGTACCCACCACCCAGCTGGACCGCGGATGGATGAATACCAATGCCGTCACCATTTTCGATACCTCCCGGCCGGAACACCACCACGCCATCCTGCTGGACGACACCAACCAGGGAGCCGCCAATCCATGGGGAGTTCAATTCACCCCGGATGGGAAAAAACTCATCACCACACACGCCGGTACCCATGAAGCCAGTATCATCGACTTCCCCGGCCTGGTTTCAAAAATCGCCGGTTTGAAAGAAGGAGAAAAAACATCGGAAAGCCTCGGCTTCCTCAACGGCATCCGTACCCGCCACCGCCTCCCCCTCAACGGCCCCAGATCCCTGGCAACGGACGGTACCAATCTCTACTCCGCCGGTTACTTCTCCGACAATGTCGTCACTCTGCCTTTGAAGGAATACGCCGAACCCCGCGAAGTCAAACTCCCCGATGCCGGAGACACATCCCGGGAACGCCTCGGCGAACAATACTTCAACGATGCCACTCTTTGCTTCCAGGAATGGCAGAGCTGTGCATCATGCCACCCGGACGCCCGTGTAGACGGCCTCGACTGGGACTTGCTCAACGATGGCATGGGCAACCCGAAGAATACGCGTAGTATGTTCATTTCCCACAGGACAAGCCCCGTCATGTCCCTGGGGGTCCGGGCATCCGCCGAAGTAGCCGTCAATTCCGGATTCATCCACATCCAGTTCATCAACCCGGACAAAGACCATGTGGAATGTGTCAACGAATACCTCCTCAACATGAAGGAACAACCCAGTCCTCTTCTGCTGGCAGACAAGCCCTCCAAAGCACAGACTAAAAAGGAGAACTGCGCCCAATGCCATGCGCCGGGCGTTGAAAGAGGCTCTCTGTCCGATTCCGCCAGGCGCGGCAAAGACGTCTTCAAATCCGCCGGATGTATCCAGTGCCACCCCCACCCGTATTTCACCACCAAGCAACTTGTTGCAACAGGTACCACCAAAGGATTGGACGAAGGTAAAAAAGTACTCGTCCCCTCCCTGGTCGAAGTCTGGCGCACCGCCCCCTACATGCACGACGGTCGCACCACATCCATCAAGGAAGTCATTACCAAGTACAACAAGGGAGACATACGCGGCACGACAAGCAACCTGACGGAACAACAAATTAACGATCTCGTCGATTATGTTCGTTCTCTCTGAATCATCTATCCGCCATCTTTCCTCTCCTAACATGAGTACGCTATCCACAGCGCCTTCTGCCTCAGCATGGACAAGTACGGCTTCGACGGACGAACGATTCTATTGCATGACAGCCACTCCCGGCGAGAGTTTCGAAGAAGAAGCTGCACGGTTGCTTGCCGAATACGATGAACGTTGCGGCGGCGATAAGAACGAGCTCCTTCTCCGCTTCCACTTGAGTGATGCCACCCGGCAAACAAGCCTCCTCAAGCAACTCCTCGGCAATCGTCGGTCCTACGTCACTTGCATCGGACAAGCGCCCGCCAACGGAGCCAAAATAGCCTTGGAAGCATGGCATATCGATGGATCTTCCGACAAACAAATCTATCGGGATGAACAAGGCTCGCTTCTCATGGTCAAATGGCAGCACTATACTATGTTGCTCACAGGCAAAACCTCTCTCCGTTCCCAGGGAAGCCATGACCAAACCCATGAAGAATTCGCCTGGCTCGACTCCGTAGCCGCCCGCTTCCATACCCCCGTATCCGACCTCATCCACCGTACGTGGATCTACTGCCGCGATGTGGACAACAACTACGCCGGACTCGTCAACGGACGTAACGAAACATTCTCCCGCTACGGGTTGACCAAAGACACCCATTTTATCGCCAGCACCGGCATCGAAGGTCAAAGCGAACATCCGGCCCGTCTCATTCACATGGACAGCTGGGGACAAATCGGTCATGTTCCCACGCAAGTCGAATACATGGAAGCGTTGGATCACCTTTCCCCTACCCATTTGTACAATGTCGCCTTCGAACGCGGCACCAGAATAATCTACGGAGACCGCTCCCGCTACTTCATCTCGGGCACTGCCAGTATCGATGCCGCCGGCGAAATCGTTCATCCCGGCGATGTGAATCTCCAAACCATCCGGACACTGGAAAACATTCAAGCCCTCATGACAAACCACCAAGGAAGACTGGAAGATCTCAAACAGGCAACCGTCTACCTTCGCGACTGGGCGGACGCCGGAATCGTCAGTAAAATCCTGGACAAGTCTCCCCTCGGACAAATCCCACACATCATAGTCAAAGCCCCTGTCTGCCGTCCCGGATGGCTGGTGGAAATCGACGCCATCGCCGTCAACTCAGCAGGTTCCTCCGCCTTTCACCCTCTCATTTAAAGTAAAAAGTCGTCACCTTACGAAAGCTGGACGGACAAGTTCCCATCAAGGCAGTCTGCCCAGATGGGTTCTTTTACTTCTTGACGGATTTTTACCAAGGCCTTATGTAGGTAAGGCAACATTGAGACCGATGAAGATAGATTCTCCGACCTTTATAGCCAAATGGAGCCTGATCCTAGGGCTTATGGTGCCGGTAGCCTCATACTCCGAGACACCTGCCCTCCCTCAGGGATCCGGAAGCATTTTAAGCCAAACAGAACTGCCAGGGCACCCGGAAAGCGTCGCTGAAAAAGATGGCATTTTCTATACGGCATGCATCGGCAAGGAAATGACTCCCACGGTCAAGGATGGCGACGGATTCATTGCAACGATCGATAAGTCCGGCCAAATCATCTCTCCCAATGCTTTCCCCGACGTGAAACTGGATGCCCCCAAGGGAGCTGTCATTGAAGGAGACATTCTCTACGTCACTGACATTGATCGTATCGTCGGCATCGACATCAAAACCGGCAAACAGGTTAAAAACATTGACTTATCCCGGGAAAAAATGGTCTTTCTCAATGATTTGGCAGAAGAAAACGGCATCCTCTATGCCTCGGCCACCGATATCAACAAACTCTTTACCGTTGACCCGGCCTCCGGTAAATATATCGAATTCAGGACCAAACGCCCCCTCTCCAGCCCCAATGGCCTCGTCTGCGACAGGGATATCCTCTATGTCGCCGAATATGCTACTGCCGACGGGAAACCCCAGGGACAAATCAAAGCCGTCAATCTGCAAACAGGTGATGTCTCTACTATCGTCTCTCAACCAGGACAATATGACGGTCTTGCCAAAGAAGACGGTGTCCTTTACTTCAGCGACTGGGAAGCCAACAACAAACCCGGCGCCGTCAAAAAAGTTTCAATGACTGACCCAGGCACCCTACAAAACGCCACGTCGGTTCCAGCCAACGGACCAGCCGACTTCATCATCAAAGACGCTGTCATCTGGCTTCCCTCCATGGTTGACAAACGCATTCTCAGAATTGCCAAATAAAAACATACCCTATCTTCCTCCGGGAACAGAAACGAAGGCAGCCCTTCCTGGTCGCGCCCTCGCTGATTTATCTTAAAGGCTTTTCAGAGTCCTCCGATAATTTCCGATGAAGACCGTCCAATGTTGGTCAGGCAAATGAGTCATCCCTATCACAGATAGGCCGGAGTTCAAATGACTCTTCTCTCATTAATGGATAGATCCGATGAACTCAGCCAATTTGACGTAAATGCGCCGCATTCCGACTTCGTCGCTTTTCCGCAACAATTCCATCGGCTGCCAACAAGCGGCCTCGGCATCATCCGCCGCACAGAGTTCAGGAAGGATTTCCTGTGAAGGAAGGCACAGGAAGCGCAAGTCGAAATGCTCATGAGCCGGCTGTCCGGGTCTTGCAGGGATCACGTGAATATCCAAATCCAGCAGTTCCCACTTCCCGCGGGGATCCAAACCAGTCTCCTCCAGCAATTCCCGGCGGGCGGAAGCCTCAATCGTTGCATCGGAATCCTCCGCATGCCCCCCCGGTTGCAACCAACGCTTCAAATGCCTGTGAAACACCATTGCCACACGCCAGTCAACCGGATTCAACACATACGCACTAGCCGTAAAATGCCCCGGTTCGTAATGAGCACGATTCCAGGCATCCTTCCCTTTTTCCAAAAGAGAGAGCATACGCAACCGTGCAATACTTTCTTCGGGGAAAGGCGATGAATACCCCGTCAGGAGAGATGACAAATGAGCTGTGTCCATAGTTTCCTGAAGTCCGTCTCATGCGGAATAAAAAGGATTTCCATCTTGGGGAAGAGGAGAATCAATCCTCGCTCAAGAATGTTTTCTTCAAGGCCTTCAGTTCCTTGAGCATCCCCGGCAATTTACGGATAGCAGCATACTGGCGGCTGGCATCCTTGAAGGGAACGGCAGGAGTTCCCCAATAAATACTGTTGTCCTCAAGGTCGTTCATGACACCAGACCTGGCAGCCAGCGTAACTTTGTTGCCAATCTTTAAATGTCCGGTAATACCTACCTGTGCGGCGACCGTACAATAGTCACCGAAGACCGTGCTGCCCGCTATGCCGGATTGGGACACGATCACGCAATGTTTGCCAATCTGGACATTATGTCCGATCTGGACAAGATTGTCGATCTTGGTTCCTTCCCCGATTACCGTACGACCAAACCTGGCACGATCTATTGTCGTATTGGCACCGACATCCACATCGTCTCCAAGTTCCACAATACCAACCTGGTCAATGCCTACGTAACGGCCATCCTCTCCCATCAGGAAACCGAATCCGTCCGAGCCGATCACAGCTCCGGGCTGAATCACAACACGGTTACCAAGACGGCAGCGTTCACGAATAGTCACATTGGAATGCAATCGGCAATTTTCACCTAAAACAGCACCATCTCCAATCACACATCCCGGACCGATATCAGAGCCTTTGCCAATCACGACATGCGCACCAATGGTGACATGAGGACCGATTCTCACCATATCGGGATCCAACTGAGCGGAGGAATCCACCACGGCCGTCGGATGAATACCCGGGGTAAAACGGTAGGAACTCGCCTGAAAGTAATTAACAAGCGAGTTGAAAGCCAGGGAGGGGTTTTCCACTTCGACGAGGACAACCCCTTCCGGATACTTCGGCAGGGACGGCGGCACGAGTACAAGTCCGGCCTTCGTCTCCAGAAAATCGTGAAAGTATTTCTCGTTTCCAAGGAAGGAAGCCTCCTCACGGCAGGCTTCCTTCAAAGAAGCGACCCCGGTAATCAGAACACCGGGATCGCCTGAAAGGACAGTTCCCCCCGTTAATGTCACCAATGAGTCAAGATCAAGTTTCATGATTCACGTAGCCGGGGGCTAAACAAATACTTTTTACTTGGCGGGAGCCGGAGCTGGAGCGGCAGCAGCGGGCACCTGAATGTCCACAGAGTCCTTTTCCGGATCAAAGCCGGCAGGAGCAGAAGCGTTGAGTTCCTTTTTCACCTCGGCGGTAATGTCCATGGAAGGATTGGTGTAAAGGAAAACCTTCGTCTGAGCTGCGCTCACAGCACTCTTGTCGAGCACAAGATCGAACTTGCCGGACGTTGCCTTGTCGGTAGCAACCTTGTTGATTTCTTCAATAATAGCCGACATTTTGAGTTGTACGGTTTCGTTGAGGGAACGACTCTTGCGTTCCACGAATTCACGACGGGCTTTCTCCAGAGCAATACCTTCGTTCTGCTTCAACTGAAATTGCTCGCCCAAACTCTGTTTGGCCTTATCACTCAGGGAAGGATCTTCTCCTCGCTTTTTGATGTCCTGCAGTTCCTTTTCAATAGCCTTCACCTTTTCCATGCGGGTGGCGTTTTCGGCTTCGATTTCCTTACGGACATTGTTCACTTCCTTCTGAGCTTCATGCGTCTTATAGTAATCTTTGAAGACCTGCTGAACATCAACAGTGGCAACTTTCAATTCAGCGTGGGCGGCACTTACCATTCCCAAGGCAGCGGCGGCAATCAGAGTAGTATTAAAAAATTTCATAATCTTTCGTATATCTTGACGTGTCGGGCATTTTACACGTACATGGACATTCGTCAATACAAGTCAGGCGTATTTCGTGATTGAACTTTTGTCATCACGGAAGCAACCTGAGCCCATGCAAAGCTATTCGAGTAAGGAAGAATTGCGTGAACAGCTCAACTCTGTTCGACAGGGAAAAAGAATCGTTCTCGTTCCTACGATGGGCGCCCTCCATGAAGGGCACAAGAATCTCCTCGTGGAAGCCAGAAAAATGGCGGGAGAAACAGGCATCGTCGTCGCCAGCATTTTCGTCAACCCAATCCAGTTCGACAATACGAACGACCTGGCTACCTATCCCCGTACTCTCGACAGTGATCTCGCCATTTGCCAAAATGCCGGAGTCGATTACGTTTTCACGCCAACTCCGGAAATCATGTACTCCCCGGACCGCAGTATCGCCATTGAAGAAAACAGTCTCTCCACTAAACTCTGCGGAGCTTCCCGCCCCGGCCACTTCACCGGGGTCTGTACCGTCGTCGCCAAACTCTTCAATATTGTCCAACCAACGGATGCCATCTTCGGTAAAAAGGACTTCCAGCAACTGGCTATCATCCGCCGCATGGTACGCGACCTCGATATTCCGGTTACTATCCACGGTGTGGAAATCGTCCGTGCCGACAACGGACTAGCATTCTCTTCCCGCAATGCCCGCCTAACGCCCGATCAGAAAAAGGCAGCACCGGTTCTCCGCAAGCTCCTCCTCCAGGCCCGTAACGAATACTCCGCAGGGGAATCCCTCGATACCATCCGCCGCAATGCCTTGGAAACAATTGCATCCGTTCCCAACACTCAAGTGGACTACATCGAAATCGTCCACGCAGAAACCATGCAATCCCTCGACAATAACGACCATAGCTCTCCCGCCCTCATGGCATTGGCCGTTTTCTTCGGAGATGTCCGCCTCATTGACAACATTGAGCTTTAATTCTCATCTTCTCCCCGCTATTCTCCCGACGTGATCACCGCCAGGAACCTTCACCGTAGCTATACAATCGGCAAAAAGACGATTGAAGTCCTCCATGGACTGGACATCGACATCTCCCAAGGGGAAAAAGTCTTCCTCTGCGGTCCAAGCGGCGCAGGAAAAACAACCCTCATGTACACCCTGGCCGGACTGGAAACACCCCAGGCCGGACAGGTTGTCATTGCCGGACAGGATATCTACGCGCTTCCCACTACGGCCCGTTCAAGGTTCCGCAACAAGCACATGGGGTTCATCTTCCAAAACTATCTGCTGATGCCGGAGCTGACCGCCATGGAGAACGCCTGTCTCTCGTCCTCCATCAGCGGAAAACAAAATGCCGCCTATGTCGAATCCCTGATGGAACGCGTCGGCCTCGGAGACCGGCTTGATCACCTGCCCGGAGAACTCAGCGGCGGAGAACAACAACGTGTGGCTATCGCCCGCGCCCTCGCCAACAATCCATCCATCATCTTTGCGGATGAACCAACGGGTAATCTCGATTCCCGTAATGGCGACGAAGTCCTAAACCTCCTCTTCAATCTTGCTTCCGAAGACGGCAAAACCCTGGTCATCGTCACCCACGACCACCACATCGCCCAACGGGGAGACCGCATTATTACCATCACTGACGGGCAAATCCTCTCCGAATAAAAATCCAGCAATTCCCCTCTTGTTCGACCATCGCGTCATAAGCCCGCACCGATCTGTCTTCATGTGAAGATTTACTCTGGCTCCCCGGGGAATTCCATGCTAACAGAGTATGACTATGAAAAAGTTCATCGCCATAATGACGGCTCTAGCCGCCTTGATGATCTGTCTGTCGTTTGCCTCAACAGAAGGAAACGGTACAGATACCCAGGAACTCAAGGACGTCCGGGTTATCCTCAATACGACGCAGGGTCAGATCCACCTCGTGGTGTATGCCTCGAAGACGCCGGTCACCGCCGCCAATTTCCTTAATCTTGCGAAACGCGGATACTATAATGGAGTAACGTTCCACCGTGTGATTCCCAACTTTATGATCCAGACGGGGGATCCGTCGGGAACAGGATACGGCACACCCAACTATTCATTCGAGAACGAAATTGTAGAAGGACTGACTCACAATGGGCCCGGCATTCTATCGATGGCCAATACCGGACAACCAAACAGCAACGGTTCTCAATTTTTCATCACTCACCGCGCCACGCCTCATCTGGACGGCAAACATACGGTCTTCGGCCGGGTATTGGCCGGACAGGATGTCGTCAATGCCATCCGGAAAGGCGATAAAATCAAGTCCGTCACCATTGTCGATTCTCCGGAACCTGTTCTGAAAAAAGAAGCCGAACGGGTTCGCGCTTGGAACAAAGCCCTTGACTCACCGGTACAACAGAAACCATAAGAATTTTCAACAAAACGTAACATACTCAACCGTACAACAAACATATTATGAAAACATTGATCAAAAACGCCCGCATCATTTCTCCGGGTATCGACATTGCCGGTGCCTCGGTTGAAACGGAAAACGGTCGAATCGTCCGTATTCTGCAACCCGGAACGGAACTTCCCGTAGCCGACAAGGTCATTGATGCCGAAGGCAAAATGCTTCTTCCCGGCTTCATTGATATCCACAGCCACGGCGCAGGCGGTCACGATACGTGCGACGCCGACTTGGACGGTCTGAAAGTCATTGCCGAGTGCAAGATGAAAGAAGGCGTCACCAGTTGGCTGCCGACAACGCTGACATTGCCGCCGAAGGTGTTGGAAGATGTATGCAAAACAGTAGCGGAATACCGGAAAACGCAGGAGTTCGCCAAAACGCCCGGAGTTCATCTCGAAGGTCCGTTCATCAACCCGAAGTGCTGTGGCGCTCAAAATCCGGCTTATGTGCGCCAGGCAAGCATCGAAGAAGTGGAACATCTGAATTCCATCGCCCCCGTGCTTCTTATCTCTCTAGCTCCTGAAATGCCCGGCGGCGTTGAGTTCATCGCCAAGGCCACGGCCAAGGGCATTCGCTGTTCCGCTGGTCACAGCGCGGCAACCCATGCTGATTTTAAAGCTGCCAAATCTGCGGGACTGGTGCACTTGACTCACTTCTGCAACCAAATGTCGCCGATGCACCACCGGGAAATCGGCCTGGTCGGCTCCGGTTTTCTGGATGAAGAAATCAAAATCGAAATCATTTGTGACAAAATCCATCTCTGCGGGGATATGTTGTCGACCGTGTTCTCCAACAAGAAGCCGGATCAAATGCTCATGATTACCGATTCCCTCGCCTGTTCATGGATGCCCGACGGCCCCGGAGATCTCGGAGGTCTTCCTATCATCGTCAAGGACGGAGTCGCCCGCCTTCAGGAATCCGGCAATCTCGCCGGCAGTACGTTGAAATACGCCTACGGCCTGCGTAATGTGCATGAATTGACAGGACTGCCCCTAAGCGAACTGGTCAAAGCGACCTCTTGGAACCAGGCCCAATCCCTCGGCCTGGAAGGTCTCGGCAAAATTGCTCCCGGATTCCACGCAGACATGGTGTTGCTGAACGACGATTTCAGCACAGCCAAAGTCTTCATCGATGGCGAAGAAAAATTCAGTGCCTAAAAAACACACGATGACCGGAATCGCCGGCAATCGTCTTGATCCCGGAGCAGGAGGACTCTCTTGCTCCGGGATTTTTTCTGAATTTGAGGAAATATCAGGCAAAAGTTCCGAGAACGAAATAAACTTTTCGGAGAAGAAGCGTTGAATATCGGAGGAGGTTTGTGGCAGTATAAAACCGTAAGGATTCACGTTATGTCGATCAAAATTGAAATGCCTCGTTTATCCGACACGATTATGGAAGCTACCGTATCGCGGTGGCTGAAACGTGTCGGAGACAGTGTCGCAGCCGGAGACCACATCGCCGACTTGCAGACAGAATACGCCGATATGGAACTTCTCGTATCCGACAGTGGCGTCCTGACCCAGCTGAGTGTCGAAGAAGGGAGCAAGGTCACTGACGGTCAGCAACTGGCCATGCTTGAAGAGGATGACTTGGTATCTCCCCCCTCCATTACTCCCAGGATGAGCCCGCTGGCGACAGCCATAGTCCGTAAACTCAATCTCGACTGTTCCGGAATAATAGGATCCGGTCCCCACGGCAAAATCATGTCTTGCGACCTTCACGATGCGGCAGAGGCCAGCAAAAAGGACACCATGCCTATCATGAAAAAGGCCTCCGTCAAAATGCGCGTTTCCTCTGTCGTCGTCCGTATGGACGGTTATTATGCCTATTCCTTCCCGGCGGACATGTCACAGCTGGCTGCCATCAGTATGCCCATCGCCGTCCAGTGTGAAAAACTGATGGGATGCCGCTATTCCCTGTTCGACTACGTTGCCCGTGCATCCGTGCGAGCTTGCCTGTCACGTCAAAGCCGCCCGGATGGAGCAATTGATCTGGTCATGGTTATGGACAAGGGAAACCGCGAGATCCCCGTATCCGAGGCAGCAAACAAGACCATTTACCACATCGCCCGTGCCCGCATCGGAGCGGAAGCCGGGGAACCTTCTCCTGCTTCATCGACAACTCCGTCCATCATCCTGGCCGATGCCGGCCTGCCCGTGCCGAATTTGCGGGAAAAACTGGCATCCCATCCGGAAGCTTTCATTGCATTGGGAGGAACACGGCCCAAGACCGGATTTGAAGCGGGCAAGCCAGTCAACAAGTTACTTCTCCCGGTAACGTTATACATCAATTCAACTCTGCTCGACCAGAGTGAAGCCGCAGGTATTGCTTCGGAATTCAAGACTCTCATGGAAAATCCTGTACTTCTGCTCTTCTGATGAGTCCCTTCTTCCCTGCCCTTACCGCCTTGTTCTCTCTCGCTTTCGGGCAGGGAATTACAGCATCGGCTGCTCCCGATTTTACGGAACGTCCCGCATATATTATTCCGGAGCCCAGGGAAATCATCACAGACGACGGCCTCCTCAAAAAACCGTTCCCAATCAAGAACGTTATCGACAAAAGCCTTGATCCCGAAGCATACGAACTCATCATCACTCCCCGGGAAGCCTTTGTCAAATCAAGCACTCCCGCCGGAAGACTGTATGGACACAGTACGCTGGATCAGTTGATCTCCCAATTCGGAGACAAAGGAATCCCCTGCGGTACGATCAAGGACAGTCCCCGCTATCCCTGGCGCGGCCTAATGCTGGATCCCGCCCGCCATTTCATCCCCGTATCCGACATCAGAAAGTTCATTGATGTCATGGCCTATTACAAGTTCAATAGGCTGCATCTGCACCTTACGGACGACCAAGGCTGGAGATTGCCCGTACCCGGGTATCCCAGGTTGAAAACTATTGCCTCGCACCGCGAGGAGACCAATGGCGACGGCAAGCCGCATGGGGGCATGTACACAAAGCAGGAACTCAAGGATTTGGTCAGGTACGCCGCAGCAAAGAATGTGGAGATCATCCCCGAAGTAGATGCTCCGGGGCACAATGTAGCCCTTGCCGCCGCATACCCGGAATTCATCTGTTTTCCGAATCCGAATTTGAAGGTGTTTACCTCGAATGGAGTAACGAAGGAACTGGTTTGTCCCGGCAATCCCGATATTTGGAGATTCTACACAGCCGTCATCAAGGAACTCAAGGATATTTTCCCCTCCCGCTACATTCATCTGGGTGGTGACGAAGCTCCGGAGGACAACTGGATGAAGTGTCCGAAATGCGCTGCATGGCGCAAGGCTGCCGGGATTGCTGAGCCAAAAGACGGAGATAACAACGCGATGAAAACAGCAGCCCGTCAGGAAATGATCCAGTTTTTTTCCCGGCTGACGGATATCGTGAACAAAGCCGGCAAGGAACCTCTTTTCTGGTACGAGCAACCTATCGCCTCTTATCCGAAAGGATCGACGGTTTACACTTGGAGATTGGGATTGACGCCCGACACGGTTGCCCGGACGCGAAAGGAAGGCTTAAAGCTCATCTTTTCTCCTGGAGAACACTGCTATCTCGACTATCCCCAACTCCCCGGAGACTGGCCCAAAAAAGAACCAGCCGGAGGATGGATGCCTACCACAACCCTGGAACAAACCTACAAGCTGGATCCGGGACGCGGGCTTACGGAGGAAGACGCTGCACATATCGTCGGCGTAGAAGCTACCATGTGGGGAGAGTGCATCCCCGATATCAACAAGGCGTTTTACATGGCTTACCCCCGTGCATTGGCACTAAGCGAAGCCGGATGGTCACCAGCCGACGTTCGTTCGTGGGAACGTTTCCAAGGCAAGCTGGACCAACATCGGAATATCATGCAAAAGAAGTGGAACATCTCCTTGGAGCGCCCTGCCAAAAAATAATCCATTTCCCCCAGCCCTTCTCTCAATTCGTCGATTCCGGATTTGTTCCAGGACATTTTTTCAGTATTCAACAGCAATAAGAAAGCCGCCTTGTTACGGGCGGCTTTCCTGCAATCTTCCAGGTGGAAATTGGAAAATCAGGCCTCATCCTGGCGGGATTCGCCTACGCCGGTTTCCTGCAAGTCAGGTTGGCCGGTTTGTTGGTCATCCCTGGCCTGTTCCTGACGTTCATTGGCAGCGCTTACCGTAAGGAGGCGCCCCATGAAAGGCTGGTCATGCAGAACGGTAACGGCACGAACGGCATCGTCCATGAACTGCATCTCCACGAATGCGTAACCTTTGGACTTATGCGTCCGGGGATTGTAAATCACTTCCACGCTGCGAACGGCGCCAATCCCCTTGAAAAGATCCTCCAAATCGGATTCCGTAGCTTCATAGGAGAGGTTGCCAACGTAGAGGCGGGGTACGCTAACGGGCTGGCGGGAGATGGGAGTCCTGCTTTCGCGGGAACGGGCAATGCGAATATTCGTCCTTCCGGTTTTACCTTCGACGAATCTGGAAGGTGTGTCTTTTTTCTTCTGGAACGGCGGTTTGTAAAGACCGACAAATTTCAGAATTTTCTGCCAGAAGGTAAGTTTGACCGGTTTGGGAGCATTGCTGCGGTTGGGCCTGAATCCGCCTTTGCGGTCCCCGCCTCCATGGTATCTACCCTGTCTGTTGTTGCGGCGCTGGGGCCCATGACCCTGGCGTCCTGATGTATAATGTTGAGACATATGGTACTGTTATTATATGTATGATGCGGTAACTGGCATCCGGGCTTATCGATTCCATCCACGGATGCAGAGCTGCGTCCTTGCCCATTTCCGAATGCATTCAACCCAAAAACGCCCAGCCGCGCGAAATCCCTGCGGCAGAGCCTTCCCGAAGGAAGAGTGAGAGTTGTGTCAACAGGCAGTCTGGTATAAGGACAATTTTCTTTCTCACGTTTTGCCGCCAAGGGCAAGCCGACATATCGTCATTGGTGCGCGAACCACCATTTCGTGCTAGCTCCCTTCCCTCCCGGTGTAGCATTTCAGGGGATTTCGTTCCTACTCAAGAAAACAGATCTCCCCCAGAAAGATGCGCTACCGATACTATTTTTCCTGTTCTTCGGTAATATACTCGGCAAAACGGGTCAGGCTATCTTCGCGCCCGAAGAGAATCAGGATGTCATCGGGCTTGAACTCGAGGTCGGGATCGGGCGTTCCGATAACGGGGTTGCGCGGCATGGCCATGACTCCTTCACGATCCTCCGGCACATCACCGCGACGAATAGTCAACAAGTTCAGTTTGAAGCGGGTTCTGAGTTCGACATCGCGCAACTTGCGGCCGATCCAATTTTCAGGAACAGCCATTTCGACGATGGCATGAGACTCGTCCAGAGGCGTTGCACTGAGGAATTGAGGGGACTGAAGCTGACTTGCGAACTGCCGGGCTGTCACTTGCGCCAGATTGATGAATTTGGCGTTCATCTGTTTGAGGATGTGCTCGTGAACATCGCTGAGGGCGCGGGCATAGATCTGCTTGACACCCATTTGCTGAAGGTAAGAAACAACCAAAAGATTCTCCTCGAAGCTGTCTCCAATGGAAACAATAGCCACGGAATCGTCGTCAAACTCCAATTCCTTGAGAGAATTGGGGTTTGTATAGTCCGAAATAATGGCATAGGTCACTTGGTCCTGGACATCTTCCAGACATTCTTCCGTATTGCCTACAGCTACAACATCCATTTTTCGGGCAGCAAGTTCGAGGCAGAGATTCCGGCCAAACTGGCCAAGTCCGATAACAGTGTATTTCATAGGGGATTAATTCAGGTAAGAGGTATTTTAACGGCGGGATAGTGGAAATGCTTGGGTTCGGGAGTGCCGGCCAGAGCCACAAGAAACAGGAATAATCCTGCCCTGCCAACGATCATGTTAATAATAACGATACATTTGGGAATGTCATACAAGGACGATGTCGCCCCCATCGACAAACCCGATGTAGAAAATGCGCTGCATACTTCGAAGAACATATCCAGAGGAGCAACTCCCTCCGGTTGGAACGAGCATGCCAGAACGGTCGAAGCGCCGACCCATGCACCGCACACGGCAATGGTACACAGGCATCGTTCGATCACGGACTGGTCGATTCGCCTCCGGAAAAACTGAACGTACTTACGCCCTTTGACGACGCGAAACACTTCCCCGGCAACTACGGCAACCGTCGTTGTCCTGATTCCCCCGGCGGTCCCTCCAGGGCTACCGCCGATAATCATGAGTGCGCAAATAATCAGGCAACCCGCCGGCATGTAGAACTCCATGTTGGTAATGGCAAAACCTGCGGTACGGGATGAAATGCTATCGAACAGGCAAACCCAAAGACGCTCCGTCCATGTCATTTCCCTTCCCAAATCCGTATTGACCAGAAACAGGGATAAAGTACCGATAAAAACGATGATCGAGGTGGTACAAAGAACAAGTTTGCTGTACGGAGACCATGGGATTTTACGCATGCGAGCCGTACTCTTGCGTTCCTGCAACCATCGTTTGAAATGATACCAAGCCTCCTGGTACAAGGGAAAGCCGAGTCCCCCCATGGTGATCAGGCACAGGATCACCAACTGGCCCAAGCGGCACGCGACAAGTCCGGGAGCACCGAGTCCTCCCGGGAAAGTTGAAAATCCGGCGTTGCAGAAAGCGGAAACCGCATGGAACATGGCATGCCACCAAAGAGGGCTTGATCCCGGATCCACCCCCTGGGTTTTCCATGTGAAATAGAGAAAGAGAGCTCCGGTCGTTTCCAGGAACAGAGTACTGATAACAATGTGACGGACAGATAGGACAGCAGCATTCAAATTGCTTTCGTCAAAGATATTTCGCAGGAGAACGCGATCCCTGAGAGAAACACCCTGCCCGGCGATCATGGCAATAAAATAGGCGAACGTCATGACGCCCAGACCGCCAATCTGAATGAGACACAGGACGAAAATTTGGCCCGTCAGTGTAAATTGTTCGGCAAAATTCACAGATGAAAGCCCCGTCACGCATACGGCACTGGCACTGGTAAACAAAGCGTCCAGATAGGGGATATCTCCATGAGTGGCATTAGGCAACATCAACAGGCCACTCCCGGCAAGGACCGCACAAATGAGAGAGACGACGAATTGCAGAGCCGGAGGCATCACCGGCTTGCCCTGTCGCTTGATCAGCCATTGAAAGACATGCGTCAGAGAAACGAGGGAGGGGATGAGCACCAAGCCAATCGTCGCGACCAGACGGATAACTTCTCCCTGTTTAATTTTTTCAGGAGAAAGAGTATCCTCTCTCACCAAAAGACCGAAGATCACCAAACAACCGATGATTTGAAAAATGAGGAGGCGCAGCGGAGGTCTTCTTTTTTCCTCGCAATAAACGTAAGCCCCGATAATTCCCACCAAGTGGGCGATTGTCGCCAGATTCAGGGCCATGACGATGTTCTCGTACTGAGCCGTCTCCAAAGGCCAGCCCAATTCCCACAAAACGCAGGCAACCATCAATGCCAGCCCGACGAGGGAGGTTCGGCTGAACAGGTTGTATCGTTTCCGTGCTGTGTCCATGACGAAAGGAGGCAGATGCACAGTTTACCCTTTGTTTCGGCGCTAACAAGCGCAATTTGAGCTTCCCCTCACGGCAAAATAGTGGCTACATGGTCTTCGTGCTGGCAAAACGTATCATTCCCTGTCTGGACGTCACGAACGGTCGTGTCGTCAAAGGTACCAATTTCATCAATCTCCGCGACGCCGGTGATCCTGTCGAATGTGCTATGGCCTATGACAGGCAGGAAGCGGATGAACTCGTCTTTCTCGACATCACAGCCTCATCCGACGGACGAGCAACGATGGTCGATGTTGTTCGCAGAACGGCGGACTGCTGTTTCATGCCCCTGACTGTCGGCGGCGGCATTCGGAAGGTTGAGGACATGCGAGAAATGCTTTTGGCCGGAGCCGACAAAGTTTCTCTGAATACGGCAGCCATTAATCGTCCAGATCTCATCAATGAAGGGGCTACGGCGTTCGGCAACCAGTGTATCGTCGTCGCTATTGACGCCAAACGCCTGGCCTCCGGCAAATGGGGAGTGTACACCCACGGCGGGCGCAACTTCGTCGGCCTGGATGCCGTGGAATGGGCACTCGAAGCAGAACGTCGGGGCGCCGGGGAAATCCTGCTGACCAGCATGGATGCCGATGGAGCCAAAGCGGGTTACGATATTGCCCTGACGCGAGCCGTCAGCGAAGCTGTCGGCATACCGGTCATCGCCAGCGGAGGTGCCGGCAACCTGGATCACATGGTCGATGTCCTCACGGAAGGCAAGGCCGATGCTGTCCTGGCAGCCTCAATCTTCCATTTCGGCGAACATACGGTACCGGAAGCCAAGGCCTATTTCACAACGAAGGGCATCCCCGTACGTCCCCTCTGTTAAGCCAACGGAAACATCCGGGCAAACAGGTTTCGGTCCGGATGAATTACACCGCCGCCGAGAGCTTCCTGTTTGTTTCCTCCAAAGGCATCGGATACGTTGGTTTTTTCCAATCTTTTCTTTCAAGCACGTCTTCCCGTTACAATGGAGAAAGATTCATCGCAGAGAGTACGTATTCCTGTCCGTGATCAAGAAACTCTTCATTTTATCCTCTCTGTCCCTGCTGGGGCCCGTTCTGGCATTTGCCCAGCCGAATGAGAAACCGTTTGTCATTCCCGAACTCAGAGAGTGGGTCGGAGACGAGGGCATATGGCAATTCACCGGAGGAACGGCAATTGTCATCCCCAGTGTCGTTAAGGATAAGCTCATGCCTGTTGCTCATGAATTTGCTGCGGATATCAAAACCATGTTCGGACGGGAGATCCCCGTGCGCATCGGCCAGCCGAATCCCGGAGATATCATTCTCTCCCTAGGGGAACTGCCGAACAAAAACGAAGAAGCGTATTCTCTTGATATCGATGAAACCGTCAACGTCATCGGCAATGATCCGAAGGGAGTATACTGGGCAACGCGCACCATGCTCCAGCTTCTTGAACAATCCCCCGAACTTCAATTGCCCAAGGGCAGAACTCTGGACTACCCGCAATACCCGATCCGGGGATTCATGTTGGACTGCGGGCGCAAATTCTTCACGATCAACTTCCTTCAAGACTACGTCAAGTTCATGGCTTACTACAAGATGAATACATTCCATATTCATCTGAATGACAATGGATTCAAGGGTTTTTTCGACGAAGACTGGGATAAGACCTATGCCGCTTTCCGGCTGGAATGCGATACCTATCCAGGCCTGACGGCCAAGGACGGTTCTTACACCAAGGCGGAATTCATCAATCTCCAGAAGCAAGCGGAAAGCAGAGGCGTCAACATCATTCCCGAAATCGACGTTCCCGCCCATTCTCTGGCCTTTTCGCACTACAAACCCGAAATAGGCAGCAAGGAATATGGCATGGATCACCTGGATCTTTTCAACCCGGAGACTTACACGTTTATGGACGGATTATTCAAAGAGTATCTCTCCGGCCCCAACCCCGTCTTCCGCGGCAAACAGGTTCATATCGGCACGGATGAATACTCCAACGCCAAAAAGGAAGTCGTTGAAAAGTTCCGTTCTTTCACCGACCACTACATTCGCCTCGTGGAAAGCTACGGCAAACAGGCAGCAATCTGGGGTGCTCTGACCCATGCCAAAGGAGATACTCCGGTCAAAGCGGACAATGTTCTCATGTACGCATGGCACAACAACTATGCCCAGCCTAAAGACATGGTAAAACAGGGATACGACCTTGTCAGCATCCCGGATGGCCTGCTCTACATTGTCCCGGAAGCAGGATACTATTACAATTATCTCAATACGAAGCATCTGTATAATTCCTGGGAACCCAATCAAATCGGAAACGCGAAATTCGAAGAAGGCGATCCGAAAATCAAAGGCGGCATGTTCGCCGTGTGGAACGACCACGTCGGCAACGGCATTTCCGAAAAGGATGTCCACCACCGCGTCTTCCCCGCCATGCAAACGCTTGCCGTCAAGATGTGGACGGGAGGAAGAGGACTGCGACCCTTTGAACAATTCGAATCACTCCGCCAAAATCTCAGCGAAGCCCCCGGTGTCAATATCATGGGCCGAGTCAGAAACGGCAAGGGTATCATCCTGCAAAAAGAAACCCTCGCTTCCGGGGAAAGCACCGGGATGAAGGAAATCGGTTATGGATATCGCGTAGACTTCACATTGAAAGCGGCAGACAATCCCAAGGGAACCATCCTCTTCCAGTCCCCGAATGCCATGGTTTACCTCAGTGACCCGAAGGAAGGAAAACTCGGTTTCGAGCGCGACGGTTATCTGTACACCTTTGACTATACGGTACCTCTGGACAAGGAGGTCCAACTGGGTATCGAAGGAGATAGCCGGAGCACCAAATTGTATGTAAACGGACAATTGAAGGAATCTCTCGACATCATCCGTGTTCCACGCGGAGGCAAAGACAAGGCGATCGCCTGTGTTCGCACCCTCGTCTTCCCGCTTGAGAAAACAGGAAACTTCAAGGGCGAGATCAAAAATCTTACAGTTACCGTTCCGTGAATCATTCAGGATTTCCGCTTGTCCCGGGAGCCGTCGATTAGTCCAGCTACGCCGGTTTCCGGGAAAACTTTCCTAGAAGAGGAGGAACAGAGGGAACCTTACTTCCAAAATGAGGAAGGAGATAAATCCGAGGGGATTTCCGTCCCTTCGTGCAAAAAAGCGGCCAGTGCCGCAGCTGTCCACGGCGCAGTCGTCACACCCTTGCTGCCTAGCCCCGAGAACACGTATTGCCCGGCCAATCCCGGGATAGGGCCGGCAACCGGCTGGCTGCGGCGGATAATCGGACGGACGGCGGCCCGAGCCCTCAAATAGCCAAGATCGCTGCCTTTGTATCTGCGAACGATACTGAGCATTAGCTCTTGTATGGCTGGAGCCTCCGGAACGCCCGGATCATCCCAAGACCACGCATAGGTGGCACCGAAACGCCAGATACCGTCCCTGTGTACCAGCCAATGACCAAAATGCAGAATACCCGATTTCCACTCCAGTTCAGGCAGTGCCAAATCGAGAATCGTCCCCTTGGACGGTCTGCCCTTCAACGGAGCCATGGCTGGGTGAAGTCCGGCCTCCCAGCCCGTACACCAGACGACATGGGTATATCTGCCTCCATCCCACAGCCACGCATCGCCATCCGACACGACAGATTCTGGCGTTACCACACCTTCCTTCAATCTGCCTTCGGAAACCCACAAGGCACGAGCTGCATTCACAAATCCTTCCACATGGAGAACAGCAGCGCCGCGCGTATAAGCCGCGCTACCCTTGCCATTCCAACCTTCCGGCCACGGAAACAAGGGACCGGCATAAGCGGATGAAGCTTCGTCCATCTGGCGTTCTTTCCAGATTTCAAGCTGATCCTCCGTTTCCAATTCCCGGAAAATAGGGGTCTTCTGCCACCATGATCCGTGAAGTTCTCGTTCCGTTTCAGGATAAAATCCGGCAGCGGCAGACAAACACTCAGCCTGCCTCCAGCCCGGACGAAAAGCTCTACCCGTCATCGGATTGACAAGACCGGCAGCCACGCGGGAGGCCGTCTCGCCCAAGGGCTTGTCTACTACCATGAAGTTCACGCCTCGTCTCTGCAATTCCCATGCAAGACAGGTGCCGGCAATGCCTTGACCGATAATTAGAACATTCATGGAAGTAGACGGAATCATCATGAAAGGATCAGGCAAGAGCCGCAACGACGGCATCGCCCATGCCGGACGTATTGACGCGGATTTCCCCCGGAGCTCCTGTCGCGAGATCGCCCGTACGATATCCGGCGGAAATCACCGAACGCACGGCTTTGTCGATGGCATCGGCTGCTTCGGTCTCACCCAAAGAATAACGCAGCAACATGGACAGGGAAAGAATCTGGGCGATCGGGTTGGCAATGCCCTGACCGGCAATGTCGGGAGCAGAACCTCCGGAAGGCTCGTAGAGGCCGAAGAACCGCCCTTCTTCTCCACGTCCCTGGCAAAGGCTGGCACTCGGCAACATACCGAGGGAACCGCAGATGATAGCCATTTCATCGGAGAGAATGTCTCCGAACATGTTTTCCGTAACCAACACATCGAACTGGGATGGGTTCTTCACCAGTTGCATGGCCGCATTGTCTACATACATGTGGTTAAGGACAATATCAGGGTAGTCTTTTGCCACTTCAAGAATTGCATCACGCCACAGCAGGGAGCTGGTCAACACATTCGCCTTGTCCACACTCGTCACTTTTTTCGAACGGCCACGGGCAGCTTCAAAGGCGACTTTGGCAATACGAATCACTTCGCTTTTGCGGTACCGGAGCGTATCCACAGCCACTTCATCGTCGCCTTCCGCTTCACGAAAACGAGGAGTGCCGAAATAGAGGCCGCCAGTCAGTTCGCGGACGCAGAGTATATCGAATCCATGGGGAATAATCTCGTTCTTAATCGGAGAGGCATGCGTCAATTCCGGCAGGCATACACCGGGACGCAAGTTGGCGTACAAGCCGAAATGCTTGCGGAGAGGAAGCAAAGCGCCTCGTTCCGGTTGCTCGTTGGGGGGAAGATGTTCCCATTTAGGGCCACCGACGGAACCAAACAGGATGGCATCCGCTTGTTCACAGGCTGCCACCGTTTCATCCGGAAGGGCCTTACCGCAATTGTCGATGCCGGCACCTCCGACAAAATGTTCTTCATAACTCACGGAAAAACCGTAACGGGAACTCGCCGCCGCAAGGACTTTCAGAGCTTCAGCCATGACTTCCGGGCCAATGCCATCGCCAGCCAGCACGGCAATATGGTGCTTGTGATCGTTCATACGCCGACCAGATTGCTAGCAGCAGGACAGAAGGTCAAGTCCGTGAATCATAATCCTGGAAATAATGTCCACTTTGTCACAGACTGGAAAAAATGTTGCCATCTTAGCGCAAATGTCTATGCTGAACCATGTTCCGGCGGGAACGGAAGAGGTTTTACGGTTATCTTGCGAATGCTTACTCTTCGGCACATGTTCGATGTAGGATGACCGGCGCAGCTTCTGGGGCACGAGCCATTGTTCACGACCCCATGCAACGGAAACGAGCCTTTCGGCCCTTCACGTGTCCCGCCCGTTCTCAAACAAACCTATTCAATACTATGTCCGGACATAATAAATGGTCCAAGATCAAATATACGAAGGCTGCCGCCGACGCTAAAAAGGGGAAAATCTTCGCTCGCTACGCCCATGAAATTACGCTTGCCGTTAAACAGGGAGGCAGCGACCCGGATATGAACCCGCGTTTGCGGGCCGCAATCGACGGAGCCAAGTCGGTATCCACTCCCAAGGAAAACATCGAGCGCGCCATTAAAAAAGGTGCCGGAGATATGGGGGGAGCCGCAATCCAGGAAATCACCTACGAAGGCTATGGCCCGAACGGCACAGCTCTTCTCATTGAAATTGCCACGGACAACACCAACCGTTCCAATTCGGAAATCCGCACGATCTTCACCAAAAACGGCGGTTCCATCGCCACTCCCGGCTCGGTCGCCTACCAGTTCGACCGCAAGGGAGAAGTCCGTCTCCTCTCCGAAACTTTGGACGAAGATTCTTCAATGGAACTTGCCATGGACGCAGGTGCCGATGATGTGGAACCCGGCGAGAACGACAACGAATGGGTTTTCACCACTCCTCCCACGGAACTTGGCAATGTAGCCTCAGCCCTGCGCGCTGCCGGTCACATGTTGACATCCATGAAGCTCATCTACGTTCCTCAGAACGTCACAGTCATCACGGATCTGGAAGTCGCCAAAAAAGCAACCAGACTTTTCGAACTTCTGGACGATTATGACGATACGCTTAATGTCTTCTCCAATTTTGACATTGCTGAAGAACTCCTTGAGCAACTCGACGCTTAAAACGGGGACTTCCCCATTTCCCCCCACATTTTTTCATGTCTGATACTCTCCCTGAAGGGACGGCTGAAGGTTCCGAACCCATTCCCGCCCCTAAAAAGAGGGTTGTCCGCAAATCGGCAACTCCGGCATCCGTCCCGCGCAAAACAACCGGTCGTAAAAAAACGGCCGATACGGAAAAACAGGCCTCTGCAACAACAGTAAAGGCTACGGATTCCCTTGCCTTGGAAACAGCTTCAGCCGCCGAAGAGCCAACTGTTCCCCCCAAACCCAAGGCAGTCGACCGCCGCAAACGTACCGTTAAAGCCTCCAAGGAAGGAGATCAGGCTCAAACAACTGCGGATCTTCTCCCTGCCCCGGTTCATGAAATTCCGGCGGGAGAAGGAGAAGTCCCGGTCAAATCCGTCCGGAAACGCGTCGTCCGGAAAAAAACCGTAACGGTAGAAATCCCCGAACAACCGGATCAAACTGCCTCATCCGTGTCCGAAGATGCATCCCCGGAACCTAAACAGCCATCCAACGAACAAACGAAGGACGCAACCGTAGCCCGGGAACAAGAAGAATCGCAGGAAAACAGCCGCCAGGATCGAGATGGCTTTCCTAAACAGCAGGGGCAGGGCTTCAACCGCAATAACAAATTCCGGAACAACAATAACAACAAAAGAGGACGCCGCGACAACAACCGCAATTACCAGCAGGGTGATCGCCCCTCCGTCCGTGAAAATCTGCGTGACGCCCGTACCCGCAAGAACAACAACAACGACGACAACCGCGAACAGTTATCCCCCCGTCAGCCCATCGAATACGGCCCTCCGGAAGAAGTCGACGGTTTGCTGGAAATCACGCCCAAAGGATTTGGGTTCCTCCGTACTCAGGAAACGGGGTTCGAGCAGGCAAGGGATGCCGTGTATGTCTCCAACGAAATTATACGCACCCATGGCCTCCGCCATGCCGTCTGGCTTCACGGGATTGCCCGTCGCCATCCCAAAGGCATCCAACTCACGGAAATCACCTCTGTCAACGGTAAAAACTGGGAAGAAGCCCGCCTCCTGCCCCATTTTGACGAACTCAAAGCAGTCAATCCCAACAAACGCATCATCTTTGAAACGACGCCCGAGCGCTATACCACCCGGACACTCGACCTGATGGCCCCAGTCGGTCGCGGCCAGCGCGGACTGATCGTCGCCCCGCCCCGCACCGGGAAAACGACTTTCCTCCAACATATGGCGGAAGCTATCCGCGAGAATTACCGGGACTCGATGCATTTAATGATCCTTCTGGTTGACGAAAGACCGGAAGAAGTCACCGAATTCCAGCGCAACATCCAGGGAGCCGAAGTCTATGCATCCTCGAACGACGGCAAAGTCCGCGATCACTGTCGTCTGGCCGAACTTTGTATCGAACGTGCCAAACGCCTCGTCGAAGCCGGAGAACATGTCTTCCTCCTGATGGATTCCATCACCCGCTTGGCACGAGCCTACAACAATGCCGATAAAGGCAGTGGTCGGACGATGTCCGGCGGGATCGATGCCCGTGCCCTTGAAATGCCGCGCCGCCTTTTCGCTGCCGCCCGCAATACGCGGCAGGCAGGTTCTCTAACGATAATCGCCACTGCCCTGATCGAAACGAACAGTCGTATGGACGATCTGATCTTTCAGGAATTCAAAGGGACGGGCAACATGGAACTCGTTCTCAATCGCCGCATCGCGGAGCAGTACATCTATCCCGCTGTAGATATACTGAAGTCCGGCACGCGCCGGGAGGAACTCATCCTGCCGGAAAACTGGTTGTACAAGATCCATCTGATCCGTCGTGCCCTGGCTGGACACAAGCCGGTTGAAGCAATGGAGCGTTTCCTCTTTTTCCTGAGGAAATACCCCAGCAACACACAGATGCTCATCGATCTCAAGCAAAGGGCTTAAAAAACCTTACTCAAGTTCTTTATCGCCATCTCGACCACCGTGTCGGGATGGCGATTTTCGTTAAAAAGAACCTCCGGTAAAGATCCAGCAAGATCACCCGGCGGACGACGCCAAAGTCTCTCTCACATAATACTCTTGCGAGTCAAACGAGTCAGGCTCAACACCCAGACCAACGCCAGAGAGATAGCAAAAGCCACACAGGCAATCAGCGGAATCTTCACATAGGCAGCCAGGGGAATCCCGATCAGCAGGTCATAGGAACACTGTACCAGCACGAAGTGGCACAAATAAATACCGAATGTCAAAGCCGCCACTTTAGTCAGGAACGGATTGGGAGATATCCTGATCTTTTGCACGACGATAAACATGGCGTAAGTCATCATGAAAACATTGATGCCTGAAAAGTACCAGCAGATCTCCAATTTCGCAGCATCTCCGGGGAAATTCTTCTGGATTTCCAAAAAACCGAAAAGCGTAATGGCATAGCCTGCCAGAAACAAAGATCCGGCTACGGACAAAGTCTTCGTCCAACTCCATTTCAAAGGATATTTGACCAGATAATGGGCAAGAACCATGTAGCCCATGAAACCGGAGAAGTAATAGAATGTACCGTATGGGTTCCAGTCACACACCCCCAAAATTCCCATGTTGCCGAAGTTTCCCTCATAGCCCAGGAACGGAGCCAGCATCTGAACATAGGGAAGGCACATGCTACACACCCAAAGCTTCAGGAACAATTGAATGTCCTTGCGGCTCGCTTGGTTCAACCAACCTCCGATAATCGGCATAAACAGGTAGATGCCCGCAAGCATGTAAAGGTACCACAGAGGCGTTGTATCATAATTGAAGTTAAAGATGAACGTGTACAACTTCGATAACGTCGCTTGCCAGGTGTAAGTGGACATGTCGATATTGGGATTGCTCGTCTGAATACCGGTGGAAAAATAGCCATAGTACATCAGCGGCAGAGCCAATGACCAGACCACCAGCGGAATCAGTATCCTCTTCAAGCGTTTGGAGTAGAACGTCGCCGTATCGCCGGTTATCGGGAACAGGAGAACTCCCGAGATCATCGCAAAAAGAGGAACGCACGGTCTAACCATGCTGCCCCAAAAAGCTCCGCATTGAAAATCAAACATATCGTTGGAGGCATTGCCGACAAAAGGATCACAGCAATGAGCCAGCACAACAAGGAAACAGGCGAAGATACGCAGAACATCAACCCATGCCACGTGAGAGCCATGGGATTGCGGGAGAGGGGTATTATTCATAAATGGTCAAAGGTATATAGAACCACAGGAGACTTCTTTCTCTATACGAAATCTCCTGTGCCAATCTATCAATATTCATCCACAGACGGGAACAAAACTTTATGGCACCGCCACTTTTTTCAGGATAGGATATCTGGACTTATTGGTAGGTGACAAGGCGTAAAGCCGCTCTCCCACACGTACCATGTAAACCAACTCGTCCCCATCACCTGCAAATGTATGGACATGTCCACTCGGAGACGATGAACGGTAGGAAAGGAACTTGCGGACTCTGATATTACCGGGATCCCATGTTTCCAGCTGCTTCTTGTTTTTCAAGGAATACATCCAGTGCTTGCCTCCTTCCTCCTGCCAGACACCGGCAAGATCGGCGCCAACGGAAGAATGTACATCAGAAACAAGTCCTCCGGAGGAAAGAGTATTAATGTACCGTCTCAACTTCTCGGCCGTATCAATTTCTCCTGCCTCCAAAACATCCCGAAGAACCTTGCCCAAGTAGTTTACATATTTGACCGTGTCGGCATTGCATGCTCGGACATAGCGGGTTTTGTACATCGCTCGGGCTTTTTGGAACTGATCCGCCAATGTTGATCCCTGCGTGCTCTCGGCCATCTTGAAAAGCATGAGATCCACCGCCTTGTTCGACGCCGTATATTGGACAAGCGTTGTCGGATCGACAAAAGCCCAAACTCTCTCCCCGCCCTCCAGAACAAGAACCTCCGGATTGGACAAGTTCATATCCACCTTGCCAAGCGTCTTCGTCCAACGTTTCTTGGAATCATGAGCATACATATACAACTGAGGATGGATATAATGTGACCAGAGATTGGGAGAAACCCAGGCCCCTTTCATAAAATAAGACATGGGAGAAACTCCGCCCTCCTCTCCCGCCGCTGGTTCGGGATTGTTCTTCAATGCCTCGCAATATGCCTGAATAGCCTTGGCAGTCTCAAAGTCGGACATCTCTATGCATTTCATCTGTAATCCCTTCATCTCAGTCACATGCGAAGCAATAAGCGGAGCACAGACAGTCCGTATCCGCTCCCGGTACTTGGCATCCATGCCACGGATGCGCTCGGGGAGCTCATCCGAAAAACAAATTCCTGAAAAAATGGCCGCAGCCAAAAGGAAAAATGAAACTATACGGAAATACATTCTACTCAGTATATAGGCTTTTCCTCTCCGAAGAACAATCACCTTTTCATCCATAGCGGAAAATCATTGCCTCCATACCCCGAATATGACAATTAATTACCAAACTACGGCAAACCAGCCACACCTCTTCTCCCTCCTCCCTCAAAAAAACAGGGTAACCGACGCTCCATGCAATCGGCTACCCTGAAATTCAATAGTCAATCCTGCAAAAAAACGCAGACTTAACGATTAATACACATCGCGCTGATAACGCTTTTCCTTGCGCATGGCATCAACATAGGCAACAGCCTCCTCCGGAGACTTTCGGCCCCATACTTCCACCACCTTGACAAGGGCGGCGTCCACATCCTTCGCCATGCGGGAAGCATCGCCGCAAACGTAGAAACAGGCTCCGTCTTCCAGCCACTTCCAGAGGGTTTCCCCTTCGCGTTCCATCAAATGCTGGACATACACCTTCTCAGCCTGGTCGCGGGACCATGCCACCGAAAGCTTGAGCTTGCCGGCTTCCACCAGTGCCGTCAATTCGTCTTCATAGCAGAAATCCGTCGCCTTATACGGGTTTCCGAAGAAAAACCAGTTGCCGCCCGTTGCTCCGGATACGACCCGTTCCTCCAAAAAGGCACGGAAAGGCGCAATACCCGTTCCAGGCCCCACCATAACAACCGGCTTGGAAAGATCCTCCGGCAGACGGAAATTCTTGTTACTGTGCACAAACACGCGAGCCGTATCGCCCGGATGCACGCGATCCGCCATAAAAGTAGAACACACACCGCCACGCTTGCGACCATGCGTCGTATAGCGCACCGCGCCCACGCACAGATGCACCTGGCCGGGATGAGCATTCGGACTGGAAGCAATCGAATACAACCGGGGCATCAGCTTCTTCAGACAGGCAACCAGAGCTGATCCGTCTTCAAAAGAAACCGGGTAATCGGATGCCAGATCCAACACGTCACGACCCCAGCAATAGTCGGCAATTTTCTCCTTGTCAGCAGAGTCGACCAACGCCTGTAAATCGGCATTGCCGGCAACTGCGGCCCATTTGCCAAGCAAAGATTTGTTAAGATTCGTAATGTCGTAGCCGGAAACAAGAGCATCGCGGAGAGAAGCAGCCCCTCCGTCGGGCATCGACACCTCGCAGCCGGGGCAAAGACCAAGCCGGGCAATCAGGGCATCAACCAACTCGGGATCATTCGTGGGGATCACGCCCAAAGCGTCGCCCGTCACGTATTCCAGCCCGGAGCCGGTCAAGTCATATTCAATATGGATGGTTTCCTTAGGGCTGCCTTCACCCGTGATATGTTTGACAGCAAGGACGGGAGCCGGGAACGGATTCTTCTTTCCGTAAGGTTCGGTAGTCATATGTGGGAACAATAATAGATACTGTAAAGAGAGAGAAACAAAAAAAGGGATATATTACCAGCGAATCGCTGCAGCAGCCCAAGTCAACCCCGCGCCAAAGGTCACGATAATAATGTGATCCCCCTTCTTGAAACGTCCTTCGCGATGCGCCTCATCCAAGGCAATCGCACAGGCGGCGGCAGACGTATTGCCGTATTTCTGAAGGTTGACAAACACCCTTTCCTGAGGAATGCGGAGCCTTTGGGCAACGGCATCAATAATACGCAAATTGGCCTGATGGGGAATAATCAAAGCAATATCGTCCGGAGTCAACCCGGCTCGCTTAATCACCGTTTCCGCCGCAGCCTTCATATGCAATACAGCATGACGAAACGTCTCATTACCACGCATCGCCAGCGTCGCCAGGCGTTCATGAGCGTTTTCCGGCGTAATCGGACAAGCGGAACCGCCACCAGGAATACGAAGCAAATCGTGCAAGGAACCGTCCGTGCCGATATCCGTCGCCAGAATAGCGCCGTCATCCGGCTGGTCGCCAAGGCGCAGAATCGCCGCCCCGGAACCATCGCCAAAAAGCACGCACGTCGAACGATCCTCCCAATTAACCACAGTAGAAAGCTTTTCCGCGGCAATAATCAACGCCGTCTTCGCCTGCCCCGTACCGATAAACTGCACAGCCGTTTTCATCGCATACATAAACCCGGAACAGGCTGCGGAAATATCAAAAGCAATCGCATTCTTCGCTCCCAGATTATTCTGGATGTAGCACGCCGTTGCAGGAGTAAACGTATCGGGCGTCACCGTCGCCACAATGATCAAATCCAGATCTTCGGCCGTAATCCCCGCATTCTCCAGGGCACGTTCGGCCGCTTTCGTCCCCATATGGGACGTAAACTCACCCGGGGCGGCAATGCGGCGTTCCTGAATCCCGGTCCGTTCAATAATCCATTCATTTGACGTCTCAACCATCTTCTCCAAGTCGGCATTCGTCAAACGGCGTTCGGGAACATAGGAACCCGTACCGATAATGGTCACAGGCAATCTTTTGAATGGGGTGTCTGATGTGGCTTCCATAGCAGTAAACCTTGCTGAGAACACGTTACAGATATGCAACGTGAGCGGATTCTATGCCATCCGCCCCGTCAAGGCGAGCAGAAAAGACACCATCGCCCGGGCAGACACACTTGAACGTTCTCATTTCAACCAAATTTTCCAAGTCCAACCGGATATCCGACCCGAAAAACCACAACCGGACAACACAGCAAAAGAATAAAACGAATACGTGCAACCACCCCCAGTTCCTCTCTGTCGACAACCTAAAGCAGCCACGCTTGCTGGCCGTCGCGAGGAAGAGCCGCCCCCACCTTCTCATAGGCCGAAGGCATCGCCACACGACCGCGCGGCGTCCGGGAAATATATCCCTGCATAATCAAAAACGGCTCATGGACATCCTCCAGCGTCGATGCATCCTCACCCACAGCAACCGCAAGCGACGACAAACCGACCGGTCCTCCATTAAACTTATAGATCATCGCCTCCAAAAGGCGCTTATCCATCTCATCCAGACCATCGGCATCAATCTCAATCATACCCAATGCCGCCACGGCCACCTCCGAAGTAATCACCCCATTCCCCCTCACCTGCGCAAAATCGCGAACCCAGCGCAACAAAGAATTAGCCACGCGGGGAGTTCCGCGCGACCTCAACGCTATCTGACGAACCCCCTCATACTCCACCGGCACATCCAACAACCCCGCCGAACGAGTAATAATCGTACACAACTCCTCCGCCGTATAATAATCCAGGCGGTTCACCAACCCGAACCGGGAACGGAGGGGACTCGTCAACATCCCTGCACGAGTCGTCGCCCCGACCAACGTAAACTTCGGCAAATTCAATTGGATCGATCGAGCACTCGGGCCCTGGTCAATAATAATATCCAACCGGAAATCCTCCATCGCCGGGTATAAATACTCCTCAATCGCCGGATGCAAACGGTGAATCTCATCAATAAACAGAAGATCTCCCTTCTCCAAATTCGTCAGAATTCCGGCCAGATCACCCGCCTTTTCAATCTGAGGGCCGGACGTCGTATGAATCCGGTGCCCCACAGCATTCGCAATAATATTCGCAAGCGTCGTCTTCCCCAACCCCGGCGGTCCGCTCAACAAAACATGATCCAACACATCGCCGCGTTGCCGCGCCGCCTCCACCATCAACATCAAGCGATCCTTGATCTTCTCCTGGCCGCAGAACTCACTGAACGCAGGAGGTCTCAGCGACAGATCAAACGAAGTCGTCGGAGCCTCGGCCATCCGGGTATAAAGAGATTCGCCCATAACCGTTACAACCCAACCCCAAACACCCCTCCTCCGTCAAGGACAGACTGCCTCCTAGTGAAAAAAAAAAATGCAGTAACTACAAATTTGTCTTGTCATCCGCCCCCATCCCACCTAGACTCTGTCCACTTCCTACAAACGGGCAGGTGTCAGAGTGGTCGAATGAGCACGCCTGGAAAGTGTGTGTACTGGCAACAGTACCGAGGGTTCGAATCCCTCCCTGTCCGCCATTAATTTTCCGCCGCAATATATTTGTAATGAGTATATTGCGGTTTTTGTTTACAGGAGTATGGGGAAAATAATGGGAAAAGTTGAAGCAACAAATTGACTTTCGCCTAATTATTCAGATACTGATTCTATGAATATATTGGAACCATAAAATTATGTAAATCATCAAATGATAGTCTATCTCAATTTCTAAAAACCAATATGAAAAAAACTATTGCTTTTGCAAGCTTGATCGCGGTGACATTGAAATCGTTATGTATTTAAAATCAATAGAAGCACAAAATTATCGTTTGCTGAAAAACGTGCGGCTAAATGTTGATAAATCAGCAACACTGATTGTGGGAAGCAACAATGTGGGGAAAACTTCTCTGATAGACCTTATGGAGAAAGCAATTACTAAAGAAAAGCTCTCTTTTGATGACTATCCATTTTGTCGTAGGGAAAAGTTTTATCAAGGAATATGGGATCTGCTCCTAAAGAAAATTTCATATGAAGACTGGAAACAAAATATTGATCTAGTTTCGATTTGTTTCGTTGTAGATTATTCTGAAGAATCAGATGAAGATCAGCTTGGGACCCTAACGCCATTTATTATTGATTCGGACGTAATATAAGCGATGCAAAGATAGAAGTGATCTATAGTTTATCGACAACTGAAGAAAGACTCAGAACATGGGTTCATGAAGAAGGTATTACCCTTTCTGCAATGTCTGATTCGGATGATCTCTCTCAGGAAAATAAAGAATCTATTAGAAAACTGATTAAAAAGAGATTTCGAGATATATTTGAATGGAAAGTCAGAGCAGTTAACCCTAACGATCCTGAAGATGTTTCAATACGATCACATAAGGAATTAGAAGATTTATTTCCTCGGTTGGTTATTGCTGCAGAACGTGACATAGATGAGTCAGATGGAAAAAAACGCAAGCCATTAACAGATATTTTAAATCGTCTTCTTGAAACGAATGATGACGATGATGATGATATTTCTGAGGGGAAAAAACAACTGAGAGACTTGCTGGAAACTAATGGACAACACGTAGAAAGTCGTGCCAATGAAATTTTGGAACAGATCATGAAAAAAGCGGCTGCATTTGGGTATCCTAGACCAGAGCTTGATTTATTGTTATATGCACGAACAGATATATCATTGGAAGAACAAGTTCTACATAGGACGGAATTAACATATAGAGAATCCGAAAATGGTGAAGAATTACCTGGGTCTCATAATGGTTTGGGGTTTAAAAATTTGCTCAAAATGATGTTTGTTTTGACCGAATTTGCAGTAAAATTAAAAAATGTAAAAATAGGCGCAATCCCTCTGTTATGTTTGGAAGAACCAGAATCTCACATGCATCCTCAATTACAGCAAATATTTGTACAGCATTTAAAAAGCTTTTTGGATGATGCGAAGTTGAATAATTTGCAGGTATTAATGACAACTCATTCTTCTCATATCGTCAATGCTGTTAAGTTTGACCAAATACGATATGTTCAACGGAAAAAACATGAGGTCAACTATCAAGATCTAAGTGATTTTAGCAAGGAACATCCTACTAATGCTGATTTTATACATAAATATTTAACTATCAGTAGATGTGATCTATTTTTCGCAGACAAAGCCATATTGGTTGAAGGTGCTGCCGAAAGGCTTTTACTCAGGGACATGATCAGGAGATGTTGCGAAGAAGGAAAATTTGACGAATTCGATTCTTCTCGAAAGAGAGCAGAATCAAAACGATGTATCAATTTAGCTTCTCAATATTGCACAATGATAGAAGTTGGAGGTGCTTTCGCCCATTTGTTTATACCCTTAATGAAGTTTCTTGGTATACCTACATTGATTTTAACAGATTTGGATTCGGCCGAGCGTATTGATCAAAAAAATGGAGTCAAACTAAAAAAAGTTCCTGTTAACAAAGGCACTTGTACGACAAATGCAACTTTGAAATTTTGGCTTGCTCAACTAAAAACCTATGATACAGCTAATATGGAGAAAGATAATCTTGAGTTATTTTTGACCCTAAGCGATGAAGAGAAAACAATAGAAAATATACATTTAGAGTATCAAACAGAAGAACAAGGATATTGTGCGCGCACTCTTGAAGATGCATTAATAAATACTAATCGCTCAATATATGGATTAACAACTTTTCCGACGGAAGATGATATTGAGAATCTTGTGAGTAAAAAAACGGATTTCACCTTAGAATTATTGCAAAAAAACTATATTATGCCTTCCTACATGGTAAAAGGTCTTTGTTGGCTAAATTTTGCTACTATCTGCAATTAGATAAGTTATGAGCGCAGAGATATATACAGAAGAGGCATTAAATGAAGCCGCTGAAGAGAATGAAAAAATCATTCAAACTCTAAAAACAGGTAAAAGCTTTGTAGTAGAAGCCGGGGCTGGCGCTGGAAAAACGACGTCATTAAATTATGTAATCGACTGGATACAAGACCATTGGTGGAAAAAATTTCATCTCCGAAAACAAAAAGTAGTCTGCATAACTTATACAAATGCTGCTGTAAATATTATTCTGTCTCGCCTAAAAGATTGTTCATTTATTGAGCCGATGACCATCCACTCATTTGCGTGGAGAGTAATTAAGCAATTTCAATCCACTTTGCTGAATTTCATTAAAAATGGAGAAAATATAAAACTTCCCGAAGAATGTAAGATAGAGGACATTTTAGGTATAAATTATGATTTTGGAGTAAAACAAATTGATGATAATGGTATTCTACATTTACATCATAATGATGTGATAACTCTGTTTTCACATATGCTAGAAAAAGCGAAATTTCGACGTATTTTTTCGAGTAATTACCCTCTTATTTTGATAGATGAATATCAGGATTCTTTTTCTGTTTTAATTAATAAATTTATTGAATATTACATCCAATACGAAACAGGTCCACAATTTGGATTTTTTGGTGATTCATGGCAGACAATCTATAGCAACAATGGTGCGTGCGGAAAAATAGAGAATGAGCATTTGAAAATCATAGAAAAACATATTAATTTTCGTTCGACTCAAAAAATCATTGATTTATTAAATAAAATTCGTCCAGAATTAATTCAAAAACCAGCCCTTAAAGATAGCGAAGGAGAAGTGTGGGTTGTCCATTCAAATGATTATAATGGTCAAAGACAGTCCAAAGGAGTATGGAAAGATGAATTGCCTCTAGAGGAATTATCACGACGAGTTGAAAATCTAAGACAATATATTATTTCACATTGGTGTCAAAAAGATGAAAAAACGAAGGTTTTATTGCTTACCCATACATTATTGGCAGCTCAACAAGGATACGAAAAACTTTTAACCCTGATGGGCGATAGGCTCAAACAGGGTGATGACCCTCTTTTATGCTTTTTTCAGGATGTAGTAGAACCTGTGTTTGAAGCATTGGAAAAGAAAAAATTGTCTATTTTGGATAACGTATTGAAAAATGGTGTTATTCGTACAAAGGCAGACAAGAAAATTTGGCATGAGTGGAAGGAAAAACTAAATAAAGCACGGGCAGGATCAACTTTTGATATGATCAGTATTATTGAGACAATGAATACATTGCCTATACCTGCCAAAGTTCAAGAATTCATAGACTTGCTGAAGTTGCCCCGAGATACAAACGAAGAAACACAAAAAGCTCATGCCATAGCAACTATTCCATATCATGAGTTTCTAGCGGCAATTTCTTTTTTGAGACCTGATGCTTTTTTTTCAACAGAACATGGTGTTAAAGGAGAAGAATATGACTATGTAATTTTTGTTGTAGGGAGAGGATGGACACATTATCAATTTGATAAAATAATGTCTCAGCAGCCGAGTGAAGATCCAACATATGTAAGAAATAGAAATCTCTTCTATGTTTGCTGTTCTCGCCCTAAGAAAAAACTTATCATTTTCGTAACTGTGCCTCTAAATGGTAGTTTTAAATCCTACCTGAGTAATCTTGTAGGAAGCGATCGTATTGTATCCTATTATGAATTTTTAATATGATTCGTCTTTCCTTCTATGGTCCATTTCCTTCTATGGTCCATTTCCTTCTGTTCCTTTCTCCATTCATAATCATACCAATCTTCCATACACTCCTCCGAACCGATGTGACTCATCTGGATTAGGAATTATAGCCACCAAACCTGTTAACATAGAGATTCTCTTCTTTTGAATCATTGTCCATAGCTGGCTGTTCTTGTACCCAATCCCTCTGGAAACCTCTCAGTAATCTCCATCAGTATTTTCCCTTAATATCCTAGAAAATCTCCATAGGAATCATTTCAGGATTAATTGCCCCAAATCATTTTTGAAAATGGCTTCGTACAAAACCAATTGAGCTTGGAAATGCTTTCAAAATATCAAACGAAGGTATACTGGTGAAACCTCTCCATATCCCTTTTCTTCCATTGAGTAAGACCGTTTTTCTTGTAACATACTCATTTACATAAATTTATAGTTTTCAAATCCATTTCTGCGACAATAAAATTCCAGGTATACTGCGGTATACATTTCAGCATCCTCCATATATTTTATATCCATAGAGTAAGACCAAAATATTCATAACTCGCTCATTTTAATATATTTTTGAATTTTTCTTCCTGCTTTTTCAGTATTTCCAAAGCCTTTATCCGTCCAATGTACAGAACCATTGATGACATCAGTATTCCTGCAAATGCCATTGGGTGACGACGGTAATCCGGTTATTTTATTCTGAATATCTCCGGAATCATTTGTGAGGATTTGCAGACTGATTCCCTTGCCAATTACCTTGTTTCCAGAATAATTTCCGTAGAAATCATTTTAGAATTAATTGACTTTGTTTTCCTTACATGGGCTTGATTTCAGGTAATGAATCTAGGGGGGAGACATACTTTTTTGAAAACAGCTTCGTACAAAGCCGGTTGAACCGGAATCTGGAGAAATTACTGCAAAAAATATTTTTACCTTTCAAGGGTCTGAATTGGAATTGGGGCTTTTCCCGTTGATACATTTCCTAATGGAGAAAAAAGTTTTTCCGAAAAAATGAAAACAATTTTGGAGCGTTTGGGAAAGTGCCCCCTTTATGCGGAAGTCTCTCTGTATATGCTGAAATTCAATGAGGATAGGTTGCCAATTGGGGGAGTGTGTTTGGTTTGACGGAGGTACCATGCCATTTGCCGTACCCTATATGGCAGGAATAGAGTAGAGGTGTAAAAATGAAAAAGGATGGAACCATTGCTGATTCCATCCCTGATGACTGTCATTGGGTGCAACTAGAAGCTGTACCTCGCCGAAAGTGAGGCGGATTGATTCACCTGGCTGCTTCTGGCTTCCAGAGTGTAGAATGCTCCTACGCTCCAGTTCTGGTTGATGATCCAGTTCGCGCCGGCATTCATCATGAAAGCGCTTCTGCCCGGATTGCTTCCTTCGTGCTTGTTGTCGATTCCGTAGATCGTGGATTTGACCGAAGGATTTGTTCTGGATACATCACCGACATAGGCGACTGTCAATTCAGGAAGAAGAAGCTGTCCTCCTCCGACCGATACTTCCTTTTTAACCGTGATGCCTATCGGAACGCTCCACACCTGCATGCTGCCGTCCCTGTATTGGCGGCTGCCGTTGGAATATGTTTCCGTGAAGCTTTCCTGTGCTCCATGGACGTAATCGATCCCAATGAACGGAGTCAACGTTGTCTTGTCGGTGACTTTGATGTTCCAATCGGCTTTTAATCCGAAAGTAAACACGTCGTCGTTCCATTTGGCATGACCGGGAAGGTATGAGGAATTGCCGATGAAAGTATCGGCCCTGTTTTCAACCGATCCATAAGCAAAGTATCCGCTCAATCCCAGGTTTTGATTATCATTTAAGGGTTGCAGGTAATTGGCATAGAGACCGGTCATGATGCTGTCCTGCTTGACGGATGCCTGGTTGTCGTCGGATTTGAACGTTCCGAATGTCTGCCCAAAAGTGATACCGGCGCGGAATTTCTTCGCCCAGGCGTAGTCAATCCCTGTTGCATACCCACCTCCGTTGTACTGGAAGCCGTCCGCATGAGAGGTGGAGTTCATTGTGACAAAATCACCCAAACCGCTTACCCATACATTGGAATCTCCCGGTTGGACAACTTTAAGCTGGGATGCTGCCGTCTGACCGAAGTTCTTGACGATGCTTGTACTTGACCACAGGGAATTGGCGATATTGGAGCCGTCCTTGCCGACCAGAGCAGCCGCTACGGCTTCGTCCACTTGTCCAGTGAAACTAAGTGTGCCTGTAATAGAATCCCAGAGAAGCCTGCCTTCCTTCAGAAGATGGTTTTCATCATCCAAGGAAAGAACATAATCACCATTGCCGGAAACCGTTCCTTCCGTTTTGATCAGATCCAGAGTAAACGATTCCGTTCCTGCGGCCAGTATACCAAGACCGACTTCGACTTTCGTATTCACTGTTCCATTCAAATTCAGCATGTTGGTCACGGAAAGATTGGAATAGGTGCCTGAACCGTGATTGTCCAATGTCGCGGCCGTAATTCCGTCCAGATAGAAGCCCAGTCTTGAGTTGTCATTCAGCGTTAGACTTCCATGCTGCTGGAATCCCGGGCTATTGCCGACATAGAGCAGCGCGTTGGAATGGAGAATGGTTGAACCAAAGGTACCGCTGCCATTAACCGAACCGTTTTCCGATACCGTTACTTCCCCCTTCACCGTTCCATTGTTGCTCAAGATGGATGAACCATTAACCAGAACATCTCCATTAATGGTATTCCTATTGTCCATAGACGCTCCGGAATTGATGGTTACGCCATTGTTGATTGTTCCCCTGTTGTTGACGGAAGCGGTAACCGTATCACCTGAGGCGCCAGGATATCCAATGGTCAGCATGGAATCAGTCGTACCCAAAATGGTGTTGGGGCCGATTTCTAGGAGACCGCTCTGAACATTGATCAGCTTGGATTCGTATTTGTCACCAGTCAAAACAATGGCGGCATCGGTAATGCTTCCGCCCGTTTGACCGACCCGGATGTCCGCACCTGCATTTCCATTGGTTCCCACAATACTGAAACCGAGCGTATCCGATCCGGACATGGTGAATGTCTGTGAATCACTGGTAACCAAGGTTCCTCCCGTTCCATGGACATAGGAATTACTGAGTCCGCTTGTAACTTCCGTCGCATCGACATTGCCGCCGTCCACCAAGGAAACGACAACGTCCTTGGAAAGAGTATCGGGAGCTTTTCCGTCGGTAATGATGGTTCCCGGTTGTTCCGGCTGGCCTGGATCGTAACCGTTATCGACCAGAGTCAGGGCATAGCGGCCGTCTGTCTGGGCGATGGATACGAATTTCTTGTCGGCAATGTCCCGGGAAATCGTTTCGTCGCCACTACTGTACGCCCATGAACTTTCAATGGCGCTCAACAGCCCAGTATCTCCTGTAATATCTTTGCAGTAGAATACCACAGTTCCGGATTCCGGACTTAAGTAAGAAGCAGAAATAGAATCATTAAAGAATTCAATCTTTGTACTTCCGATAATTGACAAAGTACCTGTAATCGACATATTGTGATATGGTACATTCGTATTCGCTGCATCGCTGCCCCAAACAACTACCCTTCCATTGTTTGCCAATGTCAGGTTCCCTTGTAAAATAGATTGACCTGCACATGCTTCCTCCGAAGGATACCAAATTTCTAATCCATGTGTGGCAGAAACGGTATACTGGTCTCTAATAATGGTTCCCTGGTCAAATTCCAGTTTAACGAAATCACTATCCTTGATTGTAGCTCCTCTCAGGTCGATAAGCGACAAATGCTCATCCTCGGAATAGACAGAAAACGAACAAGGAGTTTCTTTGTTGGTCGCTGGAGAAATGGCACCGTTAAATGTAACTTGCGCGCCGCCATACGCCTCCAGTGTTGCATTTTTGAGAACAATGCCGGAAGCAATCGTATATTTGGCATTACCTATGCCTGGTCCCTTGGAAGTTCCTCCGTATATCTCAAATACTTCATCCTTGAAATCCATGGTCCCTTGTCCCGTCAACGTATAAGAGCCATTATCCGTTGCGCCCCAGTTCAGATCATAGAATTTATCAAGATTAACAGACCAATTCCCGTTAAGGCTCAAATTGACATTATCAAATTTAGGCCATTGTGTTTCTACATGATCCCAATCGTATGTATTGAGATTGACGGTTTCCGTAGCGATGGCCAGTTGCGGGATGCAGGCAAGCACGGCCGCCAGCAGTACTGTAGGCAAATGTAACTTCATAATTGATTGATATGGTTTGTAGATTCTCCAAAAGCCCCCCTGCCAATGGCGGGGAATTCTCAGGTCGTGATACCACATTATCTCCTTATGAGATTTTTGTAAACACTTATTATCTCAAAAAGATAATTTACGAATAGGCCGATTCATGGCATCATCAATCCATGAAAGGACTCAAAAACAGCCAGCCATCAATGTCCTGCATTAAAAAATGGATGATATCCAATGGGTTGACCATTTCCATCATCTCCACGAAATGCGGCATTCCGGAATCAACTGTCCGCAATTGGATATCTCAAAAAGAGATTCCTATGAAATTGGCAAACTGCCTTCAGGAATTGATGACGGGATCAAATGAGGCATCCATCAAGTATATCGGAGGGAATTGCGATGAAGGGCTCAAATTTGATATCTCTCTGACCGACTATTCAAAACTGTGCAGGAAGGCCATGGAATCGGGATGCTCTGTCACTGAACTGATTGCACATGAAATTGACTCGCTGGGCAAGTCATCCTGACATGTATCAAATGGAGACAAGGCGGTCTTGTCTTTTCGGATGACGGTGGTACATTCATACGCATGAGTCACGCAGGGGATCAATCCGTATTCAAGAACGAAGTCAAGCAATGGCTGAAAAGCCAGGGTCTTGATTATAAATGGATGGCCGAGCAATGCGGTGTCTCTGAAATCACGGTGAGGAATTGGATGTCCCAGAAGACAATTCCTCCTTTGAAGCAGCAGCTGATAGGAAGGGTAATGGCTCAATTGCCGGTTTCCATTCCTTCATTGAATCCCATTGATACGCCAGGCGTAGAAGTAGACGCCTCGTTGACTTTGACGGTCAAGTTATCCCCTACTCTCTATCATAAGCTGGAATCCAAGGCGACCAAACAAGGTCAAACATTGGGAGAAATGGTGGCGAAGGCTATTTCCGGTTTAGTGACCGAAGAAACTCCTTCCTTGGCTTTGAAAAGTCAAAAGGTTGTTTTGCCTCCTCAATCCTGACGGATAACACCATGCCTTTCCTTCCATGGAACCGTCTCTCTTCTCTCCCGATAATTATCTTCCTATAGATACCGAACTGGGGAATTACCAGATCAAAGGAGTTCTGGGTCAAGGCGGCTTCGGCATCACTTACTGGGCGATAGACCGGCAACTTGGCCGTGAAGTCGTCCTGAAAGAACATTTTCCATCCGGTTTATGCAAAAGGAATCAGGAAAACGCGGAAGTGTTTCCCGCCATTGATTCTTGGGGAAATGCCTATAACCGTTCTCTGGATTCATTTTGCAAGGAAGCCCGTATTGTAGCAGCGTTGGATCATCCCGGTATTGTCCGCATCCATGATATTTTCCAAGCGTTGGGAACAGCTTATGCGGTGATGTCCCTGGTAGAAGGCTGTACTCTGGATCAATGGCTGGAACAACATGCCGATGACAGTAAAGTCGTACAGGATCTTCTGCTTCAGTTGTTGGATATTCTCAATTATCTGCATTCACAGGAAGTATTCCACCGGGACATCAAACCTTCCAATATCATGGTCAAGGAGAATGCTTCTCCTGTTCTTCTGGATTTTGGTGCAGCTTTGGAAGGATTGCCAACGGAGACCATGACCGTGATGGCTTCTCCCGCCTTTTCTCCCCCCGAACAGTACTCGGGACATGGGAATATGGGACCTTGGTCTGATTTATTTGCCCTGGGAAGATCATTTATCAGTTGCTTAGGGGAAAAGCTGGATTCATATCCCAGGAGATTTGCCGATGGGTTGCGCAAAGCAGTCAGAATGGATATAGAAGACAGGTTCCAATCAGCAGAAGAATGGAAATTGTATCTGCAAACCAATAACAAGAAATACTCTCGTCAATGGACTTGGCTCACTGCTATCGCCATATGTACAGTAATTGGCATAGTCTTCTGGCACAACTATCCTATTACCAAGGAAGAAGTTGCACCAGAAACAACCACACAAAATATTCCACCAGTAGCAATAACTATCCCGGCAGCAGAACATACTCCACCAATACCATACCAAGCTGGTAATCCGCACCCTATCCCGGAAGCTCCTCTTTCACTTATGGGAACAAACTTAACTATGTCTTCCGAATTTCCCATGTTCTGTCATGCCTCGTTAAGAGGGGAAGACAATTATTCCATTGGACAGCAGTTGATGCATTACCAAAAGCTTTCTGGATGGCAGGACGGTGGCAATGCTTTCATTAAGGGAATGAGCTTTACTTCCCCATCCAACTGGAAAATAGGTGTAGGTCAATCAGGTAATTACGCCTACAAAAAACTGAGTAAGGATAAGGGACTCATTATTCTCTCCGGATATGGTGGCCCCGAATCCCCCGATTATCATATATTGCTTCATTTCACCAGTCCTGATTCCGGTATTGCTGTTCATACAAATGGAGAAGAACAGCTGATCGGCAATGTCATGTTCATGTTGGAGAAAAATACTCGGGGATTACAACAAGATCTCATAACGGAAGTGAATGCTCTCCTCTATCCTGACGTGGAAGATTCTTCCAGGTTCACTTCCGAATCACCGCAATCCATAACAGGAAAGACATTAGTTTTGGATGCAGACAACATTCAGTTTCATTCAACAGAAGGCAAAGAAGGATTGACTATCAACGAAGAACAGCTTTTTATCGAACGGAAATTGCTGAAATCTCTTAAACTGACCCATTGGCAAAAAGGAGGAGAACTGTTCGTCAAATACCCCGTACTTTTTGTTTCTCCTGTCCTGGTGGAATATCAAAATCAACCTGGTAGCTACATCTACAAAAAAATTGATCGGAACAAGGCATTGGTAGAGTTTACTGATATTGGAGGTCAAACAGGAGAATGCTATTTCCTGCTTCATTTCACACATCCCGGAGCCGGCATTGCCTTTCAATATGATGGCGGGAACAAAGTAATGGGAAATATAGCCTTCAAGCTTTTGGATTCTAAAGAGACTGGTTCAGACAAGGGAATCATGCCCCAAACTTTCTTTGAAAACATCAATCTTCCAGAAAAATAAATAGATCATTCTAAGACAAAAATAATTGACCGTTATTGAGTTTTTCCGCGTACGAACTCCTTTTCCCGCGATATAATGTATTCATACATGGCGGCGAAAAAGTTCAAATTATGCAGACTGGTTCAGGAGAACGACGGAAGGTACCGCGTCTACTGGAATACCATCAACCCCGACGGTTCCACCAGGAACAACAAATGCAGGGTCAAGGACAGGAAGGAAGGACTGGAAAAATGCCGGATCCTTGAAGAGGAGCTTTCACAAACCGGATTAGTAGAAGAAACAATCATTGATCCCGAAGACAGAATCATGATCGACCGCTTCTACAGAACCAATCCTTCCATCTCCCTGGCTGAATTCATCAGAAGATACATGAGCTTCGTTGCCCATCCCAAGCAAAGCAGGGTGGTCAAAGATCTCTTCAAGGAATGGAAAAAGCACAAGCTCCTGACAGCATCCAACAGGGAAAACATCCGACTTACATTATCCAGAGTCAACGTCTTCAAGGAAGTATTCGGAAAGAAAATCGTCAGCACAATTCAAAAGGATGAAGTGGAAAAATGGCTCTATGGATTGGATATAGCCGAAAAGACACGCCAGCATTACCGGGCGGCCGTCATCTCGTTCTTCAAATGGTGTGAAATCGACATGACCAACATCAAATGCCCCAAGGCTGTACGACCAGAACCCGGTATTTATTCCGTCGATGAAGCCGTTCAAATCCTCCATTACACCAAAACCCATCAGAACAGAATGCTCGCACCCCTGGTCATCGCCATGTTCTGCGGAGTAAGACTGTCCGAATTTGAATACATCACATGGGAGGAACTGGATTTGAGTAATCCCGATGAAGACGGGGACTTCTACTTGTCAGGAGGAAAAACAGGACGCCGTATTGTCCATCTTCCCAGCGTAGCCAAGAAATGGCTTCTTACATGCGAACGCTCCAACGGACTTGTCTTTGACTTTGGACGATGCAAAAAACATGTCGACCGTATTTACGATTCCTTCAGAAGAACAATTCCCGAATACATCGAAGCCAAGCAGAACGGATACCGGCACAGTTACTGCACCTACAAGGTCACTTGTTTCGGAAACATGGCAAGCGTAGCCGATGAAATGGGCAACAGCATCCAGATAATCCGGAAGCACTACTACAAGCCGACCAGGAAAAAGGATGCGGAACTCTACTGGAAACTGAGTCCCGAATATGTTGATTCACTCAATCTGGATTAACCGGATTCCCCATGGGTGGTTACAATAGAAATCACCCTATTTGACTATTACACAATACACACAAAACCTCTTGTCTATATCGAAACGCAAATTGACATAGACAAAATCACACACGGGGCAAATTAAGCAGATTGTCGTGCCTGCTTTCGTTAGGCATGGATCTTACATACTTCTCTCCCTTGGAACTCGTCATTTCCTCCAATATGGGATAAGGGTAAATGTTGACCCTGATAATTTCTCCTTGGAGAATCATGTCGTACACTTGTTCCTTGAGATAAAAACCTTCCAATCCTTCTCCTGACAGATAAATGGATTGAATGTCCTGTTCACTGGGATGGACTGGACAGCCATACTGGAAATGAAGCTTTGTCGCCAAAATCATAATGGGACAATTTTACATGGATGATGCCCGGCAGTCTCCATGAAAACGTATCGCGCAATACATGCCCGTAACGGAACCATGTCTCCAATCGGCATCGGGCATTATTATTGGCAGTGGGCACACTTGGATTATTCCCATCAAATCCATATAGGACAATCCAAGCTTCCTCATGGAACAATTCCCATGCCTTGAATAACTTGAACATTTTCTTTCTATTCCATTGACAATAAGCATTCCATATTCTCTCCATATCCATTTTGTGTAAAAAACATGCCCTGGACAGCTGTCTTGGAGTACATGTTCCCAAATCCGTATGGGATAGACCAGGCTCCGTTATGGACAAATTACCTTGGATATACATAAGGCATACGGTCAAGTCTTCCTCTCTATTTATTTATATATACATTGTATGAGACCATTTTTTACGCAAGATCATTGTTATCAGCTCATTATGAAAATAGTTCGTTATTGTGCACAAGGAAATACCCCGAAGACAGCAAACGGCTTATTCTGAATAATTCCCCAGAATCATTTGTAAGAATTAGCAGAATGCTCTCCTTGTTATAATACCGGACGGATACCCGGAAATTGTCTGCATGCCTTCAAATCCATTGAGAATTAAATTCCCTTGAACCAGATGTTCCTGCTGTTGGATTTGAACGGTCTTCCCAGCAGGAACATGCAGTACTTCATCCATCCGGTTTGACCGTACCCAGGATCATAGTATTGCCTCCGGAGAAAATCCCTGTCCTGCAGTGTGATTGAATCGTTCTCGCGGATTTCCAGCTCATTCATTTTCTTCCTGATCTGGCAGTAATAAACGTATCTGGTTCCTTCCGACAATTCCGAGCACCATTCAAAGAACTCTTTCCCCCTGTAAAGCAACAAGTGTTCGGGAACTCCCGGCTTCTTCTTCTCCTGGGTTGCCCAATATTCCCTGAGTTCCTTGACAAATTCATTCCATGGTTTTTGAGTATATTTGTTCTCAATGGGACGCCTTCCCCTCTTATTCTCCCTGTATTTGATAGGTCCTTCGTTCAGGTAGTTTTTGATCCATTGGTAAACAGTTGCAGGACGCAACCCTAGTTTCCTTGATATGATAGGGACTGGGTTTTTCCTTTTATAGAGAAGAACAGCCTTCCTGCGGAGTTTTTCCCGTTCATCTGCTGTAATCTTCCTGACGTCCTGCTCGACTGCAGGAACGAATTGCCGCCTTCTTTTCTTCATTTTGCCTTGGAATATCCTTACAAAAAGCAGACAAAAAATCAACAACTATTCTATAATATATTTGTTATGAATGCATTATCGGATATTGTATTTCGATAATAAATCGCACTTAGCAATAAAAAGAGCCTCCTGATGCTGGGGGGGGTATGAAAAAAATACATACATATAATACAAACAAAACCTGTGCAACCAATCATGTTGCAAAAACCATTATTAATAACTCCAACCTCATCAACGCTAAGCAAACAGCCAGGAAAATCGGTCTGTTGAAGCAAGACATGGAACGGGTAAAAATAAGAAACATGTTCGCCTACATGTTCACCCCAGAAGTGGACGGCAAGCAGATGGATCCTCCTCCCTATTGGGAATATGTCTATTTCACTATTCCCGTAACCAAGGTCAAGCACAGCCTCTACAAGCGGTTGTTCAATCCCAATATCAACAGTGGTCCTCTTAGTCAAAAGATGCGCGCTAAAATCACTCCCATATTTGAAGACGCATTAACCAGCCTGGGAATTGAATCCATCCCCGTTCCTCCCTCTGTCTTGAAGGAAAACAAAATCAATTCCATCTTCAAGGTTGAAATCAACTCACCTGCATTTAAGCTGCTGATAGAAAAAGAGAGGACAAAAAAACCACATGGAGAAGTCTCCTTCCTGTCGGCCATCGGAGACCTCTTCTTCTGCAATACACACAGCAAAAATGAAGAGCATCCGCGTGTATACAACATGTTTACCAAAATGTCCTCGGTCACCAGGAAACATGTATTCAAAAATATCTATGGAGTCAACATGGTGGAAATTGACCTGACCAATTCCATTGTCCAATGCCTTGCTTCCCGCGGCAAGTGCACAAGGATTCTGGAGGCAATCAGGACCAATACACTTCTTCCCCATGACAATGTTCAGAGGGATGAAGCAAAGGAAAATCTCCTCAAATGGATCTTCACCATCATTTCTCCCAATGAAGCGTTAAAGGAGCTCAAGGTAAAACGGAAAAACCAACTCAAGGAATTCCTTTCCGAAAGGTTTCTGGATGAAGTTGTCCCTTTCATCCAGGCGGTCGAAAACTTGGAGTCCACCCATACCCTCTTCCATTATGAGGATATCCTCCGGGAGTTCTGCAAACAGAATGCCGTCTGCATCAACATCTATGACGCCGTGTACATTCCGGCAGACAGGACAGATTTGATCGGACAATTAACCTCCCTGCTGGATAGTCAAAATTACTTCTACAAGTTTAATACTCTGTAGTTTACTATTCAACAAGCATCAGCCGGTTTCCTCCAATTTCTGGGGGAAATCGGTTGTTTATAAACTAGGAAAGGAATGACAACACGTGTTATGCGTCTAACTTTCATGTGTCCTCTTGTATCACGACTTTGTTTCATTCCAACTATCGGTGAAAGGCGTCCATGTTTGTTCAAAAGAGTTTTTTGATTGTAAGGCGGCACAAGGAGGAAGCAGAAACGAGGAGATTCTCTGAACAACATCCTCCAAATGGATGGGTATCTCGGAAAATTGTGAGGAAGGAAATTTCTTTAGAAAGGCAGTCCATTGCACCTCCTTCATTTTAAGAAACGAGGAAGACGTGATGATCAAAGAAGCTGGAATATCCGTATGACGTCTTTCAAAAGTACCCTGAAGAGCCTGGCGCAATAGCCGGCCTTCAAATGAATAGTGTCTGGATAGAACATAAATATCGTAAAAATCTTTCATTCTGGAATTTTGAAGACCCAGGAAAACCATGGCGTGGAATTTTTCAGCAACGGCACTTTCCCTTGTATACCCCTGTAAGATGGGAGGCTCCATATCCAACGCCGTCGGAAAATGAATGGAAACGGGAGCAGGCAGAACGACATCGGAGAAACCTATGTCTATTTTCATCCGGATTCTCATTCGTTCCAGATAACCGAGGAACAGAATACGGCGACCCCTATAGTCTGCGTCCTGGGTAATTTCCATGGATGTCACCGACTCGGAGTCAAATACAAGCCCGTCATCCGATACCGGAGTGTCCAGAATCTTTTTAATACACCCTTCAATAGATGAAGCGCTGTTATCCAATTTGCCCAACAGATCTATGTCCATCGTCGCCCTTGCCTGCGGAACCTTCCACACGCGCAGCATGAGCGCTCCCTTCAGAATAAAACTATCCCGAAATTCAGATTGTCCCAGGCGGTACAGAAATCTCTCCATCGCATAGTATTGAACAATTTCCTGAAAATTCCGTCCGCTTTTCCGTGACAGGTTGTAAAGTTTGTCTCTTACGGAAGCAGCCTTGTTAATGGGATGTTCCTTGCTCATACGAGTGTTTCCAGATAAGGCATGATCGTTCGGGTAACTCCGCGAAGAGCGGCATATTCATGAATAAGGGGAAGATTGACGGAATGATTGCCCGCATACATTTTGAGGGCCTCCAGAAACACATCCATTCCGACCCTGTTCCTGAAACGGAACACGTCCACCAGAGTCTTTTCCTTATTGTAGACTTTCAGAGGCACTCCCTGCATGTCATGTGTTTCAATGCCCGCTTCATAAATGGCATCACGAAACCGGAATGTGTGTACGAGTGGATAGGAAGATCTGGGAGCATTCCCCTGGTAAGGTATGGCAATATCAACCGCATGAGGAATCTGCGTTGTCATATCATGGAATGAAAGCGCCGATACAAGGCAGATAACCGCAGCAGGATATTTCCTGGCAACCATGAGCATTTCCGGAACATCATGCAGATTTTCATCGCTGAGACGATACATGCCGCGCGCCCATCTCTGAATAATCCCCAGTTCCATATATTTCTGCAGCATTCTCGCGGTCATCAGCGCAGGAAGAAGTTCCCCCCGCCGGACAACACCGCCTTTGCTTTGGAAAAATTCTTTGACTGGAGTAGGAATAGTCATGGATCAAAAGTACACACTTACATGTGGGATATGTGTACTTTTAGAACATTTGTGAGAACATGACAAGTCGAAAGCATGATCTCACCTGGAACCATGCAGGAAGGAGTTATTGACCAGAGGTAGCGGAAGATATACGGGGGAAGACGAGAAAGAAAATGGTTTTCCCATGGAACTGAGAAGTATTTATAATGAATAGCTTACGCAACACATTCTCTTGAGCATCCATTTTCAGTCCAGTGAATTCGCTGTTAACCACTTATAATCAATAATTCGAGGCTTCGAAGTCCGCCCTGTCCGCCATCAATTTTCTACCGCAATGTATTCTTCATGAATGTATTGCGGTTTTTGTTTGTGAGGGCATGGGAAAAAATGGGGAAAATCCAAGAAATGGGTAAATAATTTAGAATTATTCAAACAAAAAGACGATTCACTAAATTTTTAGCAAATCGTCTTTTTTCCATAATCTGCCCAGAAAACTATTCTCTAGGCAAATTTAGTAGGTTATCATGCGTCCAATCGTTAGGAGCCGACCTGACGTATTTCTCGTTATTCGAACTCAGTTTTGGCTCTAAATTGGGATATGGATAAATATCTACCTGAATGGAGGCAGGATACTCTTTCAAGTGGTCGTGAATCACCGCTTTTTTGTAATATCCTGGCCTATCCGCGCCCGAAATGTAAATTTCATCAATCTCTAGGACAGAAGATGAGTTACCACATCCTGGTTTCATTTTAATTTTCGTTGCTTTCATTTTACTATTAACTACTAATAATCAAAATTATCGTTTATCACGAGGAGGACATGGATCATTACCATGGCTGTCTTTACGTAATATTCTTCCATATCTACCGTGAACATATAACTCACCGCTTTCACGACGAGATAATGATCTACCTAACTGCTCAGCTTGTTTCTGAGTTGGAGTTACAAAGGATGCGTGTTCTGCTCCTTGCCGTTTTACTTGCCATCCATTTGGATGTCTGCTTATGTGTATATGATTTTTCATCATAATTTTTATATTCCACGTAACCTTGACATCACAGGCGGTATGGCCCTATAAACTATCTGTCACCCGACAAATAATCTGATGCCTCCGTTGTGGAAAGCTTTTCAGACACTTGAACAGGAGTTGGCGCTCCTGTTCAAGTGAAGGTGTTTGTATTTTGCTTTTTCCTCTGGACAAGTCAATGATTTTTTCATTAGAAGTGATAGACAGAACCGAGTCAAGCTACTCGCTTGTGAATTGAAACATTAGAAGTGATAGGTGATACTTCGAAAAATGAGGGCTGTCTCACGAAGGATTGAAAAATCCGAATGAGACAGCCCCAAATAATAAAAAGAGCTAATATTTGATTACCACGGAGGGTAAAATGCTT
>ERZ791927.85-NODE-85-length-102139-cov-4.094697_pt1 | contig 102139 bp, 76 predicted proteins | sample MGYA00510130_ERZ791927 | MGnify/ENA primary metagenome ERZ791927 (study PRJEB30046, sample SAMN00792055) | human gut metagenome | study: EMG produced TPA metagenomics assembly of the A metagenome-wide association study of gut microbiota in type 2...
CCTGGGCGAGCGGCTCGCTGGGTTACCGGTACAACTTCTGATTGGAAGTCGGAAGACAAGAAAACAGGAGTCCGTCTTTCCCGCGTGGGGAAGGCGGGCTCTTTCTATAAGGAATAGGGGAAAAATTGAATTATCGACTCAGAATACGAAAAGATTATCGATGAAAAAAAGGAGCTGTCCGCACAAGCGAAACAGCTCCTTGAAAAATTCGAAGTTAGAGAGGGAATTTTACAGACCTTTGGCCTTCATGGCTTCAAGGAGTGCGAGACCCATTTGGGCTGGGGTATTGGCGATAACAATACCGGCATCTTTCATGGCTTCCTGCTTGGCGGCAGCCGTACCCTTGCCTCCGGCGACGATGGCACCGGCATGTCCCATGCGGCGTCCCTTGGGAGCGGTAGCTCCTGCAATGAATCCGGCGACGGGTTTTTTGCAATTGGCCTTGATCCATTCAGCCGCTTCTTCTTCTTCGGAGCCTCCGATTTCACCGATCATAATGAAAGCATCGGTGTTGGGATCTTCCGTGAAGAACTTGGCAGCATCAAGGTGAGTCATGCCGTGGACGGGGTCTCCGCCGATACCAATGCACATGCTTTGGCCCATGCCGAGATTGGTCACTTGCCAGACAGCTTCATAGGTGAGCGTGCCGGAGCGGGAAACGATGCCGATGCGGCCGGGCTTGAAAATGTAGGCCGGCATGATGCCGATCTTGCACTTGTCGGCCGGATTGACAATACCGGGGCAGTTAGGACCGATGAGGGTGATGTCCTTGCCTTCGATGAATTGCTTGACCTTTTGCATATCCTGGACCGGAATGCCTTCCGTAATGCAGACGATCAGCTTGATGCCGGCGTCGGCAGCTTCCATGATGGCGTCGGCAGCAAAGGGCGGGGGAACGAAAATCATCGTAGCGTTGCAGTCCGTCTTGGCTTTGGCCTCTTTGACGGTGTCGAAAACGGGGACTTTACCTTCGAAGATTTGTCCTCCTTTGCCAGGGGTAACGCCGGCGACGAGATTGGTGCCGAAGTCCATGCAGTTTTTGGCGTGGAAAGCGCCGGCGCTACCGGTAATACCCTGGACGACCAGACGGGTGTTCTTGTCAATGAGAGTAGTCATTGTCGTATAAAATGGGATAAGGTTGTTTACTTGGCGGCTTCAACTGCTTTTTGAGCGGCGGTGTCGAGGTCGTCGGCGGAGATGATGGAGATGCCGCTTTCAGCAAGGATCTTCTTACCGATCTCGACATTGGTTCCTTCCAGTCTGACAATAAGGGGAATCTTCATGTCGATTGTTCTTGCAGCAGCAACGATGCCCTGTGCAATGACATCGCAACGCATGATGCCACCGAAGATGTTGACGAGAATAGCCTTGACGTGAGAATCGCTGGTCAGGATGCGGAAAGCGTTCGTAACCATTTCTTCCGTGGCACTGCCTCCTACATCGAGGAAGTTGGCGGGGGAACCGCCGTAATATTTGATAATGTCCATCGTAGCCATGGCAAGTCCGGCTCCGTTGACCATGCAGCCGATGTTGCCGTCGAGGCCGATGTAGTTGAGGTTGTACTTGTCGGCTTCGACTTCGCGAGGATCTTCTTCGGAAGTATCGCGCATTTCAACAATTTCCGGATGACGGAAGAGAGCGTTGTCGTCAAAGTTGAATTTGGCGTCGAGGGCGACGATGCGGTCGTCAGTGGTGACGACGAGAGGATTGATTTCCACCATTGAGCAATCCAGGGAGGCGAAAAGCTTGTAGGTGTTGGTGATCAGCTTGGTGGCCTGGCGAATCAAAGCGCCGGTAAATCCAAGGGAACAGGCAACGTCCAGAGCCTGGAAGGGGAGGATTCCCAGAGCAGGATCAATGTAAACCTTCAGAATGGCTTCGGGAGAATTCTTGGCGACTTCTTCGATGTCCATGCCGCCTTGCTGGCTGGCTACGATCACGGGGCACTTGCGGGCACGGTCCTGAAGGATAGCGAAGTAGCATTCCTTCTTAAGATCGACAGCTTCGGCAACCATGACGGTCTGCACGAGCTTGCCGACTTCACCGGTTTGCTTGGTGACCAGAACCTGATTGAGCATTTTTCCGGCAACTTCGCCTACTTCTTCAGCAGACTTGACGACATGAACGCCGCCCTTGAAGCCGTTTTTGAATGTTCCTTTGCCACGACCTCCGGCATGCACCTGAGCTTTGACTGCGAACTGGTTCTGTGCCATTTTCCTGGCGACTTCAACCGCCTGTTCCGGAGTGGTAACGGCAATGCCTTGTGGGGTAGCTACTCCAAATCTCTCAAAGAGTAGTTTTGCTTGGTATTCGTGAATATTCATGACGAGTAGGCCAATAGGCCAATAATTGCGGAAAAATTTTATGACCTTGGGCACCCCTGGTCAAGGAACAATGAATTTTATTTTCAATTTTTTACCAAAACGGCATATATTCGTCGTCGTCCACGGAGGAGAACCCCTCTGCATGTCAGCTTTGTTCTTCCTGCTTGACTCGGAAGAATGTACATGGGAAGAGGAGGAAAGCAGTGATTTCGGATTATCCCGGATAGGTTCCGGGGGTGTTTTCCTGTAAATCACATATGTGTTCCGTTTTTCCTATGAAAATATACCGTCCCAGCGATCGAGAATTCGACCGAATGAAGAAGGCCATGAACAGGCGGGCTATTCCCGAACAGGGAGTCCGCGAAGCCGTAGCCGGCATTATTTCGGAAGTAGCCAGCCGCGGCGATGCCGCGCTGGTTGATTATTCCTTGCGTTTTGACAAGGTGCATCTTACTCCGGCAGCAATTCATGTGACGGAGGAAGAACTCGCTGAGGCGGAAGCTGCCGTGCCCCTTTCTGTCAAAGAAGCTATCGCGATGGCTCTTTCCAATATTGCCTATTTCGCATCCCAGAGCTGCCGCAAGGACTGGAAGGGATACAATAATCAGGGGGTGGAAGTCGGTGAACGTTTTGTTCCGTTTGGACGCGTCGGCATTTACGTACCCGGAGGCAAGGCTCCTCTCGTTTCTACTTCAATGATGACCGGAGGATTCGCCAAAGCCGTCGGGGTGCCGGAAATTGTTGCAGCAACTCCATGCGGACCGGACGGTAAGGTAAATCCGTCACTCCTGTATGCCTTAAAGGCTTCCGGAGCCACGGAAATCATCAAGATCGGAGGGGCACAGGCCATCGCAGCCCTGGCTCTCGGCACGGAAACAGTGGCTCCTGTGGAGAAGATTTTTGGTCCCGGCAACAAGTTTGTGGTGGAAGCCAAGCGCCAGCTCGTAGGGGCGGTGGCCATCGATTTGCTTCCCGGCCCCAGCGAAGTCATGGTGCTGGCGGATAACTCGGCCGATCCCGAATTTCTGGCTGCGGATTTACTGGCCCAGGCGGAACACGGCCCGGATAGCGTCGTCGTATTTGTCACGGATTCCGAACAACTTCTGGAATCCGTCAATGCGGAAGTAGAACGCCAGGCAGCCCTCCTGAGCCGCGGTGCGATTATCCGGACAGTGCTGGACGACCATGCATACGGCTTCCTTGTCGGCGACATGAAGGAAGGAGCTACTCTCGTGAATGATTTCGCTCCAGAGCACTTGGTACTCGTCGTGAAGGACGAAGAGGAAATACTCGATTCTATCCGTACGGCAGGCGCAATTTATGCCGGAGCCTATTCCACAGTTGCCTGCGGAGACTTTCTGGCAGGGCCCAGTCACACTCTCCCGACGGGAGGGGCAGGGAAGTCGTTTTCCGGGTTGCGGGCCGATCAGTTCCAGCGACGCACGAGCATTGTCCGTATGACGCCGGAATCTGCCGTTAAGTCCGCTCCTTTCGTGGCCGAATTCGCCCGTGTGGAAGGTCTTGACGCCCACGGACATTCCATGGAAGTCCGCGCGTTGCGCGCTTCTCAAGACTAAACGCGGAGAAAGGGAGTTTCCTCGGAGATTCCTTTTATTCTTTCCAGAGGGGCAAGCGTTTTTTTCATCCGCTCCCGGCGTACCGCATAGTCGCCGGGAACGGATATTTGTTGTTAGCCCAGATTTTCTCGTTCGTGGATCTTCATTTTTCTCAAAACCAGGTGAATGAAGAGCCACACCCCGATTAAGACGCAAATGAGGTTGCAACAAGAGACCAAGAGCCAGATCCCCACAAAGGCCGGCAGAAGGAGAATGCCAGTCAGACGCCAGTAGAGGTTCTCATTCTCGTACTGAGCGAACGGGGAAAGAGGCAGAAAGGTGACGAAATCCAATAGTAAATCAAGCAACATGATGGAATAAACGAAAAACTCCATTCTATATGCTTTATTTCGAGAATCAAGGTAGATAATATCTAGCACTTCTATGATGAACTTCCTAAAAATTACCGTCTTATTCCTACTTTGCCATTCAGGTGTCATAGCCGGGAACAAGCCTTCTGCCGAGATTCCGTTTGAGTTGGGACCGGCTAGTCGCATTTACGTGAAATGCCAGGTGAACGGAAGCCGGGAATTGCGTTTCCTGTTCGATACGGGTGCCACGGATATGGTGATCAATTCCAATATTTTGGATAAGGACGTGAACATGGATTTTGATTCATCCGTTGTCAATTATGGAGCTACCGGTTCTAATGAGATCCGGTCCGGCAGCAGCAACAGTTTCAAGGTCGGCATGATGGCGTTTACAAAGGTGCCTTTCATCGCCATTCCCTATGCCAGGGATCAGTGGGATGGGGTGTTGGGATTGTGGTTTATCCGCCGGCAGGTAACGGAAGTCAATTACACGGACCGGAAGATTTATTTTTATTCCAACGGTTCTTATATTCCTCCCCGTAATGCCATTCGATTGAAGGTGGAATATGTTATGGGTATTCCTGTCGTTCCTGTCGACGTCACGGTGAATGGACGGGAATACAAACTCAGACTATCGGTAGATACGGGGTCTGACAGGGTTCTGGATCTCAATTCTCCCTTTGTGAACCAGCACGGTTTGCTGGGCACCCAGAAACCGTTTGCCATTTCGGTCATTTCCAGTTCCGATTCGAATAGCGGAAGGCTCGAAAACGTGATTTTCGATGGCATCCGACTCGGAGAGCTCAATCTGCCCCTCATCCCGGGAGCCTTTTCCACCGTCAAAAGCGGTATACAAAGCATTGCGGAAATGGACGGAGTAATGGGCAATAATCTGCTCAAGAGGTTCAATCTCGTATGCGACCTGCAGGCGGGTTATATTTATCTGATTCCCAACAATCTTTTGTATTCTCCTTTTTACGATTCTCTAAGCGGCATGAATGGACTTTGAGATTCATCCGGCTGTGTGCCTCATTTAATTCGCAGGTGAACCGTATTGGGCATTGAACAGGTAGATGATTTATGGAAACTAAAGAACGTGTCAGGCAGGAATCAAGACCATTTGTTTGAAGCTTCATGGAAGCTTTGCGTCCTGATATCCCTGTTGCTCCATTTAGGAGGCATCGGTTTGTTGAGTGTCGTACCTCTGCCAGAGATGACCATGGATCAGAGGAAGGGGGGGCAATCCCGTTCCATGAAGGTGGCCGTGTCTCCTTCCATGGTGAAGAGGGTTCCCTTGAAGGATCGTACCCAACAAGAGGATGCCGAAGAGGAGGATAAGAAACGGCGGCGGCGTTTTGTCAAGACCTCCGCAGAACAGGAAACTCAGGAGGAATTGAAGAAATCTTCATTTGTCGGCGAACGACGCACAAAAGCCTCGGGAGGTCCCAAGGCTCCTGACGACATACGCGAGATGCCGGCTCAGGACGGTATTGAACCCCGGTTTGAAGGAGATCTGATCCTGTTTGATCAGGATCGCCAGGATGGAGACCTTGAACATGAGAAGAAAGGCAACCCCTCGCGGAATCCCCGTGTGGCGGTACAACGTATAATACCCCGCCGTGAACCTTCCCAGCAGGAACAACCCATTGCCCAAAACCAGCAACAAGTCCAGGCGATACCTTCCTTGCAGCAGCCTATTTTCCCTGTTCCTCCAACCCAGACGGCCGATTTATCCAAAGCGGATCCCGCCCTGAAGGATCGTCCGTCCGATCAGTCCCAGGCTGACAGCAACAGAGTCGATACCCGCAATAATACTCCACAGGATATCAAAACCCCGGAAGATGTCTCCGAGATGAATCCCCAATCCCGTCGCAATTCCCGCGAGCTGGCTGCCCGGGAGAATACAACCGATGGCGAGACTGCCGGGGAAGGAACACAAAAAGGGGCACTTAAGGATGTTCCCCGTCGCCAGGACAGCCGTACTGACAGCAACAACCGCAACGAGTCGAAATTTGATCGCAAGGAGTCCCTGGCAGAACTGATCGGCAAAGCCATGGAACCTATGGCAAGCGTCATGCACAACGAACGCATGATGCCCATGCCCAAGCCGGAAGCATCGAAAAATGCAGGAGGAGGGGCGGCCCCGATGCCGGCAATATCCCCCAGCGGTGCATCCGGAGCGGCGGCGGCAATTCCTCTTCCGGTAGAACAGGTTGAAACAGGCAGTTCCAAAGCACAGAAACGCGTGTATTACGATCCGGCTTTTGCCCCGGATTCCCAACCCGGATTCCGGACATTTGAACGTAAAACAAAAACAAGCGGGCGCTTTAGTTTCGGCCACCGGGCTTCCATGGATGTCGATGCGACGCCTACGGGGCGTTACATGGCCATGGTGTACCGTGCCATAGCAATTTCCTGGTATGCCCAGTGCGACCGGAATCGCGATATGATTGTGACGGGAACAGTTCATATCCGCATTTGGCTGGATGACCAGGGAAAGATCGTATCCATTCGGGAACTGGCGAGGGAAGGCGCCAGCGTCGCTCAAAAATCCTTTACCTTTGTTGCTATCCAGGAAGCTCCCATTCCTCCGATGCCACCTGATGTGCGAGACAAACTGATTGGCGGCAAGATGGAACTGTACTTTGATTTCTTCTTTTAATTTTACCCACGACAAACACTTATTTATGAATACGATTCAAGATATTGCGCGATTCTTCAACGAGGGCGGCTGGTTCATGTATCCACTGGCCTTGTGTTCCATCATTCTGGTAGCGGCAGTCGTTCACAGGATGATCAACATCCGTTCCTCGCGGATTGCGCCTCCGGCATTGATGGCTATGGCGGAAAAGTGCATAGCTGGTGGGGAATCCACAGACCGACTCCTCCGGTCGGTACAGGGGGGACGTTCGCCTCTGGCCCGGCTGATCCGTTTTGTGCTGGAGAGTGAAACGACGGATGCGGAATCCCTTTCCAAGATGGTCGAGGTGAAGGCGCGCGAAGAGTTTGTGCGCTTGCAATCCGGGCTTCCTCTGCTGGATATGATCATCATGATTGCTCCCATGTTCGGGATTCTCGGCACGGCATCCGGTCTCGTGATCGTCTTCAGCGTTTTCGGAATGGACGACAACAGCGGAAACATTGCCCGCGGCATTGCCAATGCCTTGAATACGACCATTGCCGGTCTGGCCATCGCCACCCCGGCTGTGATTGCCAACGTATGTTTTGCCCGTCAGATGGAACGCGTTTCCTCGTCCATGGAAGTGGTGATCTCCGAATTGGTTGCCCGTCGTTTTGTCCAATAATCGCCATCTTGCCGGATCACTATGCAATTCTATCGGAAAAGAGCCGTCTCAGCTTCGGTGCCTATTGTGCCGATGATTGACATTCTCACGATTTTGCTCATCTTCTTCATTGTCCATACGCAATGGAAAAAACCGCAGCACCTGTTGAAAATCGATGTCCCCGGAGTGGAATACATCGAAGGCGAACAATCGGCGGAACGACGCGGCGTCCTGGCTGTTTCCGCCGGTTCCGTGATTACTCTGGACGGGCAGGAAGTACCGCTGGAGAAACTGGCGGGAGCTCTGAAAACCTATTGCGAAGCCAATCCCGATAAAAAACTCCAGCTGGATGTGGACAAGGGCGCTTCATTTGGCACGATTGTCCGCATATGGGATACGCTGACGGCTGTTGGGGTTGACGCCAAAGAAGTTCCTGCCAGAATCGAAATCCAACAGGGCAACTAAAGCATTTGTCCCTATTACGCATTGTTTTCCCCTTTTATACCTCCCATGCTTCTCGAAATTGTACAATACGGCCATCCGACATTGAGACAAAAATGCCGTCCTGTAGAACATATTGATGATGATCTGAAGGATCTGGTCAGCAATATGCTCGAAACCATGTACGCAGCAGATGGCGTCGGCCTGGCCGCACCCCAGGTCAATGTCCCTATCCAGCTTATATGCATCGACATTCCTTCAGACGAAGACTCCGTCACTCTGCTGAAGGTGGACGGAGAGGATAAAAAGCTGGAAGATATCATGCCGCTTTCCTTCATCAATCCCACGTTGGAGCCTTATGGAGAAATGGAACCCTGTCAGGAAGGCTGCCTGAGCGTCCGTAAAGTCAGAGCTTCCGTCATCCGTCCCAAGAACGTCCGAGCTACGGTGACCCTGTTGGACGGCAAAACGGTGACAATCGATTGCAACGGTCTTTTGGCCCGTTGTTTCCAGCATGAGTGCGACCACCTGAACGGAGTTCTGTTTGTGGAGAGGGTTTCTTCCGCTCAACGCTTGACCCTGAAAGGTAAGTTGAGGCGGATTTTTGGTTGATCATTACTAAGAGACTGCTTTCCCCCAGTTGCTTGTTCTAAAAAACGGCTGTTTCCTTGAATTGGAAACAGCCGTTTTAGTTCATTAAAACGAGTCAGAAACGCTTATTCGTCACTGCCAGGAGCGTCATCTCCGGGAACGGGAGGAGCATCGTTGCCGGGATGCGGATGGTGTCCACGGCGGCCACCGCGTTTGCCGCGCTCACCTTGATCTCCTTTAGCCTTGCGTTCGGCACGTTTGGCCTGGATGGCCTTTTTGACGTCTGCTTTCAACGCTTCCTTTTCGGAATCGGAGAGGATGCCGTCCTTGTCGGTGTCGTACTTTTCCATGATCAGGTCGTGACCGAGCATCATGACGGGATCCATTGCTCCACCGCGACGGGGCCCATTGGGAGAACCCGGGCGACCTTCACTGCCACGAGGTCCGCGACGTCCTTCTCCCATACCTGGGCGTTGGTCACGGCTGTTCTTCCAATCTTCGGCACGAGCCTTCTTTTCTTCATCGGAAAGCTTGCCGTCGCCGTCCTTATCGTACTTTTTCATCATTTCGGCACGACGTTCTTCCATTTTTTTGACCGCTTCGGGATGAGCCTTGGCCCAGTCGTCGCGCATACTCTGACGTTCTTCACGGGAGAGTTTGCCGTCGCCGTCCTTATCGTACTTTTTCATCATTTCATCGCGGCGGGCTTTCATGCGTTTGTCGATTTCGGCTTTAACTGCGGCCTTTTCTTCGTCGGAGAGTTTGCCGTCCTTGTCGGTGTCGTACTGTTCAAGGACGAGCTGTTCACCGATGATGAACATGCCCATCTGTTCCGGATTCATACCGGGACGCTGGGGACGTTTGCCCTGACGGCCTTCATGGTGGCGAGGTGCATCACCGGGTGGCGGTGTAGCGGGAGCTTCATCCTGGGCGAAAGCGCAGGGAGCGGCGATGGCGAATGCCATGGCAAGCAATATGTTCTTCTTCATAATTGTATGCAGTGAATTAGGAGGGGATTAATATGGGTTGAAAAGCTAGAGGAATGGAAAGGTATTCCACGTCAATGGCTTTCATAATCCTTAAACACTGGATGCAAAAAAAAGTTGCAACTGAATTTCATTTTTCCCGGAAGAGAGGACCGGAAAGAACCATTCAGAAACGTCAGAAAATGGTCATGTTCGTCCCCTCGGGAACGAGATCGAAAAGATCGATCATATGGTCGGGAGCCAACCGGATGCAGCCATGCGAGGCCGGGGTTCCCAAAAGATCCTCTCTGTTGGTTCCATGTATGTAAATGTATCTATCCCAAGTATTTGCGTTATCCGGATCAAGTCCTTCCAGGCGCATGATCCGGGACATGATGACATCATCATCTCCTTCTTGAACATCATCCGGCCAAATGCCGCAAGGAACCCGTCCCCGAAAGACGGTTCCCGGGGGACAACCTTCTCCGATTTTTTTTGCAATGCGAAAGCGTCCGGTAGGCGTCTTGTTGGAACCGGGAAGGCTTCCCGTACCATTGCGAGCGGTTGAAACGGGATAAAGGCGGACGAGAGATCCGTCCTCAACCTGTTCGAGGCGCAACCATTGCCTGCGGACGGAAACGCGGATACGGAAGGGGGATGCCGTCTGTTCCATAGATCAACTCCAGGATGATTGGATAGAGGCCAATTGTTCCGGAGAGACCCTATCCTGCAAGCGGCTTGCCATGCGGGCGTAATATTCCGGGATAGTCCACCCGTGAAGGTTCTGGACGGCTTCTCCTTTGAAAAGCCACGAAGGAATCGGGATAATTACGTCCAGGACTTCGCCGGTGCGGGAAGGCATGCCCGTGAGGCATGCCGTTACGGCATCCGCCAGGTCGGCGCGGGTTTCCAGCACGTCAAGAAGCCAGCTGCAGCTCAAGGCATTGGGCGTGGCTGTGGATTCTTTCAGTAACCGGGCCAGGCGGTTGTCGGGCAGGGAAGAGGAAATCCGCTGCAGGTAAGGCATGAAACGCAAGTCGGCCAGGCTCATGATCGTATCCAGCATGGCAATGGGGCTTCTTTCTTCCACGGGAGGACTACAGATAAGACGAACGAGTTCTGCCGCTCCGGGGAAGCGATCCGCTTCGGAGGATGGCGCCAGCGTCAGGGCGAGGAAGGCCGCCTGACGGCGAATGGACGGATTGGCATCGGCTACTGCAAATGGGAGCAGGGCCCTCCAGCCGTTACCCTGCCTCTGGCGGACAAACTGGGATAGCTGCATGGCGCATCGGGAACGGGCTTCGTCCGAACAGTTGGTCTCAAAGAGAGTGTAAATTTCAATTCCTTCCTGCAGGCGGTTTGTCTCATTACAAGTAACAAGACCATAGGCAATCATGGCAAGCGGCCATTGGTCAGGACCAATTTCCGAGCGACGCGGGGGATCCAGCACAAGGGCTGCAAGACGTTTGATTTCGGAGAGGGAATTAGTTTGGTCTTGGTAAAGTCCCATGGAGTGAATTGCTTGTTGAAATTAGATGGTGCGCCCGACAGGAATCGAACCTGCATGCCTTGCGGCACCAGAGCCTAAATCTGGCGCGTCTACCAATTTCGCCACAGGCGCACGAAAACTTGCGCATACTTTAGCGAAAGTCCGGGTAAAAGCAAGAATTTCGGGATCGGAACAATCGTTCGGCTTCAACAAAAGTTGTTCGATTCAGGGAAAAAGTCCTTTCCTCTCCCGGGTGGATGTAGTAGAAACGGGCAGACGAACCATGAATCAGGAGTTTTTTTCAATTCTAATCCAGGTGGTGGCTGCCTTCGGGTTTACGGGTTTTATCCTTGTTGCAAGCGTTCTTGCCGGGAAGCGGGCCCAGCACCGTACTCCGGCCGATGTCCCCTATGAATGCGGTATGATCCCGATCGGAAGCGGGGCTCCGATGTTCTCCGTGAAGTACTACATTGTGGCGATGCTGTTTCTGGTATTCGACATTGAAGTCGTATTCCTCTATCCGTGGAGCATCAATTTCCGTGATCTGGTTATCCACAATGCCGACGCATTCATTTCCATGACTGTTTTTCTGGGCGTTTTGGCTGTTGCCTATGCCTATGCTCTCGGCAAGGGAGTCCTTGTCTGGCATCGCGATCCCAAGAACTAAGTTCTACTCCTCATTTGTTTTCCTTCATGAAAAAATCCCCGGTGCCGGATATGGCATCGGGGATTTTTTCATGAAGAGAGAATTTTCGGTAGCGAATGCACCGGGGGAAGCTGAATCAGATAATCGCCAGGAAGAGTTTGAATATCAAACCCAGGGAAAAACCAGCCAGCAATCCGGTAATGATCTGCTTGCCTCCACTGATATTTTGGATGCGGAAAATGTCGGACGATGCCATGATAATAAAACAGCTGAGAGCAAGGAAAACCAAGCTGGTCACGGTTGTGATAAATGGAACAGCCAGAATCCCGAATATATGGAGGCCGATCCAATCTATGGCGTTCAAGATAACCAAGGCGGAGATGATCCGTAAGGACATGAGAATTCCGCAGACCAAGCGGTATTCCTGATCCAGAAGAACTCCGCATATCTTCGTTAGCACCCAGCCATGGGCAACAACGCTCAACCCGATAATCAAGGGCAGTTTGAACATGACGGGCCATGCTCCCCAGCTGGCGATGAAGAAAAAGGTCGATAGAACGGAATAAACCAAACCGTAAAAAGCAATTTTCTTTCCGTCCAGAATCAGTTGTCCATCCGGGGTAGAATCCTCCGGTTGGTAGCCGGCGGCCAGTACCTTGTAGCGTTTCCACAGAAACCAGGCCGGAATGGAACCAACCATGGGGATTAAATCCAAGGCACAGGCATAGAGCATTTTCTGGGCACGGATGTATTCGGGGGAAGCTTCTTCGTTATCATCATCGTCATCGTTGTCCGGTATGACTCCGTTGTCTCGCATAGTTTGAGACCGGGAGGATTGCGTTAACAAAGGTTTCGGCGTCGAAGAATGAGTACCGGGAGGGGGAATAGTAGGAGGCGGGAGGGTGGAAGGCATCGTGGGAGGGGGAATATCCGGTTTCGGAAGTTCTGCGACCATGTTTTCGATTTTCTTTTCCTCCTCCGTTTTAGTGGTACCCTGATCCAAAAAAGGTTTGAGAGTGTATTCTCCATCCTGGGCAAGAACGATTTCCGTACCGTCATAAAGACCTATGGCCCAATCCGTTTGGATGGTCGCTCGAGAAAAAGGACCCAGTTTTTTACCATTTTTCAAAACATAAAGCTGCTCGTACATAGCATCAGACTATTGGGAATTCCCCCAGACTCAAGGACGGGGATAACGTTACGCTTGTAAATCAAGGATAGGACTTGATCAAGATCAATCGCAAGCCAGGCTATCATGAGCAGATAATTTATGGCGCAATCTTGACCATTGGGGGCTTGTCTGCAACAATCCCGGCATGTCGAGCAGTTTTGGGCAATGTTTCCGCATTACAACGTGGGGTGAATCCCACGGTCCGGGCGTAGGCGTCGTGATTGATGGATGTCCCTCCCTGATTCCTTTGGACAGGGATGATATCCAGAAGGAACTGGACCGCCGCCGCCCCGGGCAAAGCGAAATAGTAACCCCCCGCGATGAGGAAGATTCCGTCGAGATACTCTCCGGCGTTCTGGACGGACAAACTCTGGGAACTCCGATTGCCCTGAATGTCCGCAACAAAGACCACCGGTCATCCGCCTACGATGAAATGGCACGGACTTATAGACCCTCGCATGCCGATTATACCTACGATGCCAAATACGGCATCCGCGCCTGGGCCGGAGGTGGCCGGGCTTCCGCCCGTGAAACCATTGGACGAGTGGCTGCCGGAGCCGTTGCCAGAGCTGTGTTGAAGACAGTTTTTCCGGAGATGGACGTAATTGCCTGGGTGGACAGGATTCACAATGTACAAGCCCATGTTGACGCCTCCTCCGTTTCCCGTGAACTGGTGGAAACCAATATTGTCCGGACTGGAGATCCCAAGGTTGCTGAAACCATGATCAATGCTATCAAGACAGCCAGAAGCGAAGGGAATTCTCTGGGAGGGACGATCTCATGCATTGTTCGCGGCTGTCCTCCCGGGCTCGGCGACCCCGTATTCGACAAACTGGATGCCACCTTGGCCCATGCGATGATGAGTATTCCCGCAGTCAAGGGCTTTGAAGTAGGTTCCGGATTTCATGCTCCCGATATGACTGGTCTGGAACACAATGATCTGTTTTTCATGGACGATGGTCGTGTCCGGACGCGAACCAATCATTCGGGAGGTATTCAGGGCGGTATTTCCAATGGGGAAACGATCCTGATGAATATTGCCTTCAAACCGACCGCTACGCTGATGGTGAGTCAAGAAACCGTCACGGACGATGGCAGGGATACGACGCTGAAGGGAAAGGGCAGGCATGATGCCTGCGTGCTTCCCCGTGCCGTGCCGATTGTAGAGGCCATGGCCTGGCTGACAATTTGCGATCATTACCTGCGCCAGTGTTGCCAGCGTGGCTGATTTTTCATTCTCATATTCCTGTGGATACATCCACCACCATCTATATTATAGCCGGAACGGTTCTGGCAGGGTTTCTTGTCCTGGCCATACTGAAAGGTATCATCAAAATGATCCTGTTTGGCGTAGGCGTATTGGGAGCCTTCCTTGCCTACTACTGGATCAGCCGGCATGGCTATACATACCTCTCCTTTATCACGTCCGATCCCCGGGAGTGGATGGTTACAACTTTTTCGTGGCTCTCGGCCGTATTTGTGTTTTCCGTATTTACCCACGGAATGTTTTGGTTCAGCAACGTATTTTCGCTGGGCAGCAAAATGGGATTCGGTGGGTTCAAGGGAATATTGACAACGATTCTAATGGTTTTCGTCCTTTGCTGGGCCGGCGTACTGGCCGTGTTTTATTACGGTGATGTCGCAGATATCAAACAGGCGCACCAAGCCGCCCTGGCGCAAAGCAGCGGAAAGAACGAAGCCGTTGCAACGGCATGGGTGTACGATTGGAAAAAACAAATCTGCAGTCATGAGTCCACACAATGGCTCATGAAACTGGATCCGATGAAAGACCCGGGCCGCGTTTCCCTGGCAAAAATCATTGCCTACCTATCTACCTTTGAACACGATCCGGCTGCCGGCAAATACGGGCAAATAGCTCCCTATATCCCGCGGCCCAGACGCCTGTGGACTCTATGCCGGGATGCGGGTATCCGAGCCATGGTAGAACGGCAGGACATGGCCGGTTTGATGAATCATCCGGAATTGACCAAATTCCTGAGCGATCCATCGTCACGGGACGCCGTGCTGCGGTTTCCTGTGGACCAGTTTATTGCCCAGATGTTTCCGTCCGTTCAGGGAGGAAAAGCTTTGCCTCTTCAGATTGTACGTCCCGAGACGGGAAACCAGCCTTCAGGTGCCGTGCCCCCTCCCGACAAAACCGTTAATCCTATTTCCAAACCAGTCCGGGTAGCTCAGTAAGATCCTTGCTCCGTAGAGGACTTCAAAAGGTTTTCCGTTGATTTTATGAAACGGCAGGTATGTCTCGGAAAGTTATTTGAAAAACTCAATCGGCCTGTATCATTTCCGCAAATCACGTCAAAAATCCGGGCAACGAAATATTTGTCCGGCTGTATTTTTCCATCTACACAACATGGCTGACAACATGCCTCCCAACCGCGACTTCAACCCGAACAACCCCGACCGTAACCCAGGAAAACCGAAAGGAGATACACCCAATTGGGGGATGTGGGTCATGCTGGTCATCGTTGCCACGATTCTTCTACTGGCCTTTACGTCTCCGGATTCCTTTGGCTTCGGCAAGCAAAAGGAATCCATTGCCCAGTTTGAAGAGGATTATAAGGATGGTCGGATTATCCTCAATCATCCGAAAAAGTATCCGATTACAGTACTTCTCTCGGATGCTTCCCCGGATGCTGTCATTATGGCTTCCCGGTACAAAAGCGATGTTTCTCCCGAGCTTTCCTATGAGCCTTTTGTCATGACTTTCAACTCCGGGCTTGTCGATGACAATTTCAAGAAGCGCCTCGACGAAGCCGGTATTATCCAGCCTTCCGGCCTGGCCTCCCCCGAGTCCGCTCTTACCGGCAAAAGCATTTCTACGGACGCATTCAGTCGTCTCGTTGCCGAAGGTCGCATCACCGGACGGGAAGGGGATAAGTCCCCCAAGATGTATTACGACGGATCTATTGCTACTCTGTCCGGTCGTATCGTCACCCGCAAGTGGCCCGAGGTCGGTGGAGAGAAAGCCATTATAGAACGAGTCGAAGTGCCTTTCAGCGTTCATTTTGACGGCAGTCGGATTAAAGATCTCTTGGGAGATACGGCAGAATACCGTACGGAAAGCAGTGGCTGGAGAACGTTTATTTTCTACTTCCTGCCGATCCTTCTCCTTATTGGATTGATGTTCTTTATGTTCCGCGCTCAAACAGGCGGGGCTAAGGGAGCCATGAATTTCGGCAAGAGCCGGGCCAAACTGATTTCGCCGGAGAAAAACAAGATTACATTCAAAGATGTTGCCGGTGTCAACGAAGCCAAGGAAGAAGTATGGGAACTGGTCGAATTTTTGAAAAATCCCGCCAAGTTCCGTGAAATTGGCGGAAGTATTCCCAAGGGAGTGTTGCTGGTGGGTTCTCCCGGTACAGGGAAAACCCTGCTGGCCAAGGCTATTGCCGGTGAAGCGGATGTGCCGTTTTATTCCATCAGCGGTTCCGACTTTGTGGAAATGTTTGTCGGTGTAGGAGCTAGTCGCGTGCGCGATATGTTTGAGCAGGCCAAAAAATCGGCCCCATGTTTGATCTTTATTGACGAAATTGATGCCGTCGGCCGCCATCGCGGCTACGGGGTAGGGGGCAGTCATGACGAACGCGAGCAGACTCTCAATGCCCTTCTAGTGGAAATGGACGGTTTCGATGCCAATGAAAACGTGATCGTCATTGCCGCGACGAACAGGGCCGACGTATTGGATCCGGCTTTACTCCGACCGGGACGATTCGACCGCGAAGTTGTCGTCAACCTTCCGGATGTTAAAGGCCGGGAACAGATTCTCCTGGTGCATGCCAAGAAGGTCAAGCTGGCCAAAGATGCGGATATGGCTCCGATTGCCCGTGGAACGGCCGGTTTCTCCGGTGCCGAACTGGCCAATCTAATTAATGAGGCAGCTCTCCTTGCCGCCCGCAAGGGATTGAAGGAAGTCCGCAACATTGAGTTGGAAGAAGCTCGCGACAAGGTCCGCTGGGGCAAGGAGCGCCGCAGTCTCACAATGAGCGACAAGGACAAGCGCATTACGGCCGTTCATGAAGCCGGTCATGCCATCTGCCTTCTTAAAACGGATAACAGCGAGCCTTTGCACAAGGTAACGATTATTCCCCGCGGTCAGGCATTAGGAGCTACGATGTGGCTTCCCAAGGAAGACAGGTACCATATGCGACGCAGTGAAATGCTTGACACCCTGGTTGTTGCCATGGGGGGACGCTGTGCGGAACAAATCGTTTTCGGCGACGTGACCAGTGGAGCAGTCGGAGATATCCGTATGGCCACTAATATGGCGCGACGCATGGTTTGCGAATACGGTATGAGCGAAAAACTCGGCTTCGTTGAATACGGTGAACAGACCGGAGAAGTTTTCCTTGCCCGTGATCTCGGGACACGATCTCGCAATTACTCCGAACAAACGGCTCAGACCATTGATGAAGAAATTCGGACACTGGTCGAAAACGCTTATACCCGCTGCCTGGCTATTCTTGAAGACAACCGCGCCAAGCTGGAGGCTATCTCAGAAGCTTTGCTCGAATATGAAACACTGACCGGTGAACAAGTGCAGGATCTGCTGGAGAAGGGATTTATGACCAATCCTCCTGAAAGTGTCGGCCCTCCTCCTTTGCCTTCAGAAGAGCAGAATGACAATAGCGAACAACAACAGGACGATTCCTCCAATTCTTCGCACGGTGGTGACGGAGAACAAGCTCGGAAAGAGCAGGGAGACGATACGCCGCAAAACGACGGTAGTAGCTCTTCTTCCGATGCTCCGGAAGACGATTTGGATCCGTTCCGTAAAGATCAATCCTTTTTGAAATAATCATTTATTCTACCTACGAGTTCTTTTCCCCTCATCTATGTCTACATCTGAATCGCTGAAACTGGCCAAAGCAATCGCCCAGGCCGCTATTGATAATAAAGCGGAAAACGTATGTCTGTACGATCTTCGTGATATTTCATCACTGACGGATTTTGCCGTCGTATGTACGGGTTTGTCCATTCCGCACCTGCGTTCCATCATGAGGAACATCGATGCCGACATCTCGGAAAAATGCCATGCTGAACCCGTTTATATGGAAAAAAAAGCGGCCTCATTGTGGACGGTGATGGATTACATTGACGTTATGGTGCACATCATGGGACAGGAAACACGTGAGTTCTATGAAGTCGACAAGCTTTGGTCCAAGGGAAAGATTATTCCTCTGAAACAATAAGCCTCCACATTGATTAATATAATATAACTTACTTATTGTCAACAGATAAAATTACTTTTTTGAAATTTTATCTGTTTCTTATTTTTATATCTTTAATAGCCTTCTTTGTTTTTTCTCTTCGCATCCTTGGCAAAGCAAAGCAGAGAAGGGGATGAAAGGGAAAGGAAAGGTGTGGACATGATAACTGCATCGCATACCTAATCCTTGAGAGGATTAGTCTGATGATGCTATTGATTCGAAATATACCATGCCTCAATGGCAGTTAGAAGAATTAACACTCTAAAGTAGGAATGAAGAAGATTTTTCCGAGAAACGAGTGTATCCAAAAAGAATGGTGTTTAGATACCGGAGGTAGGCTCCGCTTTCATGGTATGGTTTTGACTTATTCCATTACTTGAAGCATCATATTTCCCGCTTGAGCCCTATTGATCATCAATCAGTAATGAACTATGTATTTTGCATTACATATATTATGCGAAGTACAAAATAGGAGAAATTCTTGCTCGAAATGCTCATTTCTGTATTGGGAATCAAAATTTCCCTTTCGGAGGTGTTTCAGGTTCGGTTCGTGCAATTCTACACTCACGCTCCTTTTCAATAAATCATTTGAGAATTGAAAATTTGAGGATCGCGTACTCCGTTTGTCGTGATTTGAAATTCCCGCCGTTTATCAACTCTTCCTCGCTCTGTTATTTTTTTGATGGATGAGATACGCAGACTCTGGCCTGGCAACAATATCCGATTTAACTTTGGAGTTTTTCTCTCCGCATGATTTCAGTCAAGACCATGAACAAATCGGCCTTGTTGGCAACACCGGACATCTTCTTCGTTTCCGGATCAACGACAGCCAGTGACTCTGTTTGATCTTTTTTAGAGAATATTTCAAGAGCCTCCGGCAGTTTCATGTTGGGTTTAAGCGTTGGTAGATTGTTCCTTGAGACGTCTACAGCCAGGATAGCTTCGGCTAATTCCTTGTTTCTGGCAAACTCTTGGATATCGGATGTTACGATAGCTCCCATATACTTCCCTTTTTCCGATGCAACAAAAATGGTTTGTGCCGGATTTTTCAAGAGAATGGTTGCAACGGTTCCAAAATTATCATTCGGTAGAACAGTTGGTGGTAATTTCCTTGCAATATCCTTGACATAAACGTCTTGTAGAGATTTATTAAAGATACTTCTCGGTCCCGCCGCCAAGGAATCATGATACATGGATTCCACTTTCAGGAGGCGGGCAACACTGTAGGAGACGACAACTCCTATGAGCAACGGGAACATGAGCTGCCCTGCCAATGTAAACTCAATGACAAGTAAAAGAGAGGTAATGGGAGCATTGGCTGCTGTTGTAAAGAAAGCCGCCATGCCGACCAATGAGTATGCAATGGCATAATCTCCGGGGAATCCCAGCTGAACCATGCAGGTGCTGAAGAGGAAACCGACGATGGCGCCAATGGTCAGACTGGGGGTCAAAGCCCCCCCTACGGTGCCGACCCCGAATACAATGGCAACTACTCCTACTTTCAACAGCAACAAGTAGAGGGCATGTTCCGACGTAAATTGCAGATTGACCAATCCTCTGATCATGTTGGCTCCGTTACCGACAATTTCCGGAAACCAGATGGCGACCAGCCCTACCAATGTCCCGGCGAGAGCGAGGCGGACGGGTAGCCAGTAGCGGGAACCGTTTAAAAAACGTCGGGATGTTTTAAGGAGCCAGAGCCACCCATTGGCACATAGAGAGGCGACGATACCCAGGATGAGGCAGCTGATTGCTATCCGAGCTCCATCGTTTCCCAAAGAAATGTTACCCATGACTTGATAGATCGGGGTGGGATCCGTAAAGTAGCTGAGCGTCAAATATCCGGCGCAACTGGCAATCAGAAGAGGCGCCAGCATGTCGAGAGTCAGCGTTCCCAGAACGATTTCTCCGACAAAAAGCCCCCCTGCCAGAGGTGTGTGAAATGCAGCCGACATGCCCGACGCGGCTGCACAGGCTACAATGAGCCTCAATCGCGGTGCAGATAGATGAAACCGTCTTCCAATGACGGATGCAGCTACGGCCGCCGTCTGGATCAACGGACCTTCCTTACCGATAGATGCTCCGGAGCCTATGGTAAATACTGCGGAAAGACTTCTTAGCAAACTGGGTTTGGCCGGAACATAACCATCTCCCAGAGCTACGGCTTCCATGTATTCCGTGGCTTTGGCAGGAACAAAACGGTGAGTAAACAACAAGGTCAGGCCGGCCAGGAGACCGCCTATTGTCGGGACGAGGATACGAAGCCAGTCCGGGATGGACGAAAATGCCTGAATTTGAGTCTTGCCGTGCTGCCCTGTCAAGGTATCTTGAACGATACCGACAGCGTGTTCGAAAACAAGAGCAGTCAAGGCTCCGATGACTCCAACGCAGAATGCCCATATAAGAATGACCTGCTTGTCTCCGATATGGAGGATTTCCCGGAGTTTCAGACCGAATCTGAGCCATGACAGAGACTTGAGCTTTCCTCCCTCGCCATGTAGCCGGTCATTCATGATTAATGGTTTTCTGTTAGGATGTTTATCCGAGAACGTCTCTGAGTTCTTTTTCCAGCAATCCGGGATCCGTAATATTGCCGGAGGCATCAATCAATTTGCTCTGTTTGTGCCAGCGGAGGATTTTCTGCATCATCACTAAATAGCCGGTAATCATAGAATCCGGAACACCTAGCATGATGATTAGGTGGGCTTTGCGTCCGGCATCGGGCCATTGGATTCCGTTTTCGTTCAGACCGACGGCAATGACGACCTGGTCCAGAGAATCAATGCGTCCATGAGGGACTGCCAGTCCTTGATCCAGATATGTTGATGATGCCTCTTCCCGGATCAGGACGGCTTCCTTCAAATCTTCCAAAGTTTCCGGGGCCAAATCCGTTTCCAGCGAAGTAAACAATTCCCGGAAAGCCGGCAAGGGTTGTTCCGCATCGGATAGTTGCGTAATTTTCAACAGCTGAAAAGAATTCACGGTACAAGAGAGGCAGTGCAGGTTAAGGCTTTAGAATAATGCGAATGCCCCTTATATACAAGAATTTTTCAATGCTATTTCACCAAATTCGTTACGGTTCCTGTTTCTCCGCGTTGAAGACGGTTAATCAAGAATACCGTACTGTTGCAGGGCTCCGACAACTCTTGCCGCGACGACATCGCGTTCGGCATTCGCATCTACGCGCAGCATCCACGGCTCGTTAATACCGGCAAAGATGTTCCGGCACGAGAGGAGAGCTTCTTCGGCTTCGAAGGCATCCCGTTCACCACGATTCCCAATGCGCGACAGAGCGGTCTCCACGGGGATATCAAGCCAGATGACGGCATCGGGAATCGGAGCAAATTCTTCATTTAACGTGCGGATTGTCTCCACATCCATGCCTCTGGCTCCCTGGTAAGCCATCATGGAAAGGTAATAGCGGTCAAGCAAGACCCAGGCGCCACGTTCCAAAGCCGGAGCAATAAGGGTGTGGACATGATCCTGTCTGTCTTTGATGAAGAGGTCAATCTCTTCATCCAGCGAGAGTCGTCCCGTGACAGCGGAATCCCGCAGTTTGGCTCCCCATATCCCGCGTGTCGGTTCGTAACTTTGTACGACTTCTATTCCTCTAGCTTCAAGAAAGGTTTTCAACGCTCCGATGTGAGTTGATTTTCCGGTACCGTCAATACCTTCAAAAACAATTAATTTGCCGTTTCTGACACCTGAGAAGCTCATGGTATGGGGGGATATATTAGTTCAACAGATAGACCTGCCCGGCTTTCGGGACAATGATCTTTGTCTGCGGGAGTTCCAGAGTCAGCCTCGTACGCATCCATTCGAGAGCTTCTGGATCTCCATGGACAAGAACGATCTGGGAGGGATTCAACTTTTTGGCATAGCCGATCAAAAGTTCCCGGTCGGTGTGACCGGAAAAGTCGAAACTGTCGATTTCACAATTGACGGGTACGGGATGGGCATTCGGACGGAGTTTGACCGTTTCTCCGTGAGGAATTGTCTTTAGTAAACCGGCCGGAGAATCCGGGTCGCAATAGCCGACAAAGAGAATCGAGTTTTTCGGGTTGGGAAGAATCTGGTCGGACAATGTGTTGGAGAGAGTCTTTTCCGTCATCATTCCGCTGGAAACGAGGTAGATGTTACCAGGTTCACAACGCATTGGTCCGCGAGCCTTTTTAGGCAACGGGGTAATGACTACTTCATCCTTGATCAGGAACCCGGCATCCATCCGGCGGGTTTTGGAGTCGAACAAATCATACAGTCGCGTCACCTTGGCACTCAGTCCTCCATAATAAACCGGCGTTTTAGCCGGAATCCACCCTTCCTTCTTGAAGCGGTGGAGATTATAGAGCATTTCCTGGCTTTTACCGAGAGCAAATACAGGAATCAGAACAATGCCTCCACGGGCCAACGTATCGGAAATCCTGGCAGCAAACCTTTTCAGTTCCCCTTCCCTCGTGTAGCCCTCCGGGCGTTTTTGGAGTCCGCGCGTGCATTCCATGATCAGGGTATCGACTCCGTCTTCAGGGAAGTCCGCTCCGGGAATCAAACTTTGGTTTTCAAATTGGACATCGCCTGTATAGAAGATCGAATGGCCAGTTGCGCTTTCCAGATAGACGCCGGCTGATCCGAGGATGTGACCGGCATCATGGAATGTAGCCAGAACGTCCTTGTTGAATCCGACGCGGAAGGCTTCATTACAAGCCTTGGTCTGCCAGCTTTCCGACAAACGGTCCAATTCCTGATGCGTAAAGAGGGGGTATTCGACGATGCCGAACTCCAGTCGCTTGGAACTCATGACATTGACGGAGTTATGCAGCATGACCTCTGAAACGGCTGCCGCCGCTGGCGTCATAAATACTTCCGCTCCCGGCTGTTTATCCTGCAAAACGGGAAGTGTGCCCAAATGGTCGAGATGGGAATGTGAAATGAAAATTGCTTCCAGAGAACCTTCGTCAATCAATCCGAATTCAGGGATAGCCGCCAGTCCTTCCTTTTTAGGGTGCATACCGGAGTCCAGCACCACTTTGGTTCCTTCAATGTCCAGCAGATAGCAGTTGGATCCGATTTCCTCGGCACCGCTAATGTTCGTAAAACTAATCATTATGAGCTAAAAAGCATAGACCTGCCCCCATCCTTTGTCAATCCGGGCGCATGACACCATCTCAATTTTAACGGTTCATCTCGCTGACTGGCCCCGTAGCGTTGTGCTCGTCAATAATACGGTCTATTTCCTTGAAGTCCGATGAAGGGAGATCTCCCGGCACCGTGTTTTTGACACTGGATGTAGCGTTCCCGAATTGCATGGCCTTGAACGGATCCCCGTATTTCAGCAATCCGAAAAGAACACCCGATACATAGGCGTCACCGGATCCGATGCGGTCAATGACGTCAATTCCCTGGTACGGTTTTTCCGTGTAGAAGGTATCCTCTGCGGCACTGTAGAGAACCGAAGTGAAATCGTGTTTGCGCGGACTGATGACAGTACGCTGGGTGGAGGCGATGATCTTGATGCCGAATTCGTCGGCATAACTCTTCATGATATCGTGGAGGGTTCCTATTTTCCGGAACATGCGACGACTGGATTCCTCGGAAACAAACAAGACATCTACCATCGGGAGGATACTCAGAATTGTTTCCCGGGCCGTGTCCTCATCCCAAAGGTTGGCCCTGTAGTTGACGTCGAAGGAAATCATGGCGCCCTGCTCTTTGAAACGGCGGATCAATTCCACGGCGACATGACGCATGTTTTCGCACAGGGCCAGACTGATGCCGCTTGTATGGAACATGCTGGCGGAGGAATAGACGCCATCCGGAATCTCATCCAGGCTGATCCGTGTGATGGATGCTCCCTTGCGATCATAAACAATCGTTGGTTTCCGTGGAGCGGCTCCCATTTCATAGTAATAGGTACCCAGACGGGCATCATCCGATGAATCGTACAGGAGGAAATCGTCGGATACTCCGACGAAACGGATACGGTTCTTGATAAACGTACCGAGTTCGTTCTGGGGCAGGCGGGAAATAATCCCCGTTCTCAGTCCCAGAAGAGCAACTCCCGAGACGACATTCAACTCAGCTCCCCCAGCCCGCTTTTCGAAAATATCACCGTCCACAATACGTGCATGGCGTGGTGGCGAAAGGCGCAGCATCACTTCCCCGAACGAGATCAGATCAAATTCCTTGGTATCCATAAAAATCTTTGTTTTTTACCGCAAACCGTTCCGGGGAACTGCGGTAACGCCCTTAAGTACATAGTCCAATTCATACGGATGTACAGATTTTTTCGATCATGCGCACGTGAAAATTGGGTTTTCTCTTTGAGAGAATCGTGGTATACATGAAAGTCACATGTCCGAGAAAGAACCGCATCCTGTCTTAACGTTGGAAGTGCCACCGCAAAAGCGAGCTGTCTGGGAAACGTTCATGGAGGAATATTATTTGTTGACCGGGCAACGCAAAATATCAATCCGGAACTACAGGGTTGCAGGTTGCCTGCTTATTGCGGCTTCCATCATGAACGACATCCCTTATTCTTCCTGTTTCCCCATCATTTTTTTTGGGTTAGGCCTCGCATTGATTATTCTTTCGACTTTGCCTCTTCATGCATGGAAATGGGCTCGTCAATATGCCTCCTATTTGTCGAAAGGGAGTTACGAAAAACGGTACTGTTTCGGGCATGATGCTCTGACCGTGACATTCCATGATCTGCTGTCGGAACGCATCCCCTACCCTCGTCTGTCAGGGTATGTCAGGCTTCCATCCGGGATTCTCATTAAATATGGGAAAGCCCGCATTATTGCCGTGCTCCCATGGGAAATCCTGACGGAAGAAACAACAAGCCAGTTGAAAGATATTCTGGAATTCCATTCCATCCAACGGGAGACCCTGCAGATATGAAATTTCACATTCCACCATTTGACAAAAAAGCCTTCCGAGGCTTGTCCCGCATTTGGGTAGCCCGCCGCAGGAAGCTTCACTTGACTATTTCTTTTTTTATTGTTGCCGCTTTTTGTGTTTTGTTCAGAAATAACGGATATGGCATGCATCTGTTGATGCCTTCGGCAGCCTTGGTCGTTGCATGGTGGCGCCTCCAGCAGCTTTACACATGTGGAGGTATTCAGGCGATGAATACGGAATGCATTGGAGAAATCTCATACAATGTGGAACTGGATGAAGAAAAAATCCGACTCACAGCAAGTGACGGCCTGCATGCTCGATACAGTTGGGATCTGTTCACTTCCGTACGAGAAACGTCTGGCTTGTTCGTTTTACTCATTGACCATTTCCCCGTTCTGACTTTGACCAAGGCACACATCACTCCGGAACAGGTAGATGGACTGCGGTCTCTGGTTAAACGGCACAATCTTTCCATCAAGGGGAGATCGATACCGGATAAGTTGTTGTTCTCAATCATGACGATCATGATTATCGGATGTTTTCTGTGGATTCCGGAATCTTCCACCTCCTGTGAAGAACTCATGGACAAGGGCAACATGTGGGTAAAGGAAGATCCGACAAAGGCGTTGCAGTATTACGAAGAAGCGGCAAAACAGGATAACTTCCGTGCAATCAAGTCCGTGTATTCCATAAAATCCGACCCGGACACGTACCCGGATTTGTACGACCCGGAAGGAGCTCTCGCCCAACTGAGGCATGCCTCGGATCTAGGAAACACCTGGGCTGATTTTGAATTGGCGGACTTGTACCGCGATGGCCGCATGGTCGGGCAGGATATCTACGAAGCACTGAATATTTGGAATCTATATCCGAGGGTTTCAAAATCCCTCTTGAATATCGGTATCTGCGCTCGCGACGGCATTGGCATGGACCAGGACAAGGAGAAGGCTTTGATCATGTTTTACAAAGCATGGCTCAACCGATCGGGAACCAGTCTCGACGATGATATCCAAAATGCCATTGCTTCCATTCCGGAGAAAGAACGGGAAGTTATTCTTAAAAAGGGATTGGCCCAGGAAATGACCTGGGCCAGGATGATGCAGGTTATGGAATGGCAGGAACAGGGGGGTGAGGAAACCAGGAAGAAATCCTTTGATCTCCTTCAACAAATTGACATTGTTCCCGATGTGATGAAGGATGCCTACAAGTACGCCATGGGTATGTGCTATGACCATGGCTGGGGAACGCCGCCCAACCGGGATGAGGCCATGAAGTATTATATGGATGCCTTCTACCCGAAAACGGAAGAGTGCATGCGGAAAATTTTCGTTGCTGTTCTGAAAGAACGCGGTATTGTCGGCAATCAGCTGAAGGTTGATTATTCTCTCGGTGATGGCGAGACGAATTTCGTCGGAAAGTTGTATTCGAATTCTTCCGATGTCTTCTACGGATTTGAATTTTCCAAGGATGGGCGGCTAGTCCAGGTATTCCGGGAAGAAAACAACGTCAGGACACCGGTCATGCCGTCAGGGAAATAAAGCTTGCCATACCTGGCCCGTCCATGTAGGTATCGCCCCGTCATGACTGAGCTTTCATTCATTCCACCGTCAGACGGACAGGCAATTACCATGATGAACGGGCAGTTGCAGGTGCCCGACTGTCCTATTGTTCCTTTTATTATTGGCGACGGTTCGGCCCCCGACATCTGGGCTGCCGCATCGGGCGTGATCGACGCAGCTGTAGACAAGGCCTATGGCGGGAAACGGCAGATTGCCTGGTATGAGGTCTATGCCGGTCAAAAATCTTTCGATAATCTTGGGACCTGGCTTCCCGACGAGACGATGGAAGCGTTTCGTACGTATCTTATCGGGATCAAGGGACCGTTAACAACGCCTGTCGGCGGCGGTATCCGCAGTCTGAATGTCGCCCTGCGCCAGGGACTTGATCTTTTTGTCTGCCAGCGTCCCGTACGTTATTTCAAAGGAATTGAAACTCCGGTCAAGGCTCCTGAAAAGGTGGATATGGTCGTTTTCCGCGAAAACACGGAGGATATTTACGCAGGTATCGAGTTCAAGGAAGGTTCGGAAGACTGCCGGAAGTTCATCTCCCTGATGCAGGAAACCTTCCCCGATCGATTTTCCAAAGTACGTTTTCCGGAGAGTTCCGGGTTCGGGATCAAGCCTGTTTCCAGTGAAGGAACGGAACGCCTCGTGCGTTCCGCCATCGACTATGCTCTGGCCAATGACCGCAAGAGTGTAACCCTCGTGCATAAGGGTAACATCATGAAATTTACCGAAGGTGGATTCCGCGACTGGGGCTATGCCGTGGCGGAACGTGAATACGGTGCCGAAAAGATTGGCGAAGGCCCATGGATGAGACTGCCTAACGGCATCCTTATCAAGGACAGCATCGCTGACGCTTTCCTGCAGGACATTCTCTTGCACCCCGAAGAATTTGACGTCGTCGCTACCCTCAATCTCAATGGAGACTATATCTCCGACGCTTTGGCAGCCCAGGTCGGAGGCATTGGCATTGCCCCCGGAGGCAACATCAATTACCTCACCGGACACGCCGTCTTCGAAGCTACGCACGGTACGGCGCCCAAGCTGGCCGGTTTGGACAAGGCTAATCCCAGTTCCTTCATTTTGTCCGCTGAAATGATGCTCCGTTACATGGGGTGGACGGAAGCGGCCGACCTGTTGATCCGGGCTATCGACGAAGTTATTTCCCGCAAAACCGTTACCTTCGATCTGGCGGAAATGATACCCGGCTCACGGGAGCTGAAATGTTCGGAATACGGACAGGAGCTGATCAGGGCTATCTTCTAGGTTTTCCATTCATTATTGGGGATTTCTGCTTTCTGAGAGAAGGAGGAATCCCCAATTTCTATTTCCGGCATTTTCCAATTCCGTCGGATTCTTTGTAAACAAGGACAAAAAAAACGATACTTTGACTTGCAATGAATTTGCGTTGTTACGGGATGCCGTGCTATTCTGAGAACCGAGATGTTCTTCAAGGGTAAGCAAATACTTTTCTATTCCGGAACAGTTCTGCTGATGATGTCAGCAGGCATAGTTTCCTCGTCCTTTGCCCAGCAACTCGACCAGGCGTCGCCCCAGGCCGTTCCTACATGGAAAGAAGTATGTCAAAAACTACCCTATTCCGGCTGGAGTACTCTAGAACTTCAAAAAGCCGCTCAGGAAGGCGACTACATGGCAGCCCTGGTTCTTGCACGCCATTGGATGCTTCAAGGCGATATGGGAGAAAACCGTTCCCCTGAAGCGATGGAGGCTAATTACTGGGCTGTAAAATGGCTGAATTGCGCCAAGCCATCCGAACATCCTGCTGTTGCTCTTTACCTGGATGCCTTGACCCATCCCGATGCATGGAAAGCGGAAAATCCCGAGGAGGAATCGACAGAAATCAAAAAGCTGGTAGAAGCCTGCCGGGATCTGGCTCGTCAGGGAGACGTGTATGCGATGGATGCCCTGATCTCCCTTCTTCCCCCTCCTGAAGAAGAGGAATTCATCCACTGGGCACATGCTCTGACCAGTAAGGCGGATCATGGAGATATCCGTGCTGCCGCTTCCCTGGCCTATCTGTATCTTTTCAGCCAAGCCGCCGATGATGGAGATATCCAAGGAGGCATCAAATATGCCCGGGAAGCGGCAGAGGCAGGAGACCCGGAAGGCATGACTGTTTACGGCAAGGCTCTTCTGTATGATCTCGACTCGTCGAACCGGACGAAAGAAGGTCTTGAGTGGCTCCATAAGGCAGCCGACCTTGGGCAAATCGATGCGATTGAAATTCTCCTCAATACCATGCGTAATGCCGAAGAAAACGATCCCGAGGCTGAAGCCGCCGCCAAAGATCAGGAGAAAAAGTGGATACGCGCCCTGTGTGACCGCGGACAGCTGGATTTGCTCCTCAGCAGAGGTATTGAGCTGGTGGAGGAAGACAAGGATGCCCCGGGGGGGATCAGCATGTTGACCAGAGCGGCAGATCAGGGTAGCTTCGAAGCTCTCGACACTCTTTCCAAGTATTATCAGGATAATAATTACAACGTGCCGTGCGACGAGGACAAGTCCGTCCGCTACGCAACGGTTCTTGCCAACATGGGAGGAGTCACAGGCATGCTCAAGCTTGCAAAATACTACGAAATCGGTTTCGGTGTGCCACGCGACATCAATACGGCCCGGGAATGGGTGGAGAAAGCCGTCGCCCTCGGGTTTCCGGCAGCAAAGGTAGAATATGCCCGTTACATGATGAAGGGGATGGGAATGAAAGAAAATCCGGACCAAGCCTTCACGATGCTCAAGGAGGTGGAAGCCGGTTACCCCGACACTCCTTCTCTGGATTTCATGCTCGGTTACATGTACGAAGAAGGCATCGGTACGCAGCGCGATTTGACGACGGCCTACAAGTATTACACCCAGGGTGCGGACAAAGGAGATACCAAGGCTATGAACAATCTTGCTTCCATGTGTGAACTCGGCTCCGGCATGCCCCGCAATCTGGAAGATGCCATCAAGTGGTATGGCGAAGCCGCCAAACTCGGCAACAAAGATGCCGAAGTCAACCTGAAGAGAGCCAAAGTGGCGGCGAAACGCGCCGGCTTTGTCGTGGAACAACCATGAAAACAACGAGGCAATATATTACAGACACATTCCGAAACCTCGTCCTTTTTACCCTACCCCTCGTTGCTGCCCAGCAGATCCTTCAGTTCGATATTGATATTTACTTATCCCTTCTGATCGGGATTGCATTCGGCATTCTGGAGGCATGGATCCTTTGGAAGTGGACTTTCCCCTGGGTGGGTGAGATCGTATCCGGTTTCTTTTATTCCTCCCACTCCAATGCGGGAGAAGACATCGAGGTAGAGGCAGCCCGACAGTTGGAACAGGCTGGCGACATACCCGGAGCCTGCCGGATTCTGGAACATTATGCCGAAACGCATAAAGGATTTATGCGGGCATGGGACATGTATATTTCCTTTTTAATTGATCCGATGGAGGACTATGTCCGGGCTATCGAAGTCTTGGAGAAATGTTCCCGTTCCCGTCGTTGGAACCGGGAAGACAGGGCTTTCTTTCTTTATCGCATCGGAAAAATCTACAAGACCCGTCTGAACCGTCCCGACAAAGCGGCCGCCTATTGGAGGGAAACCGCGAAACGGTATCCTAAAACGGCATTCGGACGAGAAGCCGCCAATAAACTGTAATCTCCTCTTCCCTCATTATTTCATTTTCCTATTTCCATCTTATGAGCGACGATTTTTTCGACTTATTCAACCCACCCGAAAGGCAGATGTCCTCCTCTACCCCTGTTGATCCTGCTCAATCGGTCTCCCAACAAATCGCATGGCTACGCAGTGAACTGGAACGTCATAATCGCTTGTACTACGAGGATGCTGATCCGGAAATATCGGATGCCCAGTATGATGCCATGTTCCGCGAACTGGAGGATATGGAGAAAGAGCATCCGGAACTGGACTCCCCCAATTCTCCTACCAGGCGTGTGGGAGGAGCTCCTCTGGAAGGGTTCAACCAGATCCGCCATGCAGTCCCCATGCTGTCCATTGACGATGTATTCGAACATCCGGACGAACTGGTTCCCGATGCAGAACTCATCGATTACTACGAACGCACGGTTAAAACCCTGGGGGTAGAAAATGTCCTGGTAACGGTCGAACCCAAAATTGACGGTGTCGCCGTTACTCTGATGTACAGGAACGGTTCCCTTGCCTATGCGGCTACCCGGGGGGATGGGGATATAGGGGATGATATTACCTCCAACATCAGGACGATACGGAAAATTCCCCTGACTTTACCGGCAGAGGCTCCCGAAATATTGGAAGTCCGGGGAGAGGTCTTCATGCCCAGCGAAGGCTTTGCCCGGCTTAATGCCGAGCGCGATCTCGAAGGATTGCCCGCTTTCGCCAATCCACGCAACGCGACTGCTGGTACGCTGAAACTTCTGGACTCCCGGCAAGTAGCCAGGCGGCCTCTATCCTTTATTGCCCATGGACTTGGCGATTACCATGGACCGGAACTGAAGTCTGCCTCGGATTTCTGGGCTCTCCTTCAATCCTGCGGACTCCCCTGTAATACTCCGGTTATCGAAGCGGCAACTCTGGATGAAGTACGGGAAGCAGTACGGCGCATTGACCGCGAACGCCATGGATTCCCTTTCGGTACCGATGGGGCTGTAGTCAAGGTATCCGATATGGGATTGCGCTTGAAGCTCGGAACAACGGCCCGTGCTCCAAGATGGGCTGCCGCCTACAAATTTCCACCGGAACAGAAGGAAACACTGTTAAAGGACATTTCCATCCAGGTCGGCAGGACGGGAGTATTAACCCCGGTGGCGGAACTGGAACCTGTCAATCTTTCCGGTTCGACGGTTTCGCGCGCCACTCTGCACAACCAAGATGAAATCGTGCGCAAGGACATTCGCATCGGCGATACGGTTCTTGTCGAAAAAGCGGGAGAAATCATCCCGGCCGTCATCAAAGTCAACATGGACAAACGTCCTGCCGGTTCTCAGCCTTATTCTCTCGTAGAAGCCATCCATGGAGTATGTCCGGCGTGTGGAAGCCCGATCTCCCGACAAGAAGGCATGGTTGCCTGGAAGTGTACCAACTTCACCTGTCCGGCCCAGGCTGTTTCCCGCATTTCCCATTTCTGTTCACGGGCAGCCCTGGATGTGGAGAGTATCGGTACCAGCGTGGCTGAAGCCCTTGTCGCCCGAGGCATAGCGCACTCCCCCCTGGATTTATTTTCCCTGAAACTCGATATACTTGCCAATTTGAACCTTGGCACGGAAGACGAGCCGAGACGATATGGAGAAAAGAATGCATTAAAAGCACTGGAGGCGCTCCGCCTATCACCCCATCTGGGTATGGAACGCTGGTTGATTGCTTTCGGTATTCCCCAGGTCGGAGAAGTTGTCGCCAAGTCCCTGGCGGACACACACCGCGATCTGGCAGATTTGGCCTCTTCCCAGTATCTGAACGACCTGCTTCGCCTCGACGAATTGGCAGCACAGCTCCAAGAAGCCAATCCCAAGACGCGAGCCAATAAAAAACGCATCAAGGAACATCCTGAGGATATGGAGACCATCCATGATGAATTTGCCCATCTGCTGCAAGAGTATTCCTCCCTGGCCGTCCCCTATTTGGAACACGGCTACATCCGCGAGTTGAAGGGGAAGCAGGGGGGGATTCCTGCCTATGGATCGGATATCGGGCCGGCAGCATCACGGGAAGTACTGAACTTCTTTTCCTCCCAAGCCGGGCAAGACGTCCTGCGCCGGTTAAAGGAGTTCGGCATTGAGCCCACCTCCCAATCCTACAGATTCAATTTGCTGGAAACTCCGGCAGGCGCCTTGTCCGGCAAAAGTTTCGTCCTGACCGGAACTCTCAGTCAGCCCCGAAGTCATTTTGAGAAACTGATTACCGACAATGGAGGGAAAATTCTCTCCGCCATCTCCAAATCGACAGGTTATCTCCTGGCTGGAGAAGGTGGAGGCTCCAAACGTGACAAAGCCGTTAAGCTCGGTATTCCGATCCTCTCCGAAGAAGATTTCATGAACATGCTTAAATCCTGATCCTCCTCCCAATTTACCATGGCTACCATTATTCTAGGAGTCACCGGCTCCATTGCAGCATACAAGGCTGCCGACATTTGTTCCCGTCTCGTCAAATTTGGTCACGAAGTCCATTGCGTCTGCACGGCGAAAGCCCTCGAATTCATCACACCCCTGACCCTGCAGACTCTTTCACGAAACCGGGTGTTTTCCTCCTTTGAGGACGAGAAAGACGAGTGGATGCCGCCCCATATCGATCTTGCCGTCAAGGCGGACTTGTTTGTCGTCGCCCCTGCATCGGCCAATACCATCTCCAATATGGCGCGAGGAGCCGCTCCGGACATGCTAACATCTACTTATCTGGCTACGCGGGCTTCCGTTCTCATCTGCCCGGCTATGAATACATGGATGTGGGCTCACCCCGCCACTCAAGAGAACGCAAGTATTCTGGTCGCCCGGCCCAAGCACCACATTCTCGGACCGGCAGAGGAAGGAGTTCTCGCATGCGGGGTACGGGGTGCTGGAAAACTCGTCCCTGTCGACGACATTATCCTGAAAATCCAAGACCTTCTTTCGTGAAGAAAGCCATAAATAGCTCACTTTTTCCTTTTTCCCGTGCTTATGATTGCCTATCATCGGTTTCATGAAAGCACTGCCTCTTCTTCTGACGTTCGTGTGTTTAAGCTCCTGCGAAACGAAGTTTCCCGTCAGTTTCCACATGGAAGATACGCAGGATATCGGAAGAGCATTCGGAACGAACGATAAATTTACCATTCGTCAAGGAACTCAGACCTTTGAAAAAGCGCCGTTTATTTCCCAGAAAGATTTCGAAAGCTACCGTTCCTTCCGGGCAGAAGATGGAACATTCGGTGTTGTCTTCAATGTGAAAAAGCCCCTTTGGTCACGGGTGGAAGCCACCACAACACAAAATCTCGGCAGCAATATTTTGCCCATGGTCAACGGGCACCCCATGGAATTGATCCGTCTCTATAAGGAACCTATCAGGAATGGCAAACTTGTCGTCTGGGGAGGTTTTACTCCTGCCGACCTGGCAGTCCTGGCCGAAGTCGTGCCGCCTTTGGATCCCGAACGGGAAAAACCCGTACTGGATCAGGCATCTTCCTCCAAACCCAACCTGAGTATCAGCCCGCAGGAATGGGCTGAAAAGGAAAAGGAAAAAAACGAACGTAAAGTTATCTCCGAAAAACGGGGACGGTTCTAAATCTCCGCTCGTTTACCCTTCCCACATTCGTACTTTTAGTTTCCCGTGGCTTCATTCAGGAATATTCTTGCCGGAATCAGCATCACCATTGCAGCATCCTGCATGGCGGTTCCGGCTCATGCCATCCTGTTAAGGCTGCCTACGGCCAATGACGCACTCTTTCGCAACAAGCCGGAAGATTTCTTCATGTATGTCGACCGTACGTTCGAGGGCGTCAAAAGCAAACCTTGGGAGGGTGGCCAATACGGATTCACCCGTACTCTTGTCCGGACACAAGCAGGGCCGGTCGCTACAAAATTTCATGAAGGCATTGACATCAAACCTCTGAAAAGAGATGCCACGGGTGCGCCTCTTGACATGGTGCACCCTGTTGCCGGCGGACGCGTCGTCCATGTATCCGACAACCCAAGGGATAGTTCCTATGGGCGTTATGTCGTTATCGAACACACTCTGCCGGATGGCCCCCTTTACAGCCTGTATGCCCACCTGGCCTCGACGAATTGCAAGCCTGGAGATGTCGTTGGTACCGGCAATACTATTGGGAAGCTGGGGTATTCCGGTGTCGGTATCAACAAGGAGCGAGCCCATGTTCATTTGGAACTCTGCCTTCTGCTGAACAGGAACTTTCAGAAGTGGTACGACGGGCGTAAACTCGGCACACCGAACAAGCATGGTATTTTCAACGGATTAAATCTCTCCGGATTCAATCCAGTGGATGCTCTCATGATTTGCAAGGACGGAACACCCTTCAACCTAAGCCAGTACATTTCCGGTCTCCCTCCCCAATATACGGTTCGCGTACCTAATGCGGGGACTCCCGACATGGTAAAACGATATCCATTTCTGCTCAAACAGGGATCAAGCAATCCCGCTTCCTGGGAGATTGCCCTGACTGATTCCGGAGTACCTGTTTCCTTCACGCCTTCGGCGGAGCCATGTGCCGAACCTATTGTCATTAGTGCCGTGCCACACCCCTTTTCACAGCTTTACAGAACGGTCAACCGAGTGAAGGGCTCCAGCAAAGCTCCCATCCTGACACCCTCCGGGAAAAGTTACATCAAACTCTTAACCATGAGTGCTCCGGAAAACTCGTCGGACAACTGACCACCAAGACAATTCGTCCATGTACCTACTGCTTTCATCACCCTATCTCTCCACGGCAACCAGAAAAGCAGCACATGCCTGTCTGATCGGCATGATGGTCGGCCTCTATATGGCTGTGGCTCTCCCGGCACAGGCCGAACCGGAACAATCCGAATCAGGAACTGCAACAGGAGACGGCATTAAAATCCCCGGAGCTTCCTTTCAGGAAGGATTGAAATCACTCCGCAGCAATGTCCCTCTTGTTGCAGCTCGCCATTTCAGGAAATCGCTCGATGCCAATTCTAAAAATTGGTCACGGGAACAGATAGTCATTGTCAGTCAATATCTAGCAGAATCCCTGATCCGCGGCGGGAGCTATCAGGAAGGGTTGGAACTCCTTTCTTCCCTGCCTCAGAATCCGGCCAACAACTACTGGACTGCTATCGGATTGATTGGACAGGGATCTCTGTCTAAAGCCCTCCAATGGCTCGTACGGACGGACTTGTCTCAATCTCCGGAATGGGTCCCGTACTTTCTCCAGGCACGAGCAGTTATTGCCGGTCGGTTGCATGATTACCAGTTGCTTCAAGCCAGCCTGGCTTCCCTGGTTGCTCTCAATCAAGGGGAATTGTCCGCCCGGGCCGCTGTCTGGCTTGCCGACTTCCAGATCAGGAAAAAAGAATATGAGCAAGCAGCAAAAACTCTGGCCCCCCTCCTGGAATCGCCGTCTACTCCCGAGGCTGGATCCGGACAACCGACTCCCCGTGAAGAACCTTCATGGATGGCCGTCATCAAGCCTCTTGCCCAAGTCGTACATGCCAATCTTCTCGCCAGCCAGGGACAATGGGACGAAGCCCAAAACGAACTGAAAACGCTTGCTTCTGCCAAAAATGCTCCGGACAAGGTAAAAGACCTGGCTCTTGTCGCCTCCGCCTTTCTGAAAATCGAACGGGAAAATGCATCTTCCGGTTCGGAATCCTCCTCCCCTGCCCCTGCTTCTACGGGAAGTGCAACTACGGACAATACGGATTATATGGGAGAAGACCAACTTCTTGCCTTCATTTCCAGCAATCCTGATTCCGCTCTTTTGACGGATGTCTTTTTAGTCCTGATGCGGGAAAAAACGTTTTCTTCCAATCCGCAGGCTTTGGAAAAGCTGACGTCTTGGGCAAACGGTTCCGACAATCCCCGCCAGCCTCTGGCTGCCTATGCCCTGTGCGATGTCCTGGCAGGAAAAAAGGACTATGAGGAAATAATCGACCTGACCAGGAGAACTCTTAAAAAATCTCCCGCCAATCCTGTTTCCGAATCACTCTTGTTGAAAGCGCTCGGTATCCTGCTCAAGCAGGGACTTGTCGATCAGGCCGATGCGTTGATCAAAGAATTTCCCGGCTTCAAATCCGCTGCAGTCCGCTTCGAGGCCGGACGGATTGCCTATGAACAGCAGCGTTTCGATGATGCCCTCAATGCGTTCAAATCCGTAATTAGAACCGGAGGAGGAGACAATCTCATTTCCTCCGCCCTCTACAATGCCAACCTGACGGCACTGGAACTGGCGGATAAGAGTTCCCTTAAGGATGTGATGCAACAAACGGTAATGGACTCCAAATTGCGAGAAGCCCTTGCCTATGAGCAGGCTCACTATTCCGCCCAGAGGATGATGCCGGAGGCTCTGGAAGAACTTCGGAAAATGATCGCCGACTATCCCTCTTCACCTTGGGTGATTCCTGCCCGCCTCGACATGGCGGAAGTCATGCTGAACCTCAATCCTCCGGATGTAGACGGAGCCGTCCAGCAAATATCCCTGCTGAAAGAGGACGACATGGATGAAGAACAAAAATTGCGCCTCATTCGCTTGAATATTATGGTTCCGGAAATCCGGCAAAATTGGGCGGAAGCTATTTTTACCGCGCGCAAGGCTTTGAAACAGTATCCCAACGCTCCGTGCGCCGATGCCATTCAATTGAAACTGGGAGAACTGCTCTATAAGAACGGCAGCTTCAACGAGGCTCTTCTTGTGCTGCAGCCATTCGCTTCACAATATCCCGATTCCGACTTGCAACGCGCAGCCCTGTTTCTCGCAGGCAAAGCTGCGGAACAATGCAATACTCAGAGTTCTCTGGATACTGCACTGACCCTGTTCCGGCAACTGGCTCATACGCCGGGCAAGCTGGCTCTCTCCTCGGAACTGGAAATTGCTACCCTCCTCCTCAGAAGCGGCAAGTCCTGCGAAGCTATTGCATCCTTGAACGAACTTCTTCAGCGTAAATTACCATCGACCATCCGCCTCCAGGCACTTTCCACAGAAGCCGATGCCTGGGCCTCTCTGGGAGAATCCGATCCCGAATCCCTGACCAAAGCCCGGGAATTCTGCACGAGGATGCTTGAGATGCCTAACATTCACCTCTACTGGAAATTTAAAGCGCTTTCACAACGAGCCCAGTTTGCCGAAAAGCAAGGAGATATGGAGGCCGCCCTGCATGATTACTCGACTATTCTCCAATACAAGCCCGACCCTCATTCCGTGGATAAGCGCGATTGGTACTGGTTCTACAGCGCCGGTTTTGCTGCCTTGCATATCCTCGAGCTGCGTCAAGATTGGCAGGCTGCCTTGAATCTTGCCGTCCGTCTTTCCAAAACAACCGGACCCAAGGCACGTGAAGCCGCCAACAAGGCACGCCGCATCAAGCTTGAGCATTTCATCTGGAACGATCCTGAAACGGATGCCGTATCCCAGCCAACCGAGGAGGAAGCGAAACTCGCCCCTCCTGCGGCACAATAATATCCCATTTCTCCGCCATGATTCAAGATCCCAAAGGCAAATCCTGGAGGCCGAATGCCGCCGCTGTCATTCTGAGTACGGATGGCAAGGTTCTCCTGGGCAAAGATGCAGGACGTAATACTTACTGGCATTTCCCCCAGGGAGGTGCCGTCAAAGGAGAAACCATCGAACATGCCCTGGCCCGGGAAGTATGGGAAGAAGTTGGTTTACGCCCGGGTGACTATATTATTGCCAAGACGCTCTCCGGACTGAGATACAAGTATCCGGAAAACAACAGTAAAAGCGGCAAATGGATCGGTCAGGAGCAAACCTACTTCCTGCTCATTTGCAAAAAGGACAATCCCAAGACATCCGTCAACAGGAGCCCCGAATTTTCAAAAATCAGATGGTTTGACCGGAAAGAATTGAAACTCAACCTCTTTCCAAAATTCAAACGCTCGGTTATCAAAAAGGTCCTCGATGAATTTTTCCCGTCTGTCAAATTGACGGCACCGTCCAAATCTCCGCTTTTTTCAGAAGCCCAACATATTTACCCTATTAATCAATCTCTTCCCGTTATGGACAGATATCTTGTGCCGGCCGGCATCAAACTCAATCTCAAAGACTATGCCCCCGATGACAAATCACTTTTTTCCGGGAGCAAGGAAGAAGCTCTGATTGAGTTTGACACCCTCAATAAGGAGTTTCAGGAATTACAAAGGAAGATGTATGCAGAAAACAAACACCGTATTCTCGTCGTCTTCCAGGCCATGGATGCCGGAGGCAAGGACGGTTGTATCAGAAACGTCTTTTCCGGTATCGATCCCCAAGGCCTCCGCGTCGTTCCTTTCAAGAAACCCACCGCAGACGAATTGGCCCATGACTATCTCTGGCGCATTCATCGGGAAGTCCCGGGAAATGGGCAGATAGCTGTTTTCAACCGCTCCCATTACGAAGATATTATCGCTGTCAAGGTGAAGAGGATCTTCCCGGACGAAGTCTGGAAAAGAAGATACCGCTCTGTCATTGACTTCGAACATATGCTGGCCAGCGAGGGTACGGAGATCATTAAAATATTCCTCAATATCTCCAAGGGCGAACAAAAAGCACGCCTGGAAGGTCGCCTGCGCAACCCTGACAAGGTCTGGAAATTCCAAATGGACGACCTTGATGACAGAAACAGATGGGACGAATTTCAGGGCGCTTATCGCGAGCTAATCGAGGCGACTTCTTTCCAGCACGCTCCTTGGTATATTATCCCCGCCGATCGCAAATGGTACAGAAACCTCATAGTAACAAGGATTCTTGTCGAAAAATTGCGCTCTCTCAACTGCGAATACCCTCAATTATCCTTCGATCCATCCACCATTCGAGTGAACGATTAATTCGATTTGATTTTCTGCCGAGCTCTTCATGCTAAAGTTTTCTCAAAAAATAGTTTGAACGTTTGTTCTTATATTGTATTCTAACGTGTGGAGGATCTGGGAGAGGAAAATCCGATCCCAAGGTAATCTTACACACATACACACGCAACCTAACATCGTACATGAAAGGCAATTCCAAAATAATAAAGAAAGGGGCAATGCTGCTGGCATCCGAAAGAAATGAATATATCTTGAGGCTACTGGCAGAACAAGGGGCAGCAAGAACCACCCAGCTTGCTAAATCGATGAACGTTACCGATGAAACGGTGCGAAACGATTTAATCAGACTTGAGCAAAGCGGTCTTCTCGTGCGAGTTCATGGTGGCGCTGTTTCGTTGAACAAAAAGACGAGCAATGAAAACCTGCTGAAGCATACGACCTATGATGTGGAACTTGCCAAGGCGGTTGTCAGACACATGCAACCTCATTCGACCATCTTTTTGGACGGAGGCACGCTGGGTAATCTCATCGCTTCCTACCTTCCGGCCGAAGATATGACTGTTGTATCCAATAGCACCACGGTGATCGAACGTCTCAAGTCCAATAACAATATCGAAGCATATTGTACCGGAGGATTGCTGGATCGCAAGTCCGGCCTTTTCATCGGCCACAGGGCTGCCGATTCGCTCGGACACATGGGACTGGACAACATCATCCTCATCGCCGATTCGTATTCGGCATCGCGCGGTCCCGGATTTTCCAGCCAGGGCAAGGCGGAATTCTTTGAAAAGATTCTTCCCTTCACGAAATCCCTGTGCGTCGTCTGTCCTTCCGCAAGCATGCAGGGACCGTCCTCCTACTACACCATCCCCCTGTCGAAAGTTAACCTTTTGATCACGGATGAGAATGTCGATGAAGAAGAACTTCACGACATCGAACAAACCGGGGTTGTCGTCGAACAAGCCTGATTCCCTGAACGAAACCGTTCTTCCTCGCAGGGCTGGGTGTTCAAGCATCCGGCCCTGCTTTTTTAGGCTCGTTTTGTTTCAAAAATGTATGACAAATTTGTAATATATCAAGTTGATATTCCAAATTTGTCATTCATTGTTTCAAGGATAATTATCACTAATATCACATAATTAATTCATTATCAGTACTCTCTATTAATTTTAAAAAGTTGGCATGGTATTTGCAAATAAAAAGGCGTCCGGACAAGAAACCGGAACACTAATTCAGGAACACAATCCCCACTATGAATATGGAATCAATCCCTGCACATCCCGCCTCCGGTTTATCCCGAATTGAAGAAATCTACGGGAAAGACGTCTTCGGCCTCAGCACAATGAAGCGTTACCTCTCCCGGGATGTGTACAAGAATCTGCTCAATACGATCAAGAAAGGAAGCAAGCTGGATTCCAGCATCGCCGACGAAGTTGCCGAAGCCATGAAGCAATGGGCTATCAGTAACGGAGCAACCCATTATACGCACTGGTTCCAGCCATTGAATGACGCGACGGCCGAAAAGCACGAGGCCTTTTTGGAAATGGACGGAGGAATGGCCTCTCTTGAGTTCTCGGGTAAGAGCCTGATCCAAGGAGAACCGGATGCATCGAGTTTTCCCTCCGGTGGCCTTCGCGCTACATTTGAAGCTCGCGGCTACACAGCCTGGGATCCCACCAGTCCCGCCTTTATTAAAAGGACCAACGGAAGTGCAACTCTGTGCATTCCGACCGCATTTTGTTCATACACGGGACAGGCTCTCGACAAGAAGACCCCCCTGCTCCGTTCCATGAAAGCCGTTACCGGGCAAGCCCAGCGCATTCTAGCCTGCTTTGGAGAAAAACCGGATATCGTGGTCAATTCCAGTCTCGGTGCGGAACAGGAATACTTCCTTGTGGATCTTAAACTCTACACTCAAAGACCGGACCTGATCATGTGCGGACGAACCATTTTCGGCAATGTTCCTCCCAAGCACCAGCAGATGGAAGACCACTACTTCGCCAGCATTAAGGAACGTATCCTGGAGTTCATGTCGGAAGTAGACGAATCCCTGTGGCGTCTCGGCATTCCGGCTAAAACACGCCACAATGAAGTCGCTCCGGCACAATTTGAAATCGCTCCTATCTTCGAGGGAATCAACTTGGCTGTGGATCATAACATGCAGCTCATGGAAGTTCTCAGCAAAACAGCGACCAAGCACGGCTTTGCATGCCTCTTCCATGAAAAGCCCTTCGACGGCATCAACGGATCCGGCAAACACAACAACTGGTCCCTGGGTGCCCCCGGATTCGGCAGTTTACTCAACCCTGGCAAGAGCCCGCATGAAAATGCCATCTTCCTTACTTTCCTGTGCGCCGTGATTGAAGCAGTGGACAAACATGCCGATCTTCTGAGAGCTTCCGTCGCTAAGGCAGGCAACGATCACCGCCTCGGTGCCAACGAAGCCCCCCCCGCTATTATCTCCATTTATTTGGGCGATCTGCTGGACGAGATCATCAATCAGATCGAACAAGGACAGACGGTGGCATCCCGCCAAAGCGGAGTCATGAAAATCGGAGTCGATTCCCTGCCCGAGTTCCCTCTGGATACATCGGATCGCAACCGCACAAGCCCGTTTGCCTTTACCGGCAACAAGTTTGAGTTCCGCGCCGTCGGTTCCTCTCAAACCTGTGCCTGGCCGATGACCGTATTGAACTTGATTGTTGCGGAAGCTCTTGATCGCATTGCTTCCATTCTGGAACCTGTTGCCGGCAAACCCGAATTCCGCAGTACACTGCAGGAAACACTCCGGGACATCGTGAAGAAGCACAAGAGAATCATCTTCAACGGAAACGGATACAGTGACGAATGGATCAAGGAAGCGGAACGCCGCGGCTTGCCCCACCTTCGTACAACCCCGGAGGCCCTGGCCATTTTGGAACTGCCGGAAACAGTGAAACTTTTCAGCGATTACGGAGTCATGTCTCCCTCCGAATTGCATGCCCGGTACGAAACCCAAATGGAAATCTACGGTAAGGAACTGGACATTGAGGCAAAAACAGCAGCGGAAATGGTGCGTACACTCTACATCCCGGCTGTTTCCAAGTACCTCTGCCAGTTACACAAGACTATCGCTTCCATGTCCGCGAACCATGTGTCCGCCGGAAGCGAATGCCTGGCCGGCATTGCCGCCAGCATCGGCAAACTCTGCGATGATCTGCCTGCCCAGCTGGCAGCGCTGGAACATTGCGACTCATTCGAAAGCCAAAAATCGGCAATGGCCACTCTGCGATTCACCATCGACAGCCTGGAAGCGCTAACCGACCATTCCGTCTGGCCCGTGCCGACATACGCCCAATTACTCTATATCCGATAACCATCAACATCACTGTCGGCCCGCCTGCTCGTCCCTTTCCCGGCTGTATGCGGGTCGACCGTACCCCACCAGCCACATGCAATTCAGTTCATACCTCCCCCAACCACAAGGACTTTACCATCCTCAACACGAGCACGACGCTTGCGGCGTCGGCATGGTCTGCGATATTAAAGGCCGAGCTTCGCATGACATCGTCCTCAAAGGCATGACCGTGCTGGAACGCCTCCTGCATCGCGGGGCCGCCGGCAGCGATCCGGACACCGGAGACGGTGCCGGCATCCTCATTCAGCTCCCTCATGCGTTCCTTGAGGCCAGTTGTCCCGACATATCTTTCCCAGAGCCGGGGTGCTACGGTGCCGCCTGTGTTTTTCTACCCACAGATGACTCTCTGGCAAGCAGATGCATGAAAATCGCAGAAGATTGTATTCTCAAGGACGGATTCCGTCTCCTGGGATGGAGAACCGTCCCCGTCAATCTGGATGCCATTGGTGTCCAAGCTCGTCTTTCGGCTCCATCGATCCGCCAATTTTTCATCGTCCCCGGTAACGAACAACTCCGGGGGGAAGATCTGGAACGATCTCTTTATATTCTCCGCCGCACAATAGAGCGAGCCATGGACGAGGCTCTGCCGGAACTGGGAGACAGGTTTTATATTGCCAGTCTTTCGGCCCGAACCCTCATCTACAAGGGGCTTTTGAAGGCTCCTCAGCTTCCCCGGTTTTACCAGGATTTAACGGATCCCAGGCTTGTTTCCGCAGTAGCCGTCGTCCACCAGAGATATTCGACTAATACATTCCCTTCCTGGCCCCTGGCACATCCTTTCCACATGCTTGCACACAACGGGGAGGTTAACACAATCAAGGGCAATATCAATCAGATGAATTCCCGGGAAAACTTTTTGTCCTCCCCCCTGTTCGGGGAAAACATTTCCCGCATTCTGCCTGTCATACGTTCCGGGCAAAGCGATTCCGCCTGTCTTGACAATGTTCTGGAATTGCTTGTCCGAGCCGGTCGCAGCCTGCCTCACGCCATGATGATGCTGATTCCCCAGGCTTGGGGAAGCCGTCATTTCATGAGTGAAGACGTCAGAGGATTTTTCGATTTCCACGCCGGTATCATGGAACCATGGGACGGTCCGGCTGCCGTTTGCTTTACGGATGGACTGGGCGCCGGGGCCATGGTGGATCGCAACGGTCTGAGGCCGGTGCGCTACACGGTTACAAGTGACGGATTGCTTGTTCTGGCATCCGAAGCCGGCGTTCTGGACCAGGAGCCGGCTCTGGTGATCAACCGCGGATGCCTGCATCCCGGACAAATGCTCTGGGTCGACTTTGCTGCCGGACGCATTGCATATGACAGCGAGATCAAAACCCATGTTTCTCGCCTCCAGCCCTATCGTCGCTGGTGCGAGGAAAACCGTATCCATGTCCACGGATTTTTCGATTCCGTTATGGCACCTACCGTCAACCGTGAACTTCTGCCCAGTCGCCACGCTCTATTCGGCTACACGAAGGAAGATTTGGAACTTATCCTCTCCCCCATGGCAAAAACGGGCGTCGATCCCATCGGTTCCATGGGTAACGATACGCCTCTGGCAGTCATGTCGGAACGCCCCCAACTGCTATTCAACTATTTTAAGCAATTGTTCGCGCAGGTTACCAATCCTCCGATTGACCCGATCAGGGAAGAACTTGTCATGTCGCTCACCACCTTCATCGGCAACCCACCCAACATCCTGGAGGAAACTCCCGCCATGGCGCGATTGATCAAACTGGATCGTCCCATCCTGACATCCGGAGATCTGGACCGCCTCCGAGAGTGCAAGGAACCGGATTTTCGTTCTCTCACCCTGGAGCTTTCATTCGATGCCTCGGCTCCCGACTCTTTGGAAACAGGTCTGGACGATCTTTGTGCACGGGCGGAAAAAGCAGTGCGCACAGGGTATTCCATTCTCATCCTCTCCGACCGCAATCTGCCGCCGGACAAAGCTCCCATACCATCGCTTCTGGCAGTATCCGCCGTCAACGCCCACCTCGTCAATCTGGGACTTCGTACGGGATCCGGCCTAATTGTCGATACCGGAGAAGCTCGTGAAACGATGCATTTTGCTCTGTTGCTTGGGTACGGTGCCACGGCTATTTGCCCCTATCTCGCCATAGAGACAATTACGAAATTGTGGCAGGACGGAGCACTGGGAGAATCCATTTCCGAAGCCCGGGCGCTTACCAATTACATCAAGGCCCTGGACAAGGGATTGCTTAAAATCATGAGCAAAATGGGAATTTCCACTTTGCGCAGCTACCGGAGGGCTCAGGTTTTTGAAGCTATCGGCCTGGATCGTTCGATGGTGGATCGCTACTTCGCCGGAACTGAATCCCGAGTCGGCGGAATAGGGTTAAAGGAAGTGGGACGAGAAACGCTCATGCGCTACGAAGCATCCCGCCAAGAACATATCGAACTGGAAAACGCCGGAATCTACAAGTACCGTAAGGGAGGAGAAAAACACCTCTGGACATCCGAACTCATCGGACTTTTCCAGCGTGCCGTCAGGAATGCCGACTACGGCAAATTCAAGGAATTTACCGCGAAAATGGACGATGCTTCGCAGAACCTTTGCACTTTGCGCGGATTGTTCCGGTTCAAGGAGACGACGCCAGTCCCACTTGAAGAAGTGGAATCTGCTCTCCAAATTGTCAAAAGATTCGTCAGCGGCGCCATGTCTCTGGGTGCTATCTCCCGGGAAGCACACGAGAGTATCGCCATTGCCATGAACCGCCTCGGCAGCATGTCCAACTCCGGCGAGGGCGGAGAAGATCCAGCCCGCTACATCCCCCTGGAAAACGGGGATTCCCTCTGCTCCGCCATCAAGCAGGTTGCTTCGGGCCGATTCGGCGTGACGGCAGAGTACCTGGCACACGCCAAGGAGATACAAATCAAAATTGCCCAGGGAGCCAAGCCGGGAGAAGGAGGTCAACTTCCCGGAGGAAAAGTGAATGAAGAAATTGCCCGCGTGCGTCATTCCACGCCCGGAGTAACCTTGATTTCTCCCCCGCCTCACCACGACATTTATTCCATCGAAGACCTGGCTCAATTGATCTACGACCTGAAGAATGCCAATCCGGAAGCCCGGATATCGGTCAAGCTGGTCTCCGAAGTCGGCGTAGGAACAGTTGCGGCAGGCGTCGCCAAGGGTGGGGCTGACATGGTGCTGGTTTCCGGTCATGACGGAGGCACGGGAGCTTCTCCCCTGACATCAATCATGCATGCAGGCCTCCCTTGGGAGCTGGGACTTGCAGAAACCCAGCAAACTCTTGTCCTAAACAATCTGAGGGGTTCCGTCCGCCTGCAGACGGACGGTCAGCTCAAGACGGGGCGCGACGTGATCATTGCCACTCTTCTGGGAGCGGAAGAGTACGGTTTTGCTACGTCGGTTTTGATCGCCATGGGGTGTGTCCTCATGCGCGTTTGTCAAAAGAATAGCTGCCCGGTCGGTGTGGCCACCCAGGATCCGGAACTCCGCAAAAAATTCCGTGGAAAGCCCGAATATATTGTCCACTTCCTCATGTTTGTTGCAGAAGAAGTCCGGGAATACCTGGCTCGGCTCGGATTCCGTTCCATCGATGAAGCTGTAGGAAGAACAGACCTGCTGGACATCAATCCGGCCATTGAGTATTGGAAGACGAGGAATCTCGATTTCTCGTCCATTCTGTCTCCCGTTGCCAATCAGTCAGGACATCCCGTTCGTTTCACAACGCCGCACGACCACGGAGTCGAACGTTTCTTCGACGGCAAATTCATGGAATTTACCCGTCCGGCACTGGAGTCGGGCCGCCCGGTAGAAGCCGCTTTCCCGGTAGCCAACACGGATCGTTCCGTCGGGACCATGTTGTCCGGCAAAGTCGCCCTGGCTTACGGTCATGAAGGATTGCCGGATGATACTGTCCGTCTCCATTTCCGCGGTACGGCAGGACAATCGTTCGGAGCTTTTCTGGCTCACGGAGTTACCTTGACCCTGACAGGGGAAGCCAACGACTACCTGGGTAAAGGGCTTTCCGGAGGCAGAATCATCGTCCGCCCCTTTGAAGCGGCTACCTATTCTCTGGAAGATAACATCATTGCGGGGAATGTCCTGTTGTATGGAGCAATCAACGGTACGGTATTTATCAATGGTGCAGTCGGTGAACGTTTCGCCGTCCGCAATTCCGGGGCAACAGCAGTCGTCGAGGGTACAGGCAATCATTGCTGCGAGTACATGACGGGCGGTACAGTCGTTGTCCTCGGACCGACGGGGGTTAACTTCGGGGCAGGCATGAGTGGCGGTTTTGCCTATGTGCTGGACGAAGACGGTTCATTCGACCGCCGCTGCAACCTATCCACTATTGACCTGGAACCGGTCAAAGCACCGGAGGATGTGGTACGCCTGCATTCCCTGATTGAGGAACATGCGGAACTAACCGGTTCCCCTCTGGCCCGCCGTATCCTGGAATCATGGGATGACGTATTGCCAAAGTTCGTCAAGGTGTTTCCGATGGAATACCGGCGGGTTTTGAGTACAATGAATGCACAGGAAGTCCCTGCCCCTCAATCCGTCCACATTCGGCATTAATCTCCAGTCACTCATTCCACTATGACGCCCCATCCTACGCTTGCCGGAAACAGCACCGAACTGGAAATCCTGCTGGAAATTTCCAAACTCCTCGTCCGGCGCAATCATATGGATGAACTCTGGGATAAAATTCTGGAGGTACTCAGGGGAAGGCTGCCCATCACACGGGCAGCCCTTACCCTCCGCCATAGCCACGAACTTGTCATTGAAGCTTCGTTCGGATTGACGGATTTGGCCCGTTCGCTCGGCAAATACAAGATTGGGGAAGGTGTAACGGGGAGGGTCGCCCAGTCGGGAAAACCGGAGGTCATTCCCGACACGACAACCGACCATACCTTCCTCAATCGAACGCGCATCAGGAAGGAAGACCAACCGGAATCTTTCCTCTGCGTCCCCATCATCCATGACGAAGTCGTCATTGGTACATTCTCGATCGATTACCCTCAGCAAAGCCCGGAAGAACTGGATAAACTCCTGAACCTGATGATTGTCCTGGCGAACATTATGGCCGATGCCGTGGAGGCATTCCGTGCCGAAGTCGGAGAACGCGAGCACTTGCAAACGGAAAACGACCGTCTGCGTCAACAACTCGGGCGCCAGACCCGCCTGCCGGGACTCATCGGCAATTCATCTCCCATGCGGGAGATTCAGTTGCAGATCATCCAGGTAGCCCGTTCTTCTGCAACAGTCCTGATTCGTGGAGAATCCGGTACGGGCAAGGAACTGATCGCCCAATCCATTCACTACAATTCCGACAGGAAACAGGGACCGTTTATTGCCGTCAACTGTGCGGCTCTACCCGAAAACCTGGTAGAATCCGAATTGTTCGGCCATGAAAAAGGGGCTTTCACCGGAGCCCACAAAATGAGGAAAGGACGGTTCGAAGCCGCTTCGGGAGGAACGCTCTTTCTTGATGAAATCGGGGATATCTCACCCGGGGTACAGGTCAAACTCCTCCGCGTGCTTCAGGAACGAATTTTTGAACGAGTCGGCGCCCAGGAACCAATCCGTACAAATGTCCGCGTCATCGCTGCCACAAGCCGCAATCTGGAAGAAAAAATGCAGGAAGGCAGCTTCCGGGAAGACTTGTTCTACCGGTTAAACGTTTTCCCCATCATCGTACCTCCACTGCGATCGAGAAAATCGGATATCGTTTCCCTGGCCGACTACTTCCTTGGCAAGTACAATGCCTCGTACAACAAGAATATCCTCCGTATCTCTACGCCGGCAATCAATATGCTCATGTCTTACCACTGGCCGGGTAATGTCCGTGAGCTGGAGAACGTTATCGAACGGGCTGTTCTTGTTTCCGACAATGGAGTTATCAATTCCTTCGACCTCCCTCCATCCCTCCAAACCGCCATTGCCACCAATACATCCATAAGCACGATCCCGGGGACTTCGACCGGGATGGACGCCCAGATAGCTTCCTTTGAAACGGAAATCATCACAGACGCTTTGAAACGCAATCAGGGGAATGTGGCGGCATCGGCTCGCGACCTGCAAACCACAATCCGTAAGCTCCATTATAAAATCAACAAGCTCGGAATCACGCCTCCTTCCTACAAGTAGCCTCATGAAAATCGGCATCATCCAACCCTATGTAACGCCAGGAGATTTTCCCCGGAATGTCCGGGCTATCATCGAAGCCTACCGTGCATGCCTGGACGATGGGGCCGACTTGGTCGCCGCCCCTGCCATGAGTTTGAGTGGGCCTGAACCTGAAGGGCTGCTGCATCGATCTGCTTATGCGAGGGAACACGAAGACGCGCTTCGTTACATGGCTTTGGAAATGGGGAAAGTGCCTCTCATCATGGGATCAGTGGAAGGACTGGATGGTGCGGGACATCCATCCCGCCGGTTTTATGTACTGACGCAGGACTCCGTCTCGAAACTGGATGAATTCCCCGGAGTCATCGATGTCAATAATATCGGGGTATGTCTTGTCAATGGACGGGAATCTTTGGAAGAAATCTCTTCCCGGGTACATGCCGAACTTATCCTCTATTTTCCGGAAGCCCCATGGAGCATGGAACAGACTGTAAATATAGTCGAGGCAGCGCGCCGGACGGCCACGGGATTCCATCTCCCAGTCGGTGTTATCCGACATGCCGGAGGACGTGGCGAAACCGTCGACGCGGGATCCTCTTTCCTGATAGATGGTGACGGCAGGGTGTGCGGCGTTTTGGCCCCGTTTCTTCCCGATGAACGCGTTGTCAATACGATCAAACCAGGGAAACATTCATTCCCTGGTGCCGGGACTGCTCTAAATTTAGCCATTAAGGCCGGTATTCGTGATTTCATTTCCAAAGGCGGCTATGCCGGAGCCGTACTCATGCACGCCGATACTCCGGAGTTCCGCTTGCTGGAATCCCTGGTTACCGAGGCCCAGGGAGAATCCCCCTGTATCTGGGAATCTGCCCCGGATTTGGAGAATCCTTTGAACCGTGCGGAAACCGCCAATCTTCTGCTGCTTTCCCCGTGCCATAAAAACGCTCTGTTTCATGGAGCCAGGCCCGAAGCTCATTATCTGCCTTTTGGTGATTTGTTTGGTAGTGATCTGAAAGGCGGACGTCCGGGACATTTCCGCAGAGGTTCCGAAGATGACATCCTGCATAGCCTGGTTGACCTCCACCGTTCCGGGACTGATCTGATCACGGAAGGGTACTCGGAGATCGATGTCCGCAGTTGTCAGAGAGCTGTGGAACGTTCCGCCTGGTCCCGGAGGCAATCTCCCCCCCTCCTTCATTTATACGGGATGCCGGTACCCTGTCCTCTTCTGCACCGGTTTTCCGATTAAAACGGTTTTTTCCTGATAGCTTTCCTCTTGGCCTTACGTATAATGTGAGCATGTATTTCTTCTCTCGTTTCGATGTTTTCAAACACGTAATATCCCGTCCTGTACTGGGAAGCCTTTGCTCCGCTCTGATTTGTTTCCCTATTGTGTACGCCGCCCCTCAGGATGACGGCAAGGGTCCCGACGGCCCCGTCTATTCTCCAGGAACCAATTCCATGTACAAAGATGGTTGGATAGACTTCAATAAAAACGGGAAGAAGGATGTTTACGAAGATCCCCTTGCCAAGATTGACGACAGAATCGAAGACCTCCTCTCCCAGATGACTCTGGAAGAAAAAACCTGCCAGATGGTCACCCTCTACGGTTATCGGCGAGTTCTGCCGGATGCTCTCCCTAAACCGGAATGGAAAAACAAGATTTGGAAGGATGGCATGGGAGCCATTGACGAACACTTGAACGGGTTCATCCAGTGGGGGCTCCCTCCGTCGGACAATCCCAATGTCTGGCCCGCATCCCGCCATGCATGGGCCCTCAACGAAGTCCAGAAGTTCTTTATAGAAGACACGCGCCTGGGCATCCCCACCGATTTTACCAACGAAGGTATTCGCGGCGTGGAAAGCTATATGGCCACCAATTTCCCCACCCAGCTCGGCATCGGCCATACATGGAACCGACGACTCGTCCGTAAAATCGGTGAAATCACCGGACGGGAAGGACGCCTTCTCGGCTATACCAACGTATATGCCCCGATTCTCGATGTAGGACGCGACCAGCGCTGGGGACGCTACGAAGAAGTATATGGCGAAAGCCCGTACCTCGTCGGAGAACTCGGTGTGGAAATGGCCAAAGGGATGCAGAAAGACTATCAGGTTGCCGCCACGGCCAAGCATTACATTGCTTACAGCAATAACAAGGGGGCGAGAGAAGGCATGTCCCGCGTTGATCCACAAATGTCACCCCGCGAAGTCGAACTGATCCACGTATATCCCTGGCGGAAGGTTATTGGCAAAGCCGGTCTCCTTGGAGCTATGAGCTCCTATAACGACTACGACGGAGAACCGATCCAGAGCAGCAAGTACTGGCTCACGGACCGCCTCCGCAAGGATTTCGGATTTAAAGGTTACGTCGTTTCCGACAGCGATGCCGTCGAATATCTCTATCAGAAGCACAAAACCGCGTTGGACATGAAAGACGCTGTCCGGCAAAGCGTCGATGCCGGGTTGAACATTCGCTGTACTTTCCGGTCTCCGGATTCTTATGTCCTGCCCCTTCGCGAACTCGTGCGTGAAGGAGGATTGAGCATGGAAACCATCGATGAACGCGTCCGCGACATTCTCCGCGTCAAATTCCTCGTCGGCCTTTTCGACCATCCCTACCAAACCGATCTGGTCGCAGCCGACAAGGAAGTCAATTCCGAAGAAAACCAACAGGTCGCTTTGCAGGCTTCCCGGGAAGCCATCGTTCTGCTCAAGAACAAGGACAAAACTCTGCCTCTCGACGCAAACAAACTCAAGAAGGTGGCCGTTATCGGACCGAATGCCGATGAAAAGGCTTTTGCCCTGACTCACTACGGTCCTTTGGCCGTGGAAGTAACCACTGTGCTCGACGGGGTGAAAAAAAAGCTCGAAGGAAAAGCTGAAGTTGCCTACTCCAAGGGGTGCGATCTTGTGGACGCTCGTTGGCCCGAATCGGAAATCGTCCGCATGCCGCTAACAGCCGATGAACAGAGAGACATCGACCAGGCCGTCGAAACCGCCAAGGACAGCGACGTTATCATCGCCGTACTTGGAGGAGGTCCCCGCACATGCGGCGAGAACAAATCCCGCTCTTCCCTGGATCTTCCCGGAAGACAGGAAGATCTCCTGCGCGCTCTGCACGCTACCGGCAAGCCCGTCGTCCTCGTGCTGATCAATGGCCGACCCTTGAGCATTAACTGGGCCGACCAAAACGTGCCCGCTATCGTCGAAGCATGGTATCCCGGTTCTCAGGGGGGGACGGCGATCAGCGACGTCCTCTTCGGGGACTACAACCCGGGCGGTAAACTGACCGTCACTTTCCCGAAGACCACCGGGCAAATTCCGTTCAACTTCCCCTCCCGGCTGGCTTCACAAGTCAACGGAGGAGGCACTCCCGGTCAGAGGGGTAACCAGTCCCGTGTCAATGGTCCCCTTTATCCGTTCGGACACGGTCTGAGCTACACGAGTTTCAAGTACTCCGACCTGAAGATCGAACCCCGGGTCGTGACGCCCAATCAGAAAGTCAAAGTCAGCTTTACCCTCAAAAATACAGGAGACCGTGAAGGGGATGAAGTCGTCCAATTGTACACGCGCGACATCATTTCCTCCATCTCCGGTTATGAAAAGCTCTTGAATGGTTTCGACAGAATCCCTCTGAAGCCAGGTGAATCGAAGCGTGTCGAACTGGAATTGGATCCGCAGGATCTGGCCCTCATCAATGCCCACCGCGAACGTGTCGTTGAACCCGGAGACTTCGAAATCATGATCGGCGAATCCTCTGTCAAAACGAAGTTGAAAGGTACTCTAACGGTCATTGACGCCAATGACCGTCAGGCTCTCTCCCGCCAGCAAAACAAGCCGGAAGGCAAACTCCTCTCCAATATTCTTTCCGCTTCGACCGGACAGAATCTTGCTTCCCGAGCCGTTGACGGAGACAAGGCCACATCCTGGCCGGCCAGTGCTGGCGATTATCTGACCCTGTCACTCAAGGAAGGTTCCCAGCCCCGTGAAATTCAGGTAACATGGGGAAAAGGCAGCAAGGCCGATTTCATCATCCAGGTTTCTTCAGGAGGAGGTCAGTTCCTCGATGTCGTGAGCGATACCATCCAATGTGACGCACCCGAAACGAAAACTTACAAATTGAAAGGTACGACGGCCAGCGACGCCCGCATTCTAATATCCCGGGGCAAGGCAGGCATTGCCAATGTGTCCGTTGCCGGATTTGAAGTGAAATAAATTATTTCATCCCGCCCGTCAGCCGTAAATGACCGGTTGGCGGGCGCTTTTCTTTTCCATTTCCTGGCATGATTTCCTACTGTACAAACATTTATCCTGCCGAATCCTGGCAAGAGACTTTTGCTTCTCTGGAAGCCGGGATACCCTCTATTCGCCATTATCTGGAAGAATGGAAATCTCCTGCCCTAAACGTCCCCTTGGGCATCGGGCTCCGGTTGTCGGCTAAAGCGGCGACCGATTTATTGACATTTCCTGGGGAAATAGAACGTCTCAATCTCTGGCTTTCCGAATGGGATGCCGTCGTCCAAACAATCAACGGATTTCCCTATGGCAACTTTCACGAAGGCCGTATCAAGGAGCTCGTCTTCAAACCGGACTGGACGACATACGAACGGTTCGAGTACACGGAAAAGTTATTGAATATTCTGGCACGGATTTCCCCGCAAGAATACATACCTTTGACAGTCAGCACCCTGCCTGGATCTCACAAATATTTCCATGCCGATGAAGAACGCATGTTTGCCTATCTGGATTCCTTGTGCGGCTTGATGAACCGCATTCATCAGGAAACCGGCAAAATTCTAACAGTCGGTCTGGAACCGGAACCTATGGGACATTTCGACGATACCTACGGAACCATCCGATTTTTCCATCGTTTGCAGGGTGTTTCCCGCAGGCCGGAATTGATTCAAAAGCATCTGGGCGTTACCTACGACACATGCCACTTCGCCGTCATGGGAGAATCCCCGGACTTCTCTCTCTCTGCCTGGAATGAATACGATATTCCCGTTGTCAAGATTCAGTTTTCCAACGCTTTGGAACTCAATGTTTCTTCACCAGGAGATCTATCCATTCTCCTTCCCTATACAGAGCAAACCTATTTCCATCAAACGAGTATCCTGTTACCTGATGACAATACCCCCATGCTCTTTGCCGATTTGCCTGAAGCCTTGGAGTGGGCCAACCGGCATCCGGAAGTGCTTCATGGTTCCCGATTCCGTATTCATTACCATATTCCCCTCGGAGCCACCCCGGAAGCGCCGTTGGAAAATACTCACGAGCTAAATCTTGCCGTAGTAGAATATCTCAGAAGTCATCCTCATTTTCGGCCTGTCCTTGAAGTAGAAACCTATACATGGAATGTTCTGCCTCCGACTTTAAAACAGGATATTTCACGCCAAATTGCTTCTGAAATTGACACAATGCAACGTCTTATCGATAAATATCCCTTTCTTTGAAAAACAGGGCGTATTACAGTTTATCCTCTTGCGCAGAATAAATCACCCATGATAACTTCTTCACTGATATGAACAAAGCAGAGCTTATTGAAGAAGTGCGCAACCAGCTGGGCTGTGACGGTAGTTGCAAAGCCCGGGCGGCTGTAGCAGCCGTGTTGGGCAGTATCGAAGAAGCCCTCAAAACGGACGGTTCTGTCCAATTGATCGGTTTCGGAACATTTGCTATCAAGGAACGCCCCGCTCGTCAAGGCCGCAATCCAAAAACGGGAGAAGCGATAACGATTCCCGCCGCCAAGATTGTAACATTCAAGGCATCCAAGAGTCTTCTTGACTGATTTGTCTTTCTAGATTTCCTTTATTTCATTATCTTGAAAGGCTGTCTGGATTCAGGCAGCCTTTTGAATTTCTCCAGGACACGTATAATCGTCCATGATTCTACGAACGCGATAATTCCCTGTAGAACAGGAATGCAAGCTCGGCCATGGCATGTTCGATTTCCTTGGGATCTTCTTTGCAATCAGAGACGAATATGCTGATAAACAGGTTCCCTCCTCCGGACAATCTGATAACACCGGCATCGTTCAATGCACTGACAACTCCTTCGGGAGAGATATCCGAAGTTCCTGTCTTATGAGCAACAACCGTTTCCTTAGGCAATTTCCCCTTGAGACGGCCCGCTCCGGTTACGGTCTGTTCCAGAACATCCTTGAGGAAGCGGGTTGATTCCTTTCCGAGCATTTTTCCGGAATTCCAGGAACGAAATAAAATGTTCATCGCCAGCGGGGTTGAGGAATTGGCGTATTGGAGTTTATTATCGCGATGCATCTCTTCTTCCGTTGAACAAATGCGAATGTCTGCGATTCCTTTGTTCCGGAGGTAGTTTTGGACGGATTCGACGCCTCCGACCAGACGAAACAGAATGTCGCAGGCATTGTTATCACTCTCCGCTACAGAGTAACGGATCAGCTCCTTTAAGGGAATGGTTCCTCCCTGAGGATACTTTTCCCTCATAGGACTCCAGGTATTGGAGTGGATTTCATCCGGACTCACAAGGATAGGATCATCCAATTTCATGTTGCCTTGATCGACAAGATTTAAAACAGCAAGGGCCAGAGGAAACTTGAAGACGCTTTGCATCGGAAAAGCTTCCCCGGAAAGATGGCTGTATAACAGTTGGTCGTCCAGTTCGACAGCAATTCCAACACGTCCTTTCAGCGATTGGACAATAGCGTCTGCACGACGGAGCGTTTCCGGGCTGCAGACGGTGGGGCCCGATTGCCCTTTCCGGGCAACTGATACATTCTGCTGAGGGTGCGACCATCCCGGCAAAGGAGAAAATCCTAGGATCGAAGCGATAACAATGGAGGGAAAAAGGGATTCCGTCGACATAATGGACTCTTCCCTACCATGATCAGGGCATAGGAAAAACCGTAAAGTCCGTATGCAGAAGAAAACCCTGAGGACGAGTATAATATCTATATTTAACTGTATAGTTCAACTATCTCAATATGCTATCTATTATTGCCTTGCAATTTCATTTTTAGGAGAGACAAGAATTGACAACGCCCCATCTCCAGTGACATTACAGGCTGTACCGAAACTATCCTGAGCAATGTAGAGAGCAATCATGAGGGCGCATTGAGCATCGCTGAAATGCAACATGGATTGCAAAATTCCGAGAGCTGAAAGGACAGCCCCGCCGGGAGCCCCCGGGGCGGCTACCATCACGATTCCGAGGACGAGGATAAACGGCAGAAATGCGTCAAAAGAGGCGGGCACATGGTGGTTCGTCAGGAACATGAGGGCCAGTGAACACGTTGAAATTGTGATGGCGGAACCCGACAAGTGGATGTTGGCGCAAAGCGGGATCGTAAAGTCGGCGACGTGAGGAGGTACTCCCGCTTTTTTGGCTTGGCGCAAGGTGACGGGAATTGTTGCTACGGACGACATGGTACCCAAAGCCGTCAGGTAGGCAGGAAACATGGTCGCTAGAATCTTCCAGGGAGGTTTTCCACTTTTAATTCCGGCAAGCGTATACAGAACGCTGAGCCATAGAAAGTGGAGGCATACTGCCAGGCAAAGAACGGAAAAAAAGGTACCGAGCATCCGTACGGCCTGCCCTTCTGCCGCAAGTTTGGCGAATTCTCCGGCGATATAAAAAGGCAGCAAGGGAATCACCACGCTTCCCAGAAAGAGTTCAACCACACTTTTCCCTTCATCGGCAAATGATTTGATGGAAACCAGTTTAAGCTTCTGGATAGAAAGTCCGAATACGAACGAAAGAGCGAGAGCCGTCATAACTCCCATTAAAGGCGGGATTTCCAATGTAAGAAAAGGAGCAAATGCTCTCTGTCCGGCAGGCACTGGAGGAAGTTCCTGCCCCACAAGGGAGGGAATCAATGGCGAGGCTATCCAAAAAGCCATGGATGCTGCCAAAACGGTTGAGAGATAGGAAATGCCGACCGTTTTCCCCAACATTTTTCCCGCCTGGTCCGGCAAAGAGGAAATTCCCGAGGTAATAAAAAAGAAGACGATCAAGGGAATAACGAAAACAATCAGCTCGTTGATCATTGTTTGTACTGTCACCATCAGCCGCACCAGCCATTCGGCTCCCATTCCCGGAGCAAAACTGCCTATGACCATGCCCAGCAAGATACCGGCCACAATTTTCAGGATAAGTCTCATGGTGAACTTGTATGCCAAGTGTCTGATTCTGTAAATCTGTAAAATAGAACCTGGCATGTGATGCGAAAAATCGTTTGGAGAAAACATGTTCCTCCCGTTTTCGCAGCAGTTCGTTTTTACTATGGCAGACATTGCTGTTCCCAAGAAGGTATTCCTATTTACAATCCTTCGCATGGCATGAAACCGACTCATGGTTCTCATCCCAGTCCCAATTACCATCTATCACCATGGAAAAACTCGTATCCTGCGGAATTATCGATTCCTACTTCGACAAGCTGAAAAGCAATCTGGAACTTGATGCAGCCATCGTCGGAGGAGGACCATCCGGCATTGTTGCAGCCTACTATCTGGCCAAAGCCGGGAAAAAAGTCGCTCTCTTCGACCGCAAACTCGCTCCCGGCGGCGGTATGTGGGGCGGGGCCATGATGTTCAACGACATTATCATTCAGGAAGAAGCCCTTTCGATCGTTGACGACCTGGAAATCGGCTACAAGAAATACGCGGAAAACGCCTATGTCATCGATTCCGTGCATGCGACATCCGCCCTGCTTTACCAGGCGACGAAAGCCGGAGCTACCATCTTCAATTGCTATTCCGTGGAAGACGTCGTTTTCAAGAACGACCGTGTCTCCGGCGTGGTCGTCAACTGGACTCCCGTGCTTCTTCAGCATATGCACGTCGACCCTCTGACGATTCTGGCCAAAGCCGTCCTCGACGGAACCGGGCACGATTGCGAAATCGCCTCCACTGTCGCCCGCAAAAACGGGATCAAGCTGGACACTCCCACGGGAGGAGTCGTTGGTGAAAAATCTCTTTCCGTCGAAGAAGGAGAACGGACGACGATTGAAAATACCAAGGAAATCTATCCCGGGCTGTTTGTCTCCGGCATGGCAGCCAACGGCGTCAGCGGCAGTTTCCGCATGGGTCCCATTTTCGGAGGCATGCTCATGTCCGGAAAGAAGGTGTCGGAATTGATGATAAAATCAATGGAGTAATACCCGAAGGTCCCCCGACGGGATCGTTTGATTTCCCCCTTTCCATATTCCCTGTGTTTCCTCCGTGAAGCACAGGGAATTTTTTTGAAATTATTTCAATTCACGGAACATCCTTGCCAGAGAGGATGCAGCCCCGACTATATCCTGCCGGGCAACAATGGCGGAAACAACGGCAATTCCGTCAATGCCGATGCCGTGAAACAAAGGAAGCGTCGCAGCATTGATTCCTCCGATAACCACCAAAGGAACAGAGACAGCTTCCCTGATCCGCACCAGCTCCTCCATGCTTACAAGTGCGGCGTCATTCTTCGTCCCGGTAGTAAACATCGCCCCTACGCCCAAGTAATCCGCCCCGGCGCATACGGCTTCCAAAGCCTCCTCCCGGTTGGTGACGGACACTCCGACCAAGGCATCCGTTCCCATAATCCGTCTTACCGCTCCAGCGGGTAAATCCTTCTGCCCGACATGCACCCCGGAGGCTTCAACTGCCAGAGCTATATCTACACGGTCATTGATAATAAGCGGGACGCCATGGGCATCCGTGATCGATTTCACGCGGCAAGCCAGATCGTAAAATTCGCGGGACGAACAATCCTTTTCCCTCAATTGGACAACCGTGCATCCTCCGGAAACGGCTTGTTCAACGCATGCCTCAAGAGAGTCCGATGACATCAGGCTGCGATCCGTACAAAGATAGAGGGAATAATCAGGAGAAATTTTCATGAAATCTTGCCCATTGCTCCATTGTACTTTGCTCCATGATGCTCAAGGCATCCATGAGAGCTGTACGGAATGATCCGGTGCCCTTATCCCCCGTCCGTTCCCAGGCAAGTTCTCCGGCAATTCCCATGGCAGCCGTTCCGGCCAGGGCAGCCAGTAGCATGTCATCCGTTGCTCCGGCACAGGTACCGACCAATGCGGAAGCCATGCAACCGGTTCCCGTCACACGGGCCATCATCGGATGACCGTTGGCAATACCAATCGTTTTCCTTCCATCCGTAATCACATCAATGGCTCCTGTCATCGCGACGGAGCAATTCCACATTCCTGCCGCTGTCCGGGCTATGGCAGACGGATTTGCTCCGGCTTCGGTTTCTCCGGAATCTACACCGCGAGTTACGGCCTTCAACCCTGCGATAAACGAAATCTCGGACAAGTTACCTCGCACAACCGCCATCTTAACCTCCTGCAGAAGCATTCGTGCGGTCTCGTTGCGCAAGGATGTTGCCCCGGCACCAACAGGATCGAATACCACGGGGATCCCCCGTTCATTCGCCCGTTTACCGGCTGCGACCATTGAGTCGATTGTCCGCCTGTTCAACGTCCCCATATTCAATACCAAAGAAGAAGCCATCCCGGCCATCTCTACGGCATCTTCGAATTCATCGGCCATCACGGGAGCACCGCCCAAGGCGAGCACCGCATTGGCAACGTCATTCACAGTCACATAGTTTGTGATATGGTGGACGAGCGGTTTATTGTCCCGTACATCGTCGATCAATTTTCCGGCTTTGCTGGCGTCAAGGTCCATAATTTCCTTTATCTCCTACCCCGGATGTGCAGATTCCACAAGTCTATTCCCTGCCTTCGGTTTATAATCCGGACGGGTGAATGAAACCCCAGGGTTTCCTTTTTTATATTATAGAAAACCTTGCCTCAAGGTCGTCTTTTATGATACAGCAGTTGGTGATGCAGTTCTCCCTATCCCATATTGCCCTGTGCATGACAGCCCTGTGCGTATCCCAGGCTTTCGCAGCACCCGTAGATGCAACACAAACGGAAACACTGGATTTCGGATGGAAATTCGCTCGTTTCGGCAAAATGCCTGACGGTACGGTCAAGCAAGAGCCGGGCAAGTCGGCTTCCATGCTGATTGCCGATAGCGAAGAATCAGGCAATCCTGCCTCCAACGCCATGGACGGAGACCGCAGTACCCGCTGGTGCGCGGCAGACAACAAATCCGGTCACAATCTGACGATTGACATGGGGCGTGCAGTCTCTCCCCAAGAAGTAAAAATCATCTGGGAAAAACAGGCCAAACATCTTTTCACTCTGGAGGGATCCACCGACGGACGCAGTTGGAAAAAGCTGGCTGAAGTCTCTTCCGGTGACAATCAAACCCAGGAGGATTCAGCAAAGATTAGCGGCACCTATCGTTACTACAAGCTGACAGTTAAAGGCAACGGAGGAGCCAACTGGGCCAGCGTCCGGGAGATTTCCCTGCTTGACGAGAAAGATCAACCGCTCTTGCCCAAGGTATCGGGCAATAACGCGGACAAAGATCACCCGAAGTCTATTTCTTTCAATGACAGCCAGTGGCGTTCCCTGAACCTGCCGCATGACTGGGGTATTGAAGGGCCCTTCCGCATGGAACTGGAAAACGAAACCGGAAAGCTTCCCTGGGTCGGTATTGGCTGGTACAGGAAAACGCTTGATATTCCGGCCAAGACTTCCGGCAATCGCTTTTATCTTGATTTCGACGGAGTCATGTCTCGTCCGAAGATTTATGTCAACGGAGAACTCGCCGGGGAATGGAAGTACGGCTATTCTTCCTTCCGCGTCGATATTACTCCGTATATCCGTGTCGGACAAAGAAATACGATTGCCGTCCGGGTAGACAATCCACCCCATTCATCGCGCTGGTACCCCGGCGGCGGCATTTACAGGCATGTCTGGCTGAACATTTCCAATCCGGTTCATATCGATCAATGGGGTGTCTTTGTTAAAACGCCCGAAGTGAGAAAGGAATTGGCACAGGTCGATGTGGAAACTTCCGTTGTCAACCAAACGGATGCAGTCGTAACCCCTGTCGTCAAAGAGGAAATTCTTCAGGGAAGCGACGTTGTTGCCTCCCAGGAAACCGAAGGAGCCCCAATTTCTCCCGGGAAAAAGGGATCGGTAGCAACCCGATTGGAAGTCAAAAATCCCGCATTGTGGACCATGAAATCTCCGCACATGTACACCATCCGTACAACGGTTATGGTAGATGGCAAGCAAGTGGACGAACGCACCACGGACTTCGGTATCCGTACGGTGGAATGGAAACCGGACGGCTTCTACTTGAACGGCGACAAAATCAAGCTCAAAGGCGTTTGCCAGCATGGAGACCTCGGGCCTCTCGGTACTGCCGTGCACAAGGCCGGCTACGAACGCCAGGTCCGTATCCTCAAAGAAATGGGCGTCAACTCCATCCGAACAAGCCACAACCCGCCAGCCCCGGAATTGCTGGAAGCCTGCGACCGGAACGGCGTCGTTGTAATCGACGAGCTTTTCGATATGTGGCATGAACCCAAAAAAGGACAGGACTACCACAACTACTTTGACGAATGGCACGAACGCGATCTCATCAACTTCGTCCACCGTGACCGCAACCACCCCTCTGTCGTCCTGTGGAGCAGCGGTAACGAAATTTCCGAACAGCATACGGCAGACGGACCGAAGTATTCCCAAATGCTCACGGATCTTTTCCACAGGGAAGACCCGACCCGCCTCGTTACCGCCGGTTGCAATGTCGAAGCTGCAGCCCGCAACGGCTTCGGTGACACGGTAGACGTGTACGGGTTCAATTACAAACCGTGGGCTTATAACAAATTCAGCAAAGACCGTCCGAACCAGCCCGTGTACGGCAGCGAAACGGCCTCCTGTGTCAGTACACGCGGGGAATATTTCTTCCCAGTACCGGAGAATTGGGACAAGAACAAAGGCTTTTACAACTTCCAGGTCAGTTCCTATGACTTGTTTGCGCCGGGTTGGGCCTATCGTCCCGACGTAGAATTCGCCGCTCAGGAAGATAGCCCGACCTCAGCCGGAGAATACGTCTGGACAGGATTCGATTATCTGGGTGAACCGACTCCCTATAATCTCGACCAAACCAACGCAGCCAACTTCACCGATGAAAAGGAACGGGAAGCCTACATGAAGCTTCTTAAGGAAATGGGCAACAAGGCTCCTTCCCGCAGTTCCTACTTTGGCATCGTGGATCTTTGCGGCTTTCCCAAGGATCGCTTCTACATCTATCAAGCCCATTGGCGCCCGGAACTTCCTGTCGCCCACATCCTGCCCCACTGGAACTGGCCGGAACGCAAGGGACTTGTCACTCCCGTCCATGTATACACCAGCGGAGATGAAGCGGAACTCTTCCTTAATGGCAAATCCCTCGGAGTCCGTAAAAAAGGCAAGGGTGAAAAGGACCGTTACCGCCTCGTCTGGAATGATGTTGTCTACCAGCCCGGAGAACTCAAGGTTGTCGCCCGCAAAGACGGTAAGGAATGGGCGCAGGAAACCGTCCGCACCACCGGGGAACCGGCCTCGATCAGAGTTCGTCCGGAAACCGACAGTATCGTCGGCGACGGAAGAGATCTTGCCTATATCACGATTTCCCTGCGTGACAAAAATGGTCTTATCGTGCCGACTGCCAACAACGAACTCGCGGTTAAAGTGACGGGAGCCGCCGACATTGCAGGCATCTGCAACGGAGACCCTACCGACTTCACCGTCATGTCCAACCCGAATAACAGTTCCATTATGAAAATCAAAGCCTTTCACGGACTGGCCCAGGTCATCCTGCGTTCCAAACGGGGACAGAGCGGCAAAGCCATCCTCCAGGTCATCTCCAAAGGACTCAAGCCTTCGCAAACCGAAGTAATTGTCCGGGAGGCAACTCCCGAACAATTAAAGAAATAGCCGACTACGCTATGAAACAAGGGAAAAACGACTCTTCGTCCGCTTTTTCCCTCTCTCTCCACTTTGTCCGGTTCCGTCCACAATATGCGGAACCGGACAAAGTTTTTTTCTCCCTCACAGGAAAATCCTGACAAAGACAAGAGCCATCAGTCTATCTTGAGCCTTGCGTTACCAGACGGATATGTTATTTTTCCGCCGTCTTCCAAGGCCTTCCCTTCACATGAAAACCGTTCTTCCCTCCCCGCTGGAAAATGCCTCGCAACTCATCTCGTCCATTTACGGTCAAGACGTTTTCAACCTGAAAACAATGAGGAACTACCTCTCCAAGGATGTTTATAAAAAGCTCCTTGCTACGATCAGGAAAGGCCACAAGCTTGATCCCGACATTGCCGACGATGTCGCTGTCGCCATGAAGCAGTGGGCTCTTGAAAAAGGGGCCAGCCACTACACGCATTGGTTCCAGCCGTTAAACGGTTCCACAGCCGGCAAGCACGATTCCTTTGTAGAAGTGGACAATGAAGGCAACCTGGAACTATCCTTCTCCGGCAAGAACCTCGTCCAAGGCGAACCGGATGCCTCCAGTTTTCCCTCCGGCGGTCTCCGCGCCACCTTTGAAGCCCGCGGCTATACGGCATGGGATCCTACCAGCCCCGCTTTTATCAAACGTACCGGACACGGGGCGACATTGTGCATTCCCACGGCTTTCTGTTCCTACAAAGGAGAAGCGCTAGACAAGAAGACGCCCCTTCTCCGTTCGATGAAAGCCGTTGCCCTTCAAACGCAGCGCTTGCTTGCCTGTTTCGGGGAATCTCCCGATATCCGCGTAACGCCCGACCTCGGCGCCGAACAGGAATACTTCTTGGTTGACAAGAAACTCTTCAGCAAGCGTCCCGACCTGATGATGTGCGGGAGAACACTCTTCGGCACCATCCCTCCCAAGCACCAGCAAATGGAGGACCACTATTTTGCAGCTATTGAAGATCGCGTTTTGGAATTTATGGTCGATGTGGATGAAGCTCTTTGGAAGCTTGGCATCCCAGCCAAAACCCGGCACAATGAAGTAGCTCCCTGCCAGTTCGAAATCGCCCCGATCTTTGAAAGCCTCAACCTGGCCGTAGACCACAACATGTTGCTCATGGAAGTCCTTCGCCGGACTGCCAACAAGCACGGTCTCGTCTGCCTGCTTCACGAAAAACCGTTTGACGGAGTCAACGGTTCCGGCAAGCACAACAATTGGTCTCTCGGAGCACCCGGTTTCGGCAGTCTCTTCAACCCGGGCAAGAGCCCTCACGAAAATGCTATTTTCCTGACGCTTCTCTGCTGTATCATTATGGCCGTCGACAAGCATGCCGACATCCTCCTGGCTTCCGTGGCCAAAGCGGGTAACGAACATCGTCTTGGGGCTAACGAAGCTCCGCCAGCCATTATCTCCATCTATCTGGGGGATCTCCTGGACGAAATTATCAAGCAGATCGAAAACGGAGGTTCCGGTTCCGCCCGCAAGAAGGGAGTCATGAATATCGGAGTCGATTCCCTTCCCGACCTTCCCCTGGACACCTCGGACCGTAACCGTACAAGTCCATTTGCCTTCACCGGCAACAAGTTCGAGTTCCGGGCCGTCGGTTCCTCCCAGACATGTGCCTGGCCCATGACTGTTCTCAATACCATCATGGCCGAAGCCCTGGACGAAGTCACCACGATTCTGGAACCCGTGGCCGGAAAACCCGAATTCCATGAAGTCCTCCAGAAAACCCTCCGGAACATCATCAAGCGTCACAAACGCATTCTCTTCAGCGGAGACGGATACTGCAAGGAATGGGTCAAGGAAGCGGAACGCCGCGGCCTATACAACCGTCCCGGAGCTCTTGAAGCCCTGGCCGCTCTGGAAGAAGAAAAAGCCGTTTCCCTTTTCGACAAGTACCAGGTCATGTCCCCCAGCGAATTGCATGCCCGCTACGAAGTTCAGATGGAAATCTACCTCAAGGAATTGTGCATCGAAACGGAAACGGCCATCCTCATGGCTGAAACCATGTACATGCCGGCTGTCGCAAAACAGCTTTCCGAACTGGCCGACACCATTGTCCGCCTCAAAAAAGCCGGACTCACAGCCGGACTCAATACTGCAATCGAACGTGCATCCCGTATCGGAGAACTCTACGATTCCATCCCCGGATGGGTTCAATCTCTCCGGGAAGCCCGCAAAGCCAAAGACACGGACGCCATGAAATTCGGCATGAGTGCCCTGCGCAAAGCAATCGACTCTCTGGAAATAATCACGGATTCTCAACTCTGGCCTGTTCCGACTTATTCCGAGCTTCTCTTCCTGCAGCGTTAAGAGGCTTTCCAAAATAACTTAAAGGCAGGGCCGTCCCGAATTCCGGCGAGGCGGCCCTGCCCTTTTGTCGTACTTTCTCTGTTCGGAAACAGAAAGATTGAATTACCGGCCTACTTGAATGCTCTTTCTTACAGACGAGGCATCACGGGACGAATTACCGAGGATCAATTCAAATCGACCTCCCTCCAGCGTCCAGGTCTTCTCCTTGTCGTCGTAATAGGAAAAAGCGTCCTTGCCTAGTTCCATGATTACCTCACGGCTTTCACCCGGCTTCAGAAAAACCTTGCAAAACCCCTTGAGTTCCTTCTCCGGACGAAGCACCGACGACTCCTCGTCATGTACGTAAAGCTGGACAACCTCTGCACCGGAAACCGCCCCGGTGTTCGTCACCTTGCAAGTGACCTTGACCGGTTCGTCGACACCGTAGGCATCCTTGTCCGTCTTCAATCCGTCGATTTTGAATGTCGTATAGGAAAGTCCGTGTCCGAACGGGAAGCGTGGCGAGATCTTCTTGGTATCCAGCCAACGGTAACCGACAAGGATATCCTCCTTGTATTCCTCCTTGCCATCCTTGCCGGGATAGTAAAGCTCGTCGTAAGAATGGGCGCCTATGTCCGTCAATTTTACCGGAAAGGACATCGGGAGCTTGCCGGACGGGTTCACCTTGCCGGAAAGGATATTCGCCAAGGCGTTTCCTGCCTGGGAACCGCCATACCACCCTTGCACCAGAGCCGGGACTTGATCAATCCACGGAGTCTCCACGGCATTGCCGGAAATGAGAATGACCGCCGTTTTCGGGTTTGCTGCCACAAGTGCTTCGATCAATTCATTCTGATAGTACGGCAGGGCATAACCTCTACGGTCGGCCCCTTCGCTGTCCTGCCCTCCGTTCTTGTTCAATCCTCCGAAGAAAAACACGACATCGGCTCCGGCAACTGCCTTCACCGCATCGTTGCGGAGTTTTTCCGTATCCTTGCCATTGGAAGCATAACCCGGGACATAGTCGACCTGACTTTTCGGGAAAGCCTTTTTGATTCCGTCCAGAGGAGATATCTCTTCCTTGACCTTGAGTTCGGAGCTGCCGCCGCCTTCAGTCATTTTTCTCACGGCATTCTCACCGACGACAACAATTTTTCCCACCTTGCCGGGATCAGCAGGAAGCAGATGACCGTCGTTCTTCAACAGCACAATACCTTCTTCGGCAATCTCCCGCGAAGCATCGGCATGTTCATCGGTAGCAAAACTGCCCCAGGGACGGTTCGGATTCAACGCCGTCCGATAAGCAAGCCGCAGGATGCGGCGCACTTTGTCATCGACGACCGACTCTTTGATTTCACCCTTCCTGACGGCTTCCAGCATGGGGGTACCCATAAAGTTTTTATTGGGATCCGTACTCGTTCCCATTTCGATGTCCAGCCCGTTTTCCGCCGCCTTTTTCGTATTGTGGGTCGCTCCCCAGTCACTGATCACGACACCGTCGAACTTCCAGTCTCCCTTGAGAATTTTGTTCAGGAAGAGGTCGTTTTCACAGCAGTAATCACCGCGGAATCGGTTGTATGCCCCCATAATCGCCCAGGCTCCTCCCTTAGTGACGGCAGCCTTAAAGGCGGGGAGATAGATTTCATTCAGGGCTCGGTCACTTACCTGAACGTCAATACCGCTGCGGTGGGTTTCCTGATTGTTCAAGGCATAGTGTTTGACGCAGGCGGCAATTCCGAATTTCTGTGCTTCCCGGATATATGGAACGACCATGACGGAGGACAGGAAAGGGTCTTCTCCCATATATTCAAAGTTTCTGCCATTCAAAGGAGTACGATAGATATTGACCCCCGGACCAAGCAAGACATCCTTTTTACGGTAGCGGGTTTCCGCTCCAATAGATTTCCCGTACAAGGCAGACATGTCGGGGTTGAAAGTGGCCGCCAGACAAGTCAAAGCCGGAAAAGCGGTACATTTGTCATTCGTCCATCCGGCACGTCCGAAATTGTGCCAGTTTGTTTCCGCACGCATACCGTGCGGACCGTCGTTCATCCAAAGCTCCGTAATGCCGAGGCGTGGGACACCGGGACTGCTGAAGGTAGCCTGACCATGGCACATGGCTACTTTTTCTTCCAGAGTCATCCGCGAAAGAGCGTCCTGGATTCTCTCCTCCACCGGTTTGGATTCATCCATGTAAACGGGCTTTTCCTGAGCCAGTGCCAAACCGGAAACGACCAGGGCGGCTCCGGCAAGGGCATTTCGGCTCCATGTTGTCAAATGCTTCTTCTTCATAATGTCGATAGAATAGAAATTATACGCCCATTTCCAAATGGGTCTTTCAGGAATTTGGGGGATTCCCGGCTTTCCATGCTTTATTCCAATCGTGAACACATGTTCGTCCATCCCCTATATCGACAAAATCCATCACCCAGAAATTGGGTTGCCTCCCCCACCTCGCCTGAATTCGCCGAATCCGCTCCTGTAGAACACCTGCAGCATTGATTGTTTCTGCTGTCGCTCGCGAAGGACGGAAAGCCGATACCAGGTGATTAACGATAAGAAAACGGTTTTTCTCTCTTCCCCGCCCGGGAGCATCGTCCATGGCGTCCGCGGATTTATTCTTCCACGGAGTTTCCACACAATGTTCCCAAACGGGCATCGGCCATTGTCCGACACCATCCGGCCTGTCCGTCAGCATCACCAAGCGTTTTCCTTGAGCTCTCATTTCGCCCAAAGTAGGCCATGACCCGTTCACTGGCAGGACGGTACAGAAATCAAAGACGCCGGCTTCTCCCGCAACTTTACGGATAGATGCATTCGGGACGTAGGATTCCAAAATCAGCGTTACAATCGCCCTCGGATTGTTTCGCAAATACTCCCCCACCATTCCGAAAGCCCTCCGCAGAGGAATCGCACCGGGAAAGGATGCCGTTTCATTGCCATGGCGCAAGACAAGTTCTTCCCCCTGAAGCCATACATCCCACATCTGAGCGTGGATTCCGGCTTGGAGCTGAGAGGGGATATTCCAGTTCTGATTGGGACATACCCAGCCATCCATTCCATTGCTCATGGCATTGTGCGAACAGAGCCAGACAACCTTGTCATAAGGCATGGCATCCGGCAAATCCAGAGGAGAAGGCCAATCTGCGTCAAGCCCCTGTAATTGCAAAGGTTCAGCTGGTAGCTTCGAATCAATCGGCCATTTGACTCCCATCCAGAAGATCAAACCTACAATTCCAGGAATAACGAGTGACATCCCCCAGCGCCTCAAACATTTCCGCATCCATGTAGAGTTGCTGTCCATTCTGTTAACCCTCCTTAAGATTCCCGTAAAATAGATTGATAAACAATGGGTTCTTCTCTTCCCATAAAATCCCGCCTACACGATCGGCTACCTTCATGGATAGGCGTTCGTGGAAGCACATGAAGGGTGATACTTCGTCCAGCCTGCCCGTCGAAGCATAGTTGGAGCAACCACACCAGTTGACGCAACGTTCCTTTACAGGGCAGCTTTGGCAGGTTTCCGTCCTATTGCCACGGCTCATGATGATGGACAGTCTCCGTGCTATATCAAAACCAGTAAAGACATTGCCGAAGCAAAGTTCTTCCCGATCGTCGTCGCCCACAAGACGTTCGCAGGGGTAGAAATTGCCATTGACCGAGACAGTGAGTTCCGTTTCGCCCATCTTGCAATGATCCTTTTCGTGGTACCCACCGCAAAGGTGAGTCTTGATCTTGGAGTCGATCACGTTAATCCTACGTGGAGTTCCTTCGCGAAACCAATTGAGCCAGAGCTCGCCCATGTGATCAAACTCCCGGTTCATCGTCGAGCAGGCCTCCTCGGACCAATCTGCTGAAAAGTTACAGTTCACCACAATTCCGTAGGGAGAAATACCGCCCAGAAAACGTACGGATTCCGATAGATAACCAACCTGTCGCGGATCCACCACCATAATTATCTCCGCCCAATCGCCGGATAACTCCTTGACGTACTCCAAACCTTGCAGGCAATCCCCGTGGCTCTTTTCCCCACTGGCATACTTGCGCCAAGTATTGTGCATGGCAGCACAACCATCCAGAGACAAACCAAGGTGGTACTTGTGCCTATGGAGCCATGCGCTCTTATCCGGGGTAACCAGAGTCAAATTCGTCGTCAGCGTATGTCGCATGTGGATACCCAGTTGTTCGGCACACTGGCTGGCATAGTCGTCACAGCGTCGCAATAGATCCCATTCCAGGAGGGGTTCTCCCCCGAAAAAACCTAGAATCATCTTCGGTTCCCTGCCAGTTTTTCCCGCCTGAGCCAAAGTTTCGACCATCCCCAGATCAATGGCTCGCCGCGCTACATCCCATTCCATAGCACGGGCAAACTTGCGGCCTGCGTAGCAATAGCCACACCGCAAGTTGCAATCACGTGTCAGGCAAAGGGTCAAATACATGGAATCAAGATTGATGGGACTGTTACTCCTGAGAATTGACGGCCATATCCTTGGCTTTCATAACTTTTCCGGTTTGGGGAACGGCATGAAGAAGCCAAATGACTTCATTGACTACTCGCTCAATTCACAGGCCGACGTCAAGGATGGATAGTGTGATTTCTTGTGGGTGTTTAGATATCGAATCTTTATCATGATTCAATTGGACGATGATTGTTGATCGTCAGGCTGTAGTGGATCAGAGCGAACCTTACCCATTAATCGAATGGGGGGGGGCCTGGGTATTCCCTCGGAATCAGCAGAATTTCCGTCAGATTGACCGGGAGAAAGAGGAGGTACTCCCGGAAGACCCAGGCTTTTTTCCTGCTGAGAGCATCCCATAAAAGAAGAAGCCAGCAACACTGTTAATGCACTTTTGGACAATGAATTCCAAGCGGGATAGGAAGGTTGATCATTATCGCCATGGCGAATTCCAGATTTCATTCTGTCTCCTATCTACAAGAACAATTCTATCCGCGCAAGCCAACGTTTTAAAATCATCAAGATACACAAGAGCCGTCTCCGGGTATCCGGAAACGGCTCAGGCGTTCAAGATTGGCAAAAAAGCCTCAGGCTTCCTTGTTCTGCTGCTCCTTCAGGAGCTTTTCAGGCAGTTTAACCTGAATGTGAATATCACGTAGTTGCTTGAAGTCTACCGTCGCTGGGGAATCGCTCATCAGGTCGGCACCGCGGTTGTTCTTCGGGAAGGCAATCACTTCACGAATCGACTCAGCTCCGCAGATCATCATCACCAGGCGGTCAAGACCGAGGGCGAGACCGCCGTGGGGAGGCGCACCATAGGAGAATGCGGAAAGAATGTGACCGAACTGTTCCGTTGCTTGTTCTTCCGTAATTCCGAGAGCGCGGAACATAGCCGCCTGGAGATCGCGTTCGTGGATACGAATGGAACCGCCGCCAAGTTCGACGCCATTGAGAACAACGTCGTAGGCCTGGGCGCGGAGTTCCGTACTGAGTTCTCCCTTGAGGAGTTTTTCCTCGTCTTCCTTGACAGGACGCGTAAAGGGATGGTGGATGGCCGCCCAGCGCTGTTCTTCTTCGTCCCAGCCGAGAAGCGGGAATTCAATCACCCAAAGGAAATTGCGTTCCGTGTTGCCTTTGAGGATTTCCATGAAATCGGCACACTGGAGGCGAACGCGACCGAGGATATTGCAAGACTGTTCCCAGTCTCCGGCGGCAAAGAGGACGAGATCGCCCGTTTCGATATTCAGGCGTTCCGTCAGAGCCTTGATTTCATCTTCGGAAAGAAACTTCGTAATCGGACTCTTCCAGCCGTCTTCGCGTACTTTGATGTAGGCCAACCCTTTGGCTCCGGCTTCCATGGCCGTCTTTGTAAGGGAATCAATCTGACCGACGGAGGGATTTGAAAATCCCTTGGCATTGATCGCCTTAACAACTCCGCCATTCTTGACGGCACCGGAAAACACCTTGAATCCGCTTGCCGTGAAAATGTCGGACACGTCCGTCAACTTCATGTCGAAACGGCATTCCGGTTTATCGGAACCGTATTGATCCATCGCTTCCTTCCACGTCATGCGGGGGAACGGAGTGGGAATGTCAACGCCGATGGCTTCCTTGTAAGCTCGTTTGAGAGCGCCTTCTATCAAGGCATAAATGTCTTCGGGAGTAATGAACGAGGCTTCGATGTCGATCTGGGTAAACTCCGGCTGGCGGTCGGCGCGCAAATCTTCGTCGCGGAAACAACGGGCAATCTGGAAATAACGTTCCATCCCCGCAACCATCAGCAACTGCTTGTACTGCTGGGGAGCCTGGGGCAGAGCATAAAATTTACCGGGGGACAGGCGGGAGGGTACCAGGAAGTCGCGTGCGCCTTCGGGCGTAGACTTGGAAAGGACGGGAGTCTCAATTTCAAGGAATCCTGCTTCATCCAGATAGTCTCGCATGGACTTGGTAGCACGGTGACGGATCATCATGTTGCGGGCCATCTCCGGACGGCGCAAGTCAAGATAGCGGTACTTGAGGCGGATGTCTTCGTTGGAAACCGTACGATCCAGCAGGAAAGGCAAAACTTCGGACTTGTTGATCACGTTCAGGGAGGTGGCCGTCACTTCGATAGCCCCCGTCGGCAGATCGTCGTTCGTCGTATCGACGGTATCCGTTTTGAGACGTTCGATCACCTTGCCGGTGATTTGGATCATGTCTTCAGAACGGAGGGATTGGGACGCCTTGGCTGCTTCCGCATTCATGTCGGGATGGAACACCACTTGGGTGATGCCGGAGCGATCGCGAAGATCGATGAAAATCACGCCCCCGTGGTCGCGGACGGAATCCACCCAGCCGATCAGGGTGACATCGGTTCCCACGTCGGACAGGCGCAGATCATTGCATGTATGGGTACGGTAACTGTTCATATCAGTAAATTTTTTGGGGGAGTATGTAAAAATGAAGGAGGATTAGCGGTCTAAAAGCCCGGAAAGGATATCCAGGAGTTCGTCTGCCGGAACGGTCTGAGCCGAACGGTCGGCCATGTTCTTGAGTTCGATTGAGGGGTAATCCCGTCCGATCACGATGGCGTATTTGGCTCCGGAACGCTCGGCCCGCTGGAACTGGGCTCCCATCTTCGTCCGAGATAAAGGCATATCGACGCGATAGCCGAGGTCACGCAAGGCGGAGGCAAGGGACAGCACTTCGCGGCGGCGGGAATCATCCGCCTGCAGGACATACAAGTCGCAACCGGACGAAGCAATACTTACATCCATCAACGCCTTGGCATGCGGAGTTTGTTCAATCAGGTGGGTAATCACCGCATCCCCCATGGCAAAACCGGTGGCGGGCATGTCCACCGCATTGTCGGACAAACCGGCAATCAAGGCATCATAGCGACCGCCTCCGGCCACAGCACGAAGCGTGCGGGAAGAATCGAAAATCTCGAATACAAGACCAGTATAGTACGCAAGACCGCGGACGATGGAAAGATCCAGTTTGACATATGCTTCCAGCCCTCTGTCCGTCAGATCCGCCACCAATTCGTCGTAGCGGGATGAAACTCCGGCTGGAGGGTTCCCGATGAAGGAGACCAATTCGTTGCGTTGAATACCGAAAGCGTCCAATTTAGCTTGGCATTCTTCCGGGCGGTCTCGCTCAAATTTGTCCACCACGCCAAGGAAAGCAGGCACATCCTCTTCGGCAACATGATGATCGGCAGCAAAGCGCAGCCATGCTTCCCGGTCGGACACGCGAACGATAAAGTCCCCTTCCCTGAAACCGAGTTCGCGCATGCAATCAATAGCCAGGGAAATCAATTCGCTGTCAGCCCCGCATCCGGCTTCACCCAGAATGTCGGCATTGAACTGATAGAATTCGCGCATGCGTCCCTTCTGAGGCTTTTCGTAACGGAAGCAGGAACCGATTTCGAACCACTTCAAGGGCTTGGGATATTCCCTCTGGTAACCGGCAGCTATTCTGCCCAGGGAAGCAGTCAGTTCCGGGCGGAGTGTGATGTCGCGTTCCCCCTGATCCTGAAAGCGGAACAACTGGGTAGGCAACTCTCCGCCCGTCTTTTTCAAATAAAGTTCAGTTGCCTCGACCATCGGAGCTTCCCATTCGCAAAATCCATACCTGCGCGCCACATGCCGCCACGTATCGAACAAATAGTTGCGAACAGCGCATTCCGCAGGAGCAAAATCGCGGAATCCCGGCAATGGTTGGAAACGTGCGTCTGGCATAGTGATCAATACGGTAAGTTCAAACGTAAGGACAAAAAACTTACAGCATTTTCAGCCAATGGCAAGTGCATGTTTCCGAGAAAATCCTGTTCCATGTTGGAAAAACGCAAAGGAAGAAAACAAGGCACGCCTGTCATGGCCGTTTTTCAGCAGGTCGTTTCCAGCCTCCGCCGAGCGCTTTGCAGAATTTGACGATGGCATTGAGTCGCATGCGAGAAGCATCTGCCATGTCCAATTCTCCACTCAAAAGGTTGCGGTGCGTATCCAATGTATCCATGAGACCGACATACCCGGCTTCATATTGCTTGGAAGCAATATCCCAACTGCGACGAAGATATTCCACCTCGTTTCTGGTCGATTCGTAAATTTCCGCGCTTTTGCGCCGTTCTACCAAAGCATCCCGGATTTCCCGGAAGGCATTCAGGACAGCCTGTTCATAGGCGGCTTCCGTAGCGGCATAGTCAGCCTCTGCCATTTGGACGGCAGCCCTCTTTCTTCCTCCGTCGAACAAGGTTTGCATCACGCTTCCACCGGCATCGAACAGGCGTGATGGCTGATTGAGCAGACGGTTCAGATCCGTACTGAGCTGTCCCATGGATCCCGTCAGCATCAGAGACGGCAACCGATCCGCCTTGGCTGCTTCTTTTCCGTAAAAGGCCGATTTCAGACGAGACTCCAACTCGCAAATATCCGGTCTCCTCTCAATGACATCGCTGGGAATGTTCGACGGTATGGAAGGAGGGGAGGACAGAAGGGACGGATTCCCTCCTCTCCGACTACTTCCTTTCATAATCTTTCGGGGACTATCCCCGACAAGAACAGCTAAAACGCTTTCCGCCCTGGAAAGTTCATTTTCTGCCAAATGGAGCTGGGCCAAAGTCTTGGAACGTTCCGCCTGTACACGCCTCAGGGCCAATTCAGGGTACTGCCCCTGCTGGAAACGTTTTTCATACATGGAACACGTTTGTTCATAGGAAGCATGAACGTTTTTGATGATCCGGCATTTTTCTTCCCATGTCCTGACGTCGATATAAGCTGAAGCCACTTCCCCAGTCAGGCGAAGAAATACGGCATCCCGTGCCTCGGCCGAGGCCAGTAATTCCGCATTTGCCGCCTCGGATCGTGAACGCAGCTTCCCCCATAAATCGACTTCGTACGATAAAATCCCCGACATTTCCCAGACATCCCTTCCCCGGTACGACAAATTCTGTGAATAGCTCTGTCCCTGAGTCAGCTCCTGCTTTTTCGCTCCGGCTTGAAATCCGGCCTGAGGAGCCAGAGACGCTCCGGTCTCGGCAGACATGGCCGCCGCACGGTCAACCAATGCAGCCGCACGAATCAAATCCCGGTTACACGCCAGAGCCTGTTCCTCCAGCCGTTCAAGTACCGGGTCGTGGAAAATACGCCACCATCCGGTCCCGACGGGAGAATTGGCAACCTTGTCCCCCTGCTCCGGCGAACCGGTCGGCAACTCCATCGCAGGTCGTTCAAACACAGCCGGTACCCTGCAGGAACCCAGCAACAGGCAGGTCCCCGCAAAGAGCGGAATCAAAAGATGGATAGATCTCTGAATCATGAATTGCTCGTTCGTTCCTGGTTGACTTTGATGCAAAACAACGCAAATAAAATACCCGCCGCCCCAACCATCATGGCACATAAATAAAAGTAATCGGCTGAAAACACCTGGCTTTGCAAGGAAACGGCTTTTTGTACCATGGCATGAACCTCCGAATGAATTTCAGAAGGTGTGGCACCAGTCGTTGCAAAATGATCCTGCCACTGGTCCAGCGTAGAAAGCGTTCCGGGAGCATCGTCGCGGGTTCGTTCAGCGACGGTAAACCTGTAATCTTCCCTCATGTGGGCGAGCACTGTACTCACACTGCTGACATACATGGCTATAAACACATAGCGCAACGTATTCAGCAACCTCGACGAAGAGGCAAGCAAACGGGGATGGACTCCCCTCAGGGCAAGAGGCGTCCCCACATTGATGCAAAACGCATACCCGATGCCGAATACGCCCAAAGGCCATGCCACGTCCATCCACGAACAGCCGGAATTCAGACGGGCCAGGAAAAAAGCAGAACCGCCCAACCCCATCAATCCAGCCATCATACCCACCCTCAGGGCAAGTACGCCCCGGTGCAGAAGAGGGAGAACGATGATTGCTCCCGCAAAAAAACCGGCCACGAGAATCATGAAGACACATGCGATCATGAATGGGTCATAATTCATCACATTGCGCATAAACTGAACGGTGCCGGACCTCAACCAGCATACGCAAAATATGTTGCACAAAGACGCCAGCAGCCCGAAAGAAAACCTCCAGTTGCCCAGGATCCGGAAATCCAGCAACGGGCTTGAATGATTCATGCAGGAAATGACAACCAGAACAATCGCACAAAATCCCCCATACATCCACACCAGAACATTCGGGGCCGTCCATCCGTCGATTTCACCGTAAATGATCACCATGAGGATGCACATGCACCCCATTCCCAAAGCCAGAAACGAAAACCAGTCGAATTTTCCGTTTTTAGGCACTTTCTGGTTGGGAACCAGAAGAGTCGTCAGAATAGCCAGAACCATGGAAATCAGCCCCACCATGACAAAGAGCCCCCTCCAGTTCCAGTATTGAACGAGTATACACCCCACGATGGGACTGACACAGGAAATAGCCCCAATGGAACACAGTCTCAGTTCCATGGCCAGTTTGCGCGATTCTTGAGGCAGGGCGGCATTGATCAAACCCGTTCCGTAGGCAAGAGCCAGTCCCCCGCCTATCCCTTGCAAAAACCTGGCTCCGATCATGATCATGAAATGGTCGGCAACCAAAGCAGCCAAAGAACCTCCAGCAACCAGGAGAAGGGCCAGCCTCAATGCTCGCCTCAACCCAATGCGGGACCACAAATAGGCGGCTCCCGTAAATGACAATGCCGTCCCAAGCGGACAAGCTGCCCCCGACCACGACACATCCAGCGTACCGACGACAAACGTCCCCGACAAATCAGGCGTTGCCGCTACAATACATCCCATGTTCAAAAATGACAGAACAGAGCATACGAAAGCCATCGCCACGAGAATCCATACATGCAGACGAGGTACTTTTTCCATGGAAACCGGATTGCTCATGTGTTCTCGTGATCAAAAATCGATTTTGGCCGTGCCCTGCATCCCCGGCCTGAAGACGACATCCGACGTATCGTCCGGTAAACTCACTTTAATCGGAAATCTCTGCATCACTTTGGTGAAGTAGCCGCTGACATTCTCGGTCGAAATCAGGGAAAACGTCGCACATGTTGCGGCGCCGATCTCATAGACTTTCCCATGGAAGATCTTGCCGGAATACCCGTCCAACGTAAACTGGACATCCTGCCCCACATGAATACGGCCTATTTTCGTTTCCTCCACACGGATGTTGAGCCAGATATCGCGGTTGTTTACGATGGAAAAGAGCTTTTGTCCGACACTTACCAATTCCCCGTTATTGACCAGCTTGCGCGCAACAATGCCTTCCACGGGTGATTTGATAATACATTCCTCGCACAAGACTTCCAGTTCCTGCAATTCAGCCTTGGCGGATTCCAGTTCCGCCAGCGCGGAACGCTTTTCCTCTTCACGGTATCCCTCGATCTTCAAACCCAGATTCTGCTGTTCCGCCTTTTCCAGGGCCTGGGCTGCCAGATAAGCGGCCCGGACGGCATCACGGTCCGCGGAACTAATCCCGGCATGGTCGCGTACAAGTTTTTCAATGCGTTCATAATCGCGGCGGGCATGTTCCAGATTGGAAGAAGCCTGGGCCGTCTTGGCTCGCTGGGATTCGATTTCCTGCGGTCTGAATCCCGTCATCATCTCATCGTAACGGGCTTGTTTCAAAGCAACCTTCGAATGGGCAGCCATCAGGCGGGCACGGATACTCCTTTCATCCAGATGGGCGAGAATTTGCCCGATTTTGACAGAATCGCCTTCCTCTACATCCACGCTCACCACACGTTCCGCAAGTTTGGAACCGACAGAAACAATACTCGCCTCCACCCGTGAATCGTTCGTCGATAAAAAATGACCTTCGCGGAAATGCCAAATACCCCATGCGATACCTCCCGCAGCGACCAATGCCATGCTGCCCAGAGAAATAGCCTTCAAATGTTTGCTCATTTCGCGTCGGTCTTTGTATCGGAAGAATAGGCATGCACAAACACCTCAATCATCCATTTCATGGACTTCATTTTCACCTTCCAGACTTTTTCATCGTCATTCAGACAGTACATGAGCATGTATCCGTGCAGGGTGTTGACAAATGCCTGCACCATCGTACCGGTATCTCCGGCTTTTACCTGTCCTCGCTCCTGCATGGCGGACAAGTAGTCGAACAGGAAATCATATAGTTCCCGCGAATTCCTCAGATAATCGTCTCCGTTCGTATCTACGGAATCCAATGCACTCAAATACGCACGGAAGGCATTCCTTTTGCTTTTCGTCGCCTCGAAATACAATTGAGCCGCAAGGTGAAGGTCTCGATCAAGATTCCAGGTCCTCTTCCGTTCGAATTCCTCCTTCAATTCGCTGGCGTACTCCCTGTACTTGATGATGGCATCCAACAGGGATTTCTTCGTGGCAAAATACCGGAAAACCGTTTTTTCGCAAATCCCGGCCTTTTCCCCGACCTCCTGTACGCTGACCCGGTGGAATCCCCTTTCGCTCATCAACTCAATTGCAGCCTCCACAATCTTACGTTGCGTATTCCGCTGGGTTGGGGACATTTGTTCCATATATGTCTGTCAGTCTAACGGACATTTTTGAGCAGTCAATCCTCTATGTTTCTGCAGCCAGGTTTCCTTCTGGCAGCATTCTTATTTCGACAAATAATTGGCCGAATTGCCGAAACTACCCAGCAACGAACCCGCTGCCGACAGTTTTCCCGCCCGTGCCTGCACGTTTCCCTCCCATGCAGCCAACCGCCCCTGATGCCTCAGTTCCTGAGCCTTGAGTAACGACTGCCTCGCCTGATCGCGGATTTCCGTTTCCAGCCTGTTAGCTACGGCTTGTTCCCTGACGGCCACCGAACCTTCGGTCGCCAAACCGCTTTTCCCCGCATCGGCATGCAGCTGTCCCATAGCCAAGGCAGCATTGTCCCTGAGCCGGGAGGTATTTTCCCGCTGTTCGTCCATGGTCAAGCGCGACTGTCCGGACAAATTCTCTTCATTGGCTCGTCCAATGGCCTTTGCTGTTTTTGCTCCCTGATACTGTGAAAGCGCCGATGCCGCGCCTCCCGCCAACTGTGATGCCGCTACTACCGCAGCAGTAGCGCTTATTGGTTCAAATCCCATGCGCAAAAACATACTTACCCTTCTCCGGGATTTCATCACGCCTGATACGTGATGAAATCCCGGAAGGCGGGAAAGCGTTTTCTCGTTTTACTCCTTGATGTACGGCACTAAATTTCATATCTTTAAATTGATCTTTTTCTTTTCTATGAGTCTCCACATCAGTATGACGGAGGACGCTGACAAGGCGTACCGTTCCCAAAAAACGCGTAATTTCCTTGCGGCCCTGTTCACAGCTTTGCTAGCCACCGTTCTTTTCGGTCTTCTCCTATACGCAGTCGTTATTGTCATCGCCGAACCGGACAAACCGGAAGTCGTCGCCTATGTTGCATCCAATGAGGACGGGCCCCCCACCGATTCTCCCGTAACGCCCGAGCGAATCACGACCCGTCCGGTGGCATCCGTCCAGAACCACGCCAGCATCATTACCTCCAACTCTGTCAGCGATGTTGCCATAGCTTCGGTCGACATTGATACGCCCGATATCTCGGATCTGGGGCAAAGTCTTGAACTCGGCGTGGACTTCGGTGCCGGAGTCGGAGATGACCTCGGAGCGGAAGGGGGAGGATTCGGCAGTGACTCTCCCGGAGGGAGTTCTCTGGTTGGTACATTCTACGACCTCAAGCAAACATCTTCCGGCCAACCGCTTAAAATTACGGACGGAGAGCACTATGCTATCATGAAAAAATTCGTCGATTCCGGATGGAGGGAAAGCACATTGTCGAGATACTTCAAGGCCCCCAAGAAACTTTATAATTCCCACATCTTCATTTCCCATCGAAGCGCCAATGAAGCTCCTAAAGCTTACGGTTGCGAAGACAAGGTCAAACCCAGTCACTGGATCGCTATCTACAGAGGAAAAGTCGTAGCGCCCAAATCCGGTACATTCCGTTTTGTCGGCATGGCTGACGATACGATCACCGTTCGCTTCAACGGCAAGGAAGTCTTCGATCATGGGTATTCCTATGCGTCTCTCGGGCTATATATGGCCAATGGAAAAAACTTCAAGGTCATGGACGGTACGACGAAAAACGATGTCCTAAAAAGACAAATTCAACGTTCCGGTGTTTATAAAATTCCGGTGACTTTCTACAAGTATAAAACCATGGGGCACTACAATACGCGGCTCAACGGCATGGCTGCCGGAGCGGAATTCACGGTAACGGCCAATGAAGTCTATCCTATTGAAATTCTGATTTCCGAAGTTCCCGGCGGCGGTTTTTCAGCGTTTCTGCTGCTCGAAGAAATAGGAACCAAGGATATGAAGAAAGACAAAGAAGGAAACCCGATCCTGCCTCTGTTCCGTACAAATTACGCCCTGCCCGACCCCGCTTCCAATAAAGGGATCCGCCCTCCATTCGACCCGATCGGCATCGTTTGGCCCTGCGTCAAGTAATTCAGGTTTATCTCATCCGGGCTCTGCGTCTTCCGACTGTCCCGGGGGATATGGAAGTCATGAAACCATGGGACCATGCTTCTGCCAGAGTTCTTGCCGCATCTGCCGTGTGCGAATGTTCGTCGTGAACGGGTTCCTCCCGCAAAGTCCCGGAAACTCCGGGTGGTCTGGAATGGTACAGTTCCAAATGCTCCAGAGCGGAAGGCTCCGATTCCCCTTTGATATTCACGGGGCGAGTCAGAGTCCTCTCGTGGAAGAAACTCGACTCCAGTAGCTCTCTCAGAGAATTGATTCCCAGCCAGATATCTGTCGTTCTGGGAACAACTCGCACTCTCTCGATTCCTTCACGGGCCAGATTTTCCACATACGACTGCCCATGGGCATCCCTTTTGGAAGCATCATGTGGTAAAAAGTGCCAAACAACGGGACCATACGCTTTTTCCCATACCTTCATTTTTTCTGCATAATGGGCAATTCCCTGTTGGTTGCAGGCATAATGATCCAGCCAGTACAGTTTTCCTCCCGCCAGACGCACCAGCCAGATAGCCGTGTGGTCACTTAATCCGAGATCCCACGACGTGAACATGGGATCCTTCCGATCACTTTCGCAAACAACGCCGATCTGTCCGCGTTCGCGAATAGCCGCCATGACGGAGCCATAGATACTCCCCTCTTCCCCCGAGAGGAAAGCCTCCTGCGGTGTACTGGGATACTCCTGCTTCATGGCCCGTCCCATAACGCGGTTCATCCGGGCATACCACCTCTTTCTATCCTCATCCAGACGAATTCCGTGTTTGGACTCCAATTCCGTAAAATAGATATCCAAATCTTTATTCCACCGTTCCTTTCCGGAGAGGGCATATCCTTCATGGTCGAACCAACTGAAAAAAAAGAATCGGAAATCCAGCGGAGACAATTCCTCCTTGGCGTTGTTTTCCATTGCCTGGCGCGTCAATTCGTAATTCACCCCGAACCTGCCTCCCTCATGGGTGCTTTCCTTCAGTATGTATCCGCCGGACGGGACCGTATTGATCGCACCCGTGCGGATATCGCGGGCTCTCCACGGGGCATGGACGGACACATGTGCCAGTTCCGAAACATGGAGGAACTGGATTGTCCCCCCTCGCAGATTGGTTCCGATACGAATATCGCTGCCGTTGCTCAACCCGAGTTCCGTCCGTGTATCGACGGGTAGTTTCCATCCGGACTTGCCGGAAATACCGGTCCGTTCCTTCACGCATTCTCCCAGCCGGGAAAGAATCAATTCCTCTTCGTTCCCGTCCTGGGGCATGTAATCAAGATGATCCCAGGCAAAACGGATTTTAGAGAGTTTCTGCCGGGCATCCGGCAGAGTCTTGTCAATAATGCCGCAATGGAAATTGCTTCTGAACAGGCACATATCCAGCATCAGCAAAGCCGCATAGGTGGAAATCCCCAACTGACGGGCTTTCAGGACATCATTGCGGAACCACAGGTTGGCATGTAACCGCCGTTGCGCCGAATTCATTCGGAATCGTTGCAAATTGCCCGTCTTGTTTTCAATCCAATAGAGATGTTCCAACCTCCATTGCTGATCGGCAAGATGTTCGAGCCAAGCTCCCGGAATATCTTCCTTTTCCTGTTTTTTCGTCATCGCTTCTATAAAGGATTATCTGAATAAATCTGGTAAAGAGCGGCTCCGTCTCCGATGGCTGACTGGTGGTTGCTTCCGTCGTACTGGTCGAACGAATACAAATACCCCGGCTTGCTCATCAGCGGCAGAATCATGCGCAGCATTTGGATGAAGCGAGGATCGTCCCCCATCATCTTCCCTTGCTCGACGGCATGGCCGATTCCGAGTTCCTCGTACAGGCGAATCACGGCTTCCTGATAGGAACTGTCCCCCATCCCCGGTGTCCACCAACGGCGCTGGTGCAGAGACATATCTCCAAGTTCCTCCAGATAATGGTGGAATGCCATGCGGCGCCAGACATCCAACTCTCCGGGAGACATGTCGCAATCGACCTTCGCCCCCCGAAAACATTCCAGAGGAATATAACTGCGTCCCGGTTCTTCCGGAAAAACCGGTCTTCCTTCCGCATCCAGAAACACGCCATGGTACTGGTGAACGACAAACGGAGCTCTGGCTTCCGGTAAAGGAGCATGCGGAATTCCCGGCATGAGACGTACCGTATGCATGGGATCTTCGGGATCCCGGAGCACGCACATGGACCCCGTCGAGGCTTGCAGTTCCTCGGCGGAAATTCCTCCAGAATCAGGAACTCTTATACCTGCAATAACCTCCCCTGGAGGCAATGTTCCCCACCGGGACAGCACTTCCGAGAAAACGGGACGGGCCTCCCAATCCGTAGAAATCCCATATGGGCGTTCTTCGCCTATCGGCAGGAACAAGCGTTCCCCCCAGACAATACCGGCGGAGGTCGGAACCGGACGGCTGGCAAATTCCTCCCGAATCATCTCAAGAGTCCTGAATGCCAACAAGGTTGATGGCGATTGGGTAATCCTGTCCGGCAATGTATTGCGCACGTCCAAGGTATAATCCCTGCCAACGCGCGGACCGTAGCCGCTCATCACTTTTTTGCCCGTCACAGGCGTGTCCCAATTCCCCGAATCCAGAGTCGGGAATGAAGCATTCGCCTCCCCCAGTTCCCCCAAAACGGCATACGTTCCATCGCTCCGGGACTTCCAGAGCGAAAGTTCCGGCATGCGTTCCAACTGGATAGACAAATTGGCCAAAAGGTTTTCTCCGTGATCCAACCCAGGCAGAGCAACCTTGGAGGGTACCGGAGGCAATTCCGTCAGACGAAGTTTCAAATCACCGAGAATATGACCCGGTAGAATCTCCGGAAGCCTGTTTCCCAGAATCGCGTGTACATACCGTTCCATGGCCGGGTAGTAATGGAATTCCGCTCCCGTCGCATCTCTGTATCCTTCCGCCAGCGCATTGAGCAGAGAGTCTTTTCCTCTACCGTCCAATGCCCAAACGCGTTCCGAACGAACAATGTTGTTCATCCCCGTCGAGTCAGCAATCATGCCGGCAAAAAATCCGGGAAGTCCCGGCTTCTCCCATGTCTTCATTTGTGCCGCATCGACCAGATTTCTAACTTCCCGTGTGTCCATTGCCATAGCCCATCTCCGCAACTGCTCTTTTTGAGCGAACGTCAGGCTATCATCGGGCACAAATGCACATTCTTCCACGGCGGTTTGCAGTCGGGACATTTCCCTCTTGTCGGGGAATGGTCGCACAGCCGTGTATTTAAGCCACATAGGTACGGATTGGGGAATGCTGGCATGATCCAAATGAGCCATGTAGTATTCCTTGGACAACTGGGACAATTCCTCGACCAGAAGATGGGCATTCCTGGCAAATTCCGCTTCCGGAATCATGGTTCTGCCGCATTGGGCAAGGATCCTGCAGCCTTCATCCACAGGCAGTTGCCCGGTGGCAAGCAGACGGCTCCAGATAACTTCCGCCTTATCCTCAATCATTGCCAGAGGAGAAAGGTGATCATAGAGGACAATGTTATTCCACAAAATGCCGTCCGCTCCGAATCCCATGCCATTGGCTGCGGCACATCCCATGTCTCTCACAGGACCGACATACTTGCGGTATATCTCCTTGCGCATCTTTTCCAGAGTCTGGTTCAAAAGCCCGGTTTTGCTTCCCGTATCATTCGGGGCGATAATAATTTTTTCACCCGGAGAACGGAAGGAACGCTGTCCATATCCGGCTTCTACCAATTCCGCCACAGCATGCGCAGTAAGCTGCTCATACAGACTGCCTCTGATATTCGGAGACTTGAGCCGGACCACATTGAAGTCGTCCATACGGAACACCATCCCCTTCTCCACTGCAAACAGCGCCCATTTCCTGGACATGTCCCATTTAACACTACCCTCCGGAGAAAACATGATGGCCATATGAGCCGCCAAATCTTTGATGGCATACTCTTTCTTGGGATGCCAGGGAGAAAGATTCCCATCCGGATACTGTACCCTGAAGAATTGGGATCTGCTCCCAATCCGCCTTACCGTTATGAAGTCGGGAGTCAGCATCTCCAAATACTTAACGGCGGGTTTCATATAATCGAAAAATTGGTAAACATTCAATTCTTCCTTACTCCGCGAAATCGATGAAGATAAAAAATCCTTATGGATTTGTTCCGGCTTCAAACGCAGTTCTCGAAGAGTGAGATCAGCATAGCCATCACGCGGAAGCATGCCGCGGATTACAGTCAAGTCAAAGTCCTGCAAGCCGGGGATCATCTCCCGGAGCGTGCGCGCATGTGCTTTGAGAGACCACGAAATCCGGTTTAACGCCTTCCAATTCTCCGGCATGAGTTCCCGGACAGAGGAGGGAACGGCAGAGGCCCAGTCCTCGGCAACGACAAGGTAATCCACCATCTGTTCCCCGGATCTCTCGACGGAAGGATCGAAATCGCGGCAAAGCCCCAGTTTGTCCCGGTAGCTTTCCGGACATTTCCTGTTCAGTTCATCGATCCACTTCGTCATTTCCTGGACTTGGCTGGGAGAGGCATCCTCAACCCATGTACGCCAGAACTTCCTGGTAATATCGTAATCCACTTGGGGAACCGATCGCTCGTCTGCAAGCTGCAAGGCTCCGTCGAGAACGATTGTCTTGAGCCGGGCTTGCATATTTTCCGTACATTTATCCCATGCCTCCGGTTTGCGTTGGACAACATCGGGGACCAGATCAGGATCCGGATATTTCAACAGGAGCATCCTGTAGGCATGTTTGACAAGCGTTTGCGCGGAGTCGTCCAAAAACGCTAACCGAGCCTTCTGCAAATTGGGGTGGAATCCTCCTCCCTCCCGCAAAGCAAGAGGAAGAACCGACTGGTTCGGATCAGAATTGAGGATGGAAAGGTTCCTCTGTTCGGCCGCCTGTTCTTTCCGGAACCAGTCCGTCAAAGAATGGTCATCGGTTTCCTGAAGAAACCTTTTTCCCTTTTTCCGCTGTCCATCGCGACGAACGGTCATGTCCGGCAAACCGGCACGAATCATCCATCTTTCCCTCGCCACATGAATAGCCATGGTTTCATCGGGAGCTTTCCGACTGCCGTACCATAAGTCAGCCAGTTCACCGGAAGGTTTCCATGGCTTTTCGACCGTTACCGGGGTCATGTCCATAAAGTCCCTTACTTCATCGGGAGACGAGAACAGGGGTTGTTTGGGATTTTCCAGCAAACAGGCCCATTCATAAGCTTTTTTACCAAGAAATACTGTTCCCCAAACCGGACGTGTTGCAATAGCATGTTTCAACATGGAAGTTTGAGTATCCATGTCCGGTTCGCGACGGATTCGATCCGCTATTTTTTCAGAAATCCCGAATCGTCCTAAAGCTTTCCTGTTGTTGAGAATGCTCTCCGGATTCCTGAAATGCCGCAGCCCGATCTTGCCTGCTCCCAACAGAATGTATGGGAACATGGTGGCCGCCTCTTTCAACTGGTCGTCCAGAGACAAATTCCTTTCTTTCCAGGCCTCCCAGGGCACGCCGGATTCTTTCCCCGATACCAATGCCGCAGCTTCCTGGCCTCCATACTGAACCAGCTCTTGAAGCTTGTTCTCAGCAACCATCATCCCCGTATCAAGGGCTATATTTCCCCCTTCTCCGGCTATCGTACGGAGCTTCTCTAAAGAGGAAGCCATCCCGCGTACCGACTTGAACGTATGGAAAGCCGTTTCAGCCATTTTCTGTCCCAGCTTCGTCATTCCCAGAGACAATAAAGCACTTGCCAATCCGGAACCGGTAGCTCCGCGCATCTGTGCTTCGTAGTCTCCATCCGGGTTCATCTCGCGGGCTTCCTCCATCTGTCTCCCCGTTTCGGCAATGGACAACAGGCCGATACCTGCCCCGCCGGCAAAAGCCAGTGCTGCCGGCGCGGCATTGTAGGCGCCATCCACGAGCAAATCATCAATCCAGCTGGCATCCTTGGCATGAACGGGGAACATTCTGTCTTGGGTCATTGCGCGCAGTTCATTGAAAATACGGGCTTTCTCCGCAATTTCATTTCCCTTTTTTTCTATTTTGGCGCTACTTCCGGGAAAAGCCTTTTCCCAGGAATCTTTTTGTTTTAACCAAAATAAGGCATCAGAATTAACCTTGGCCAGATAAGCATTGTAGGCAGTGTTCATCAGCCCTCTATTCACGGACCGGGTTATACCTTCCGGTAAAGATACCCGTTCTTTCATCCGGGGAGCCAGCATGCTATAAACCTTCTGCCTGTCCTCCTCGTTCAGGGACTGGAGAACCTCCGTCGCCTTCCCTATATCCGGAGTATGCCACAGGGCTCGCATCAAAGGATTGTAAGCTATCTTTGAGAGGATGCCTTCGTTCTTGTCCTCTTCGTCCACATCGACGCCCTCATAAAGCATAAAGCCCTTCATGCCTTCCCATACATGGTTGGCGGACGTTTCCAGACGTCGGCGGTCATCTCCTCCTTCGTGGAGCCCGCGGCAAATGACCTGTTCAGCGACTTCATGCAAAGTTTCTGGCAGGGAGGCCTTCCAAAAACGTACCTGTTCATCATCGGTTCCTTCCCGGTTTTGCAAGGCTTTTTCATAGGCTTCGACATACAACTTTCCAAGTTGTTCCCTGTCATTGCGTTTCACCCGCGCTTTTTCCGACAAGACATAAAACAACTCCCTGTCAGAAACACTCGCACGCGTCCCATTGCCTCCGGCAATTTCTCTCCGGATTTCCCCCCAGTCCGACATGATTTTCTCTTTGGAATGCCGCGTATGATCCACCGCCCAGGAGCGCACGATATGCCCAGCCAGCCGTTCCTCATCATCCTCTCCGGCAGGCAAGGCAATACCGGAAGCTTCACGGACATCTTGGGGAATCGTAGAGACATCACCCGTCAACACCCGGTTCCAGTACTCCTCGCGCTCCATGTCACGTTTCCCGTTCTCGGACTCCAAGACCGTCATATTTTCATCCGACTCGTTCATATATTCGTTTTTTTGTTATCTTGTTTCGCTTGCATGGAGGAAAAATCCACCCATGAAGCCCCCTGTTTCATCCTTTCTCTATCAATCAACTCATCCGCCTTTTCCCGAGTCGTATCCGAGGGTTCCTGGACAATAGCGTCCATCACCTCATCTTGCATGCGTCTCCAGGCTTTAAGAGCCACGTCATCGCCGGGAGCTCCCCATAAACCATTTCTATACATGGCACTCAATTCACGCGAAACGTGTTTTCGGATTCCGTCCGGTACAGAAGCCGTCTTCAGGAAACGTTCATGAAGCGCAACAAAATCGCGACGAGGCAATCCCGCCGTCGCCAGAGAAATCAGAAACTCCGCTTCGCCTTCGCGAGTCACATTCCTTTCGTCGATTCTTCTCCGCCATTCACACAAGTCCGCCTCCGGTGCCTTGAAACGGACTCCTTCCATCATCTCTCTTCTCTTTTGAGCCTCTCCGTCCAACAGACTGCGTACCTGTTCCGGTTTCAAAAACATCCTTTGTTCTGCATTGTAAACACTTTGTGGATCAAGAGGCTCTCCGTGTGACAGAGCATTGGCATAGAAAGCCCCCAGGTGTTCCTTGACAACAAGAGCCTGCTCCGTGCATTTCGCTTCCAAATCAATGGCTTTATCCTTCCTGTTCGAGAATGGGTGCCGTCCATCATCCAGCTCGCGCAAAGCAACAAGAGGATTCCCAAGACTCTCCCTCTCAATGCCTGAGTCCTTGCCCGCCTGCAAAAGCTCTTTCTTGTAGGATTCCCCTGCCGAAACAGGGATGAATACCCCGGTTCCTTCTTCCAGTCCTTTCTCCAAAGCCGGAGAATCCCCGCTCCGGGCCGCGACCTCCATACCGGCTTTCCATGAAGAACGTGCTCGTTCTACCATGCCCAGATGGGCCATTTCGCGGACTTCAATGCCACCCGTTACTCTTAATTGCCGGATGGCTTCATCCAAATCCACCCGAGTTGTTTCGCTCAGATTTCCTGGAAAATAATCGGGCAGTTTCGTGGCAACGGCATCTTCCCAATCGCGGGAAAAATTCTCATAGTCATTCCGCGATTGGAAAGCGGTCATCGTTTCCCGATGGAAGCGTTCAAGTCCTTTTCTCACTTCTGCCCGTTCTCCGAGAACCTTCAATTGCTCGATTTTACCGGTAAGTGCCGCCGAACCAGCAACGGCATCGGTTACTCCATCCGCCAGCCTTGATGCTCCCTGGGCCAGGACATGAGCGTCCTGCAGGGGAATCAGTCCCCCGCCATGTGCACCGGAAGCAGCCATTCCGTAGTCTTGTATGTGAATTACCATAACGATGGCTCCACATACAACACATTCCCATGACCCCGTCATCCCGTCCAAAACGGGATGATGACTCATCTCCCCTATAATACAGGGATACAATAAAAATCACGACAGCTTAAAAATCAATAACTTGATACGCGAAATTCAAATTCTTCCACTCGCCCGCGTTCCAAGCAGGCAGCCATCCAGTCAAAAAGCGCTCCGAACTCGCCACCGACGACCACTCCCATCTCCGCACCACGTGGCTTGGCTCGTCCCGCCGCCAGGCGTACAGGCTCCATACCGGCCAGCAACAGAGCACAATGGGCATCGTCTGCGCGAAAAATCTCCTCTGCTCCGGGCATTTCCGCCAAACGCTCTTCGGAAACTTCCATGCAGACAACCCCAACTCCAAACTCTGCCGCCAAACGACGCAGCTCTGCCACCTCGCCGTCATCCGGCATTTCTCCCACAATGATCAGTTCTCCCGTCTGCGCCCAACATGACGTAGACAAGGCCCGGAAAAATTCTTTTCGCAGGGAATCGGCCTGCGGCATGTAGGCGACACAAACACTCTGCAACTCAACTACAGGAGCTCCCACCATTCTTCTGCGTTCCAGACCGCTCTTGTCAAAGACGAGGGAAGATCCTTCCCATTCGCCTTCCGGCCAATCCACAACTGCCAATTCGGGTTTATTCCACGACGGACCGTATTCACCGGGAGCAAATACGAACACACCGCGTCCGGTCGTATCATACTGTCGTACGACAAGAGCCAGGGCTCGCGCCTTCATGGATTCCATATCCGTCTGGGTTTCTCCAAGGAACAAAGGCAAAAGCCCCTTAGGGGACATACTTGTGTCCCTCTCCCGGGAAGGGATACGCAGGTAGTACCCCTGTCCTCGCTCCACTTTGGCAATGCCGGAATCAGGCTCCGCCGCCATGAAAGAAAAATGGTAACGCAGGGAAGCATCGGAATAGTCTCCACCCAGGCGCATGCGTACAAGCCGGATCAACTCCGTCCCCTTGATGGCCTCTTTCGGGTCAGTCGGAAGGATTTCAGGCAACAGTTCTTCCAGCTGGGATCTTAAACTCATTATCCGAGGTATTGGCAAAAAATGGCATGATGTATCGTTCTGCGTCCGCGACTCATTCCACGGGGAATGGCTGAGGAGCCGCCGGAGGCACCCAGTTGTCATCAAGGCTATGACCCGATGTATCCACACGGGGCTTGCCGGAAGCCGGTTCGATATCGCTGGCGGGTACGGGAGCCGGTCTAGCGGCAGGTTGGTATGCGGACGAGGCGGTCTGCCGGGCAGCAGGCTGATCTACCTGTTGTTGAACAGGAGTGACTATTTCCGTCAATTGCTCAGTAAACATCTGGCGCTCCTGAAGGCTGTGCGAGGCGGGAAGATATTTGTCCAAAGCTTCTTTTTCCTGCTTTTCCTGTGCCACTTCCGCTTCCATTAATTTCAGTCCGAGCGGATCGCCGAATCCAAGGCGATTCTGAAGAGCCTCCGGAAGATCGGATGGAGCCAAACGTGTAGCCCCTCCCGCATGAACGATCGAAATATAGGAATCCGTCACACGCTGGATACTAACGTCCAAATAGGTCTTCTTCGTCTTCTCCGTCATGATCGTGTCGAAGTGCAGATTGCGGGCCTTGCGGCGCGTATCAGCCTTATAGCGCTGGAAGTAAGAACGCATTTCACCTCGGACCCCTAGAATTTCACGTTCCAGATCACTGATTTTCTTGTTTTTCAGATCGACGTTCTGTTCGAGGATAGTAACTGCCTCCCCTTTTTCAATCAGAGCCTTGTTGCGAATTTTCCGTTTTTCCACATCGAAGAATTCAAGTTTCTTCTTGTTATATTCATTCCGCACCTGCTCGAATTCATTATTGGCCTTTGTCAACGGATCCTCCGGCATAATCTTGGACTGTTCGTAGATCATATAGCCCATACCTCCGACCAGGCCGATACCCAGAATGATGCAAATATTCCAGAAAAGGACGGAAGAAAAATTGCTTGAAGCCCCAGAAACTTCCGGTTGTTTGTTGCCCGAATCCTCAAGAGCATCCTCATCGGAACCTGAAGGGGGCACGGGAGGAGAAGGAGGTTCTTCTGCAGCAACAGGAATGGGAGCCTGAACCGATTTTTTTTCAACTGGAGAGGGAGAAGAAAGAGCGACTCTCACATCCTCGGACACAGGAGAGGAAGCAACACGTACCGGTTCCTTTTTTACCTCGGCAGCCGGTTGGCGCACAGGAGCTTCCCGATGAGGAGATGAGGACGAAGAAGATGCTGGTTCCGACGGCGAAGCAGCCATTGCTCCAGTCGATGCTACCGTTTTCCGAGCAATTGTTTGACCACTGGAGGCAGGCTGGAAGTCAACCTTGAAGAAATTGTTCTTGGGTGCGTATTTGGATTCGCTGCTCTGTTGCCGGGCGGAGCGTTCCTGTTGCGCCTTGGCCGCTTCGGCATCCTGCCTTGCGATTTCCTTCTCCAGATCGGCCAGTTTTTCCGATGGCTTGTCGAGGAAGCGTTCCTGTAAATTTTCCTTGCGGGACATTTGATAAGGCAATTAAAAATTAATCAATGGGGTGGCTTGCGCGGAATTCTTCTAGTTTAAGGCGGAGAGCATCACGCCGAAGCGTCAGAGCTTCAATATATTTATCCAAATTCTTTTCCTTGCGGGACAGAATCTGAATATCCTTTTCATAACTCAGGGAAAGTTTGTCGATATGTGGGATAGAAACGACTTTGGCAGCCTCTGTTTCCATCATCTTGATCTCCTGAAGCATCTCCTGCGTCTGTTTTTCAATCAGTAAAAGCTTCTCCTGTTTTTTCTGTTCATTTTCCATACAGGACGTCAGTGTACAGACTGCGACTCCTGCCCAAAGCAGTGCCTTGAGAGATGGTTGAAGATAGCTCATGTCCGTATTATGCAGGAAAAGAACCATGCAAGTCAATCGGTTGGTCGAACAGCAGACAAAAATCCTTCTAATTTTCTGACTTACTCCTCCTTTTCGAAGCCCCCACCTGAATTTTCTGGTGCCCTCCCCCTCATCTCCCTACAATAGCCCTACTAACCATGGACTTTTCTACAATCGGCCAAAACCTGATCATCCGCACTGGCATCGACGATTTAATGGAAGACCTTTACAAGGCTATCCACTCGGGAAATCCCGATATTTGCCAGCTCAACGGCGGAAGCCCCGCCTTCTTCCCGGAAGTGAGCGCCCTCTGGCATGAAAGCCTCAACAAAATGGCCGCCTCCGGGGAATTCGATTCCCTCGTAGGTACTTATGCCCACCCTCGCGGCGACGCCAAATTCATCCGGGTGCTGGTCGATTATCTCAATGACAAATATAACTGGCAATTGACGGAAAAGAATATCGCCGTCACACAGGGCGGTCAAATGGCCTTCTTCCTGCTCTTCAACCTTCTGGGGGGACCGGCAACCGGAGGAGGATACCGGGAAATACTTTTCCCCATCTGTCCGGACTACATCGGCTACCAGCCCCAGTCCGTCTTCGGGGCCGCTGTTTTCCGCGGAATCCGTCCCAAAATCACGATTCTCGACAAGCACTCGTTCAAGTACGGTATCGATTTTGGGCGACTGAAGATTACGCCTGAGACAGCAGCCCTTTGCATGTCACGGCCCACCAACCCGACGGGCAACGTCGTCACGGATGATGAAATGGCTCGCCTTCACAAGCTAGCCGCCGAAGCAGGCGTGCCTCTCATGGTGGATGGAGCCTACGGGGCTCCCCTGCCCAACATTTGTTCCGTCAAGGCTACCCCGGTCTGGGACGAAAATGTCATCCTAACCATGAGCCTCTCCAAAATAGGCCTCCCCGGTACGCGCACCGGCATCATCATCGCCCGGGAAGAAATCATCGACGCCATCGTCCGCACAGTTACGACATCCGCCCTTTGTCCGAATAATCTCGGACAAAAACTCATTGCTCCGTACATCGAAGACCGTTCCATCGAGCGCATCTGCGAATCGCTCGTCGTACCTTTCTATCAGCAAAAAGCAGAGTTTGCCATCAGGCTGATTCACGAACTCATGCCCGACAACCTGCCTTGGAAACTCCACAAAAACGAAGGAGCCATGTTCCTCTGGATGTGGATGGAAGGCCTTCCCATCACCTCCCAGGAACTCTATGAACGTTGCCGGGAACGCGGCTGTTTCATCAATCCGGGCCATCATTTCTTCTTTGCCATGGACAAGGAGGAATACGACTCCTGGCCTCACACACAGGAATGCATCCGCATCAGTTTCACCCAGTCAGACGACATCCTGCGCCGCGGATTGACTATCCTTTCCGAAGAAATCATCAAGGCTTACTCGGAACAACACTAACGCTATTTCCCAACTTCACCATGAACAGCATGACCGGCTTCGGCCGAGCACAGATACAAACGGCTGCCAGCTCCATCAAAGTCGAACTATCCGGAGTCAACCGCAAGCAGCTGGAAATTGCCATCAATATTCCCCGGGGATATGCCGAATGGGAGCAATCCATCCGTCCCGTCATCCAGAATGCCGTTTCGCGAGGCAGAGTCTCCGTTTCGATCACAGTAGACCGTAATCCGGATTCTTCGGAAAATACCATGTTCCTTGATGAAACACGCCTCGCCGGATGCATGAAAACTCTCGACCGAGCCTCGGAAGTAGCAGGCAGAGATCTTCCCCTCACCGTATCGGACTTGATTCGTCTGGAAGTTATGACAACCACCCAGGATGCGGAAGAATCCGCCGAAGAACTATGGCCTTTGGTGGAACCGACTTTGCGCGAAGCCCTGGACGCATTCCTCTCCATGCGCTCCGTCGAAGGAGAAAATCTCAAAAAAGACCTTCTGGAAAAACTCTCCAACCTCGAAAACTTCCGTTCGCAAATAGCCGACTTGGCCCCCTCCGTCCCTTCCCGTCTCCGCGACTCCATGGTCAAGCGCCTGGAAGAAGCAGGCCTCCCTGTGGACCTCGGTGATGACCGCATCATCCGCGAACTGGCCGTCTTTGCCGACAAGTGTGACGTCACGGAAGAAATTACTCGCCTTGCCTCGCATTTCTCCCAATTCAAAGCCCTGTGCGATTCATCCACTCCATCCGGACGACCGCTCGATTTCCTCTGTCAGGAAATCTTCCGCGAATTCAACACAATCGGCTCTAAAGCCAACGATGCCACGTTGGCCCATCTCGTCGTCGCCGCTAAAACGGATCTGGAAAAAATCCGCGAACAGGTGCAAAACATCGAATAACACACTTTCCCCCCTACTATCTTTTCTCTCCATGAACCAACTGGGATCCCTCCTCGTCGTCTCCGGACCGTCAGGTTCCGGTAAAACAACCCTCTGCCGCCGGGCCACCGATGCCGGTCTCTGCCGTTACTCCATCTCCTGCACGACACGCCATCCGCGCGAAGGAGAGCGTAACGGATTCGATTATCACTTCCTCACCATGGACGCCTTCACAGCCAAGACGGACTCCGGAGAATTCCTGGAACACGCCACCGTCCACGGCAATTGTTACGGCACGCTTAAATCGGACATCATCGACCTCCTTCAACAAGGCATCAACATTGTCATGGACATCGACGTCCAGGGTGCCGGCCAGGTACGCGCCTGCGATGACCCCATCATCCGCAAAGCCTATGCCGATGTGTACATCCATGTTCCCCAGCAAGAACTCGAAGCCAGGCTTCGCGGACGCAATACGGACTCAGACGATATCATCGCCCTGCGCCTCTGCAATGCTGCCGAAGAAGACGCCTGCATCGGCAATTACCAATATGTGCTGACTTCCTCCGACCGGGAAACCGACTACGCTTCCTTCTCATCCCTTCTCATCGCTCTCGGTCTACGCAGAACGCTTATATTGGAACCGTAAGGCGGCCCCCACATCCCACCTTTATCCCTTCCTGCGTAGCGACGCAGGAAGCACCTTCATCTGCTCCCTGTACTTCGTCACCGTGCGGCGGGCAATCCGGATACCCCGGTTTTCCAATTCCCGGGTCAGGGCAGCATCGCTGTACGGTTTGGAAGAAGGTTCTCCCTCCAGAATTTCTTTCATAACGGTCTGGACCGCCACCGCCGCCAAAGCATCTCCGTCACCGGATTCTCCTCCATGCTCTCCTGCTGCTTGAACGCCCGAGCCAAAAAAGCTTCTCAACTCCCTGTAGCCCCATTTGCAAAGAAGGTACTTGCCCGCCACAGCGCGCGATACGGTCGAAACGTGAACTCCCAGTTCGTCCGCAACCGCTTCCATACCCAGCGGGACAAGGAAACGGTCTCCTTTCCTGAAAAAAGCTTCCTGCTTCCGCACCAGCACACGGGCCACCTGAAGAATCGTCTCCTGTCGTTGCGCAATAGCCCTGATCAAATTGCGCCCCTCGCGAAAACACCGTTTCAAATAATCCCGTACTTCGGCATTTCCTCCGTATTCTAACAATGCCTCTTTATACGAATCGTCCAAACGCAGGCGGGGAACGTAATCCCCGGTTAGCAACACATCAAACGAACCGTCTTCATCTTCTTCAACAAGCACATCGGGAGCAATGTAGGGATTCGTCTCCCGGCTGAATATTGCACCGGGATTGGGATTCATCCTGGCGACCTCTTCCATGGCCTCGGTAACTTCATCCGTTGTTGCCCTAAGCTTCTCGGCAACTTCGCGGTAACGATGCCGAGCCAGATCGTCCCAGCAGTCGCGCACCATCCGAAAAGCCAGGGACTTCCCCGCACCTCCATGCTCCAATTGAATCATCAGGGAATCCCTTAAATCGCGAGCACCGACCCCGTCGGGTTCCAGCCCCCGAAGTACTTCTAAAGCCTCCTTCAGTGTCTTGCGCGACACCCCGTTCTCTTCGGCAATCTCCTCCGGATCCTCCGAAAAAAAACCACGCTCATCCAGATAATCAACCAGTAACAAAGAGGCACGTTCCACATCACCGGGTAAGGACTCCCGAAGGATTTGCTCGCGCAGATAACCGGACAAGGATTGAGATCCGGCAATGGAATCGTATGCAAAATCATGACGGGCAACGGCATCGCTGTCATATCCGCCCGCTTCCTCATCCCGATCCATTGCATCATCGGTCATATACGATTCCCAGTCGTCACCGGTACCGTCCGACCAGTCATCCCGTCCTTCATCGAAGGGTTCTTCCAGAGAAACAAGATCATCCGGACGTTCTTCCTCCAATGCTGGATTGCTCTCAAGAGCCTCCCGGACAATCTGACCCAGTTCCATGGACGATGCCTGCAGGACACGCACCCCCATCTGCATGGCTGTTCCGGCAACCATGCGCTGGGTCATTCCTTGCTGCAGGGATCCATCGCTCACACGCCCGGAAGCCTATCCGTAACGCAGATTCTGTGCAAGATCGATGTTGGACAGAGGAATTCATGACCGCTTTCATGGAAAAGTCCCCCAATGGATCAAGATTCTCTTGCAATGAATGAATTGGGCCATTAGATTGTCCCGGCTTAAAACTGATGAAGGCAATCCTCGCACTTGAAGACGGTACAATTTTTGAGGGTATAGCATTCGGAGCCTCCGGCACGACAACCGGGGAATCCTGCTTCAATACCTCCATGACAGGGTATCAGGAGATACTCAGCGATCCTTCCTATCGTGGACAAATTGTAGCAATGACCTATCCCATGATCGGCAATTACGGGGTCAATGAAGAAGACAACGAATCCTCCGGCCCTCAAGTCCGCGGCTTTGTCATTGAAGAACTTTCTAAAATTCCCTCGAACTGGCGTTCACAGGAAAGCCTTGATACCTGGCTCGCCCGCCACGGCATTCTCGGTATCCAAGGCGTCGATACGCGGAAACTTACCAAGCATCTGCGCTCCGCGGGAGCCATGAGAGCCTGCATCTCCACCGACCTTTCCGCTGCCGAAGCCGTGGAAGCCGCCCGTCACAGCGCTCCCATGGAAGGCAGCGACTTCGTTCAGGAAGTCTCCACTTCATTCAACTACCACTGGGAAGACGAATCCCGTAATTGGGTATTGCCCAACGTTTGCGCCGGGCAATCCGGCAACTACGAAAAACTGCCTCCCGTCAAATATAACATTGTCGCCTACGACTTCGGAATCAAGCGCAACATTCTCCGCAGTCTCCGCAGGGCAGGATTCGACGTAACCGTCGTTAACTCCAGGACCAAGGCCGAAGAAATCCTCTCAATGGACAAAGACGGCCTCTTCCTCTCCAACGGGCCCGGCGATCCGGCTGCTCTCGGCTACATCCATGAGGAAATCCGCAAGTTGCTTGGCAAACTGCCTATCTTCGGCATCTGCCTCGGCCACCAGATCCTCGGCCATGCCTTCGGGGCCAAAACCTACAAGCTCAAGTTCGGCCACCGCGGCGGCAACCAGCCCGTCAAAGATCTTCGCTCCGGCAAAGTCGCCATCACCTCCCAAAACCACGGATTCGCCATTGACCCCGATACTCTGCCGGACGATGTTGAAGTCACCCACATCAACCTCAATGACGGCACAATCGAAGGCATCCGTCACAAGTCCCTGCCCGTCTTCTGCGTCCAATACCACCCGGAAGCCGCACCCGGTCCTCATGACGCGAACTACTTCTTCGCCGAATTCGCCGGACTTATCGAAGATTTTCGTTCCGGTTCCAGCAACCGGGCTTAAAGCGACAACAAAAAAATTGATTCTCAAAAAATAACGACCATACTGGTTTTTTTACCATGAACACCATCATTATCGGTTCCCAATGGGGGGACGAAGGAAAAGGAAAACTCATCGACTTTTTAACAGAAACCGCAGACGTTGTTGCCCGCGGACAAGGCGGTAACAACGCAGGGCATACAGTCATTGCCAACGGTCAGAAATACATCCTGCACCTTGTGCCCTCAGGCATCCTGTGGCCCGGTAAACTGTGTGTAATCGGCAACGGTGTTGTCCTCGACCCTATCGGCCTCGTTGAAGAAATGGAAACCCTCCGCAAGCAGGGTATCGTCATCAACTCGGAAAACCTCCTTCTCTCCGACCGCGCCCACCTCGTTCTTCCTTTCCACAAGGAGATGGACGCCGCTTCCGAATCCTCCCTCGGCAAAAAGGCCATCGGTACCACCAAGCGCGGCATCGGCCCGACCTACGCCGACAAAGCACGTCGCATCGGCGTTCGCGTAGCAGACATGCGTTGCCCGAAAATCTTTGAAGAAGTCTTGCGCAACCGTATCCAGCGCGCCAATATCGAACTCCAAAACATGGGGGCCGCTCCCATGGACGAAGACAAAATGATCGCCGAAGTAGAAGCGGCAGCCAAGGTGCTCCGTCCCCACATCGCCAACACCATCCCGGTAATGAACAAGGCGATCAAGGAAGGCAAGAGTATCCTCTTCGAAGGTGCCCAGGGCGCATTCCTCGACGTTGACTTTGGTACCTATCCTTTCGTCACCTCCTCCAACACCTCGTCTGCCGGATCATGCACCGGAACGGGAGTGCCGCCCCATAAGATCGACCGCATCATCGGCGTCTGCAAGGCTTATACCACCCGCGTCGGTTCCGGGCCTTTCGTCACGGAAGATGCTGAAATCGCCGACTACCTCCATGGCCTCGGACGCGAATTCGGAGCTACGACCGGACGTCCCCGCCGCTGTGGCTGGGCTGATGCCATCCTTCTCCGCTTTTCCGCCATGTTCAACGGTTTCGACGAATTGGCCATGACCAACCTTGATGGGCTCGACCAGTGCAAGACGATCAAAATCTGCGTCGGTTACGACCTCGACGGTGAAATCCTTGAATATCCCCCTGCCCGTTGTGAAGAATGGGAACGCTGCAAACCGGTCTACGAAACACTGCCCGGCTGGATGCAGGACATCTCTTCCTGCCGTTCCTGGAAGGAAATCCCGGAGAACGCCAAGAAGTTTGTCGCACGCCTGTCCGAACTCATCGGTACTCCGATCACTACAATTGGTGTCGGCCCCGACCGCGAACAGACAATTGCCGTCGAAGCCTGATTGGCGACACGATATATTCTTGAATCATCCCAAAGCCGTTTCCCCAGCCCGCAGGAGGAAACGGCTTTTCATTTTCTTCCGACTTCCTTACCATTGCTTCAGAAATGAAAAAAGAAGTTCTCTTTGTCCTGCTCCCCGACTTTGCCGACTGGGAAATCGCCTACATCGCGGCATTCCTGAATTTCGGTCTGGAACCAGGCCGCGCAAAATACACCGTCAAAACACTTTCGCTCAGCAAGGAACCCGTCGTGTCAATCGGCGGGCTCAAGGTTCTGCCCGATTACAGTTTAGAGGATGCACCATCAGACTACGCAGGGCTGATTCTAATAGGCGGCATGAGTTGGTTCACACCCGAAACCGTGAAAATCGTCCCTTTCGTCCAGACTGCTATCGACGACAACAAAATCGTGGCGGGCATCTGTAACGCCTCTGTGTTCCTTGCCATGCATGGATTTCTCAATGAAGTGAAGCACACCAGCAATGGATTGGAATATCTGAGACAATTTGCCGGAACCAATTACACCGGCACCGCCAACTACCTCGATAAACAAGTTGTCAGCGACCACAGTATCATCACAGCCAGTGGTCTCAATCCCCTTGAATTCAGCAAAGCCATCCTTGCCGCACTGGAGGCTGATACCCCGGAGATGATCGAAAAGAATTACCAAAGGTACAAAACGGGGATTTGGATACCTTGACATCCGGGACTCTCCCTCCACCATCCAACAAAAAAACCAGCAGAAAGGGAAACACCCCTCTTCTGCCGGCTTGGATATATTGGATTAAAACAACTTGTCTCCGTTCCGGAGATCAAATTCCGGGTGAAGGCCAGCCCTCACGACGCCGGCCAGTTCCCCGGTTACTTTAGCGGATTTCTTCAGCGCCGAAGTACGGCACCAAGGCTTCCGGGATACGGATTGAACCGTCGGGCTGTTGATAGGATTCAACCAAAGCGACATACAGGCGGGGAAGAGCCGTTCCGGAACCATTCAACGTGTGGCAGAAACGGTTTTTTCCGTCGGCATCCTTGTAGCGCAATTTCATGCGGCGAGCCTGATAATCGACAAAGCAGGAGCAAGAGGAAACCTCCAGATACTTGCCCTGTCCCGGCGCCCAGACTTCAATATCGTAGGTCTTGGCAGACGAGAAACCGAGATCCCCCGTACACAGCTCAATCACACGGTAGTGAAGTCCCAGCTTCTGCAGGATTGTTTCCGCATCGGCCAAGAGAGATTCCAATTCGTCAAACGAATGTTCGGGGGAAACAATCTTGACCAATTCAACCTTGTCAAACTGATGGATGCGGATCATCCCCCTGTTGTCGCGCCCGGCACTGCCGGCTTCACGGCGAAAACAAGGCGTATAAGCCGTCATCTTGATGGGAAGCTGGTCTTCGGAAACGATCATGTCGCGGTACAGGTTCGTGACGGGAACTTCCGCCGTCGGCACCATGAAATACTGCTGGTTTTCCGTACCGTACATGTCATCTTCGAATTTCGGAAGCTGACCGGTGCCTTCCATGCACTCACGCTTCACCATGAAAGGAACCCCCACTTCCTGGTATCCGTGTTCACGGGTCTGGGTATCCAGCAGGAAGTTGATCAGGGCACGTTCCAGCCGGGCTCCTGCGCCACGGTACACGACAAAGCCGGAGCCCGTGATGCGGGTAGCATCTTCAAAAGAAATCATTCCCAGCTTTGTGGCAAGTTCGACATGGTCTTTAGGTTCGGCGATTGCAGGTTTTTCACCCCATTTTTTAATTTCGGGGTTACACGTTTCATCAAGACCGACCGGGCATCCTTCATGAGGCATATTGGGAATACCCATCAGAAGCTCTTCCTGTTCCAGAGCAGCCTGAGCAGCAATAGCGTCAAGCTCCTTGATTCGCTCGCCTATGGTACGCATGCGAAGCTCCAGCTCGGAGGAATCTTCGCCATTTTTCTTCATCATGCCAATCTTCTTGGAAGTGGCATTCCGTTCGGACTGTAAACTTTGCTTTTCCGTTTCGGCATTGCGGCGGGACTCGTCGCACTTCAAGACGGCATCCACCAGCATCCATGCCTCGCCGCCACGCGGTTTGAGGCGTTCCTTGACCATTTCAGGGTTCTCACGAATTATGCGAATATCGAGCATAGCCCGCTCAGATTGCACTTCACACACCCACGAAGCAAGTCCGAATTCCGTTTCTCATCGGACAATTTTATTTCTTTTCCACGGGAAAATTGATAGGATATAAAACCATACCACGTAACTGTTGTACTCATGATCACCGTCAAAAACTTTGCTCTTTTCTCTTGTTCCCTTTGCTGCCTGGTTTCCGGAGTCGAAGCTCTCGACATCGTTTCCATTCCTCAGCCGCGTTCCGTTACGGACGCTCCGGGGCAGTTCAATCTGTCATCGACGGCTACCATCGCCGCCGGCAAAGAGTTGCACAATGAACTCATTTTCCTGGGAACTGCTCTCAAAAAATTCGGCTTACAGGTCAAAACCGCGCCGGACACCTCCGCACGATTTGTTCTCAAGGTAGGAGACATCCCCGGCAAGGAAGCCTACAAACTAACTATTTCACCCAGGCAGGTCATCATCCGGGGAAGCGATCCGGCAGGTGTTTTTTACGGTATCCAGACCCTCCTGCAGCAAATGGAGGACGCCTCCGGCAAAGGTATAAAAAATCTGGATTGCGGCATCGTTGAGGATTCTCCCCGCTACGGATGGCGAGGATTCATGCTGGATGAAGCACGCCATTTCTTCGGGAAGGAAAAAGTTCTTCAAATCCTGGACAATATGGCGAAATACAAACTCAATAAATTCCACTGGCATCTCACCGACGAACCCGGCTGGCGCATGGAAATTAAAAAGTATCCCAAGCTTGCCACAGTAGGCGGCCAGGGATCCTGGAGCCGCCCCAATGACAAAAACGTCCGTTATTATACCCAGGCTGAAATTCGCGATATCATCAAGTATGCCGCCGACCGCCACATCGAAATCATTCCTGAAATCGACATGCCAGGACATGCCACTGCCGCTAACAAAGCCTACCCCGAATACTCCGGAGGCGGTACCAAGGACCACCCCGAGTACACATTCAATCCCGGCAAGGAACAAACTTACTCCTACCTGACCGATATCCTGCAGGAAGTTGCTCACATCTTCCCTTCACCTTACATCCACCTCGGCGGTGATGAAGTCGCCTTCGCCAGTAAATCCTGGGACGATATCTCTGAAGTACAGCAACTCAAAGAGAAAGAAAAGCTCAAATCCAACAAGGATGTCGAACGCTACTTTGTCCATCGCATGACCGACAATCTCAATAAAAAAATCGGTAAAACCGCTATCGGTTGGGACGAAATGTTAGAAGTCCACGCTCCACAGGATCAAACAATCCTCATGTGGTGGCGCCATGACCGGGTTCCGGTCCTGAAGAAAGCCCTTGAGGCCGGTTATAGGACAATCCTCTCTCCGCGCCGTCCTTTGTATTTCGATTTTACCCAGCATCAATCCCACAAATGGGGACGCACATGGAACGGGTTCTGCCCTCTTCAGGACGTCTATGAATTCCCGGACAAAGGCCTGGAGCAGTGGAAAATCCCGTCCGATCAGCAAAAACTCATCATGGGTGTCCAGGCCAATGTCTGGACGGAACGCATTGACACGCCCAAGCGCCTCGACTTCATGATCTGGCCACGCCTCTGCGCCGTCGCAGAATCCGGATGGACTGCCCCGGAAGTGAAAAACTACGACAATTTCCGCAAACGCATGGAAAATGCCTACGCCTCGTTCGACAAGCAAGGTATCTATTACTTTGACGAACGCGACCCGTCCCGTACTCCGGAACCCGTCGGATGCAACAAGGATAACAAGGTCATACCCATGGATTTCCGGGACTGATTTTCTCTCCCGTACAAGGTATTTCCGGGAACGTGCTAATTGCGTTCCCGGAAACCTCGGGTATTGCACCTCCGGAGTCCTGCTGATAATCTTGCCGAAGATGAGTGATCCCGCCCCCAACCGATTGTTCCTGCTGGATGGCATGGCCCTGGCCTACCGCTCCCACTTTGCCTTTATCACCAATCCCATCCGGAATTCCAAGGGGCAAAACACGTCTGCTATCTTCGGATTTGCCAACACCCTTCTCTCCATACTCGACCAGGAAGCCCCTACCCACCTCGCCGCATGCTTTGATACGTCGGTTCCTACGGAACGCCATATCATCTATCCGGAATACAAGGCCAACCGGGAATCCATGCCGGAGGATCTCCGTGCCCAAATCCCGGAAATCATCCGCATGCTGGAAGCTTTCCGTATCCCTATTCTCCGGATTGACGGTTACGAAGCGGATGACACCATCGGC